>Ga0102941_1000557_pt1 | contig 17398 bp, 30 predicted proteins | sample SalPonR2_C_D2_MG_FD_79281 | JGI IMG/M metagenome (GOLD analysis project Ga0102941, IMG submission 79281) | Salt pond soil microbial communities from South San Francisco under conditions of wetland restoration - Salt Pond MetaG R2_C_D2_MG | ecosystem: Environmental > Aquatic > Marine > Intertidal... | reverse complement strand
TGAACGGCAGCAGCAACAGCAATGCGACATTCTTCATCACGAACACATTGAGTCAGTATTTCCATGTCAGACATAATTAACTCCTTATTATATACAAAGCAAGTGTAAACCTGACTCAAATATTAATAGCCCCCGCCTTAGGCGGGGGCTATTAATTAATTGTCCAGTTCAGCTGCAATCATATCCTGAACGCTGGACGATTCCTGGTCATCTACGAAATCGATGCCGTAGTCACCTTCTGCCATCTGACCAGAAGCTACCTTGTCAGACAGCCGATCAACAATATCCTGCACTTCAGTGCTTCCGGTCTCCACATTGTATCGATCAACTCTGGATTGGAATCTGGCATCAATGGCCAAAATCTCAATCTGAGAAGTGTAATCTTCAACCTGCATCCGCTTCTCAGCGATTCTAGCATTCATCTGGGCCTGGGTCTGGCGCATTTTTGCTAGATGCTGTTCACGGCGCTGAAGCATTTCACGCTTGGTTGCACGTTCATTGATGTAAGTCTCGACCTGAGTCTCGATTTGACTTCTGGTGTATTCGACACCACGTAAGGTGAACGAATCACGGCCAGTGGCCAGCAGTTCTCCACCTCTGCGAATTTGCTCAGCCAGAGTGTCAATATCTTCACGTGTCTGCTCAATTTCAGAGGCAGTACGTTCGATATCTCTACTCAAAGCCAGCAAATTACGGTTATCTTGAACCAATTCGGAGCGAAGATCACCAACGGCTTCACGGGCAATCTCCACATCGAATTCAGCAGGTGTAGCGGCATTGATGTTATCACCAACATTGGAGATAAATGCACGACCCCAAAGGCTCGTGGCACCAAGGGCCAAAACGACTGCGGCAATAATTACGATAATTGTCTTCATGATTTTCTCCTACTATCTTATAACAGGCCCCATTTGGTAATTAAGGTATCATTCTGCGACTCCGAAAGGCACCACATGCACCTTCCAGGATCAATATTTAGAGAGATTGTAAACTTCACGCCACTAGTAGCAATAGATGTGATAATAATTAAAAATGACAAAATCTTGTTAGGTAAAAGAAAAAACAGGCCAGCAAGAGACTACCTGTTTGTTCCTGGTGGTAGAATTTTAAAAAGCGAGTTAATGGAGGACGCTTTTTCAAGAATATGTTCCAAAGAGCTTGGTGTTAAATTGAAGCTTAATCACCAAAAACTTTTGGGAGTGTTTGAACATCATTATGAAGATTCAATATTTGAAAATGTGTCAACTCATTACGTAGTTGCTGGTTATCTGATTGAAAATTTCGAAGGTGAAATAAAATCAGATAACCAGCACGAGTCATTAGAATGGTACGACATAAACCAAGACAACGACTTAATCCACCAGTACACTAAAGATTACATCAAATTGATTCGCTCTTAGAAGCTAAATATTCCTTCCACCAAGAATTCTTAGTCTTTGTGATAGAACAAAGAGCCTTGTGTAGCATGTTCTCATAATGAATAATAAAATGCTCGTCATGATGCTTGTGAGTCATATGGGCCACTTCATGACAGGCATTCATCAGCATCTTATGAAACACATTAGCGTGATTTGAAGAACACATCCAAGTTAGAAGTGGATTCATATAAAAGACATTAATACCTTCGTTTTCGGTATACATAGCCTCAACTTTTTCATCACTATCAATAACCCAACCAATCGAATAGGGAGCAGAAATACCATTAGCCTTAAATACAATCTTAATGCAGTGCTTCCAAAGCTTAGCCCAAGAAATAGTCCTTTTACCCCAATTCCCAGGCTTAAGATGATCGGGAATCTTATCAAAGCCCTTGCCAGTTACTTTTATATAAAAATCAGCATCATGATCACAAACCAATTCATTGGTCCTTAAGATCATTCTTTCAATTAAATCATTAGGAATATTTCTATCTTCTGCTTCCTTGCGTACCGTGTCGCTTAGCTGCTTGATAACTTCCTTTTTGTCGCCCTTAATTTCAGAAACAGCCTTCTTGGCGACCTTAGCAATAGCTTGCATGCTGTCCTGAAAATGCTTCATTTCAGATTCAGCAAATTTCTTATCATTATGTTCAAGAATGCAATCATAATCAATATCAACATCATCATACGATTCATTGGAACCGCGCCAGACCTTATGCTCATTGAAAGCTCTACCAAATTGCCCCTTATCAACAGAAATCTGATAGATCAAGTTGGAAAGCTGCCTTTGGTAGGCCCACACAAAGCCGTCACGATTAACCGTAAGAATTTCAAGACTAGGCTTGGTGATTTCAACTATTACATCGTATTCCATGTCACCAATCCATACATCAAACATCTTCACACCGTTGATGCGGATCTTGGCACAATTGGCGTATTCATTAGGTGAAATGTAAATCTTTGCCCAATCAAGGCCTTTGTCAATAAATTCACCACGCTTGGAATAAGTATCAATCTTATTGCCATTCCAAAAAATTTCTTGAGTAGTTTCACAATCACTCAGATAATTTTGAGCAGTGTATTCAAAACTGCTAATGTCGTAGTCTTTGTCAAATAGAATGGTGAATACTGTGCCATCACCGTCAATTTCTACGCCATCTACAAATTCATAGTCAAGCTGACGACCAATCACAGCAGAAACAATACCATCCTTGCGAGTAGTAACTCGATATTCAAAGTGTTGGAACAACAAAATTTCTTTAGCGGCACCAAAACCACCAATCGAATTATCACCCTTGAAACTACCGCTCATAGTAAGAAGAGCATTTACCAAAATTTCACGGCTCATGCCACAACCATCATCTTGAACAGTCAAAGAACGATTGTCTTCGTCAAATTCAAAATGAATCTTAGTAGAGCCAGCATCGACGGAGTTCTGAATGAACTCACGAATCAGAGCAGAGCGATGCTCTTGATAATTCTTCTTGACGCTATGCGTAAAATGAGTGGCTGGTATTGCTACTTGTGGCATTGTTTATTCCTCCACCGCCTAGTAGCACGGCATAATACGGCATTAATGACAATTAGTGCCCTGATCTGGTAAAGATTCGTCAGTAGTTATATGTTCCTTAGTGCAAGCCAAAAGCATGCGCGTTAGACCAGCTAGGGTCTGATCTAGACGTGCATTTAATTTTGGGTCTCGTACCTCGGATCTCATCGCAATAACACATTCACTAGCTGCAGCCAAATGATATATCTTCTCTGCATCTTGGTTAGATGGTATTCTATACTTAATTCGACGACTTGTCATAAAATCGTGACCTGAGTAAGAATGTCATCTTCATTTAATTCAAGCTTAATTAGCCCAGCATCCCTCAAAATCCTATAAATCGGGAATGGAAGTACAAACCCTTCATCTAGTGGCTCAATACTATTTTCTGTTAATTTTACTGGCTGACCAGTAAAATCGATTGAAAACTGACGACCAAATCTTTTTAATTCGCACATGATTGTTTTAAAATCGACATCATCAAGTACCATTTTATTATTCTCCTGCTCACCATTAGCAGATTTAGAATAGACATTAATAGTATTAATGTCTATTTTACGCAAACTAGTACTCTGCAAAAAGGTAGCCACTTGTCAATTATCATCTTTTCGATTACATCCCAATCACCACCAGCCAAATCAGATCCAAACTTTGGGCAATGAATCTCGCAGGTTTTGCCACTTTCAATAGTCATTTGAAGTCCAAGTGATATTTTATTCATACATTTTTCTAAAGCATCATACCTAATTGGTGGTTTCCCGTCATCACCAACTGCTGTGCCATTTTCGTCACGACCACTCATTACACCGTGTTGAGCAATCATATTAAACACAACAGTGTCATTAGAACAAATAGCTATCCCAACTTTACCAAGCTCTTGATCCATTTCCAAATATTTATGCCTAACGATTGGCCATTTGTTAAGTAAAGCATAAGCGACTCCACTACCCATAGCTTTGATATCATTACAGCAATGTGGAATATACCTGTAATCAGATTCAAATGACTGACTTCTGACATCACCTTCAATATATTCCACATTACTCATTAGATCTAGTTTCCTTTAAGGCAACTGGCCAGCAGATAGTGACTTAGCGAATGAACTCATCCTTAGAACCCATTTAAGCTCACTTTCTTTCATTTCCAACGTTTCCATTCTGTCGGTGGTACGGTACAATTCTCCAGTAGTTGCAACCGCATAAGGTGCCATGTAAGGAACCTCATCATCAGTCATCACATAAACATTACCACTTGTGTCGCTCGCCAATCTCAGTCTGTTATTAGATGGTTCTATAGCTTCATAATTAAGGTCTTTTACTTCACTTGTCATTTTAGTCCTTTCGCGACTTGGTGGTGTTCTTTTTGTAACCGCGCTTCTTTACAAATTAATATCATAAAAGAGGGCTGATGCCATTAAAGCTGCGCCCTCGACAGCTGAAGGGACAAACATCTACCATTAATCGATGGCACCCCCGACCATTTATTTTTGATATAACGGTGGTCCGTCCCATCCGATTCCTTTATTCCATCTTCTTACAGGTATGCCATTATCAATCAGCCAATTGCATTCCATCACTAAAAATTTTAGAGTTCTTTCGCCATTGTGCCAGCTTTTCCAACAAATACCACGGCCTAACGCTTGCAAATTGTTATTCACAAAAGCGTTGGCAATGCCGATAATTCTACGCATAGAAACATACCTTATTGATAATAATTCATCAATAAAGGAATACTCAATATGATAACTAGGTATATGGATCTCAAGATCGAAATCCAACGCTTTTATTCTTTTCTTAAGTTCTAATTCTCTAAAAGTAAAAGTATCCCATGGATTTTTATTTGGCATCAATTGATGACTAGCTCTAAGAGATATACTCCTATAATCACCATCAATTGAAGACCAACAGTCTACCCCGCTGAAGTCTAAATCCTTTAGATCTTCGCGTCCTTCAATTTGTGTAATTTTACCAAAATGTTCAGATATTATATTCTTAACATGTACATTGAATAAATCAGACTCATGTTTGATTTTGAATTTTACATCATATTTTAATCTAGAGTTAACTCTTGCACGTTCTTTAGTTTCTTCATCCATTACAATTTATAAGAAATCATCCCAAGATTTCTATACATTTTTCCCACACTTTTATTTTAACTCCCATAGGTGGTTCACCCTCACTACGATAAATCATTTCAATCACATTATCAAGATAATTTTCATCTAAATGAGTATATCTTTCTCGGTATTCCATAACAATAATATTACTAACAGTTTCTACATCATTAATCGTAGTGTTCTTCAAATTCATCTAGGTCTTCTTCCTCGTCTTCTAAAATTTCAATCGAATACATACCGCGCTCATATTCAGTAATACTTAACAAACAATCACATTCTTCACAATTTTCTTTAGTTAGATTATCTACTCCTAAGCCCTCTATTACTTTAATTTCTTCAACAGGGTCTGGATATTTACATCTACACGATGGACACTCAAACAAATCGCCTTCTTGTAGTTCGATCATGATCAAACTCCTAAATGTTGTAACTTTGCAAGAAGTTTAATCTGAGAAAAAATTTTTCACTTCAGTAGCTGAAGCAACCATGCCGCTGTCATCAAGCCTAATGATATCACTCTTCTTACCCCACCATTCTTCCCCAGCGAACCCTAAAGCGATCACAAGCTGATGCCCTAAAGAGCTAGGAGCCTTTTCAACACCTCTGGCAATATCAAACGCTCGCCATCTTGGGGACACAGCACATGGGATTGCAACATGTTGGAACAATATGACATGTTCATCATAAATAAAATGGCCACGCAAATACTCCCAAGCATCAGCTGCTGTAGCTGCATGACATTCTTTACTTTGAGTTTTATCATTGTTAGACATAACAAAATGCAAAAGCTTGCCATTGGTGTCTTTTTCAGTAAGATAGCTAGTATCAACTTCCATTTCTTCAATAGGTGCATCAACGCTAGCAACTTCATTTTCGCTTACAAGTACACCAGATTCCTTAGATATTCTCTGCTTGGCTCTTTTCAGAGCTTCTACTGGTGATCTAGCATTTACGACAAACCAACCCTTGAAATTGTATTCTTTCCATGCGCCCTTAAGCTCTTTGACTACGTCAATGCCATCGATAGAATCCATTGCGCCTAAAAGCTTTGATCTCAACTGTTTCTCAGCGTCTTCCTTAGAATCGCCTTCAACATCAAACCAACCATTATAATTATACTTCATTTATAATCTCCTTGCTACTTATTAACAAGGAGGCATCGCTAGTAAATTAGATTGTTGATTTTTTATACGTGTCTGCTTACTTTGATTATTTTAAATTTACCATTACATTCAACAATGCAACCAGTTTTTTCTAACTCGTGAATCCTTTTTTGAATATCATCAAAACTGTTTCTATCAGTGGAGACTAAATCTTTCAAAACACTATGAAGTAATATGGTAAGTTGAGGACGAGTCATTTCTCGATTGACTTTTTCTAGCTCATTCATCACTTTAGAATTACAAGCTAACATTGCAACTTATTTTTGACCAACGTAAAGGGCATAATGTGTCAAAGTAGTTTCGTCCATAAAAATTTTAATAAGCCCAGATTTCTCTAACTCGTTACATATTTCAAATATAATAGTTCTGTATTTTTCTTCATATTCATCAGCGTATTGTTGGATGTATTTTCCAGACAAAGCTTTAGCGAATTGTTCAAAATCAATATCATCTGGATTTTGGAGTGATTTTGCCACCAACATTATTTATTAAGTCTTGATCAATCCAATGTAGATTCATTTCATATGCGTACATCCACGGCAATAAATGAAACCTATATCTATCTATTGCAGGCTTTGGTTCTTCCCCACCAATAATTTGTTTGACCCAAGCTTGAAAATGCCCAAGACCAAATTCAATGTATTGTTTGGATATTAACTGACCGGCAACATTTTGCGGTTCTGTTGGCAATTTGCTCCACCAAGACCAAAAATCATTCAACACTTCTGTGGCCAAAATGCCTGGAAATACTTCATCCAACACATTATTTAGGTCCGTAGCTAAATTGTTCTCTGCAAGCCAATATCTAAGATACAACATTCCATGGTTTTCTTCAACTACTGATATATATTTAGTATTACACCCAAATTCTGATGTTAAATCACTATTTATAAGAAGTGGCACACAGTAATTAGTATCAATCCAATTTAAGTCAGATTGAGTTATAGTATCTTTAGTATCAGCATTATAAGGAATTGCGTCGGACATCTTTTGTAAAAATGATATCCATTCACCCCTATCTAACTTTACTAGAGAGACTTTGCCTATTTCAGGCGGTTTGGCATTGTATTCTTCTACTTTCACAATGAATTCCGTTAGTTGTAGGGCCATCAACCTTTTTAACTACTCTTTTAATCATGTCCTTCATTAATTTGTCTGCCCAATCGCCACCACCAACTTCTTTATACTCCTTATATATAGCAACATTGAGTTGGTTTAGCCTTTTGACTTCTTTGAGTTTTTTGATAGTAGCTATTAGATTAGTTAAAACCAAAACTGAAAGTACGACACAAAGTGCAATAATGATATACATAACATCTCCTAGTTATTTTTATTTGTATCCAATACTACGGTTAGACAATCTTCTAGTTTGTCACTAATTCTACGAATGAAATCATCGTAGTTCTCTCCCTCTTCTTTTCTAATATTTTCTTCAGTATCAAGTATACTAAATTTAGTCTCTTTGGAATCAATTATTAATACATTTTTAAACTCATCATTAACATCGCTTTTTGCAATCCAATCCCTACACCTAACCAATACAGCAACCCTATGATGTGATGACGCATTTCCACTTGGATCAGGGTCACAGAAAAAAGCTAAGGTTCTATTCTTTGTAGTCATTACTAACCGCTCCGTCTATGGTAAGCCAGTCCTTGTTATTTCTAAACTTTTTATTATCGTTCCATGCGGCTTGCATCACGCTTTGGACTGTGCCCAAATTATCAGCTAGTGATTTTAAAGCGTTAAGATCTTTGGGGAAACACTTGCCTCCAAAACCAAAATCACCATCTGGCCCAGGAACGTCTAGATGGGTAGGCCCAACTCTGCTATCATGAGCAAAAGCCTCAACTACATCATGCCAATCATTATTTCCAATCTTCTGCCACAAATGATAAAATTCATTCATCAATGAAACTTTAACTGAAAACCAAGTATTAGTCATATATTTAGCCATCATGGCCGCTTCTGCAGAAACTCTAGCAATCTTCATTTTTTGCGGGAATAAATTAATGTAGAATTCTTGCAGTATTTCAGTATAAATATCATCGCCACCAAGCACAACCCATTCACTATTGATGAAATCCTGCCTGGCTTTTCTTTCAGTTAAAAATTCAGGATTAGTAACAATTTTTAAATCACTAAATTGAATTTTAATCTTGTAGACACAAGTAGGCAACAAAGTTGACTTGATTACAGCTATTCCTGTATAATTAATTGAACTTAATTCTTTAAAAACATTAATTATTATAGTGTCATCAATTTTCCCGCCAGCCCCCATAGGAGTCGGCACGCAAATGAAAACAATGTCAGTATTTTCAATATCTGTTATTTTAGATCCTTTGATCTTATGCGGATCATAAACAGATATGTCAGTAAAACCAAAATGCTCACAACCGAACTTCATTGCATCGCCAACGAAGCCTAAACCTATAATCCCTATTTTCATGTTAATTCCTATAATATGTATTAACTACAACACCATCAGCAATTTCAACACCTTCTTCAGTAGCGACCCAAATGCCAGGGATATCCCAAAATACATCACAATCATGTTTTCCTGGTATTCTAGTCAATAGTAGCTTATCACAATACGGCTCGTATAATTTATAAATTTCAGAACCGCCCATCACAAATAAAATATCATCTTCATTATCTGGCCATACTAAATCATCACTTATTATAGCACCTTCAGCCACATAATCCTTTTGTTTGGTTAAAATAATATTAGTTCTTCCAGGTAGAGGCTTTATGGGTAAACTTTCCCAAGTTTTTCTGCCCATAACAACTTTATGGCCTTTAGTTGTATTCTTAAAATGTTTGAAATCCTCTTTACATCTCCAAGGAATGCTATTTCCTTTTCCAATGCCCCATTCATCATCGTGAGCAGCTATGGCTATGATCATCATTTACCTTTCTTTGGGTATCTAAAGCCTTCTGGAATTTTCAATTCATCTGCCATTTGAGAAAGCTTTTTAAAATACTCAGTTGGCCATTTGTCTTGGTCTTCTACAGTATAGTCAAGCATAACTTTAATGTCCTTAAGCTTAGTCCACCCAAGCCTTCTCTCATTTAAGACATCTTTGTAATGATTTACAATAGCCTTTTCAAGGCAATCGATTCTATCTTCCAAGAGCATGATAACCTCAGACAGCCATGTCCATTTTTATTCTAGGATGATGTTCATAACTAGTTATTTCAAAATCTTCGAATTCAAAATCCCACGGATTCTTAATATCTTGATTTTTGATAACAAGCTTGGGCAATTGGTAAGGCTTTCTTTTTATTTGTTCTTTCAACTGGTCAACATGATTAGCATAAATATGCACATCGTTGCCAGTCCATGCCATTTTTCCAGGTTTCAGTCCAGCACAGTGCGCTATTAAATGACACATCAATGCGGTGTTAGCCAAATTAAAAGGAACGCCAAGACCAGTATCACAACTACGCTGAGTCATAGCAACGTCTAAGTATTCATCACGTACAGCAAAATGATAAAGAATATGGCATGGAGGAAGGCACATCATATGGGCCTGAGAAGGATTCCAACCAGACATTATTAAACGCCTAGAATTAGATCTATTTTTAACTTGATCAACAATATACGATAACTGATCAAATCCATTCATATTTCTCCATTGATATCCATAAACAAAACCTAAAGAATGTGGGTAGTTTTGTCTAAAAGTTATTGATTCCTCTAGCTTTTGGACTTCATGATGACCTAATGCCTTCAAACCGCCTTCATGATACTCTTTAAGTTTTCTTTTGTCTTTTTCAAGCTGTTTGCCATGCCAGTCTTCATGATTGGCATTCCAAATTTTGCAGCCACGGTCTTGATACCATCCAATATCAATCATCCCACGCATAAACCCTAAAATTTCAACAAACGATGTTTTAACTGCCATCTTTTTAGTTGTTAATAGTGGAAACCCATCCCGTAAATCATGATTTATAGAACGGCCCCATACTCTTATGGTATCAACACCGGTTCTATTTTCGTGTAATTCTCCGTTTTCAAGAATATCTTTAACAAGATCGATGTACTGTTGCATAGTATCTCCCAGTCTAAAATACCTTATGAAACTCAGTGCAATAAACGAGGTAGCAACTCTATGGGGTCATAGTGCTCACAGGAGAAGGTACCTAGATCGTTTTCCTTCACAATATTTTAGGAACAAAAAAGGCAAAAAATCCAAGAATGCTAAAAAATCTAAAGATTAGTTTCCTCTCAGGAAATCGCTATTTACTAACACTCCCAAATGCACAAAGTGGCGTAAACAACAAAGCCTTTTTGCATAAGCATAAGAATTGTTAAAAGTATTTCACAATTCTGTTCAGAATGAGACTGACAGAAAATTCTTTAACGGTGAAAAAAATACTAATGGGACCGATGATAAAAACAAATCAAATCATTGCCTCAAAACCATTAAAACCCTAACCTTTTCCATTTCTGGAGACAGAAAATGTCTGAATCAGCGTCTGCTCACACCTCTCAAATGACAACCAACCCGTTACCATCAAACCATTTAGACGCAATGAGCGACTATACCCTTGTAACCAAGTATGCAAGATACAATGAAAAAGCTGGAAGGCGTGAAACTTGGGATGAAATGGTTGATAGAGTTAGGGACATGCATCTGTTTAGATATGGGACAAGAGGTGTTAATGATGAAATTAATTGGGCTTTTGAACAAGTAAGAGCCAAAAAAGTATTGCCTAGCATGAGATCTTTACAATATGGAGGTGATGCAGTAATTGCTAATGATGCTAGAATCTATAATTGTTCTTATTCATTGGTTGATCGCCCACGTTTCTTTAGTGAATGCTTGTGGCTTTTATTGTCTGGTACTGGAACAGGATTTAGTGTTCAGAAACAGCATGTGGAAAAACTTCCAGAACTAATTGATCATGTTGACTGTACTGAAAAAGAAGTTATGACTTATACAACTGGAGATACAATAGAAGGTTGGTCAGACGCTCTCCAAATGTTGATGGACTCATTTTTCAAGGGAACACCAATAAGTGGTAAAGAAATTTTCTTCGACTACACAAGAATTCGTCGCAAGGGTTCTAAGCTGCGTACTTCTGGTGGTCGTGCCCCAGGCCCTAGACCTCTGCAAAAAGCTCTCAAAAGAATTAAGAGAGTTCTCCTTGATGCCACCGAAAATGACCAAAAGAAACTGCGTCCAATACAAGTTTACGACATGATTACTATGGCAGCTGACTGTGTTCTGGCTGGTGGTATCAGAAAGAGCGCCACAATTGCTCTATTTTCTCCTGATGATGATGAAATGATGCAAGCAAAAGTTGGATTCCACCAAAACGTTAAAATTTTGACAGACAAGCGCAGAGACGGCAGTTGGCTGACTGATATTGGTGTTGCGTATGATCTTGATAAACACAATCCAACAGTTCCTACAAAAGGTGATACCTGCGATGTGGGGTGGTATAACCTTTACCCATGGCGCCAACTTTCTAACAATAGCGTGGCTCTTCTCCGTAAAGACTGTAAATTTGAAGATTTTGAAGAAATAATAAATTGCGCTAAATCATTTGGTGAGCCTGGATTTGTATTCCTTGATGATTTAAACTACGGATACAACCCGTGTGTAGAAATTGGTCTAAACCCAATTGATCCAAAAACTGATGAAACTGGCTGGCAGGTCTGCAACCTCACAGAAGTCAACGGCGGAAGAGTCAAGAACAAAGAAGAATTTAAAGATGCAGTTAAAGCAGGTGCAATAATTGGCACTTTGCAAGCTGGTTACACTTATTTCAGCTATTTAACCGATGCCAGTAGAAACATTATTAGAAGAGAATCTCTTTTAGGCGTAAGTGTAACTGGATGGATGGACAATCCCGATCTCTTACTTGACCCTGAGCTTCAGAGAGAAATGGCTAAGTATGCGGTAGAAATAAACCAAGACATGGCTGAGAGACTTGGTATTAATCCAGCTGCTCGCGTAACATGTACCAAACCTGCTGGCTCAACATCAGTGGTTCTTGGTACTGGTTCTGGTATTCACCCACACCATGCTAGACATTATTTCAGAAGAGTTAGAAGTAATAAAGAAGAGAAAATAGCCCAATATTTCCAACTGCATAACCCGCACATGGTGGAACCTTCCGTATCAAATGATTACGATTGTGTAATCACTTTCTGCGTTCAGGTTCCAGAGTCTGCGATACTTAAAAAAGATATAGGTGCAGTTGACTTCCTCAAAATGGTTAAATCAACCTATGAAAATTGGGTACTTCCAGGCACTGCCAACCCAGGATCAAGCAAAGGATTGACCCATAATGTCTCAAACACAGTTACGATAAAAGCTGATGAATGGGAAGAAGTAGCTGAATATATCTATGAAAATCGCCAGTGTTTCTCTGGAATATCAATGCTTGCCGATTTTGGAGACAAAGCATACAAACAAGCACCAATGGAAAAAGTAGAAACAGAAGAAGACATCAAAAAATGGAACGATCTTGTATCAAAATACCAACCTGTTGATTGGTCACTATTTCATGAAACCGATGATTTTACAGAAATGCAGATGACAGTGGCTTGCGCTGGTGGACAATGTAACTTAGAATAATTTCACATTTACCACATCTTTTAACTTACCCATGTGAAATCAAAAATACAACATGGGTAAGTTAAAAGATTTAACTGGCCACAAATTTGGAAAATGGACAGTATTAGAAAGATATTCAAGCTCTTCAAAGCACACAAAATTTTTATGTAGATGTGAATGCGGTTTGGAAAAAGCAGTTTATAGTACTCATTTATTAAGAGGTAATTCAAAATCATGCAATGATTGTGGTAGTTATAAAAATGGCATTGAGCATGTGCAATTTAAAGGACACGAAGGAATACCGCTAGACTGGTGGAATAGTCACATACTTAGAAGAAGAAAAAGTAAAAAAAGACAAGATATAAAAGTATCAATATCAATAGAATACGCATGGCAATTATTCTTAAAACAAAACAAAAAATGCGCTTTAACTGGATTAGATATTGTAATAGCAAACAGAAGAAACAAGCAACACAATACTGCATCTTTAGATAGAATAGACTCTTCAATAGGATATGTAGAAGGAAATGTGCAATGGTTGCACAAAGATATTAATATGCTAAAAAATATATATGATCAGGATTATTTCATAAAAATGTGTAAATTAGTAGCTGACTACAATATAAAAAAGCTTATAAAGTGGCATGTTAAATATTCATAATGTTAGTCCTTTTAAATATTTTGAGCTAAAAAGATTTAGACATTATTGTAATTCCACATTAATATTAAATGGAGTTGATGATAAACACAGCAGGGGAGAAATAACAAACTGCTTAGAAGCTCTTTATAGTGGTAAAAACAGACACTATCATACTTGGTACCACATTCTTTTCATGTTTGATAAAGCAATAGAATATTTTCCAGGCCCAAATCCTGGTGATGCTATAGATAGCAAAACCTTCTTAACTCCATCTGAATTACTGGCTATTTTGTTTCACGATGCAATTTATGTCCCAGACCAAAAGGACAATGAAGGAAGAAGTATAGACTTAATGGTTAGTTTGATGGCTGGATTTGGTGTGCCGCTAACAGAGTTTTGCTGGGCTAGCAGATGCATAAAAGAAACAGCGAATTTCAACAGTATTGTCAGAGACGAATCAACTCACGCTGTACTAGATCTTGATTTATGTGCTTTGGCTAATCCATATAATGACTTTATAATACAAAATAGACTAATATCAAAAGAATTTCCAAATATTCCAGAGATTAAACGTAAGAAATTCCTGTACCAATTTCTATCAAAAAAGAAAATTTTCTACAAACTAACACATTTGGAAGAAAAAGCTAGAAACAACATCAAAAAATACGTGGAGAACCCATAATGCATTACTTCACTAAAAAGGGATATGGCCGAATTTATACAGACAAAGAGGAAAATATTGAGAAAATTAAAAATATCCACATATTTTGCTTTGATGCCCGTAATCAAGAATATCCAACAAATCATCTTAAAGATTAATTATATCAAGAACTGCATCATCCATCATTTTTATGTAAGCTCTATCATCAGCAGAGTCTATATTACCCATAGCTGATTTAACTTCTTCGTTTTTATTAGCAAGGGCTTTTATAGTATTGTAAGCACCAGTTTTCGTAAGTCCGTGACTGATAAGATAAGACATAGCATAAATAAGCAAACAAGACTTGCCAGTTTTGCAATAAAGATCATACACCGTTTTAATTGGACAGTGATGGGCATGGCTCAGCAGCCCACAGTCTATAATATCTTCCGCGCCCAATCTTTTCATTAACGATCTTTTATCTTTTAAACCATCAATGTTTATTTGCCCAGTCTTGATTGCATTAATGAGGCCACTATTGTCAAAAGCTTCTGGAAGTAAATCTATTCCCCTTTTTACGCATAATGATTTAATTTCTTTTGGATAATTTGGATAAACACCCCCAGTGCCTATAACACCACAATCATTAGCGTCTTTATATAAAACGCATAGCACGTTACCCTGCGCATCTATTAAAGCGGAGCATTCACCATCACCGTCATAAACGCCCCTAAGCTCATTATGACAATCATGTTGAAGCCTATTAATCAAGGCATTTAAATCTTGTGAGCCAACAGACACCCATTTGTTGCCGTCATCAAATTCTATAACAACATTACTAGTGTCAAAATCAATATGTGGATCGAAATTAGTATTCTTCTTATCTTCGATGTATTTCTTAGCATTTTTTAAAGCACTATTGAAATCAAAATCATCTAACCTTGGATTCTTACCAACAACCCACATAGATATTTTTTCAAAATCTCTTGGTGAATTATAACCATTCTTAAATTGTGTTGCTATCCAAGGTATCATTTTTGGAACACCAAATGACGATGCGAAAGACTCTGGGTCGTCATTAAGTCTTGACTCTATTAAATCTAAGTATTTTGGCATAACTTATATTTTCATGCCTATTTCTTCAAAAAATTTATCTTTCCATCCGTCTGCCCTAATGTTAATTATTGGTATTCCTAGATCTTCAGCTATTCTAACAGCCTGACCAGTACCACCCTGCACTTTTCCATATTTAACATCAGTGCAGCACACAACTAATGATACTCTTGGGTATTTTCTATAACCGTTTATTTGATAATAGTTTCTTGCCATCAAAGCTTTAGCACCACGTTTTAATGCCGAAGGGTTTGGGTGATACTTATCAACACTTTCAATACCTTCTTTTTCATCACCTATCACAAAATAATCTCTAGAAAATTCATAATCATATTCATCTTCATTAAAACCACTCCAAGGTAACATTATGACACATTTACCATCACTACCTTCCTGAAACGCTACATCAGACCCATTGGCATTTCCAGAATACAAAACATAATTTAACTTATTCATTATCTTAGATATAGTTGATATAATAGATTTTTCAGTATCTGAGATAGTTCTAGACCCTATCCCTGCGTACGATTTCATGTCAACTCCCCATGCTAAAATTGATTACCTTGACACCTTGAAATTCCGTGACTAATTCAATACTTTCTAAATATACATGGTGTCTATCATTAGTATCATCAATCATTTTTTGGACTTCACCACACACATCCATCCAAGTTGGGTTTTTTATAACTTCACCAGACCAAAGACTTCCTGGTAAACATTCAATAAATTTTACTTTTCCGTGTACTGCTATTTCATCAAGATTTTTATCATGTATGCATAAAATGACATCTTTATACTTCTTTCTAATATTCTCTTTGTAATATTTTAGTTCCTTATCACGATCATATTTGCTTAATGACACTCTTTCAATATTTTTATGCAAGCTCTTAACTACATTCATTTTCACATCTAAAGAAATACCAAGTTCTTTAATGACTTCGAATATTCCAAACCCGTATATTGACAACAGTCCTATATTGATAAAAGTATCATTTTCATTGGTTATACTATTAACAGTATCATATAGTTCTAAACTAGATAACATTTGATTGATTTTACTAAAGTCAACATCTTCTATTGCTATCATCAAATTATCCTCAACTTAGAGACTATTGGATCTGCTGGCGGAACAACAACTGAATTTAATCATTTGTTTCCTATTCCATTAATTTCTCTCAGTCTTTCAAAAACAGCAACTCTAGTATCTTTATCAAGAACAATCTCTTTAAAAATATCATTTCTTAACAATTCAATGAATTGATTCGTAGATCTAACCCATGATGTAAACTCATCTGTATTCAATGTAACCAAAATATTAAAAGACTTGTTATCTACATTAACTCTCATGGCCAGAGTTGGCAAATGAGAATTTTCGTTATATTTTTTAAGTGCTTTTATATCAACAAAATCTTCAATATCCTCTTTTTTTACTATATAATCATAATCAGATTTTTCATGGCTAATGCCAAACTTTCTTGATCCACACAAAAAACCATACTTTAAAGCAGTTTTTATTATTTTCGGCACGTCACTAAGTGACGCACAGTCAGGCTTTATCTCTATTTTCATTTTCATCTAGCTGTTCATCGTATTCTTTATCTTCACTGCCATCGTGCTCTTTAGCCAATTCATCAATATTTTCAAAAGACATGCCATAAAAATCTTGCACATGTCGTGTGATACTCAATGCAATGACCTAGGATTATAGTCAAAATTTGGATCACCTTCAGTAGCAACTCTAAGAGCCATCGCTGCCACTTGAACTGCCTCCATCCACACTTCGGTGTCAATTTGTTTGCCATTACACCTGTCAAGCATTGCTTGACTAAGTTCTCCAACTTCTTCAGTTAGAGCAGTTAGGACACGTCTATTACTTGGAAATTTATTCCTAGCACGCTGTAGTTCTATTTTAACATCATTAATAAATCTATCGTCTAAATTCATTTTTCCCACCCTTTAACATATTTCTTGTCTACTTTAGTGTATCCGTCTGGTTTTTGATGTTTAGAATTGTCCGCGCCAAGTGCTGTTATTTCAACACCATTTTTAATATCATCCATAGCCGCGTCAAAAGCATTAATTGCCACTCGGCAACGTTCAGTTTTTGCTATCTCAATAGTCGCCAAGGCCATGTTAATTCTAGCCTCTGGCAAGCCACATCTTTCAACTGTTAACGCTGCCGCAAGA
>Ga0102941_1000556_pt1 | contig 17399 bp, 19 predicted proteins | sample SalPonR2_C_D2_MG_FD_79281 | JGI IMG/M metagenome (GOLD analysis project Ga0102941, IMG submission 79281) | Salt pond soil microbial communities from South San Francisco under conditions of wetland restoration - Salt Pond MetaG R2_C_D2_MG | ecosystem: Environmental > Aquatic > Marine > Intertidal... | reverse complement strand
TAGGTGAAATGAGAGACTATGAAACTATATCTATAGCTTTAACAGCCGCCGAAACAGGACATTTAGTTTTTTCAACCTTACATACTATTGGAGCCGCAAAGACTATAGATAGAATAGTTGATGTTTTTCCAGCAAATCAACAGCAACAGGTTAGGGTACAACTTTCTACAGTTTTAGAAGGTGTCGTCTCTCAGCAGCTTATACCCTCAGAAGATGTAGGTAGGATACCTGCTTTTGAAATAATGTTATCTACGCCTGCTATCAATAATATGATTAGAAGCGGTAAAGTTCCTCAGATTGATGCCGCTATACAAACTGGTCGATCTGAAGGTATGATTAGTATGGATATAAGCATTGCAGAACTTTACAACAAAGGATTAATATCTAAAAAAAATGCAGAACTTTCCAGTGTAAATATTGAAGCTCTAGAACGATATATTTTGTAATTACAAAAATAAAAAAAGACCTTTAATTATAGGTCTTTTTTTATTTAAAATTTTATACACATCAAATTATTGATAATTTTTAAAGGAATTATTCAAAAGTACCATTGTACATTTCCACCATAATATTTTTAATATCTTCTTTAGTAACCGATGCTGGATTAGATAAAGTACATTTATCATGGTATGCTATTTGAGCCATATCATCAATTTCTTCCATGAAATTATCTCCAACCAAGCTTTTTATGGATAAAGGTATATCCATTTCTTTATTAGCCATAATGATATAACTGATTAGTGCTGCAGCATTATCCAATTCTTTACCATAACTATATCCAAGCATTAGTGCTATGTTTGAGTATCTTTTCATTGCCTTTGAAGATTTTTCAGCATTATACTTTATTGTATAAGGTAGTAAAACTGCGTTAGCAAATCCGTGAGGAATATGGTATCTTGCACCTAAAATATGTGCAATACTGTGATTTATTCCTAGGCCAGAGTTATTAAAGGCTATACCTCCCATACATGATGCTATCAACATATTCTCTCTGAATTTTAGATTTGATAAATCTTTATATGAGTTAATTAGGTTATCATATACAAGTCTTATGGATTCAATTGAAAAACAATCGGAAAATGGATTTTGCTTTTTGGAAACATAAGATTCAATGCTATGTGTAAGAACATCCATTCCTGTAGCAGCAGTGACTCCAGCAGGCACACTGGCTATTAATTCAGGGTCAAGTATAGCAATATCCGGCAACATCAACTTATCTACCAGTGGTAGTTTTATTTCTCTTTTTTTATCTGTTATTACAGAATATCCTGTAACTTCAGAACCTGTTCCTGCTGTTGTTGGTATTGCAATAAAATCAGGTTTATGTATATATTCTGCTTCAACAATTTTCTTTTTCATATTAATACAGAAGTAAATTATTGCTTTTGCTGCATCTATAACAGACCCTCCGCCCAAGGCTATTAGCCCGTCAGGCTTTGTTTTAATAATATGTAGTAAACCTTTGTTTACCAAATCTAGTGAAGGATCCGACTGTATATCATCAAATATATGATATTGAACACCTTTACTTTCTAGAATATCTGTCAGTGTTTTTACATGTCCCAAATCTATCATTAATTTATCTGTTGCTATACATACTTTCTTATAATTCAATTTGTTTAAGTTTTGTAGAGATTTCTCTCCATAATATATTTCTGGTTTTAAGCTAAACATTTTTCTCCTCACTATAATTCATAATATTTGTTAACAATATATCAATCATCGCGATTATATTCAATGCAATTTATTGCCATATTGATGTTATTTATTGCAAAATTTTATTTATACTAACTAATATTAAAAAAATACCTCCAAGTATATAGTTTTTGAATTAATTACACTATTTTTCTTGGAAGTATTCTTTTATTCTTTGTTTCTTATTTTTATTATATTATTTATACTTTTTCAGGCTCCGGATATTCTTCACCAAAAGTTTCTACTGTAACTTTCTTCATTACTTCATCTTTCTTGGGCTTATCTCTAAAATTCTTTTTAACTGATACAATTCTATCTACTTCTTCTATTCCTTCGATGACCTTTCCAAAAGCTGCATACTGACCATCTAAATGAGGTGAATCTGCATGCATTATGAAAAATTGTGACCCGGCAGAATCTGGATTTTGAGCTCTAGCCATTGACAATACACCTCTTAAGTGCTTAAGATCATTTTCAAAACCATTTGATGAAAATTCTCCTTTTATTCCGTAACCAGGACCTCCCGTACCAGTGCCATCAGGATCTCCTCCCTGAATCATAAACCCTTCAATCACTCTATGAAATATAGTTTTATCATAGTATTCTTTATCAACTAAGTCTATGAAATTATTGACAGTATTAGGAGCTTTCTCTGGATATAGTTCTGCTTTTAATTTTTTACCGCTTTCCATTTCAAAAGTTACAATTGGATTTTTCATTTTATCATCCTTTCTTATTTTTTATTTATCTAATCATATTTACAAAGTAATAATATTATATCCTTTTTTTATATAAGATTCCATTGAGGGATGCCCTTTCATATCTCCTAATAGAGGTATACCAGAACTCTGATTATATTCTAGTACTCCAAGTTTTGCTGAACATCCTTTGCAAATACCATCAATTATTCCTTGATCTTTAGCTTTTAAAAATAGTTTGTTTTCTTCTAATTCTTTAACAAGTTTTACAGCTTCTCCTTCAATAACAATTATAGAATCGTAACCTTTCTCTTTCATATCTAAAGCATTGAGGAGAATATGAGTAAAACACATTGGATTTCCATTAAAAGCAAAATATACAAATTTTTTCAAAATATCAACTACCTTTCCCTATTAGTTTTAGTTTAAAGTTAAAAAATAACCTATTACAATTATACCCAATACTATCCTATACCATCCAAAAACTTTAAAATCATGATTTTTTATATATTGGATCAAAAACTTTATAGATACTATCGAAACAACAAAAGCAACTACCATACCAGTTAAAAGTATTATGATTTCATTTTGTGAGAAATCAAATCCAAACTTCATGAGTTTTAAGGCACTTGCTCCAAACATCACAGGAATGGATAAGAAGAATGAAAATTCAGCTGCTATAAATCTTGAAGTACCTAGAAGTATTGCGCCTATTATAGTAGCTCCAGATCTTGAAGTTCCTGGAATTAAAGCTAGTACTTGAAAGACTCCAATATAAAAAGCTATTTTATAAGGTAGTTCATCAAAACTATTGATTTTAACCCTTCTACCTTCATTTCTATTTTCTACTATAATAAAAAGTATACCGTAAATTATCAGCATTATAGCAACAGTCCAATAATTGTATAAATGATCGTTTAACCAATCATCAAATAATAATCCCAGTACTGCTGCAGGAAGTACTCCAATTACAACCTTGAACCAAATTTTCATAGTATCTATCTTTTCTTGTTTAGATTTTTTACCAGAAAAAGGATTCAATTTATGGAAAAACAATATCACTACTGCCATTATTGCCCCCAGCTGTATTACAACCAAAAACATTTCTTTAAAAGCCGGTGTGACATCCATTTTTATAAATTCTTCTACTAATATCATATGACCTGTACTACTTACAGGCAGCCACTCGGTTATTCCTTCTACTATTCCTATAATTATTACTTTTACGATTTCAATTAACAAATTGATCCTCCTATGAAATTTACTCCTCAAATATTAGTATACATTAATTTTATGAGGTCGTAAATTAAACTTTTATTAAATAAAATTCAGATAATAAATATTTTACTAATTAAGTTATAAAAAATAATTCTATAAATCAAATTAATTGTTAAATATCTTTGTCTTGTAGCAAAATTGTTATATAATTAAAATAAAATTTAATTAATGGAGATTAATAAATGATAGATAATAAATTCATTTACACTGCAAGAAAATATTTTATGTATTTTATGATGTATGCCCTTGTTGGATGGTTGTATGAAGTTTTCTTAGAAGTAGTAATATATAAATGGGGATTTTCAAATAGAGGAGTTTTATTTGGACCATATTTACCTATCTACGGATTTGGTGCTATAATTTTTATATTCTTTTTCTATAAATTCAGCAAAAAAAAGCAAGCTCTTTTAAAAAAGATTGCTTCTATTTTTATAGTATTTTTAGGTTGCGCTCTTGTTGCAACTATTATGGAACTGGTTACAAGCTACGCATTAGAATTAATTACAGGAAGTTGGCCTTGGCAAACCTATACAGACTATAAGTATAACTTTCAGGGAAGAATAGCAATGTCCCCTTCTATTAGATTTGGTTTAGGTGGAGTATTTTTCATCTATGTTCTTCAACCTATTTTTGTAAAAATTGTTGATAGTCTTTCAAAAAAATCTTTAAAGGTCTTATCAACTATATTATTTATTATAGTTTTTATTGATTTTTTAACTAGAATCACTTTGTAATTTGAAGTAATATTTAGTAAAGTTTAATGATCAGATTTTAGTCCTGCTCCACACATAGGCAGTAAACAATCCTTTATTTTTCCATTTAACTCATTTTGTTGCAAGTAAGCAGCATATGTAGCTGCAGTGGTATGTTCTACGTATACCCCTTTTTCAGCTAAAGCTATTCTCGATTCAAGAATTCTATTTTCAGGTGCAGTTATTATTTTAATATTGTATTTATAAGTATAATCTAGAATTTCTTCACCCCTCATTGGTTCTCCTATAGCTATACCTTCTGCCATAGTAGGTTTTAGTTCTATATTTACAGGTTTATCATCCCCCATTGTTGTAGCTTCAGCCAATGGAGCACAGTTTTCACTTTGTACTGCCGTAATTTGAGGCATCTCTTTTATTATACCGCTTTCTATAAATTCTTCCAAGGCCTTGATTATTCCTATAAACAATGTACCGTTTCCTAAAGGCACAAAAATATTTTCCGGAATTCTTCTTAATTGCTCATACACTTCATATATATATGTTTTAGTTCCTTCATAGAAGATGGGATTGTAAACGTGGTTTGCATAATATTTTCCTTCTTTATATACTTTTTCTCTACAAACATTTGCACACTTATCTCTTGATCCTGCAACTACATTTACTTTAGCATTGTGCGCTTTAATCATATTTATTTTTTTAGGAGAAGTTCCTTCTGGAAGAAATATTTCGCATTCTATACCAGCTTTAGCACTATATGCTGCTATACTGTTTCCAGCATTTCCACTGCTGTCCTGGACTACTGAATCTACTCCAATGTTTTTACAATGAGCCATAAGTACTGCAGCTCCTCTATCTTTAAAAGATAGTGTAGGCATCAAATAATCCATCTTAAGTAATACATCCTCATCAAATTTTATGATTGGAGTTCGCCCTTCTCCCAAAGATATCTCTCTCCAGTATTCTCCTTCTAAAGCCATAAACTTACGATAGCGAAATATACTCCATTCACTATCATCAACTAAAGATAAATCGAACTTGGGAGGTTTAAAATCAAGTTTCCAGAGACCTCCGCATTGGCATTTTGATTTCCGCGTAAATACTTCCTCTTTTATTCCACATTTTGAACATACAAGTTTCATTGGAACCTCCTTGGCTGCAATTATTGGTTTTTATTAAATCTAATGTTATAAATAAATGATTTCTATAGAATTCACTTTTATATCATTTCATATTTTACTACTAGCTTATATTCATATATTGACAATAGTATATCATACATTGACAATTTTCGTATATTTTCATAAAATGTAATTAAATAACTTAATATACATTTAATAATATCCCTATAAAGGAGATGGCCAAATGGCAAGTGTAGAAATTAATAAACAAGCTCCGAATTTTGAAATTGATGACTTTAAAGGTGAAAAGTTCAAGCTTTCAGATTTTAAGGAAAAAAAGAATGTACTAATTGTATTAAACAGAGGTTTTATTTGACCATTTTGCAGAAAGCATATGATGCAGTTGCATCAAGATTATGAGAAGTTTGCAGAAGAAGACACTATAATAGTTGCAATAGGACCAGAGAATGCCGACAAGTTTAAGGAATATTGGGAAGAAAACAACATTCAATTCTACGGTCTTCCTGACGAAAAAGGATCAGTATTAAAGCTATACGGTCAAGAAGTCAAAATATTTAAACTAGGTCGTATGCCGGCACAGATGCTAGTTGATAAAGAAGGAATACTAAGATATGTACACTACGGACACTCTATGAAGGACATTCCTGAAAATTCCGAAATACTTGAACTTATAGATAATCTGTAATATCAAAAAACACATATAAAATGGTATTTTATCAGTTAATCTGATTCAAGACCATTTTATATTTTTATTTATCCAAATAACTTCTTCAAATTTATATTTTACCCTAATTTATTTAATAATTTCTTTAACTCTACCAACTACACCACTTTCAAGTCTTACTTTAATACCGTGGGGATGATTAGGCGAATTTGTAAGAATTTTCAAAACTGTTCCTTCTGTTAATTCCCCTGAACGTTGATCCTTTTTTTTAACAACTTTTACTTTTAAACCTTTTTTAATATCTTTTCTTATTGTACCTTCCATAATTTTCTCTCCTTTCTTTTTTACTTATCTAGTCTGTATTTATTACTAAATCACTATAATATCTTTAGAATAGTTGCTTAAAGGAATTCCACCTTTTTCTCCTACAGCTACAACATCTTCAACTCTTATAAGCAATTCATTATCAATAATCACTGATGGTTCTATTGTAAATGTCATATTCTTTTGAATAATATTTTTATATCCCGGCATAAGATAAGGATATTCATGTACATCTCTTCCTATAGAATGTCCTAACCTATGTCTGAAGCCATCATCATAGCCTTGGTCTTTTATCAAATTTCTAGCAATCATATTCAAATCTTCACATGTAATCATTCCTGGAATCATTGCTTCTATAGCTATTTTTTGAGCTTCCATTATTGTTTCATGAATTTTTACCATTTCTTTTGTTGGTTCACCTGCATATACAGTCCTTCCAAAATCAGAGCAAAACCCATCTTTCATTAATCCAAAATCAAAAGCTACAGTACAACCTTCTTCTATTATATTGCCAGAAGTATTGCTCCAGTGAGTTTTATTTTTCCCACCACTTATTAAAACTCCCGTATGGAAAGAATTACCTTCACATCCTTTCAGTAGAGTCCTGTGATCTATTTCCGCTTTTATGTCAATTTCACTCATACCTATTTTTAAAAGAGGAATAATTTCCCCAAAAATTTCATCCGTTAGTTCTGCTACTTCTCTCATTTTAGATATCTCATAATCTGTCTTAATCATCCTTAGGCTGTTTAAATAATCTTCAATGGAGAGAAACTCTACTTCCGCAAGGATTTTCTTTAAATTAATAATTGTCGATGAAAATGTATTTTTTGAAACAGCTATTTTTCTTATCTTTTTTAGCCTATTGCCCAAAGCATTTTTTAATGTATCTTCAACTGGCACACCTTCATTTATTGTAACATACTCATCGATTATTCCATATTTATCTTCTTCAACATGACCCAAATTAACCATCATCTCTGCTACTAAGAAATATGATTTATCTTGAAATATATATATTCCATTTGTCCAATCTCCATATGAGTTAGCATAGGTAGGATCATACAATCCTTTAGCCATACCTGTAATGTATTCCTGCTCACCAGATTTTGGAAGAAAACACATGTCAATACCCATATTGTCCATATAATCCCTTAGTTTGCTTATCCTATCTTTATAATTTATCATTTTTACCCTCCAATATAATATTTTTTTATACTTTAATCTTTGTAATCTATTGATTCCCTTTCATTACGAGCTAGTAAATCACAGTATTCATTTTCAAAATGGTCGTTATGGGCTTTTACATGGCCAAACTCAACTCTCCTACCTTCGCAAAGTTTTTCAAGTTTCATCCATTTTTTTATATTTTTAGCTTTTGTTCCATTTGCTGTCCGCCAATCGTTTAATTTCCAGTGAACCATCCATTCGGTAATACCTTTTCTAACATACTGGGAATCCGTCATTATTCTTAAGTCACTATTATATATCTCTAGAGCTTTTATCACTGCCTGCAATTCAATTGTAGCAGAATCTTTAAATATACTTTTGTATTGATGAGATTCGTAATTTCCGTCTAAATCTTTTTTTAAAATACAGTAAGCTCCTTTTTTAGTAATTTCATTATAACTTCCATCTGTATATATTTCAGTTATATTCATTTTTTCTGAATCTTTAATTACTTTAATATCACCGTAGTCTTTTACCACTATATTCTTTTTATTATTAAAAGCAGCAATATCCTTGCCGTCAATAATTGAAAAATCTAATTCGAAACCAACATAATAGGTTTTTGGTTTTTTATTATGGAGTAGTTTTCTGAATTGATATTCATTCTCTATCAAAAATTTAGAAAGATTATTATTATCAAGAATTTTTAATTCTTTTTTTTCTACATCAAAATTTACATCTACTGATTGGTTTTTGTCATAAATTCTTATTACATATAAATTATTCTTGCTTTCAATTATATTCATTTTCAGTTTTTTTATAAACATATCTATATCCTTAATTCTAGTATTATTAACAATTATAACATATCTATCAAAAAAAACAGATTATTTATCGCCTACTTAATATAACTATGATATAGTATTATTAAGAGTTTTACAGGAGGGGAAAATGAGAATTATAATATCACCTGCAAAAACAATGAATATAGACACTGATTCCTTAGATTATAATGAACTTCCAGTGTTTATTGAAGATACAAAAATCATCCTTAAATATCTAAAACAATTAGATTATGAAAAATTAAAATCCATATGGAAATGCAGTGACAAGTTAGCTGAGTTAAATTACAACAGAATTAAAAATATGAATCTATATGAAAGCTTAACTCCTGCCATTCTTTCCTTCGAAGGACTCCAATACAAATATATGGGTTCTGGAGTTTTTTCAACTAAAGAGTTTGTATATCTAGAAAAACATCTTAGAATTTTATCCGGATTTTATGGTATTATACGTCCTTTTGATGGAATTGTTCCATATAGATTAGAAATGCAATCTAAATTAAAAGGTAAAGAATTAAATTCCTTGTATGATTTTTGGAATAAAAAAATAGCAAATAAGCTTTTTTCTGAAAGTGATACAATATTGAATCTAGCGTCTAAAGAATACAGCAAAAGTATTTCTAAATATCTAAATAAGGATATTAGATTTATCACCTGTGTTTTTGGGGAATTAATCCATGGTGAGGTAAAAGAAAAGGGTACTCTAGCAAAGATGGCTAGAGGTGATATGATTAGATATATGGCTGAAAACCAAATTGAAAATATAGAAAAAATCAAAAACTACAACAGATTAGATTATAATTTTGTTGATAATTATTCTGATAAAAATACTTATGTATTTATAAAAAAGAAAAATTAAATTATACATACAAGAAAAAATAAAATTTTATGTTCTAATAATCTCATTAAAATCAAACATTTAAAAAGGTGACTAAAATTGAAGAAAAAAAATTATGATTATATAAAAATAATTAATGCCAACGTAAACAATCTTAAAAACATAAATGTTGAAATACCAAAAAAGAAAATAACCGTATTTACAGGTGTATCTGGTTCAGGAAAATCTTCCCTGTGTATAGATACTATTGCTGCAGAATCTAGAAGGGAACTTAATAAAACTTTCCCCAGCTTTGTTCAACAATATTTGCCTAAATACGGAAGACCTAATGTAGAAAAAATAGATAATCTTCCAGTAACAATAATATTAGACCAGAAAAAACCCACTACAAATTCTAGATCTACTGTAGGAACCTACAGTGACATACATTCTCTTTTAAGGCTTTTATTTTCAAGAATTGGAAAACCCTTTGTAGGTTATTCCGATGTTTTTTCATTCAACCATCCTGGAGGAAAATGCAAAAAATGCCAAGGATTAGGAGAAATTACAAAGCTTGATATTCATAAACTAGTTGATTTTGATAAGTGCCTAAATGATGAAGGGGTTATTAATTTTCCAGCATTTACAACTGGAGCTTGGAGATGGAAAAGGTACGCCTACAGCGGTCTCTTTGATTTAAATAAAAAAATAAAGGATTATACTCAAGAAGAATTAGAACTCTTTTTATACTCTCCTCAAATAAAATTAAAGAATCCTCCCTCCAACTGGCCTAAAACAGCTAAATACGAGGGTATATATCCACGAATGTACAGAAGTATAATCAATCAAAAAGAAGGTAAAAGACATAAAAAAATACTTGATAAAATGGTTACAACTATAAAATGTCCTGAATGTAAAGGTACAAGGTACAATAAAAAAATAAGATCCTGTAAGATAGAGGGGAAAAATATTTCAGATTCATCCTCTATGTCAATACCAGATGCAGTTGATTTTATTTCTAGTATAGAACATCCTTTAGTCAAAGATCTTAAAGATGAACTTTTAAAAAGACTTCAAGCTATGAAAAAAATAGGCCTTGCTTATATAAGTCTTGACCGAGGAATAGGAACATTGTCCGGAGGAGAAGCTCAGAGAATGAAAATAGCAAAATACATAAATTCTGCTCTTGCAGATATGGTTTACGTTCTTGACGAACCAAGTGCTGGACTTCATCCACATGATATCAATTTACTCACGGATTCATTAAAAATGCTAAGAGACAAAGGAAACACAGTTCTTATTGTTGAACATAATAGGGAAATAATAAAGATTGCAGACCATATAGTAGATCTTGGACCTTCAGGAGGTTCAAAAGGTGGTAAAATAATGTTTGAAGGTACTTACAAAAATCTTTACACATCAGATAATCTTACCGGAAAACTTTTAAGAGAAAAAACAAGAATTAAAAAGAATAAAAGAACATCTAAGGATTGGATAAAAATCGAAAATGCAAATCTTCATAACCTTAAAAATATTACAGTAGACTTTCCAAAAAATGTACTTACTACTATATCGGGAGTTGCAGGCTCAGGTAAAAGTACTCTTATGGAGGTCTTTGAAAAAAAACAAGACAAAAATATTATACCAATACATCAAAAAAACATCGGAAGTAATTCCAGATCCACACCTGCCACCTATTTAAAAATACTAGATAAGATAAGAGAACTCTTTGCCGATGAAAACAAAGTCAGCAAAAAGCTTTTTAGCTTTAATTCTAAAGGAGCTTGTCCTGCCTGTAATGGAAAAGGTACCATAGTTTCAGACATGGGATTTATGGATTCAATAGAAACCATATGCGATACATGCGGCGGAAAAAGATATTCAAAAAAAGTTCTTAAATATTTATATAAAGAAAAAAGTATCTCAGAAATTATGGATATGACTGTAGATGAAGCAGTTGATTTTTTCCAAAAAGAAAAATTTGTCAATAAACTAATATCTCTTCAAAGAACTGGACTTGGTTATATACGTTTAAACCAATCTATGTCGACTTTGTCTGGAGGAGAAATGCAAAGGGTAAAACTTGCCAGCAACTTAAATAAAAAAGGAAGTATCTTTATTATTGATGAGCCTACAGATGGTCTCCACATAAAAGATGTAAAGAAACTAATAATTCTTTTTGACGAACTAGTCGAAAGTGGAAATAGCCTTTTTATAATTGAACACAACCTAGATATCATAAAGAATTCAGACTATATTATAGAATTAGGTCCCGGAGGAGGTTATTCAGGTGGTAAAATACTATTTACTGGAACACCTGAAGAAATGCTTGATTCAGAAGAATCAGTAACAAAACCTTATTTAAAAGCTTCACTACCTGATTAACAAATACTATCTGGATTATAAATAAACTTTGAATCTCTTTAAATTAAAAACAAATATAATAATTAACAGGAGTAAAAAATGTCAATAGGAATATTATACGAATCCGTTGAATGGTCAAACGAAGAATTAGCTAGTTATTTAAATAAATCCGGAATAAAAACTGAACTAATCAATTTAGAGAAAGATGCTGTTGATTTGGATTCTATTTTAAAACATAATCTTATTGTTAATAGAATCTTTCCAAGTTCACCCTTTAGAGGATATAAAAAATCTTTTAAGTTAGCTCTGTCTATACTAAGAGTTATAGCTGATAGCAATATTCCTATGATTAATTCTTACAGATCTTATCAATATGATTGTAGTAAGGTATCAACTTCATTTGTTTTAAGCAAGAATAGTTTGTCAGTACCAAAAATATATTCATATTATCAAGGAGATATAAATATAAATAACTACGATATATCCTATCCTTGTGTATTAAAACCAGACTGCGGCGGAAGATCTAAATATACTTTCATTTTAAATAACCAAGAACAATTAGAGGCAGCTTTAAAAAAAGTCCCAGAGGTACCTTTTATAATTCAAGAATATATACATCCTGATAAAAACTATACTACCCGGGTAGAAATAGTAGGTGAAAATATTATGACTGTTTTAAAAAGATACATAGGTAAAGGAAACTTATCCGGCTACCATTCAGGCTCTATATATGAAGATTATCATGATTGTCCTCAAGCAATACTAAAAGCATCTAAAAAAGCATTGAAATATTTAAATATTGATATGGGAAGCCTAGACATTATAGAAACAAATAGTAAGAAATTTTATATAATTGATGTTAATGCAACATCAAATTTTTCAGAGGACAACATAGAAATGTTAGGCTTTGATCCAATTAAAGTAATGTCAAAGTATATAGAAAGAAAATACAAAAAACTTTTTTAGTATAAATCTATTTGGAGGAGGAAAATATTATGAATACCAATGTAAAAAATGATCCATCTTTTATAGTATCTCTACTGGTTTTTTTAAGCATTGTTGGAATATTAATATCAGGTATTTTTTTATTAAAAGTTGATATACATGTTTTATTAATATTAGGATTATGTATTACCTGTTTAATATCTTTAAAATATGGATATAGCTTTGATGAACTTGTTAAAGGTATGGAAAAGAGTATAAGCAGAGCAATGACTGCATTGTTGATTTTTATTTTAATAGGTACAATTATTGGTTCTTGGATATCAGCTGGTACTGTACCCGCTCTAATCTACTATGGTCTTAACATCCTTACTCCTAGATTATTTTTACCAATTGGTTTAATACTCTGCAGTTTAACTTCACTATCAACTGGTACTTCTTGGGGTACAGCAGGAACTATTGGAATTGCTCTTATGGGCATGGGCGTAGGTTTAGGTATACCTGCACCAATAATAGCTGGTATGGTAGTATCCGGTGCCTTCTTTGGAGATAAAATGTCACCTATATCAGATACAACTAACCTTGCAGCAGTATCTGCTGGAGCAAATTTATACAATCATATTAGAGCTATGACTTATACTACTATCCCTTCATATTTATTAGCACTCATTATTTACACATTTATAGGATTTAGATATGCAAACGGTACAGGTAATACAGCAGATATAGAACTCATACAAGGAACTCTTTCTGCTAATTTTAATCTGAATCCAATTGTAATACTACCAATGATTATACTCTTTACACTTAATATATTTAGATTTCCTGCAGTCCCTGCTATGATTATTGGAACTCTATCTGGAGTTATTATTGCTATCATATTCCAAGGAATAAGTATCGGTGAAGCTCTAACTGCTATAAATTACGGATATACTAATCAAACAGGTATATCTCTTGTTGATAATCTACTAGTTCGTGGCGGTATTCAAAATATGATGTGGACATTTTCTCTTTCTTTTATAGCCCTGTGTCTTGGTGGAATATTAGAACTTGTAGGCTATTTAAAGGTTCTGATAAAAGGGATACTTTCAAAAGTGAAAAATGTTGGGAGTTTAGTTACTTTAGTAATTGGAACTACACTATTAGGAAATGCCTCTATGGGTGAAATTTATCTTGGAATAATTCTAAATGGAACTCTATATAAAGAAGCATTTAGAGAAAGGAATCTGAAACCTGAAATGCTTAGCCGTCTTTTAGAAGAAGGTGGCACATTAACTGGAGCACTAATACCTTGGACAACAGCAGGTGCATTTATGGCCTCTACTTTAGGAGTTCCAGTTGTTGAATACGGTCGATATGCATTTTTAAATATAATTAATCCATTATTGTCAATTATACTATCTTTTATGGGAATTTTTATTCTTAAAACTAAAAAAACAAAGCAAAAAATTTCTTGATATACTTTTTGATCTTTACTAAGATAGTAATATAAATAATTATACTTTTTAGGAGAAGATATGGGAATTAATACAACAATGTTTATTTTAGAAATATTAGGAACTATTGCCTTTGCTGTTTCTGGTACCCTTGCAGGTGTAAAAAAAGAAATGGATATATTAGGTATTACTATAATAGCAATTGTAACTGCTACAGCTGGTGGAGCAATCAGAGATATTACTTTAGGTATAACTCCACCATCTGTATTTAGAGAACCTATTTATTTAATAGTGGTTTTAATTACAGTTACTTTTTTTCTATTTGGATTACGTTTAAGAAAAATTAATTCTCCTCTAGTTACTAAGCCTATAAGATTTTTAGAGATATTAATTAATTTATCCGACGCTATAGGATTAGGTGTATTTACAGTTAGTGGTGTATCTGTAGCTATAAGTAGCGGATACGGTAATAATATTTTCCTTGTATTATTTGTAGGTGCTATTACCGGTGTAGGTGGAGGAATTATGAGAGATGTATTTACCATGAGAATTCCATCGGTCTTTGTTAGAAATATATATGCCCTTGCATCTATGCTCGGTGCACTGGTCTTTTTTATTTTAAGAACCTATATACACAGAAGTTTAGCTATGATTATTACTGTAATTATTATTGTTATAATAAGGTTTTTCTCCAATATGTACAAATTAAGCTTACCAAAAATTAAATTCTAAACTAAATAATAAAAATATTTTCTATATAAAACTAATTAACCAAAATAGAACCATTCCTACCCCTATAGTTAACAAAAGCTTTTTAGTTTTCCAAGCTATTATTATAGCTACAATACCAGCAATTAAACGAGGGTTTTGTGGGGAAATCCATATAATTTCATCCTTTATTACTATCGCAGGAAAAATTAGTGCAGATAAAACCGCTGGCGGTACATATCGCATAGCTCTTCTAATCCAGTTAGGAAGTTCGAATCTTCCATATAAATATATAAAGGAAAATCTAAACAAAAATGTTCCTATACCAATAAATATTATAGTTAAAATAAGCTGAGTATTATTCATTTTCTGATACCTCTCTCTTCTTTGATAATATCCTCTCGCTTAATGATCCTGATATAATCCCTATAATTGCTGCCAAAACAAGTCCAATATTCATAGGAAATTGTGCAGCTAATACCGCTACTGTTCCACTCGTTATTATAGCTATAACTCCAGGCCAACCAGCAACACCTTTAAGAAGAATAGCAATAAAAGTAAGAGGTATACCAAAATCTAACCCTAATTCCGGAGGAATAATAGAACCCATCAAATATCCTACCAGAGTACTTATTTGCCAAATTAACCATATACTAATTGAAGCTCCAAAAAAGAAGCTCTTCTTATCTTCATCTGGATTATTCATAAAGTGTACCGAGGACATAGCATAACTTTGATCGGTCATACTATAGGCAAGTAATATTTTCCACTTGATATTTACCTTTTGGATATAAGGTGCAATGGATAAGCTGTAAAGCATCATTCTAAGATTAATAATCAAAGCAGTATAAATAATAACCAGCATATTAGCATTAATACTAATCAACTGAAGAGCTGCCAGTTGAGAAGCTCCAGCAAATATCCCTATACTCATCAACATAGTCATACCTAAAGATAGACCTGTATTAGCTGCTGAAATCCCACTTATTAATCCAAATGGTATAATTCCCAACATTAAAGGTGTTACTATTTTTATACCTCTTGATACACTTTTTTTATTTATCATAACAATTCTCCTTTCTTGTTAAAAAAATTCAAAATAATAAAAAACCTCGAATATGCACTCGAGGTTGCTAATTTTTTGCATATAACTCTTATTCGAATTATAATTTATTTCTAAAAATATTAGAATCCATTGCAGAATTTGTGTTTGTATGTAAGATTGTAATTATATTAATTTTTGCTTTCATTTTCTTACCTTTCATTCACCTTAAAGTCAAATATTTCCGGTCTATTGTAGTGCCCTGCTGGATCCCAGTCGTATTTAGATTGAACAATATCATTTAAATCTAAATCTACCGTTAGAATACCTGGTTCATCATATAGTGGTCCAGCTAAATATTCTCCATATGGATTTATTACACAGCTACCACCTCTACACATAACATCTGGTTGATCTTTTAAATCATCATAATATTTAAGATCAATGGGATATTCTGATTTTTCAACATATTGATTACTCATTATTACAAAGCATCGACCTTCAAAAGCAATATGTCTAAGGGTTGATTGATAAATTTCCCTCTGATCAGCAGTTGGAACTATATACAAATTAACACCTTTCATGTACATAGCCATTCTCGCTAAAGGCATGTAGTTTTCCCAACATATTAAAGATCCCATTTTACCATAAGGAGTATCAACTACAGTAATAGTTGAGCCATCGTCTTCTCCCCATATTACTCTCTCAGCAGCAGTTGGCTTTAACTTCCTATGTTTTCCAAGGTATCCATCGGGACCAAAAAATAAATTAGAGCAGTACATTGTTCCATCCATACCATTTCCATTTTTTTCAGTAACCCCTATAGATAAATAAATTTCTAAGTCTTTAGTTAACTCCGATAGTTTGTCAACTTCGAGTCCTGGCACTGCAACTGAATTATCATAATATCTTTGATAATCCTCTCTTCCTTCTTTTGTTCTACTGCCTACAACCATACCAAAAGTAAGCCCTCTAGGATAGCATGGGATAAAACTCTCAGGAAAAACAATGAGCTTAGCTCCAGTCAATGCAGCTTCTTTTGTTAACTCTATAGTCTTCTCCATAGTTTTTTCTAAATTAAAAATGACCGGTGAATCTTGAATAATAGCAACCTTTAGTTTCTTTTCCAATAAACTCAACTCCTATAATAGAATTTAAAAATATTTTTTATTTATATAGTTAATTCATTCTATTTAAAAAAATAACTGATATACTCCTGAAATTTTAATCCCTTCACTTTGTGCAATTTGTTCAAGTTCTTTTCTGTCTTGTGGGAGAGCACACCAAGCCATACCACAACCAGAATCAATCTCTCTTGGCAAAGGAATTAACCTCCCTGGTAATTTATTAGCTAAGCATGCCTTTTCAAAAGCTATAGCTTGAGTAGTACTTGGAAATGTAATAATTAATTTTAAGCTTTTCTCCATCATAATGCTATTTCCCTTACTGCTTGTACTGCCCTATCCACATCTTCATATGTATTAAACCAAGAAAAACTAAACCTTACAGCACCACGGCTTTCAGTTCCTAATGCTTTATGCATTCTTGGTGCACAGTGGGCTCCAGG
>Ga0102941_1000555_pt1 | contig 17437 bp, 8 predicted proteins | sample SalPonR2_C_D2_MG_FD_79281 | JGI IMG/M metagenome (GOLD analysis project Ga0102941, IMG submission 79281) | Salt pond soil microbial communities from South San Francisco under conditions of wetland restoration - Salt Pond MetaG R2_C_D2_MG | ecosystem: Environmental > Aquatic > Marine > Intertidal... | reverse complement strand
CTTTTCACCAGAGTGGCTGCGACTAGTCATTGACGGACAAGTGCAACGTTTGCGCGGTTGCGATCCGCTGCGTCACACGCTAGATGATGAAAACGGCATCCGGCGTACAAATTTGGCCACGATCTGTGTCGAAGATAGCAGCGCATCGACCGGGCTGTATGAAGTCATCGACGAATCTGAAAGCGATGTCGCTCGCTCTCATTGGACAGAGGCTGGTTATTATTACGGCAAAACTGCCCGCTTTTTGGCACACGAAATTGTTCGATCATCGCACAATCACAACTGGCAGCCCAACGCAGATATCAGTGACAAGACTGATGGTCGTCCTGGACTGACACATGGCAAACAAAATTATGATTGGGCCGATTTGCCGCGTCGCGACGAATTGTACTGGGCGCTGTCCGCCCTACCGCAGACGCGCACAGCGTCGCTGCGTGACGAGGGCAAAGCTGTGCAGGCAGAGCGGCAAACTTTTTTTTCGCCGCACTGCGATTCTAAGGACATTTCTGCGAAAGCAGGAGCATTTCTACCTCCATTGGAAGTGTTGCAACTGGAAAAAGACTCGTCTTTGTGGTCGTCACGCACCATTGGGCAGGTCGCCGCCAGTTTATCGAACATTTATGACGAGCGTACACGCTCATCGCCTGTCGAAAGTGCTGGAATTGTTGACCAGTTGATCCAAAGACGAATCGAAGCTGCAGCTTCTGAGCGAAAAGATAAGAAAGAGAAGAAAGTGAAACAAGCCTTTTCGAAGCATTGGCGTGTTGTCAGCGTGCCAAAAGGCGCACAAAGTCTTACACAAGTGACGTTCAGCGGCGCTGACAACGAGTGGCGAGCGTTGATTGACCGACTGAAGCAGCAGATTCGACTGAGCGGGCAATCTCTGGGCGACTGGTTGGCAGCGTGTCTTTGGTTGGTGCTTCATCTTTGTTGGTCGCGCTCTGTTGCCAACGGCAGTTCTGCTGCAGGCACCACAATAGTGACCAAAAAGGACTGGGTTTTCGTTCAGGCTCGCATCGGCAAGGAGTGGTTGCACTGCTACGACGAGCACGAAACGGAACAGCAAAAAAGTCGAGCGTTTGTCAACCATTTATTTTGGCATGACGGTCCGCACGAGCGTATTGGCGGACTTGCTACTATTTTTTGGCCATTAGAAACCGGCCAATTGATGCGGCTGGAGAATGTCTCTGGCGATGCACTCGACCGGAAGCTGAGACCTTTACACAATTCGGCAATGTTTCGGCTGTTTTTTGGTCTGGTGCCGTTCGGTGTGTCGACGTCACAAATTCTTGATACGCGCACCACGACAGGCTACAACATGATCTCCAAACACTATCGTGTGCGTCGCGGCATTTATTACGGAGTTTGCGGTTATGCTGTCGAGCAGCTTCGCGGTGACAAAACTCTGACGCTGCAACCCGTTGTTGCTGCTTTTGATATTGTCGAGCAAATAGTCGCCAAACATACGCTGCCTCGCTTTCCGGCGCCGACAAAAGACTCTGGAGACCGATATGTGGACAATGTGAAAATCGATACTCGTTTGGAGCGCTTTTTGGCGTTTCCTTATCGCTCCGACGACGGTGGCAACACAAAAAAGATTGCAGTCAGTTCAGAGCGACGCGATTTCAACTCGTCGAAGACAGTAGCCGGCTTTGGGGAACTTCAAGTGGGCATTGCGTACGCTTCGCAAAGCATGGACAAAGCAGTTCACAATAAGCAATTTTTGGCACAACTGGACGCTTACGAACAACGTTCCAGTGGCGTTGTGTTGCAAAAAAAAGCAAAGACGAATGCTGCGGCAGAGAAGATGCCGAAAACGTCCAATTCTGTGGCTAATCGAGGTGCCATGGCAGAAAAACCTGCCGAAAACTTGCACGATGGCAAAAAAGTTGAGAAGTCTACCAAAAAATCCGCGAAGACTGTGGTAACCACCGACAAGAAAGAGCCCGAAACTAAAACGAAGCGCAAAAAGAACACGGCTGACCACAAGAAGACACGGCGCAACAAGAAAATAGCCGGCCAAGACGACAGCAGTTCCGCGAGTGGCACCGACGACAGCCCACAATCAAGTGGTTACACATCACCCGCAGATCTGTATTTTGACAGTGGTTTCGAAGATGCGGAAAAGGAGGATCGATCTCGACCGCACAGCGTTTCTCAGAAGACAAAAAAAAGTCTTCGCAGTGGCAAATCGCCAAACAAAGTGTTCAAAGGAGCAAAAGCGACACCAAAGTCAAAACATTCCCACAACGAACTCTTGGTGGCAGCGCACGAAGAACATGCCAAAGTTGAAGTGTCTGTGTCGACTGACAAAGTTGAGACAGCCAGTGCAAAAATTCAAGCGGCCGAGTCTACCGCGAAAGCGCAGCCGACATTTGCGAAAGAGACGCAGCAACAAGCAGTCGAGCATTCTACGCTTTGCCATGATCAGCCGGTAGAATCTGGTCTTGCAACAACGGGACGATTGATGGGCGTTCCGCCATTCTTGCGTTTTGATCAACGCTCGGTGGACCAAAAGTTGATGGCGCTGGATGCACAACGACAGCAAGCCATCTATCTGCTGCAATTGGCTGCTCGCGAAAGACCAATGCTGCACACCAATCATGTCGCCTATGAGCATCGCGTGCCGATCGCGCCACAGCAGCTAGAAGCACATTTGCGCGTTTGCGCGGACGGCACTTTGACGGTTCGCAGCGTGTACGGTCTACTGCTGTCTACAACGGACAGTTTGTTCGGACTGTCGAGCGCCTCAAAGCAGTGGACAGACTTTGTGTCAGTTGCAATTGGCGGCAAGCAAAATCCTTCGCTGCTTTTTGTCGATCGGTTTGCTGGTGCTATTCTGCAGCGAGTGACACATTTGGCGGTTAACCACGGTTTGGATGGAGCGTTGGAAGACAGTGTGCCGCCTGGCAGCAGCTGTATGCTTTGCTGCACACGCTATCGTGCACAGTTTTACATTGTACCACAAAGCATCGATCGTCACAACACTGTTGCGACGCGTCTGATTGCACTGTGCGACAGCGACGAATGTTTGGACTCATTGTTGACTCGCATGGGCGATGTTCTCAAACCGCCAGCCTACAGCGCCTCTTTGCCTGGCTTGCGTGTATTTTTTCGTTTGGACGGCGCAATTGGCGTTTACGAAAGCGAAAAGGATCCGATCAAATTGTCGTTTGGCAATGGTAGCGGTGCGTGCGGACAGTCATTTGCGTCTTCGACAGACTTTGCGCACATCGACAAAAGCGTTATGACAACCGATCAGCACGGCAATGTGTACGCTTTGCCGCCCAAGATAGCCAAAAAATCATTTCATTTGGCAGCGTTCATCGCCAGCGATCCGTTTTGAGTGCGGAACAAAAATGAACAACAAGAAAAAAATTGCTGCATGACGTATTGTCAATTTTGTCTGCAAACAGCACTTTTGAGTTATGAAAGCGGTAGCATCATCTGTTTCGCACAAAAATCAAGCGAATTTGAACGTTCTCGGCCAAGAAGATCAGCGAGGGTTGGGCTCTTTTGTACGCAGTGCTTCGGTGCAACAGCAGCTTGCTGCCAATCGCAAAAAGGACCGCCAGGACAGCATTGCTGAATATACACTCCTGAAAAAGTTTTGTCGCGAAAAACGCATTGCAGCCAACACAACGCAGAAAGGCGCCACCAACTGCAAGTACAGTCTGGGCGAATTGAAGTGTGACGCAGAGTTGGCCAGGCTTGGCAAAAACGAAAAAGCAGTTTGTGACGCGCGCCTCGCCTACCAATATGCCAATCATGCCCATCACGCGTTCCATCAACTGCTGGGCGACAAGCCCTGTTTTAGTAGTCGCAAACTGAGCGATCTTATCGAACAACGCCAGTTTGGTAGCAATCAGAGAGACGCGCGTGAGGTTGTGCCGCGCGCACAGCGTGCCACAACTATGTGGGCACGGTCATTTGGCATATTGGAAAAAATCACAGAAGCCGAGCAATTGTACGGCAATTTAAAGTTGATTTTTCACGACAAAAATAGTGCTGCGTCCCGTCGCATAGTCAAGCGGACATTTTGCTGCCGCGATCGGTGTCTCGACGTGCTCACTGCAGACAATCCGCAACGCATCGAGAGCCTGCACAGGCTTTGTGTGGCACCGACGCTTTTCGATCAGTTCTATGTGCCAATTTGTTTTGCGCGGAGAAATGCACTACATCCAGAAACCAATTTGTCGGACCGGTGGAGCAAAACGTGGTCTATGGAACGGCCTGCCGACTTTGCCGACCAGCTAGACTATGTGGACAAACAGAATTTGTTTGACATACAATTTCTGACTCTGTCCGAGGCACTGCAGCTGTGTCTACAGCCGTTGCAGCATCCAGCAGGCCTTTTTGCATTCCCTGTGCAGTCACTGCAAACTATGCAGTTCAATCAGGCCGAGCGCGAAGATTGGGAAAACGCCGTCAAAAAAGGTCGCAAAACGGGTTTATTTGTACCGTCCGCAGACAGCGGCAGTGCGGTCAACGACTTGCACACATCGAGCGCGAATGCCGAAACGTACAACAAACGGCCAGAAAAAATGGAAGACAGATGCCCGCACGGCGGCGACAAGTGGCGCGAGTTGGCACTCGACGCGAGAGAGCGGCAAATTCAGCGGCAGCAGCAGCAAGACGCCGACGATTTGGAGTGGGAGCGTCTTTTGCGGCAACGAGACAGAGAAGCGATGACAGCCGAGCAGTGGCGGGCAGCCAAAATGCATTTTTTTGAACGTTATGCAACACGAGACGAGTCCACGCGCGACGGCGTGCACAATAGGTTCAGTAGTGAGCGCATCGAGATGTTTCAGACAGTACTTAACATAGATAAGCAGCAGGTCAGTGCCACTTGCGCTCGCTACAACACAAAGCACAGACCATACAGCACAGAGTCTGTCGACAGTGCTCGCGAAGCTGTGCGCAAGTTTGTGGGCACCACAGACGCTGCAGTGGCCGACTTGTTTGAGCAGTATTGCGCGCAGAATCGCTCCGACATACTGGCCGAAAGCGGAGCCAAACGTCTATGTTTCGATCGAACACAAACTCTGCGGCTGTACGCATGCTTTCTGATGGACGGCAGAAGTGCCGACAGCGCTGCGCTGAAATCGGACGAGCGCAATAGACGTTCTCTCAGCGCGCTCATAGGCAAGCAGCTGGCAAGCGAAATGCGCCGGCTGCACGTCGAAAATATGCTGGCTCAGCTGAAAACGCCAAATTTTCGTGCCTGGTCCGCTTGCTTGCTGCAGCAGCTGGACCGCTGGCTCGATCGGCTATTACAGCGCGTTTTGCGCCCATCGGCTGAATGGGCCGACTATGTGTCGGCCAGTGGTGCTGACCGGCTGGCCGAGCAGCCGCCACTGAGCGACGAACAACCGCACTCCAACTTTGCCGATTTCGAACACGACTGTGTGTCTTTGCTGCCGTGGCTGTTCTATGCGCGCAACGGAGACGAGCGCGACAGTTTGTTACAGTTCAATGTCGAAAGCAAACAGGCAGCGTCCGAAGAAAGCAGGCGTCGGCGCGCCATCGACTGTCAGTTCGAAGCCAATTGTGCGAAGCATTGGCCCACAATGTCCGCTGTCGAATATCTGAATCGCAAGATAATGGCCGCCGACGTCGCCGACATAGATGCGTCACCTCCATACAATAGCGGTGCCGGAGAGTGCCGCCGAGCAGCCGATCGAACGACTTCTTTTCGTCGCACATTGAGCGACGTAGACACTCTAGTGCAGCGTTCGCTTTTGCGTTCGCCCGACTTGGACAAACAGCCCGAACTCGCCAACTTGATGCGCAGCGAACAGAAAATGATCGATGAAAATCGCCGCGCTGGGGCACTGTGGACGCTGTGCTGCGAACCATTGGAGCAGGGCAGTGCGCGTTTTTCGATCAACCGCGACAACGAGAAATACTGTCCGCGCTTTGGCATTGGCAAGCGGCGTGATGCCGACACGACCAACCCGTACGTTCAATTTCACTCGTTTGTGTGGTCGGTCTTCAGGCGTGAGTGGAACGTCGAAAAGCACAAACACATGCCACACGTGGCCAGCTTCGCAGATTCCGTGGTCGGCGAGTACGCCAACATAACCAATCGATCCTTGTCGCCCGTATTTTATAATCGGGACAATCCCTATTTGCTGGTGTCCAATGCCAAACACTTTGATTGCAGACACGGAGAGCGACAATCGGCAACTGTCGCCGACCATGACACAGCGTCGCAGATAGCCAACTCATCGAAACTGCATATAGCGTCGCACATGCGTGGCATTTTGCGCCAATTTGAGAGACACGTTTGGCAGCCCCGACTGCGGAGTGTGTCTCATCGAAATGCATCGAGAGTCGACTTGGTTGAGTTGACGCATGAGCCGCGCGAAGTTTTGCGCGAGTCAGAAACGTTCGTGCGCGAGACATTGGCCCATGATGCGCGACACGAATTGCCATGTTTCGCCGATCTGTATCGGTACAGTCGGCCGTACGCCACGCTGCAAAGCTTTATGCAGCGCGAACGTTTGCGTCGTCGGCAGAGAAAGGAGAGGGCAGCGATTTCGCGTCGCGCCAGTATGCCTTCTGTCGTTGTGGACAGTGCGGTCAAACCGAGCAAGAGAAGCGAATCGGCCACATTTGCACAGATTGAAAACGTGGTTCAGGTTGCGTTTGGCTCGAAACGAAAGGGCCGCCAAGTTGAGTGCACCGACAGAAGTCGAGCCAAAAGGCGACGCAGTTCTCGTTTGTCTGCGCACGAGGAGAAATGAAAAACGCGCCCGCGCAAAAAATGTACCCTTCCTTCCATTCAAAAATGACCGCTGTCATATATCAATCGCAGATAGAAGAGAGGCTAGACTTCTTGCAACCTGTTACCGCCACTGAATTCAGCCGGGCACTGACACAAACGGCTACCGTTCGACCCTGCAAAATAGTCTGGAAAATTTTGCTGGCCAAACTGGACGAGCAATACAAATACATGGACCCGACCGACAGCACACGTTACAAATTCAGGTGGGACAGTTTGCGACAAAGAGCCGTGACTATCCGGAATCGGGATTTTGTTGCGGCAATCGACCGCGTTGTAGACGCAAAGAGCAATTTGTTAGCCGGCAGCGGCGTCGGCGTCACCTTGGTCGAGTTTAGAGCAGCGCTGTACGATGCGATTTGTTACAGACCGAGCGCGTTTGTCTGGAAAATTCTGATACAAACATTGAATGCGCATTATGAATTCACTGACAAGGCAAGCGACAAGCTTGTGACATTCGATTGGCGTCGTCTGTTGATGTTGGCTCTTTCCAACGGCCATTACGCTATGTGCGGCCGAATTCAACTTATTGTGGACATTTTGAACACCGGCAAACCTGTCAATCTTGCAGAGCAGAGCCGTGCTGCTCAGTTGCGTGTCAAGAATATTTTCCAAAAAGCAGTTTCAATCGGCAGAAAAGCTTGCTCTCAAAGCAACTTGAGGTACCGCATTGATGTTGATAAGAAAACCGTGTCGTGGCACAGCGAACTTTTGCCGTATGTCGACTGTGCAGAAACACTTTTTTTCGACATCTTGCCTGGCGCCTGCACTGGAGAATCGGCGCACGCGGTGATCAATAGGATTGAGCAACTTCTTTGCCCGGGGATGTCGATGCTCACAGATTTATGGCTGGTAGATCTGGCGCGCTCAGCTTGGCAACGTTTGTGTGACATTGCCATCTGTCTGCAGCCTTTGCATATGCCGGCCTATGTTCTGCTTTTTCTGTCCGAACAGTTGGAGTTGGCGACTATTTTTACAGAAAAACGTCGCATCGATCTGTTCGTCAACATCGCAAACTATTTTAGGCAACGTTGTGTGACAGTGTGCGCTACAAAACGAAAATTGTGTCAATAAAAAGCGTTTGTTCATTCAACTATTTCCCAACTCGACATCGGGCTGCCTTCAATGGCCGCGTCAAAAGAACCTTGTGGCGTTTGGAAATTGCTCGAGCGGTCAGGTGGCGATTGGTCGCTGTTGGCAGAAGCCTGCTGTGCCGAGACAGAAGAAGGTGCAGCTAGAGTTGTTGCAGCGTCGAATGTATCGTCTTCCGGCGCCGATTCGCCGCCGGCGACTGGTCGCGGCTCAAAAATGTCAAAGAGGTTGTCAGGGCTGGCCTGTGCCGGTTCTGCACTGCTCGAAGGGCCAGCCATCTGAGTTGGTGCGTCAGGACTGACACGTCGACTGCTCGGTGGCAATTCTGGCGCCGGACTGGCCGGCAAGTCTGGTGCTTTCAGGCTCTGATTGGAAACAGCGTCCGCCGCGTCCAAAAGTGCCGCACGCTGGTCGCTCAATTGGTCGTACAGTTCAACTTCGCCACGCACTATATTTTGGTAGTGTCTGTTCGCTGCCAGCTGTAGCTGAAAGTATTTCTCGTACGCTTGCAAAAGGCTGACCGGCGTAGCTTGCTCTTTGCGTCTCAAAAATTCGGCCAGCTTTCGACGTTTTTCGGCGTTGAGACGCTTCTCGACAAATGTACGAACTAGCGCCACGTCGGCGAGCAAATTCATGCGCAACACCCTGACGAGACTTTGCGCAATACGCTCAGCTTTTTTGTCGGCCATGGCGACAGTGAACTCTGCAGGCGCTGCTGCTGCAAACGGCTCTGCAACAAAAAAGTTCTCTGCAAAGCGCAACGCCTCTGCCTCGGCTGTGTCTTCCGCGGTGGGTGTCGGCGGCAACGGTGGCGGCTCAGAAGTCTGCAACTGCGCCAGCTTGTCCTCATTGTTGGCTGTCGACATTGAGTCGTCTTCTGCTGTCAGCAAGCGCCACAGTACGTACTCGTGCTGCGAAAGAGCCTGCACCGGTGCCTCGCCAGCGCTGTCGAGCATGCCAGACACAGCGCCTCCGCTAGAGTACTCTGCAAAGAAGTAACGATCGAAAGCATTGTTGCGCATGGCTTCGCGCATCAAGTCGATTGGTTGCGTGATTTGACGCTTGCGTTTCAGCGCTTCCAAAATCATTTCGTCCGGCGTAATGCGCACTTTGATGTCGCCACGCTGCTCCAACTGGTCAGGCACATAGCTGACATAAGTATACACGTAGACGATGGCGTCTTTGACGGGCTGTGCACAGCGGCGCAGGATGCGCGACCAGGCCTGCTGTTGATTGAGAACTGGCGACGCTATGTGCAAGTGTGTTGCGCCCTTTGCGTCGAAGCCAGTCAGCATTGAAGCGTCAACGACGAGCACCTCGATGATGCTGCCGTCGCGATTGGCGTCACTGAAAAACAATTCTTTCATGCGCTGCTTTTCGGCGCTGGTTTTGCCGGCAGATGTTCCCGTGTACGTGCCGCCTGTCAAAGAGGCATAGCGGCGCTGGCTGTTCGCGTTCCGCAGCTGTTCGGCCGCAGCGTCGTCGCGGACATTTTGTTTCTGCACACGCTGATAGCCGGCACCGGTAAACTCTTTCAGAAACGGCGTCTGGAAGTAGCGTCGGCTGGCGCCTTCGTAGCCGCTCGCGATCACTACGTGCCGGGTCGGGCCCTTATTCCGGCGAACAATGTCAATCACCTGTCGGATCGCTTTCACTTTGCTGTCGATGTCAAAGCCGCCGCCACTGGCCCACTTGCCGCCGCCTTTTTTGTGCGCGTAGTGAGCGTAGCCTGCGCACTCTTCGACCTCGTCGTCTTCAAAGTCGGCCAGCGCAGAGCCGTCAATGGCACACTCGGCCAACTCTGGATTGCGTGTGTTGACCGAAGCTTTTCTAATTTCTTTGTTTAAGCTTTCCGTCTCTTTTTTGCTCAGCGGCACACGAACCAACATTGGCGCCATACGCGCATAGTCTAGCAGCCGCTTTGCTGCCATGTCGGCTTCAGTCAGCTTCGGTCGCTCGGGCACTAGTTGCAGCGAATTGTTGTCCAGTTCGTAGATGCACTGTTCATCGGGCGATGCGCCAGCGCATCGTGCCGCAATTTGCGGAAAAACACGCTTGTCGAAGCGAAGCGACACAAAGCTGACACGGCCCAGCAGCCAATCGCGCACAAACTCGTCTCGCGCGCCGGCTGCCCACTCGTAGCCGAGACCGTCGTCACGCTCCCGAAACCAAGTCTGGTAGGCTTGCGTGTCGCGATTGTCTTCGCTAGGTTTCATGCCTCGTTCCGGCGGCAAATACTTTAGCAGGTTCAGCAGCATTTCTGGGTCGCGATTGGCGCCCGACGGCGTCGCTGTCAACAGAATTTTAACTCCTTTGTAATTCAGCAGCAACTTTTCCCACGCTGCGACGGCCTCTCGCACCTGCTGCGGTCTGTTGCTTTCAGTCGGCACCTCTCGCGTCACCATGAAGTGTGCTTCGTCCAGCACAACCATGCCGGCCGGATCGACTTTCATAGTGCGCGCGCGACCGGCGCCGACAGAGTAACGCTGTATGGACACTAGAGCCGGTCTGCTTTCGCCGTCACTACCATCGATGCTCAGGCGCAGTGCAACATTGCCGTCTTTCATGCTGCCAGGTTCCTTGTCAACATTGTAGGCATCGTCAAACACTCTGTCCAACTCACTGAGCAGCGTTTTTCTGAAATCATTGAGGTTGTCCTCAGTGAAGCCCAGAATTAGAATGTCGACAGCGCTCGGCGACTGTGCCTGCTCGGCACCGTTCTGTTCAACAAAACGCACACGCAAATTTTCGACCGCTGCCACCATCGATCCAATTGTTTTGCCCGTGCCCGGTTCCCACAACAACAAAACGCCCGGCAGCGCCTCAAAACCGTCGTTCAAGTAGTGTTTGAGCGTTTTCTGATACTCGCTCAACTTGATCGGCGGCTGACAGCTGACATACTTGCCAGTGTCGGGATCTATTTCGTCCGCGGTGGCATCTGCCAGCTTCAGCACGCGAATGTCAAATTGTTGCAGCGCGGCTACGATGGCCTGCTGAATGCGATTGGGGTTGCCGACAAGTGACTGTGGCCAAAGCTTCAGTTCTTTCATGTCTGCTTGAGCCTCGCTCAACTGTTTGAGGGTGTCGGCATAGGCATCTTGTGACTCGGACAAAGTTTGCTCCATTTCGGAGATCTCCAAGTCAGCCTGCATGATGCGCTTCTCTGTGGTTGCAGCCAAGTCCTCGCGCCTGCTCTGTACAGCTTGAAGGCTTTCGCGCAACTCTTCGGCCTCTGCTGCCGACAGTTGCCGCTTTTCTGCCAATTGTTTGCGTACAGACGACGCCAAACGCGCCAACAATTGCTCTAGTGCCATACTGCGCTGACCGTGCACCAAACGGACAATTTCCTGCACCGTTGTCTGCATCTGCAGTTCCAGACTCTCCACCTTTCGCTGAGCCTTTGTCTGCTGCAGTCGCTCTTCCAGTGCTTTGAATTGCGAAAGTTCTGCGCGCAGTCGTTGCAGACGTGGATCGGGGTCGGCGCTCTCCGCATTGTCGATTGCCTGCTGCGCGATGGCGGCCGCCTCGTCCAATTGATCTAGACGCATAGCCAGCACTTTGTTGTCCACCAAAGCCTGCTCGTACTTCTGACGGTCCGATTGAAGTTGATTGACAAGAGCCACCAGCCTCTGCTTAAACTCGTCGGCAAGGCCTTTTTCGTCCTCACTCAAATCGCTTTCGTCGACAGACAATGTCTGTGACAATTCTTCGATAAGATTGGGCGTCTCGCTGCTGCTCGTGCCACTGCCGCGCACCAATGAACTCTTTTCATCGTCATTTCCAGCAGCCACAGTGCGCAGCAAATAGCGCGCCAGAGCAACGTAGCGCAACGTCTCTTCGCTTTGTTTGCTTTTTTGCAAAGTTTCGCGACGCTCCTTGCTCAAGAAAGGCAGTCTTTTGGCCATGCGAAGTTTGGCCTCGGCTCCACGGGCGGTCTCAAACACTTGGCTGGATGCGTTTGCCTGCTTTGCAATTTCGGCTTGTACTTGTTCCAAATCGGCCAGCGCTTCGTCCAACTGGGCTCGCTGAGCCTTTTCTTCTTCTGCCAGCAAATTGTCACGCGTTTGACGTGCATTCTGCAAAGCGGAAATGGCGTCGTTGTAGTTTTGGCGCACGTTGTCAGCGGCGTCGATGGCTCTGCTGACCTTGGCATTTAGGTACGGCTTTCGCAAAATTTCAGTGCTGTCGGTCATCGTCTCGTACTTGGTGTCAATTTTGTTTGCGAATTAGGCGCGCAATCAGGATAGTCTGTTCGTTTATTGCTCAATAAACGGTGACTGAAAAAAAAAGGCTTTTTGCAGTCAGTCAGATACTAAGCACTTCATTGAGGTCGCAAAAGGCAAATTCTTCGCAAGCAATTTTGTTGCTCCACTCTTTGTACGTTTCACTGCACTCAAGCGCTAAAATCTCCCTAATACTGGCAGGTTCGTTTGCTCTGCTCGACAAGACCACCTTGTCTGCCACAGACTGCAGCAGTTCTTCGTATTGCTGCTGTTTGCCTTCTTGACGCAATTTCTTCATCATGGGCATCGTTTGTTCGAAAAACTGTTCCGTGCGGCAGGCTTGTTTGTCTCTGTTGGGTTTAGCACAGTCATCGCCGTAGTTTTGCTTTGAATTCAATTGCTGCAACAAGTATTGGTCTAGGCAACGGCCATGCTGTCTGCATCCGGTGCAGATGTTTTCGTGCGCGCTTCGCTGTGCATCATTTTGCATTTTGCGTTTGTATTCAGACGTGAGGAGGCTGACGGATTGGGTAATGACGACGAAAAAATTTCAGACCCTTCCCGCGAATCTTTTATTTGATGATGAACGCACACCGCAGAGAGAACCCGTCGGGCGACACACTCGGCAACGTCTCAAATGCAATTGTCCAAACGGTATTTTGTCAGTGCTGCGCAGAAGAAACTGCTATTATTCGGCGCATCGGAGCAGTTGTTGCTGACAAAGAGGTGAAGCACTGCAAACACGACGATGCAAAAGTGAGAAAGCAATTGGAGGATACTAAAAAGTTTGCTACTGCAATTGACGATCAAGTTTGCCCACAATTGGACAATTTTTTGCCTTACGACAGCTTTGAACAACAAGACAAGGGAGTGGCGAATCGCTTCTACTTTTCCAACTATCTGTCGGTTTCTGTCGGCGAGCAGTTTTGCGTATCTTGGTTGCGCACTTACCTGCAGCACGGCGAGTGGTTCAGCACCATATTGGAGGATTTTGCGTACTTGAGCGTATTTCTCAACGACATGCGTCTGATTCTGAACTTGGCGTTTGGCATTCTTTCTTTTTTCGACGCTTTCCTGGAAAATGTGAACGGTGCCGTCAAACCGGAAACAATAAGCGTAGATACCGACAGCTTGCTGCGTCAAATTGGTTGGACAGACCGGCATTGTTTTGTGAAAGACACTGTGGTATTGGAAAAGTGCTGCGCGCTACTTCACCTCCGTGCATTGGACTTTCGAAAGCTGTTGCTGCAAGAACAAAATCAGTTGCGAAAAACATCTGTCGATCGCGTCTTGTTTAACGCTTTAAATTACGCACTGTTGGCACCGGTGTGCATAGAAGCGGACAGCGTGCTGTCACAGTTTTTTGTGCTTTTTTACACCTATCTACTGCCACAAAATGCGCTTTTACGGTACAATGACGACTTTAAACGTCTCTCTCGTCGCAAGTACGGCTCCAAGAAGTGTCGTCAATTGACGGCTCAATTTGCGGAGCACCCACGCATTGCATTGTTGAGCGATGCAGAGAGAGCAAAAAAACTGCAAAAACGTCTTTTGTGCACCGAGCATTTGCCGCGCGGATTGATTGAGAAAGAGCGAGTGATGGTCGCCTCAATGGTGCAGTGCTTGCGAGGGCATTTGCTCAAGTTCTTGAACAACTTTCTGTGTCACGCAAAGAAGCTGCTGGTGATGCTCCACATTTCACCGGTCAGTCTGATAGTGCTGAATACATTCAGGCTGCACATATTGGCGCAGCCGGCAGACTGTGTCGAAAAATGTATGCTGTTTTCTTACGAAGCAATGAGCAAGTCGCCGATGAAGCGCGCCGAAAACGATCCGCCAGTGATGTGCGCTCCGTACTGCTTTCATTGCAGCGCATATATGCACCAATTGTGGCCATCAGAGTTTCCGCATGTGCAGCTAAAGAATACGCCTTCTGTCCCTCAAAACAAACAGACATTTCTGTGTCGCTGCAACACGGCACGCTACTGCAGCGAACGATGCGCCGATCTACATTGGCCAGAGCATCAGTTGTTCTGCCCGGCGGCGCGAAAGGCTGACTCGCTGGCACGTGCCAACAAACGCCAGACAGGGATTACAAAGTTGCGCTGTCGCACGGTGCAAGAACCGTCTTCGCATCCGCCCGGGCGCGAGCACCAGTGAAAAAAAACATTTGTAACAACTTCATTATTAGTAAAGAACTTCTGTCCAAATGTCCATGAATGCGAAAAACAAACTGAGCAAGCAAGTGAAAGCTGGCAAAACTGCAGCCAAAGAAGGCCTGCGCTGGTTTTACAATCCAGTCAATCAGCCGTGGAATGCTTATAGTATTTTTTGGGTCGTGATTATGATTTTGTCTTTCGGCATTGTGGCTGTTGCCATCGGCGCCATAGCCACCGAGGACAACGAAACACTGCTGCGCACCGTGGCTGGTATGGCAGGCGGCATTGCTCTCTTGACAGTTTTGGGCGCAGGCTTTCGCTTGTATTACAGTGAGGATTGGAAAAACCTGTTGCAAGTGAATCCTCAAGATGTAGGCAAAGTGTTCAAGTTGCCTGTGCAGCCTCCGCCAATTCCAGGGCCACCGTCTGGACCGCCGCCGGCGCGACAACCTGATGATGAAACACCACAGGAGTCAGCTGATCTAGGCAAGCCAGAACCTTTGCAGCCACCTCCACCAATTGAATAAATGTGATTTTCACAAGCTTGAAAACACTGCGTATTTTTGACAAATCTTCCGATCACTTTTGTATGCTTTGTCCCGTCGAAATACAAAAATCAATATTGATGCACAATCAAGCGTAATGGACAAACTGATTCAGAACAAACCCAAATTTGTGATTGCCGTTGAAGCGACACATCGTGCAGACGGTGCAACGGTGCCACGAATCAAACAAATTCTTACGCACATCAATGAGCAACAAAAAATCAACAAAAGTTGGTTTGTCATCGTTGTCGGCAACCGCTACGCAGACAAAAAAGAGTTTGGATCGTTTCACAGCTTTATTGACACGTCCAAATCCCACTTTGTCAACTTGAATGAACCTACGTCTACCGTTCGGGCGGCAGCCGTAGCCCATGTCCTTGGTTTGTGCTACGACGCTAAGCTGGACTGCATTTACGTTCATGCAACAGACGAGATGGCTTGGGATGCGAATCACTTGGAAAGCTTGCAGCGAGTGTATGACGACAAAAAACGACAGGCCTCGTTTGTTTCAACTATAGCGCGAGACCGACATTCACTTGTACCGTCAACCATTGGTCCAGTGCATTGGTCGCAGTTCTCTGCAGTACGACACTTCGACGCGAATTGGCACGCGATGCGGTCGTGTGCCATCTCGTTGCGCGTCAAGGATTTTGTTAAGGAACAGATTTTTGAGCGTAATGTTCACACTAATGTGCTCCTGAATGTCAGTCGATATGTCAAGCAGCACGCAAAAAACAGCTATTTGGTTCGACAAGTCACGGCAACTCGAACAATTGGCATTGAACTGCACAATTGCAGCTGGAATGAGAACACAGAATTTTTGACGATCATTAACTTTCATCACGGCGACATTGAGTGGCGCCACAAACTGGCGTTTCCTTTCGTTGTCTTTTCGAAAAATATACCCGAGCGCGAGCCGTACAACGCGCGCAATAAGGCAAAATCTGAAACGAATCTGTTGAAATTTGTCTACGAATTCTATGATATATTGCCGCAAAACGTCGTCTATGTTCATCAGTACGAACGAAAGTGGCACCACAATGGAAGCTTGGTGGACATCCTCAATAACGCGGACCTGCCAAAAAACTACAAGCAGTCGAAAACGCGCGGCTTCTTCAACTTCAATACTTGGCTGTTAGAACCGATCAAAGAAGGCAGAAAAGTGACAAGAATGCTAGAATCGGGTTGGTGGAAAGCATGTATGCAGCCTTATTTTGGCAACATACACCAGTATAAAGATTTCACAGCAAACAAGCGAGGCTGCGCCCAATTCGTTGTTTCGCGTGACCGCATCCGCTCGTTGCCTCGCACATTTTACAAAAACATGTATGATTGGCTCGTGGCCAACTCCACAGGCACAGGTCGCGGTGTACCGCATCAAAGTCCGCTGGACAATTTTTACACAAGTCGGTATCTTGAATGGACGTGGGAATTGATTTTCACAGTTTACAAACCACACGAAAGTGCTTTCGTGCCTGTCAGGGACGAAAAAGACAATGCAGGCATAGCAACTTCTATCAAAGCGCTGTACGGCGCCGATAAGTATCTGGTAGACGTCACGCACTTGTTTATCAAACATTTTTATGACTACCAATCAAACTCAGTCACAGTGAGCGCCGCAAACCGCTTGAACGACTTTTTTGGCGATGTAGTTTGCAACAGCGTGAAAGAGTTGCAAGTCAGTATCAAAAAACACACAGCACAATCGAACGATACATGGACCTGGTATATTTCAGAAAATCGTCAAAGCCAATGGCATGTCGATTTGAATGCACTTGAATAAAAAACAAATCAGCGATTGTCAATATTAATATATTCTTGGTGAGCAGCTTTGGAATTCGACAACCAAAAACGAAATGAACGTTGTCAGAATTGATTATGGCAGCTGTGCGAAGACCGTAGAAGTAACAGATATCGCATTTTCGCATTTCTTGCAAAAAGGCAATTTGTGTGTGCCAAAGGAGGCACCATTCAACAAAATATTCGGCGATCCAGATCAAGGCGCTGAAAAATGTTTGCGCGTGTACTCGGAGACAAACAGTGGCGAAAGAAAACTACTTACAAAACTTCCCGAAAAAAGAACTGCTGACCAAGTGGTTCCTTTGCTGGGTCCTGTCCCGCCACACAAACTGCTGACTTGCGCAGCAGTGTTGGTACACTGTTTTGACCGGAATGCTTGGCCAGATTTGGAAAAAGCAATCGAAAATATTGTCAGCGTTGTCGAGCAATGCTGTGTAGTGGTGACAGTAAGTGTCACCGACTCCGACAGATACTACAAATGGAAAAAGCAGTTTGAGCAAAAATATCAATCTCACGACCAAGTTTATGTTGCCGTTGTGGTGTGCGAAAACAGAGGCATGGACATTGGCGCATTTTTTGTGGCCTGTGAGTATTTACAGTGCTCAAAAACGTGGCCGCGGCCGGACTTTGTGTTTAAATTGCACAGCAAGCGCAACAAGAACGTCAGACAAAAGATGCTGTTCAACTTGTGCAATACCAGAGAAAGCGTCTGTCAAACGATACAAACACTCCAGACTGACAGCAAAATTGGTATGTTTTGCAACAACGTTCGCACTGAGGGGTGGCAAGAAACCAAAAGCAACGCTCATTTGTATGACCTCGCTCGGTTGG
>Ga0102941_1000554_pt1 | contig 17451 bp, 19 predicted proteins | sample SalPonR2_C_D2_MG_FD_79281 | JGI IMG/M metagenome (GOLD analysis project Ga0102941, IMG submission 79281) | Salt pond soil microbial communities from South San Francisco under conditions of wetland restoration - Salt Pond MetaG R2_C_D2_MG | ecosystem: Environmental > Aquatic > Marine > Intertidal... | reverse complement strand
TTTATGTTTCCGGGGAAAGTACGTACCTTTTGTACCAACAGTGGGAATGCTTATGTGGTGCGAGAGCGCTACGAGACCCAGCACAATGAGGTCTATCACTCGGTAAATGGTCATGCTTTTTCAAAAAAGAAGGGAAAGGGCAACGGTCTTGCTAATTTTGCTATGCTGAAAACAGTGCGGCTTACAGAACCCCTTGCCAGCGGTCAGCAATTCGCCGAAATCCTCGGCTTACAGGCGGACCTTTTAGGCGGTGGGCGTCCGCTTATGCAGAGGGTCGGAGATTTTCGGCTTGGAAAGCGTTCCAAAGAGGGCACCTTTAACGACGATTTGTACGATTACCAGCCGACCCTCAAATCCACATGTCCTGGAGATCTCAGCCTGGCTACCCCCTCAAAAATATTGCGCAATATCTGGAAATCATTAAAACAGCTCGATACAATTGTGCCGGGTGTTCTGCATCCGAGCACTATTATGTATTACCCCGAAATAAAACTCTATGCCAATAAGCCCCAGTATATGGACCACCATTTCCAGGTGGTGGAGGATGTCTATTTTGCCGGTGATGGTGCCGGGACAAGCCGTGGAATTACCGGCGCATGGGCAAGCGGTATACGTGCAGCTGAGGGTATCCTGAGTAAATAACTATACATTAAAGAGCTATTAGAAGTATTCGACAAAACGCCAGAGTATGATATACTGTTTTTATGGAAACTGTATTTGGACCTGTCCCTTCCCGCAGACTGGGAAGAAGTATTGGAATAAACAATATTCCACCAAAAGTGTGTTCATATTCGTGCATCTACTGTCAGCTTGGGCGTGCACTGAATATGCAGTATGAACGAACCGAGTTTTATGATCCGCAAAAAGTAGTGGAGGATGTTGCTGAAAAGCTTGAAGAAGTACAAAAGCGCGGTACTCCGGTGGATTATCTTACCTTCGTACCCGATGGTGAGCCTACTTTGGATCTTCATCTCGGTAAAGAGATTGCCGGTATAAAAAAGCTGGGTGTTCCCGTAGCATTGATAAGCAACAGCTCATTGATGGCCCAACCGCAGCTGCATGATGAATTAACGCAGCTTGATTGGGTTTCCTTGAAGATCGATAGTGTAAATGAAAAAATGTGGCGAAAAATAGACCGCCCCCATAAACACATCAGTTTTCCGAGCATGATTGAGGGAATTGCACGTTTTGCCGAAACCTTCAAGGGAAAGCTTAATACCGAAACCATGCTGATCTCAGGCTATAACGACAGTGAAGAAGAAATTGAGGCGATTGGGATGTTTCTTGAAAGACTCGAACCGGCGACCTCTTATATTTCTATACCCACTCGACCCCCAGCTGAAAAATGGGCCGTCTCCGCCGATGAGATAGCATTGGCGAAGGCCTACAGCAGTTTTGCTTCACGGGTTGCCCATGTTGAACATCTTATCGGCTATGAAGGAAACGATTTTGGTTTTAGCGGAAACGCGTATGAAGATATTCTCAGTATAACCGCGGTCCATCCCATGCGGGATGATGCAGTGAAGGAATTATTGGAAAAGGATGCAGCGGATACACAGGTGCTTGAGCAGCTCCTTGACGAGGAACGTCTAATTTCCGCCGAGTACCAGGGGCACAAATACTACGTACGCAAGTTCCGTGAAAAACAGATGGGGTAGTACAGTAGATCGCTGTAGTTTTGTGTAGCTGATCCTATCGGCCCTACACTGTTTGGTTCTAATTTTTCTCAAGCTCTTCTATGTATTACACTATGCAGCAGAATATGCAGCAAGCTAAGAAGCATTTCGAAGTTCAGCTAAGTAGTGCTTGGGCCGTATGCTTTGGCCAACTCAATATACTCATCCGCATTCGCTTTAATAGCCTTAACCTCTTCATCGCTAAGTTGACGTGCCGCTTTTGCCGGTGAGCCGATAAGAAGGGAGCGGGGAGGAAATTTCTTGTGCTGTGTTACTAAAGCTCCTGCGCCGACGATACTCTCATCACCAATCTCGGCACCATTAAGAATTGTAGCGCCCATACCTATGAGGCAGTTGTCTCCAATACTGCAAGCATGGATAATCGCGCTGTGCCCCACTGTTACATTCTCCCCGATTTTCACTGGTACATCGTGGTCGACATGCACAACAGAGTTGTCCTGAAGATTGCTTCCTTTCCCTACATAGACGGGGGCAAGGTCACCCCGTATAGAGACGTGGAACCAGAAAGAACTGTTTTCCTCGGCATACACTTCGCCGGCAATGTCTGCACTGTCCGCAACAAAAGCGGCTTTTTTTACATCTGGAACATGATTTTTATATGTATATATCATCGATTCACTCCTTTCCATTTCTCACTAGTGTAGTGAGAAATTGAAGTGACGACAAGGTGTTTCAACGATTTCCCTTGCTGTCTTGACAGTCTCCACTGGAATGGAGACAATGATGAAAACCTAACAGGGAGAAACGGATGAGAATTTTAATAGCTCCAGATTCTTTTAAAGGAAGCAACAGCAGTCTGAAAGTAGCGGAAGCAATAGAAGAAGGGGTGTACCGTGTTTTTCCGGGTGCCGAAGTGGAAATAGTGCCGATTGGCGACGGCGGAGAAGGAACGGTAGAGGCTTTAGTTCAAGCAAATGAAGGTGAGATTGTACATCTTCAGGTCAGTGGGCCCCTGGGAGACCCTGTAGATGCCTTTTACGGTATTGTTGATGAGGGAACTGCGGTTATTGAAATGGCCGCCGCCTCAGGGTTGGATTTAGTACCCGAAGAAAAGCGGGATGTGCGGCGGGCCTCTACGTACGGGACCGGTGAATTGATACAACATGCCCTTGAACAGGGTGCTGAAGAGGTAATTTTAGCCATTGGAGGCAGCGCTACAAATGACGGCGGTACCGGTATGGCGGCCGCCCTTGGTTATAGATTTTTAGATGCCCAGGGAAATGAGCTTCCCCCGGGGGGAGCAGCGCTGATAAACTTAGCGCATATCGATGATTCTGCGGTTGATCCGCGGGTAAAGGCTGCCAAATTTAGGGTAGCCTGTGATGTGAACAATCCATTATACGGCGAGCGTGGGGCCAGTGCGGTATACGGCCCCCAAAAAGGTGCTTCTCCCCAGGATGTAGAGGAATTGGACCAGGCCCTGCGACAGCTTTCACAGGTGGTTGAGGGGCAGTTTGATGTAAAAGCGGAGTCTACCCCTGGTGCCGGTGCGGCCGGCGGCTTAGGCTACGGCCTTTTGGTATTCTGCGGAGCCTCCCTCGAAAAGGGAATAGATATTGTTCTTGATGCGGTAGATTTTGATGAACGCCTCGAGCATAAGGACATGGTCATTACAGGGGAAGGTAAAATTGACGGACAGACCGCCTACGGAAAAGTACCCATTGGAATATCCTATCGTGCCAAGCAAAAGGGTGTTCCGGTACTTGTTATTGCCGGTGATATCGGTGATGGTATTGAAGCTGTATACGACAAGGGAATCGATGCGGTTATGAGTACCGTAAATCGGGCAATGAGCCTTAAAGAGGCTATGGGCAAAGGTCGTGAACTTCTAGTAGACGGGTCCGAGCGTGCGATGCGTATGATTCGTCTGGGAATGGACCTCTGCTGAGCTGTATGGCACCACAGCTGCAGTTGCGTGCAGCTGTGGTAAAGTAAAATAAATGGGCGGCAGCTGCTTATCAGCTGCCCTAACAGCTGTCCTATCAGCTGTCGAAGCTGCCGTCTTACCCAAGACCGTTAAGTTTTTCAAATACTTTATATAAGCCCTGGGTCCCGAGATTCTCCAGCCCGATGGCCATCGCACTGGTGTAGAATTGCTGGGCTAGTGCTAGACCGGGAAGTGCAATTCCCATCCGGCGGGCTTCGTCGAGGGCAATTCGCATATCCTTCACAAAATGTTTAATAAAAAAGCCCGGATCAAAATTTCCGTCGGCTATTCTGGTTCCGAGATTGTTGATAGACCAGGAGGATGCGGCCCCTTTTCCAATAACCGCAATAACCTCATGTAAATCCATGCCTGCCTTGTACGCGTACAACAGCGATTCCACTACACCGATCATTGTACCGGCAATAAGAATCTGGTTGCTCATTTTAGTGTGCTGACCCTTTCCGGGGCCGCCCATATACGCGATATTCTCTCCCATGAGTGAGAAAAAGGGCTGGACCTTATCGAAGGTCGCTCGTTCTCCACCAACCATAATTGCCAAAGTTCCATTTCGGGCCCCCACATCTCCTCCGGAAACTGGAGCATCCAGGGTATATATCCCCTGTTTTACTGCGGTGGTATGAATATGTTCAGCCAGTGCAGGGGTTGATGTGGTCATATCGGTAATGTATGTTCCCTTGCGTGCGTGGAATATGATGCCCTCTTCTCCAAGCATTACCTCTTCTACATCCTGGGGATACCCGACGATTGTAAAGATGTAGTCACTGTTTGCAGCTGCCTCCGCCGGGCTGTCGCACCATTGTGCCCCCGCATCTAACAAAGCGCCGGCTTTTGATTTTGTCCTGTTATACACATTCACAGGGTATCCTGCATCCAATAAATGGGAACACATACTGCTTCCCATTACTCCCGTGCCTATCCATCCAACTGTTTCCATTTGTTCCTCCATTTTATATTTACTCTATAATATTAAATCTGTTATAATCTCCACTATATATAGTAACGCAGAATGAAGGTATAACCAAGGGGGGGGGAGAATGAATATAGATGCTCAAAAGTTAAAAGAAGCACATGCATCGGCAGTCAAAGCACGGGATTTTGCGTATGCCCCCTATTCAGGTTTTCAGGTTGGAGCGGCCTTAGTCGCGGAGGACGGCTCTGTATACACGGGGTGCAATGTAGAAAATGCAAGTTATGGGGCCACTATTTGCGCTGAGCGGGGAGCGGTAATGGCCGCACATGCCGAGGGTAAACGCCGTTTTAAGGGAATTGTGGTGGTAACTTCCGCAGACCCCCCGTCCGTACCCTGTGCCCTTTGCCTGCAAGTACTGTCTGAATTCTGCGCTCTCGACTTTCCGGTGTACACCGCGAATACCAAGAAAATAGTACACGAACTAAAATTGGGAGAGCTGCTTCCCCATCCTTTTAATGAGGTGCCTAAAACTTAGGAAATATGGACAAGCTGATAGAATTCTTTGAGACCCTATTGCTCTACCTTCTCTATCCAAGCTCTGAAGAGCGGGCACGGCAATTCGAGCTGCGTAAAATTTGGAAGGAGCTTCGCTACTTGAAGCTTGGATATACGGACATCCATGGGAAAAAAATATTTTCTTCCTACGCCTCGAAGCTGTATGCTCTTTATAAGCTGGTGTGCACTCTTCGAAATACCCTTCAACTCCCCGCCCGGCGGCAGGAGCTGCTTCAAGAAAACGATTTATTGGAATATCTGGTCTTACAGCAACTCGAACCGCAAGTTCGCCGGCAGCTGAACTCTTTTTCCTACGATTTTTTACTGGAGCGAATTACCCATGCCGCTGACCAAAAAGCGGCTTGGAATGCTGTACAACGTGAATGGACGGAGTTCTCCCGTCGAGTTTCGGAATTGCAGCATAGGAAATTTGGTAACGACCTTTATCAGCTTGAACTCTTGTATTGGCTGTTAGAGTTTGATTTTACTTCATTTTTAAAGGTTTTTGATTCTAATTTTGTAAAGGACCAGCCAAAGCAAATCCCAAGATTTGCCGATGCAGCCGCCGATCTGGTGGACCAGTATCTTTTGGATTTCTACTTCCTAGTAGCTCGGCTGCGTATCACCTCTCGTGTACGGTTGGTGCTGAATAGTTTAATTAATTATTATAATGATGATGTATCGGAAGAAAAAACTGCTTCAATACGAGAAAGCCTCGATTATATAGAGCTTCTTTTTGAAAATGAGCTTTCTGAAAGCACTTTACGCTCTCTTATTCAACTGGTCCGCCAGGATCCCGAGTTTGATCCTGAGGCCTCATGCAACACCCATGACTATATCGATGAAGTACATTCAAAGCTCTCTAAACGTTTTGAAAGTAACCGTGACCGTGTAAAAAGAGAGCTTACCGACTCGAGCTTGAAGGCTAGAATTGAGGAGCTTCTGACCGAGCATTCTTTGATAGGCCTGTATGGATATACCCGGGACAATGAAGAGGTATTCAATCAGTTGGGCTTGAGCGGGTTCCTGTATATTCTTCCTCTAGAGGTACTTAAGACGTACTATCAGCTGGTATTCTCAAAAGGGGCATTAGGATCTTTACGTAGGGTCCACGAAGATGGATATTATGAGAGCTCGGAGTTTCAACAGGCCCTTGGTGAGGCACTTCGAAGGTTTACCGATGTAAGCCGCCAGCTTGAGCAGTTTGAAGCTCAGTTGCTGAATAAAAATGGGGTCTCTGTAGATAGTATAGTTGAGATGGCTCGCTTGAATGGTAATTCAACAAAAAACTTTGAGGTCATCGAAAACTACGTGAATCAGATAAATCGACAGGCGGTTAAGATATTGGAATACGCCGGCAATTCTGCTGAAGATCTTCATAGGCGAATAGGTGCAGTAATTGGTGACCATCGAGCTTCAAGTCCGAGATTTATCACTAATATCAGGGTTATTGGGGGCGATAGAAATCGTGATATACTTCAGAGAATCGGGGATTCATATCAGGGACTGGAAAACCTCCTTAAGATAATTCGAAGCTACACAGTTATTGGTGAAGTACAAGTACCCGAACAGAAAAAAGAAAAATCCGCATAACTCTTTCCGCTTCTCTTTGGTGATTCTACCGATGCGCTTTATTTTTACTAGTGAATTGCTGGACCGAATCAGTCTCTATTTTTCCTCCGAAACGAGAAAGGGTGAGGGAACTCCCATAAGAAGCGGCTCGTGCTGCATCAAGGACCGATTCACCTCGAAGTACCGCTGAAAGATAAAAAGCGGCGTATGCGTCGCCTGCTCCTGTAGTATCACGCACACAGGCTTCGCAGGGCGGAATTCTAAGGGAAGTTTTCGAGGTATAGATTGTTGAACCCAAGGCACCTCTTTTTACTACCAGTGTAGCGCTTTCTGAGGAGCTGTGTTTAAGAGTTGATAGCAGTTTTGAAGGCCCTGCTCCAAGGGCCGCTATTTCAGCCTCGGTGCCAAAGAGATAAGAGGCAGCGGGGAGGACCGTGCTCAGCAGAAAGTCTTTGTGGGAGCCGGCAATGGCTGGAGCCCCTAAATCAACAGCGACTTGGGCATCCGTTGTGCTGCGCCCTTCAAGTAGTTCCCGGATGAGCGGGTATCGGGGCAGCACAAATCCTTCAATATAGATAAGTTTTGGGTATACCCCTTGTGAAACCTGCGGTTCTAAGCGCTGTAATTCGGCGGCAGCGGCGGGATTAAATATCAATAAGCTGTGGGGCCCCTCTTGAACACATATACTTCGTCCACAGGGGCGGCCGTAGAAAGTGGATGTGTAGTCGGCAATTCCATGAAGATGCAGCTCCCTTGAAAAGATATGGGGAGGTTCTTCACCAAGTCCTCCGATAAAGCCGGTTGTGTGGCCAAGTTGTGATAGAACTCTGATGGTGTTAAAGGCACCACCCCCCGGAACCGTGTGTTCCGGCTCTAGGCAGGTCAGTAAGCCATCGAATACCTCCTCCTGCACATGAAAAGTGCATCCCCATTCAGCGGCAGATAGGTACTTTTGTATACAATGAAGTTGTTCATTGCCTATGCGGGCGTACATATCAATTATCGGATTGCCTATTGCCAGTACTTCTAAATTCATAGTTCCTATTATAGAGTTCGTTTTCTTTCTTGACCACCGGGCGGAAACTCACGTACTCTACATACAGAAGGTGAAATACTGAGGAGGTGAGAGTGGGGGACCTACAATACTTTCAGGAAATACCTATAGAGCGGCTTCGGGATCAGGTAATAGAACAGTTGAAACTGAATTATGCCCATGACAATTTAACGGTGGAAGAGTTTGAGCATCGCTTGGAGCGTGCTTCGGAGGTAGAAGAAAAACTTGCACTGTTGGAAGTTGTAAAAGACCTGCCTTCAATGTCGGAAGGCAGTCGTCCTTCAGCTGAGGGAGGGGGAGATCAGGTCACCATAAATATGGGGGAAGTACGACAGCAGCAGGACCTTGTGGCTATTTTTAGCGGAAACGAGCGGAAGGGGGTATGGTATCCCGCCCGTAATATAAAAATATTGGCTGCCTTCGGCGGAGTGGACTTGGATTTCTCACAGGCGCTTCTTCCTCCGGGGGATACCTACATCGATGCTATGTGTGTATTCGGCGGAGTGGATATCATTGTACCGGAGGGGGTAAATTTAGAGGTGAGCGGAGTTCCGATCTTCGGCGGCATAGATAATAAATACGGTGATCGGCGCATCCCAGGGGCTCCAACCATCCACATAAGTGCCTTTGCCCTATTCGGAGGAATAGATGTGAAGCCTCCTAAAAAAAGACGGCGGTAAGTTCAGAAAAGATAAGTGATGAGTTAGGCGGTAGCCTGGTTGTGTCGAGGGACTTTACAGCTGGTCCTCAATCTCCGGAAAGGGATTACGCCATTGCCACCCTGTCCTGCCGGTGTTGCGGTAGTGTTCAAGCCTGCGAATTGTCAGTTCGGCAAATAAGGGGTCTATATCGGCGGTATAGCAACTGCGCTGCACACGCTCTGCGGCGATTACGCTTGTTCCGCTGTGGGAAAAGAGGTCGCCTATAACCTGCGCCTCCGGGGCGGAGGACAGAATACGTTCAATAGCGCGGAGCGGCTTTTGGGCAAATGCTCCAGGTACGTTTTCTTCCATGCGGTAGAACACTTGTTGAATATCAAGCCAGACATTACCCGGCCTGATTGTATCGGAACGGCTGCGCTGTATATTTTCCGTACGTTTTCCCTGTACAGTTTTATAGTATCCCTTTAAGACCTTAGGAATATCCGTGTAGCCTACTTGAAACTCCGGCTTGTCCTTTGTGTAATACAAAAGCTCCTGTCGAACCGCCATCCAGTTCTTCTGAGTCCCGTAGCCGCGTTGGTTTCTCAGGGTAATAAAACTGCGGGATTTAAGATCATTGAACTCCCTCATCATTAGCATGAAGTCCGGGAGCGGTTGAAACTCCTCTTTTTGTTCCGCCCCAAGCCACACATAAAAATGGGCGGCCGGGCTTAACACTGTACGTACATTTTCTACCCATGCCCGGGAAAACTCCATGTACTGCTCAAGTGCCTTCGAAGAGAGGGCGGTAGTTCGTTTGCCCCCAACGGTAAAATTATAAGGAGGATCATTGACCATAAGGTCTGCTGATGTTCCTTTAAATAAACACCCCACATCTTCAGAATTGGTGGCGTCAAGAACACCTATTCTATGACGCCCTAGGGGGTCTTCCCATATTTCGCCGGGCTGTAGTCGGCAGTATTTCAGGAGTTGTGTTCGTAGCGCCGGAGAACTGTCCAGACGGGGGAGAGTTTCAGTAGTCGATTTTTTAGCCATAATGCGCTACTCTAATAGAAATAAAGAGTTCCTGCAATGAGATAGAAGGAACTATAGAATAATTCGGAGGATTGAAAAGTGGCTTCAAAGAAATTATGCCTTTCAAGGTCAAATCGAAAAATCGGCGGAGTATGCGGAGGTATTGCAGACTATTTTGGGATTGATGCAACCCTAGTCCGTATTATTACCCTTGTACTTATTTTTGCAGTTGGTTCGGGGCTGATGCTTTATTTAATAGCCTGGCTTATTATGCCGACCTGTGACGATCCTTACACCTGATAAGCTGCCTTTAAATCTTTAAATCAAAATGAAAGGTATCAAACCCCAGAGCAAGCCCTGGACCCGGGACGTATAGCGTCCCTCTCCGACCCAAGGGTCGGGGTATTGATACCTTTCTTTTCCTGCGCTCACTCGGGAATAAAAACCGCCGATGCTTTTGTGGAATGCTGCACCGGCGGTTTACAAACCAGAACTATATTTTAATTGAGGAACCGGGAAAGCGCAGAGTGGCGAAGTAATCGTCGATTGTTTCCGCCCTGCGTATCAAACTGAAGGGGCCGTCACTGTGCAGCAGTACCTCCGCTGAGCGGAGTTTGCCGTTGTAGTTAAAACCCATTGCGTATCCGTGGGCCCCGGCCTCGTGGAGCACTAATACATCCCCCTCCTCAATGAGCGGCAGGGGACGATCGACGGCAAATTTATCGTTGTTTTCACACAGTGATCCCGTTACATCATACACATGGTCATGGGGCAGGTGTTCTTTACCCGGCACTGAAATATGGTGGTAGGCACCGTAGACTGCGGGACGCATTAAATTCGCCATTGATGCATCCAAACCGACATAATTTTTATATTTTTCCGTTACGTGACGAACCCTGCTTACAAGGTACCCGTTAGGTCCTGTTACTACCCTGCCGCACTCCATTACAATTCGCATTGGGTCCAGTCCTGCCGGCTTTATTATCTCATCATAGAGCTTTCTTATGCCCCTTGAAACGTATTCAAGGTCAACGGGCTTGTCTTCCGGTTTATAAGGAATTCCGACACCCCCGCCGAGGTTGATCATTTCAATCCGAACTCCTGATTTTTTTTTCAGGTCCGCCGCCAACTGAAAGAGCATCCGGGCGGTTTCAATAAAGTAGTCGGGATTCAGTTCGTTTGATGCTACCATAGTGTGTAATGCGAACCGTTTTACCCCTTTCTCCTTCATGATGCGATAGGCCTCAAAGATTTGATCATGGGTAAGACCGTATTTCGCTTCGGTGGGTTCTCCAATAATAGCATTGCCTGTTCGGCGGTCCCCCGGATTATAGCGAAAACAAATAGCTTCGGGGATTCCGGCACTTTCTTCCAGGAAATCGATATGGCTTATATCATCGAGATTTATCATAGCGTTAAGCTCTTTAGCCCGCTGATACTCTTCTGCCGGAGTGTCGTTGGAACTAAACATGATGTCTCCACCCCTAATGCCTACTTTGTCCGACAACTCAAGCTCCGGGAGAGAGCTACAGTCGGAGCCAAAACCTTCTTCTTTCAACATCTGAAGGATCGAAGGGTTAGGGCAGGCCTTTACCGCGAAGTAGTTCTTGAAGCCCCCGGGTACCCAGTCAAAGGCCTTATTCATGTAACGGGCTGTTTCCCGGATTCCCTTTTCATCATAGAGATGAAAGGGGGTTGGAATTTCAGCCGCGATTTCTTCTAATTTTTCCTTTGAAAAAGGAAGTGTTTTATCACTCATCGATTATTCTCCTCAATATCTGTTTTATTCTATAGTGCAAGATTTTCTTTAATGGTTGCTACCGCTGCTTCGATATCCTCACGGTGACCGAAGGCACTGAGCCGGAAATAACCTTCTCCCCCCGGACCAAAGCCTACTCCCGGCGTACCTATAACACCGGTCTCCTGTAGGAGTTTATCGAAAAACTCCCAAGAACTCATGTTATTTGGGGTCTTAAGCCAGATGTAGGGGGCGTTATCACCGCCGAAGGCAGTGAGGCCGAGGGACTGCATGCCGCTGCGTATGATACGGGCGTTCCCCATGTAGTATTCTACCAGATCGCTGCTCTCTTTTAAGCCCTCTTCGGTAAACACGGATAAAGCCCCCTCCTGCACGATATTGGAGGCCCCGTTAAAAAAGGTGCTCTGCCTTCGGTTCCACATGTTGCGGATTTCATCGGGTGAGCTGTCCTCTATAGTAAGAGCAGACGGTACAATCGACCACCCGAGGCGTACACCGGTAAAACCGGCAAATTTCGATAAACTGTTAATTTCTATAGCGCACTGTTCCGCCCCTTCAACTTCGTAAATCGTCTTTGGTAGGGCATCGTCTTCAATATATTCGGAATAAGAGGCATCATAGATAATCACCGCTTTATTACTCCGGGCATAATCGACAAAACTCTTCAACTGTTCGTGGGTTGCTACTGCGCCGGTTGGATTATTCGGGCTGCAGAGGTAGATTAGATCGGCTTTCTCCTTCGGAGGAGAGGGGATAAAGCCGTTATCTTCGTTGCAGGGCATATACAGAAGGCCTTTGTAGAGTCCCTTATCGGGAACATGTTCACCGGTCCTCCCGCTAATCACATTTGAATCTACGTACACCGGGTACGCAGGGTCCTGAACCGCTACAACATTATCAAGCGAAAAAATGGACTGAATATTGCCCGAGTCCGGTTTTGCACCGTCACTGATAAAAAACTCCTTCGGGTCGAGTTTTACATTGCGTCTCTGATAGTATTCGGCCAATTTCTCCCTCAGACGGCTGTCGCCTTGCTCGTCTCCATAGCCGCTGTAGGTATCCCGTTCAGCCAGTTTATCAACCCCCCGATGTAACCCTTCGAGAACTGTCTGGGTAAGGGGTTCGGTGGTATTTCCAATACCGAGCTTACGGATCTTTGTTCCGGGATGCTCTTCAACATATGCTGCCGTTCTGCGGGCTATCTCGGGAAACAGATACCCGGCTGCAAGTTTTCTGTAGTTGCTGTTAATTGTTGCCATTCATTTACTCCTTATTGTGTCGGGCTATGTGTTACACCACCCGCGGAAGTTGTCCCGCAGGTGGTATGCGCATATTGGGTTGGCGTGCCCGCGTAATTGGTTCCTTCTAAAGGCAGTCTTACGTAGACTTACTTTGCCCGGGGTGCCCCTATCCGTTTAAGAATTCCTTCAAGGGTTTTGTAGTTCGATTCGTCGGAAAAACCGCACATGGGCAAACGGAAAATTTCTTCGCACCATCCCTGCATTGCCATTGCCGTTTTAATCGGAATCGGATTTGTCTCTAAAAACAGAGCCTTAAAGAACTCCATCAGCCGGTCTTCATCCTTCTGTGCTTGGTCAAAATTCCCATCTAAAGCGGCATGTACAAATTCCACCATCTGACGGGGGATAAGGTTTGAAGCGACCGAAACCACTCCATCCCCACCGGCCCGCAGCAGGCTCAAGGTCATATTGTCGTCGCCGGAAAGCACACTGAAACCATCTGATCGATTTTGAATGACCTCTTTCATTTGGTCAAGACTGCCGGAGGCTTCTTTCACACCGTGAATATTCTCACAGTCCTTCATGAGTTTTACCAATGTTGGTGTTTCCACATTAATACCTGTACGGCCTTTAATATTATATACTAGTACTGGAATATCTACTGCGTCGGCAACAGCCTTAAAATGGAGGTACAGTCCCTTCTGAGTGGGTTTGTTGTAGTAGGGGTTTACCTGCAGGGTGGCATCAACTCCGGCATCCTGAGCGTGTTTTGTGAGTCGTATTGCCTCGCTGGTTGCATTACTTCCCGTCCCTGCAATCACAGGAACTCTGCCGTTTGCAAATTGTACAGTGAGTTCTATCACACGGTCATGCTCCTGGTGTGATAGAGTGGGGCTTTCACCGGTGGTTCCACAGGGAACGAGACCGTCGATGCCGTTCTCAATCTGATTTTCGATAATTTTCTGAAGGCTTTCTTCGTCAACATTTCCAGCTTGTGTGAAAGGGGTTATTATGGCGGTGTACACTCCGCGAAATGGTCTATTCATACTCTTCTCCTTTTTCAATGAGTGATGATATATACATTCTAACGTATTTATGATATAATGTCCATATATTAACATCAAGTTTTTATTTTAACATTATGTTTATTAGAATGAATAGGCAGGTATCTACATGGAATCGGTAAGCAGCATGGTAAAAAGATTACTGAATCAAAAACCATTTTTGTTTGAAGCGTTTGAAAGGGGTATTCTCAGTTACGGGAGTCTGGCGGAGGAGTTCAAACCTATAATTGAACAGTCGTTAAATAAAGAGGTAAAGGAGTCGGCAATTGTGATGGCCTTGAGGCGTTATGCCGATGATGTGCAGCGTAAATCACCTTCTATCCGTGAAAACCAATTGTCCTGTGAAATCGTGATGAAAACAAATATTTGTGATTTTAACATGCGCAAAACGGAGAATCTCTTGCCCAGATTGAAGGAGTTGTATGAAATCGTCAATTTGGGCCGGGGAGATTTTCTGAATGTGACTATTGGAAGTGATGAAATCAGCATTGCGGTAAGTGATAAATATGAGCAGGAGGTGCGTGATTTTCTGGGTGAGCAGGAGGACCTCGAATTCAGAAACGGCCTTGTGTCACTCACGCTTATTTTTTCGGGTGATTTTTTACATACCCCAGGGGTGGTGTTTCAGGCACTAAGAAAGCTGGCATGGGAGAATATCAATGTGTATGAGATTATTTCGACTATGACCGAGCTAACGGTGGTTATTGAGCGCGATGCCTCTACCCGGGGATATGAGGCCCTGCAGGAGTTTATTGAATACCCCGTTACCTGGTAGTGCTGGGCGATCGATCAGCGTGCCATACGGAAGAGGCGTTAATTCTTTGTTCTGCTTCAAAAAAACGAGAGTTTTTTCCAGATTTTTTTAAAACTGCGCTAAGCTTCGGGACAGTCTGCTTTTGTCTCGCGGGGACCAACCGTGATTTCTATAGTACCCTCGGAGTTGGTATCGTGGAGCGCATCGACAATACTCACAATAATGTCTTTCGTTATCTGATATACGAATTTGTTTATTGGTACCTTTTTTCCGTCAACTTTGATACTCACTTTGCGTTCCATAGCTCCTCCAAAAATGTAATTATTTCTTCCGGTTTGGATGCCGGCAATATTGGTCGCTTTTTCCGATCATTAGGCCGAGCTGCGGCTGAACCGCTTGATTCACTTGCATCGCCGGCAATATAGGCGCTTACTTTATCCGGCGGATATTTTGTTTCCGATAACTGATCGGGAGATTTGATAAGCTCAAAACAGGGGGCGCCCTGCAGTGGGATGCCCTCCAGTAGCACTATATCACAAGAGCTAAAGTAGGAGAGTATTTCTTCTAAGGGCGGGGGAGTTGTGAATCGGAAAAATCCTCCATGTTCGGAAAGATAGGCGACTTTTTCGGCACCCCTTTGGAAAAAAGTGTCCGTGTCTTTTCCTGCTGTTTCGAAGCTTGGTGGTGAATGCCCTTTTTTCAGGGTACCGACATGACTGCCCCGGGAGGTAAAAATCTGCACCAACTGAGTTATGAGGCGTGTTTTTCCTGTATTTGACCAACCGACAAATGATGCTGCATACTGCATAATGTAGGTGCAAGTGTAGAACTAAAGGAGAATAATTGCAATTGTGAGAAGTTTAATACTTATAACCGGGGTGGTGAACAGCGGAAAAACCACGTATCTTCATAAGTTAATTTCAGAATACAGACAGAAAGGAAAAACGGTTGGAGGATTCACCGCGGAGGCCTTCTACAAGAAGGGAGAAAAGATCGGGTATGATGCCTGTGATCTTAGGTCGGGGGCGCAACAAGCCCTCGTGAGGTCGAAGAATGTCCTCCCCCCAGAGGAGTTTCAACAGGAGCGTTATCAACCGGAGAGTTATCAGCGGGTGGGCCGATTCTTGTTGCTTGCATCGGGATTAGATTTTTGCAGGCGTTGTATTGAAGATTCTTTCAACTGCGATGTTGTATGCATAGATGAGATTGGACCACTGGAGATGGCCGGAGGAGGTCATCGCCGGGTATTTGAAAAAGTTCTATCCGACTATGCGTCAACCCTCATTGTTGTTGCCCGGGAAGAAGTGGTTGACCCAGTAATTAAAATCGCGGAAAAGGCGGGCTGGGCTGTTGAGGTTGTGTACGTCCAAAGGGAAAATTCTGAGTGACAATGCTAAGTGACAATCTAAAAGCGCCGGGATTGCACAAGTGGCTGTTTACCGACTTTTGACCCTGACTCTAAACTGAGTGCCCGAGATGTCGCATGCAATTTTTACTGAATCCTCCGGATTTCGGGTAGAAACAAGTTCAACCAGTCTTTCGTTAGGTCGAATGGTAATACTTTTAATGGAATCGACAGTGCGCAGGGCTTTTTTAAAAGTGCCGGCGTTCTCGGCATTAAGTTTGTCAATTAGGTAGTAGTAAGTTTTTTCTTTGGCCATAATTAAATATACACATCCTTTCAAAAGCTGTCAAAGCGGCGATTCTGAATTTGAAAATTTTATTAAGTTTTTCAAAGTGAGAATGCCCACATTTTGTTTAATACAAGCAATTTATCTTAAAGCATGATAAAAGTGTAGTTTTATAGCAAAAATAATTCAAAAACCTTGAAAACTAGCCGCAATAGCGTTACTCTTTTTTTGTATAACTAGAAAACTAAATGAGGAGTTGTATTATGAAAAAGAGTATTTTGCTGATTACCGTAGTAATTGCTGCGGCCCTGTTGTTCTCTTGTGCCGGCGGCAAAGAGAGCGCAGAACAAGATAAGGGCGGGGAAAAAACCGACACTTCCAACCTGCCTGATTTTGTACTGAACCCGCCCGTCGCAACTGATGCTATTTATGGTGTTGGGTATGCCAAACAGTCAACCCTTCCCCTTTCAATAAAAGTAGCTGAGGCAAATGCCCGGGCGGATATAGCAAACCAGATAGATGCACAAATCAAAAGTGCTGTTACTTCGTATGCTCAGGAAGCAGGTGTTGGTGATGATACTCAAGTGATTGAGTTTGCCGAAACCATTACCCGACAGGTAACTGATACTACCCTAAGTGGATCAATTACCCAGCAGCGCGCTCCTATGGAAGACGGCGGTGTATGGATTCTTATGGTGTACAACAAAGAAAGCATGCTCGGGTCGTTTGAAGATGCTGCCAAGAGTTTTGAACGAAATGAAAGTGCTGCCTTTGCCGAATTTAAAGCAGCCGATGCATTAAAGCAGTTGGAGCATGAAACTGAAAATAATCCGACAAAATCACAGCCGGTAAAGGAAGAGTAAAAAACAACTTCCTTCATAAAACAGCCCTTGTTATTCTTATAGTAACGTAAGAAGTATGAGGGTGTGGATAAAAATGTACACTTATAGCGATTATATCGTTGTAACAAGGGCCGCTTATATTTAAAAGCGGCCCTCTTTTGTAGAGAACAGCTATTCTAAATTTGGAAAATTTACCAAAATTTTCAAATTTAGAATGCTCACATTTCGAATTCCTGTGTAGAGAATAATAGAAATTGTCATGATCATTTGTTATACTGATAGCTACCAACTACTACAAAAAGAGAGTAAGGCATGATGTATAAACCTGTTTCTGCCGCAGCCATAATCCCCCTTGGGCTTATTGTTCTTCTCCTCATCTTATCTTGTGCGGGTGCTCCACACTCGGCAGGAGGAAACAAGAGCAGCTCGGGTCCAAGGGCTACTTCTGATGCTGGAGAGAGTGGTGGGCCTGAGAGTGGAGAGTCGAAAAGCGAAGAGGTGAAAAGGCCGCCGGTAATTGAAATTTCGGGGCGTATTGATTTCAGCACATCACCTTACCGTGAATTACTCACTACGGTCCCGGAGAAAGGCAATCCCCGTTTCTTCACTGCAGTGCCGAGAATGGGAAATCGGGAGGATGAATTTAATATGGGGCTCATGCTTCTTGCCCGCCAAGCTGCAATGCACTATAAAGCGTCTGTCACCGCCAAGTTTCTTACTCAGAGTAATACTCGTGATATGGGGTATA
>Ga0102941_1000553_pt1 | contig 17465 bp, 30 predicted proteins | sample SalPonR2_C_D2_MG_FD_79281 | JGI IMG/M metagenome (GOLD analysis project Ga0102941, IMG submission 79281) | Salt pond soil microbial communities from South San Francisco under conditions of wetland restoration - Salt Pond MetaG R2_C_D2_MG | ecosystem: Environmental > Aquatic > Marine > Intertidal... | reverse complement strand
GCTGGGTTATTGCCATGTAATCCTTTTAATATTCACTCAGAAAGCATTGTTGGTGTACAGCCGATGACACAAACCACTAAAAGTCACATGATGAAGTACAAAATAATACATAGCAGCACTAAGGACAAATCATGAAAGTAGAAAAACCAGATTTAGACTATTATAAATTTATTAGATGGTTTGGTAATTTTAGAGATTTTGTTGAAATTGATATAGAAAAATTGCAAGACGACGTAAACATTAATGGAAAGTGTGAAGATTTTCCATTTACGTTAGAAGAAATAACTGCTTGGCAGAAATGCGGTCTTATAAAAATAAGTGAAACATATATTAAAAAAGAAGATTTTAAACCGTATCAAAAAATAACTCCGATGTACATAACAAGAAGGAGTCTTAAACATGTCATACGATCTTGATACTGCATTCACTTACCATTCACCAAAAGATAACCAGCCAGGGCGTTACGAAGCTATTAGGTCTAAAGCTAAAGAACTAGCTACATTTGTTGTAGAATCTTGCCCTGACAGTCGGGAAAGATCACTAGCTTTGACTAAAATAGAAGAAAGTTGTTTTTGGGCCAATGCTTCTATTGCTAGGAATGAGTTATAGATATAAACTTGATAAAATTCAAAATAATTAGATTTTTGAGATCTATTACTGGGTTTCATAATGTGTGGAATGGAACTACTTGCAAGTATGGTTTACATGACTATCACAATCATACTGGCGGTGATGGCTGTCCAGACCATTTCCGCATTTACAAATGCCATAAATGTGGTAAAGAATTTATTATTTGATTAATATTTCATAATATGTGAATGTTCCTTTATTGTTTCTCTTTTTGATTAATCCAATATCTTCTATAATGTTAATCAAATCCCATCTCTCAGAAGGTCCCAACATATCTTCGAATAATCCTAATATATCACCAACTTCAGCTATGTCCATTCCTTCTAGATTTTTTATACAATAAACACCACGCAGTTTCTCTTTGACTATTTCAAAGTTTATGTTTTCAATATTCATTCTAATTTGTCTGCTAATATATGTGATATAGCGCCTAATTCCAGTCCAACTAAAATTATTATAGTGTAATGATTAGGTTTATATTCAATCAGCCACAAAAATGGAATAAGAAAAGGGAGTATCCACAAAACCCTTATCAGCGTTCCAATTAATATGCCGTGTGACCAAAAAGATCGATGTTTTATCATTCCTCTGTACGGAAGCCATATAAATCTTATAGGACCCCATCTTTTGTATGGATTCGAATGAATATCCAAATCCCCATTAAACATCAGGCCAGCAAACAGATAAGTCATCAATATTATTAGAGATACTTCTAAACCATAAAAATACCAAGCAACACCAGCTACTGGCAGACAAGTAACATAAGTTATCAAGTCGTGTGTTTTACCATCTGCCATCTGGACTTTATAATACTTGTTAATAATAGATAAACAAAACAGCTATTCAAATATATCTTGAGGCATAACATGAAAAAGAAAAGCATAATCCTTGAAAAGATTGAAGAAAAGCTTGATTACAGCTACAGAGGCGGGGTTGATGAAATGGACCCTGAGTCTGTTAAGTTAAGACAAACAGAGGAAGATGTATTCATAGCCCAAGCCAGAGAATCAGGCGAGAAATATGGTGCTTTAGGTGGCATGGAGTATGGCCCTAGGCCAGACTGTGCCGATAATGCCTGTGAAGTTTTGCAAGCAGGCAAAGACGAATATTATTATATTTTTGATGATCCTGAGGATGCTTTAGAGTTTGCAGAAGGAATGGGGACAGAAGTTCTACCAGAAACTGAAATTAAACAACGTGTTGAAAAATACCGCGAGTGGTTCAGTAACGCTGATCCAGACATGTTATAATTAAACAAATAAACAACATATTAATAATCTTAAAAAATCTGTTATAAAATAATAGGAGAAAATAATGATTGATGCACCTAATATTGTTGATTTTGCCAACTTGGCAACCGCATCCAATGGTGGTGAGATTACCGAAGAGGTATCTGATTCAATTGAACGTGTTGCTGTTGACATTGAGCGCTGCGGTGACATGATCATTCATGATGAAAAAATTAACGAATTAATGGAGCTTATCGAAGAGTGCGTATAGTATTTTATAGTTATGAACGACAAAATAGAGCAAAATAATAAGATTACTTTTGTAATAGACGGCAAAGAAGTACTAGAACTGAAAAAAGATGGTTTTTATTATAAAGACCAAAGAATCGATGATGCTGGGAAGGCTCACAAACTTTTTGTAGAGTGTATGGAATATATGTCTAGAAGTATTAAATCTGATGTTAGTTAATTGGAAAAACATTAGAGAAAATCCTCCACCAAAATGGAGAACTAGAATACTTTACCACATCGGGTACAATGGGTTTGTAACCGACGGTGAATACTGTAGATGCCCTTTTCCTCCTTACAGCCCATGCATTTCAACCGGTTGTGGATGGGTCAATCTAATTGACGGTGAAGGTGATCATGGCAATCAACCAATATTTTGGGATAACATACCAAGACCATTATCTAAAGAAATACTAAAAGAAAACAGCCCTGAGTTTATTGTCAGAGCAGCTTTAAATGAAACATTAGTTAAAATATTTAATGAGAATGAAAACAAAGAAATAGTAGACATTGTAATTGATTTTATTGAAAAGCTTGGGCCTCCATCGCGCACCGAGCCATCTATTGATAATATTTCTGACATTGGTGAATCAACTGTTGTTAGATTTTTGAGAAAATCAAAATAATGTTTTTGATATCTTAGTAGAAATGCGAATTGTTGTTAAGTATAATGAGCGTAAAAACATGTATATATTGAAAGGAACCAAATGATCAGTGAATTAATCAATATATTCGGCTGTCAATATAAACTATACAAAAGAATCAATAAATATAATAGTCCATACTACATATTAAAAAAGAAAACTAGTTTGTTTTTTGTTCCATACTGGGAACCAGTATTTGCTAGTTTTGATAAAAATGATGTTGTTTATTTTTATATGAAAGAAAACAAAGCGAGGTTTAAAAATTCAATAGCTTTTGTGAATAACATTATGTATATGAATGAGCTGTTTGAATCACAAAAAAGGTTATGAATTATTATGATTGACGATATAGATTTTGAAGAAGTTATTACCGCAATCAATTTAATTAACACATATAATGACGATGAACTTGAAGTATTGATAGAAGATTTATCTAAACTTCACAGCATATCTATTAATGGTATTAGTAGTGATTCTTCAATATTTTATTATATTACAATGGCAAAAGCTAGTATTAGTACCGAACTTGGCGTTGATATTAATAACAGTATGTTGCAAATATTATATGATAGTAGTGATGAATACCGCGAAGTACAAACAAAAATTTTGTTAAGAATTAAAAAATGCTTATCCAACTTCCGTAATCGTACAAGGCATTCCGTTTGATTTAAGACTGCTTGAATCAATCAATAAAACAGTAGACTTGTTTCTCTCAAAAAACGGTATTAGTAAACTAGTTAACCCAGGACCGCACAACACGTGAACTCCGCCAGCGTTTCTTGGCATTGCCTTGTCTATGATTAATCTAGACAATTTTTCAGCAGCTATCTTTGGATTTTGGCCTGGGGTAACTTTAATCTTATATGGTTTTGGTGCATTAAATCCTGCTCTTAAGCTTTTTAAATATCTAAATCTGTTCAATACTTCTTCAAATTTTTGCTTATCGTTCATGGTGTTTTTCTACAGAAAATGAATTCTGTATAAATCATAGGCCCATCTACCACCCATATCACCAATACTGCCACCCAAAATATTGATTTTTCTTAATTTGTTGATAAATTTATCCCATTTATCCTTATCTAAATATACTTCATCTTCAAACTCTTTTTCAAAGCTTTTAGCCTTGATATATCCTCTGTTGTCATGTACACACTCTAAGAATTTATCAAAAGTTATATTATAACTAGATAAAAGATCAGCCAAAACTTGAAAATTGAAATCTTCAGGGTCCAATAGCCTGTCTAGCTTGTTCGACTGCTTCATTAATTTCGTCATTGGTTGGATGCCTTTGAAAGAATTGAATTGTAGGGAAGTGGTAGCATTTACCGCCTACTTCCCTCCATTTGATTATATTTTTGTCTGTATCATCTATTAAAAATGTATTAGGACCACACAAAAGATGTTTTGATTTTGAATTGCATATAATAAGGTTAACCATATCTCCTCTTGATAAATTCTTCTGAATCCACTTAGCTTTACCGCTATAAGCGTTATAACAAAGGGGTGCTGAGGTTAAGAATCTTACTTCTGAAACTTCCAGTAATCTACTGTACATATCATGGAACCATGGGAAAGCAGGCATAGACTCCCACATGTCTTCGCCTAGACTTTCAATCCACTCCCAAAATTCAACGCCATTATATCCAACGCAGTCTTCAAAATGATTATATGGGTGTTTTTGTGGATTTGCTCTTATTAATTTTAATAAGTCGTCTTCGCTTTTATTGGCATATGATAAAACATGTGATACAAAATCACAACAAACACCATCTAGGTCTAAGAATATCATGCTTTTCCTCTATCTATGTAATTTTAAAAGGTTTTTGTTTTTTGTAAATATATTGTGATCAATCCACGTGAAATAATAAAAACTGTTAAAAATAATTTTAAATTAAAAGGGATGATTGTCGTTGGTGCTAACAAATGTAAAGAACTCTGGGTGTATAGAAGAAGTGGGTTAAATCCTATTATTCTTTTTGAGCCTCTTCCAGACCAATATGAAACATTATTGAAAAAATCCAATAAAGTGTTAATTCATAACTTAGCTGTTTCTAATTTTAATGGAGAAGCTAATTTTTATGTTGCAAGTAATAGCGTTTCTAGTTCATTAATGAAGCCAAAAGAAGTGGTTCATGATCAGAAAATCAATGTCATAGAAGAAATAACCGTTAAAGTTGTTACTTTGGATAATTTCATTGATAATAAAAATGAAATCAATTTGTTAGTAATTGATGCTGAAGGCAGCGAAATGAATATTTTAAAAGGCGCTGAAAAAATGCTTTTAGAAAATATTGATGTATTAAGTGTTGAGTTAAACTACAAAGAAAATTATGAAGGGTTAACCTATGCAGAAGAAGTTAAAGAGTATATTAATAACCTTGGATTTGTAATGATAAAAGAAGTATTTGGTGATCAAACAAAAGCTTATACTGACGCTTTGTACATTAAAACTAATCTTCGCTGATTAATCCATCTTTATTAATTTTAATTTTAATTTCAAGTCTATGCATCAACTCATGCATGAATTGATGATCTTCATCGTCAACAAATGGAATAATTCTCTGTCTTATAAGTGTTACGGCCACAGGCTGGTAGTGTACTGCTATCTTGTAAAACCAGACGCCCTATACTATGTTCATTTACGCGAGATATTGTGCCTGGAGTCGGCGCAAAAGTTCATCTCTGGAGATATGAAGTTCGGCAGAGACTTTGCGCATAACGGCTTCGACCTGCTTGCTGGCACGCTCCGAATCCTGGTCTTGCGTCGATGAATACGATGTGGTGGAGCGGCGACCGTGGCGCCGCTTAGTCGTTGTTGTCATCGTTGTCTTCGCCTTTTCCAAGGGAGGTGTAGTATACGCCACGCCTCTTTATCATCACCGACTACAGGTGACAATATACTTATCATGGCTAATATTTTTTGTGTTTCAGCTATTTCATTACACTCTTCTGCAATGCCAACGCCAAGTTCAGATAGTCTGTTTGATTTTAAACTCGAAAATTTAGCCAATATCGCAAAATATGTTGATATAATTATAGCTGTAGCACCAAGAACCAAACTGGTTATACTAAGTATTAATTCAATTTGTTCCATCTTTTTTTATTTCTTTTTTAACTGGTTTAAATGGTTTGTCTAAAATTACTTCTATAAAATATTTTATCTCTTTGTATTTTTTGCCTGATTTGCTTATATTATATTTTTCAACAGCATTGTTTATGAAAAAACCTTTTAAATCAGTTCCCATTTCTATTGATCTAGCGTACCAGTCGCATACCATCTCAGCAACATATATTCTAGGCATGTCATTAACACCACCCCAAAATTCTGGGTGGTGTTTGTTTGTAGACTGATGCTGTTGGAGAGCATGCAAAAACAAATCTTTATTCTTTTCGGCTGATTCAGGATTCAGGTGGTCCCATTCTATTCCATAAAATTTACTGTTATCATGTATCCTAGAATTGGCTATTAATATTCTACCGAAATCATGTTCACCAAGCTCAATCAATTTTTTACCAAGTAAGAAACAAGCATCTTGAACGTTATTTAAATGCCTTACTAAAGATTCTACTTTTTTAATTTCAGAAAATGCTCTTTCTTTTTCTTCAAGGGTTGCCTCCCTGAATTTGAGTTCTTCTTCTTTGACTTTTAAATCGTCTGTATCTGACATAAGAAGCCCCTCTAAATTTGAATTGTATTAATAACATTCAGAGTTTTTACAAACAAAAATATAATATGACAATTATAGGTGGTTTTCTTTTAGTTGTTGAAGTTGATTGCAATCTTCAGTGGTGTATTGAAGATTTATCCACAAGTCCATTTAATGCCGTTGAATCTTCTATATATCATTTGAAAAAAGGGGATAAATTAACAATTTTTGAACATGACAGAGATACTAAAATTTGGTCTGGGCATATTAAAGAAGATTACAGTTCTGCATTAGAACTTGAAAATGTTGATTGGATACAAAATGGGTTTACTGTTAATGATTGGTACCAGTATTTTGCTGATTACAAACCAGCTATATTAGTTAGAGGCTAAATCCAGGAAAATCTTCTAAAGTCTGGTACTTCTGGCATTTTGGGAAATTTTCCCCTTTTGCAATTTTTCACATTCTTCGTCACACAAAGTTTTAATCCATCCATTAACTTTTTGCTTTGTTCCTGGTTTTCCAGTTATTTCGCAGGTTTTTGACGATTTAATTTCATATCTTTTTACAATATCATGAATTTCCATTTTATTGCCTGTAAATTCATTGTCGTCAAAGAACAAGTAAAGTCTCAGTTCACCAAATTTTTCTTTAATTTGTTCGGCGTATACGCCTTTAATTTTTGATATTTCTGAACATAGTTCGTCAACTATGTCATACCACCCATCGCCTACACATATACCCCAGTGCATGCATGACGACTCGGGTCCTAAGCATTTTCTTTTTAAAAACTCTGGATATTTGTCGTATAGGGTATTTTCTTTGATTTTATCCATTTTCATTCTCCTTAATTTAGTCACAGTCATACCATATTATTCTGTATTTTCCATTATCCATAGCCCATTGGAAAGTTTTGTGCTTTATAGATAATAAGTCTAAGATTTCTTCGCATAACTCATATGGATCTTCATGTTTTTGTGAAACAATATCGTGCGCTTCAACAAAATCTTTGTGCTTGATATTTAAATAAATTTCTTCTTCGTCTATTAATTTTAATTCTCTTTTTAAGTCGCTTGGATTCCACATCTAAAATTTTTAAAATGTTTGGAATTTTGTAAATTTTTGCGTATTTTAATATTATTGAGGCAATAATGGACAAATATAATAAAATGAATGAATTGCAATTAGCAACAATGCCAGAGTTGATGCAAGAATTATCTAATAGGTGTCAAGATGGCTGTATGATTGTATGCTGTTATAAAGATGAAGATATTCCGATAGGGGATAGTGAAAAAGACTATGTAATGACAGCTGCTACGGGATTTTACAAAAATGAACATATTTTGCACATAATAAGGAAACTATTTGAAAATATGACTAGTGGTAATTGACAGTAGTCAAATATAAATTAATGAAGATACTTTCTCTTAATGGTGGCGGAACTGGTGGATATGGAACTGCTTTGTTCCTTAACCAATTAGAAAAAATTATTGGAACAAATCTTTATAAAGAATTTGATCTTATAACCGGTGTTAGTACTGGGTCACTAATAGGGTCAGCATTAGCGCTTGGAAAATCTTCTGAAGAAATAAAAGAATTGTATGAAAAACTCACTCCTAAAGTTTTTAAAAAGCCATCTTGGTGGAAACTATGGAAAGGCATTACAGCTCCAAAATACGATCTTGAAATTTTGAAAAGATCGATTATTGATGAACTTGGTGAAATTAAAATAAGTGCTTGCAAGACTAAGTTTATGGCATATGCTTTGGAAGTTTATCCAAAAATAAAACCAAAATTTTGGAAAAGTTGGTGTGATGATGTAAAAATCCATGATGTATGTAGTTCATCATCAGCAGCGCCAAGCTATTTTAAACCTTACTTTTTTAACGAATCATACTTCATAGATGGTGGTCTGTTAACCGCTCAGCCATCTGTTGCTGCAATAGCAGAAGCTTTAGCTTTAGGCAACAAACTTGAAGATATTAAATTATTAAATATAAGAGTTTCATCAAGCAGTAATTTTGATAAAAATCAAGCTGATGACATAGAAGGTTATTTATGGTTATTAAGAATACCAAATATTGTTCTTGGGTCAGCTCAGGCCATGTCAGAATATGAATCAAAACATATTCTGGGCAAAAACTTCAAACAGGTTGATCTCAATATACCAACTTCTCTTGATGATTGGGACGACGATTCAATATCAATTATGAAAAATAAAACTAATGAAGTTATTGATTTTAAAATGGCAGAAATTATAGAATTCTTAAATTAGTATTTTAAATTGTATGAAAGAATACGCAGTACTGAAAATTACAACCAGTCATATCACTAACGCTGATTTTCTCAATAAAAAGGCAAAAGAGGGCTGGGATCTTATAAATGTAGTGTCTATACCCACCAGCCCAGGAGAACAGCCCGTAATTCATGCTTATATGTCGAGAGAAAATGATAAAGACAAATCTCCTGTTTTGATGGGTTAGTACATGGACATTAGTATCAACGAAAAACAACGCGGAATATTAATAGGTGCGTTATTAGATGTTAAAAATAGATTTCAATTTGCCCAAAACAATAAAATAAGTGAGATTGTTAAATCATTTTCACATAAGCTGGGAATTGATGTTAATATAAAACAAGAAGATTTTGAAAATGAAATAGACGAATTGATTAAAAAATTTAGCCAAAAATAATTTATGGATGAAGAGTTACCAGAGTTGGATTTTGGAGAAATCCAAGGAGTCATTCCGCCAGGGTGCTGTGATGACAATCCACAAGTCATTAATGAATCTGATATTGTATCAAATTACGTAATTTTAGCACATCTAGATGACAAAGACAGGTGTTCTAAAGACAGAAAGTTTATGGTCAATCTTCACAGGAATGGCACTTGGAGCTTTACATTTAGTAATGGAGAACAACTAACTGATGAACAAGTTAATCAATATTGCAGCGAAATAGCTGGAGCGCAAAGTAAACTTACTAACGAAAGAAGGTGGATATTGAATGGTCGTGGCTTAGGAGTATGGGACCAGTCTAGAAATTTAGCTGGTAGTGACGGTGCCGTTTCTGATGATAATACACAATACCTTCCAAGTGGTGGAAAAACTTATAATCAGTCTTCTTGTAGTATTTTAGGTCAAGCTAATTTACAAAGGCCGCAATGAACATAAATAATCCTTGTTCCATAACCGAACTTAAAGTTTATTGTAGGACCGTTCCATTTACTGACGACAATGAATACATAAATAATATAAACGTAGAAACTAAAAAATTCAATGAAGTTGACAAAAGAACAATAGCCGCAGTATTTAAACTTGCTAAACACTACTCAATTATTGATTATACAGACGTTGGGTGTGCAATAATATCATTTATGGCTCAGCCAGATGATCTTAGTCATAATGTTTACATAAATATAGTTAGTGGACAAATTGGAATCGTTGGTGAAATGATACCTGATAAGTATAAAGTTGAAGATCTTTGTAATAATATAAAACAAATATTATTACAAACTCATTCTGGTATATAAATTTCTGTAGGATAACTTTTGTTTTTTAATATTCTATAAATTTTTCTGTTGCATTTTTTAATGTAAGAATCACTTTTCAACCCCATGTAATTTGAGTTATGGGCTTCTAAAAACTGATTCCACCAAAAAGCATATTCATGATGGCAGTGCCACATTATTACAGCATCGTATTGTTTTTTGGTAAGTCTATAATAAGCTCTAGCCCTCCTCATTATTGGATCTTCAAAATCAGCTAGGTGTGCTTTTCTGCCGTTTTTCATTAAAACGTAGCTCATTGCTGTTTGATCGTCTTTGACAATTTTACACATTTCTGAAGTTTGTAATGCAAATGGCCATTTGCCGCACCAACCCAAAAGACCAAATTCAATATAAAATGGGTCTTCATAAACACTGAATTTTGGATTTATCTTTTTGTATTCTTCAACATGATTTGGCCACATTTCATACCATTCACCATCATTTACAGTGTGGTATGATGTAATCCACTCATTTTCACACTTTATTGCATCAAATGCTTCATCAATGCCTTTGTTAAATATTATATCACAATCTGGATGCAATATTCTTTCACCTTCTATTTGAGACATTGCTAGCCATCTTGACTTCCAATGGTCTCTAACGTGGGAATCTTCTGATGTGCCTTCAATTATTTTAATTGTTATATCGTCTGACTTTAAAAACTCTTCATTCAGATAGTCCAAAGATGTTTCACCAATACAAGCTATTATTTCGCCTTTATAATGTTTCCTCAGTGAATATACAGAAACCAGCAACTCTATTACTGGTTTCTTCCCACCACAATAATAAACTACTTTATCCATTACTTTTTAAGTACTTCACTTCTCATTAGTTTAGTTTGTAAGTCTGATAATGATGACATATAAGACTTTTCATCTTCACTTAACGAAGAAATGAATTCATCTTTAAAACCAATATTGCATGTGTCTTTGTGTTCTGCTTTTTCTATTATTAATTTTCTGAATTTCTTTTGGTCTGATTTTGTGAATGATTTCTTTTGAATGATTGGTTTGCTTATTTTTTCAACTTTTGATTTCTTTTTTGAAGAATTTTTCATATATTCATCTACAGAATCATTTCTTCTTTTTTCATCAACTTCTCTAAGAAGCTCTTGGTTTTGTTTATAATACTTTTTTAAAACATACCCGCCTCTTCTATTGCATGAAACATATCTAGTTGGGCACAATTTTTCTTCGTGGTATAATATTTTAGTGTTTACGTTTCCAATTTCATAGGACGGTACATGGGGCCACCTTTCTGCCGCTTCTTGTGGTATTCCACCAAGTGGGCCTTTTTCCTCATAGTATTCTAAAAGTTCTGATGAACTTATAGAAAATTGAGCGTCTTTTATTAGCCATCCATGATTTATTAAAAAAGAAAGCTCTTCGTTGTTTAAAAATTTATTGAGTGGTTTAGTGACATCTACATCTCCACCAAAAGCCTTGTCTATTATTTTAGCCAACAAAGAGAAATCCTTTTCTTGGACTCCTTCTTTTCTTAGCTCTAAAGATGATTTTAAATCATCTTTTTCAAGTCTTATTCTTAATAAAAATCCATTCATTTTACAATAATAACTTTTCCGTCGGTTTTTATTTCAAAAACGTTTTTATTTACATTTATATATGACATCACTCCAGATGACAACCTAAAGTCTTGCGCTTTGCATTCTCTTCTAGAGATATGGTTTTTGTTTCTTTTTGGTGTTATAATAATTTCTAGACCATTGTAACATATGTCAACTACCTTGCCGTCTAAGCCAGCGTCTTTTATCAATTTAGAAGGAATGTTGAGACGACCTTCTGAAGTGGGCATAGCATCGTCTAAAGAGCCATCAACTGGTTGTTTTGTTCTTAACCCTTTTGTAGTTGTTTTCTGCGATTTTGTAATGGGAATGTAATTTTTCTTGATTGGTTCATAATCATCGGGGTCTGAAGTTATATGGTAATACAGAAATGCTTGAACATTTGTATTAGGCACAGTTATTGCTGTTCTGTCGTATGCTGGGTCCATATCTTGATTTTCATATATTTCATGAACTATTTGCTTTACATCTTTATGCTCAATGTGTTCTCCATCATTGCGCAGGCTGACTGTTACGTCAAATGCTGTAAACATTTTTTCGTCTGATGTTAATTCGTTGACTTTTGAACTTATGCTAGCTGTCATTTTATTCTCCTGTGATAATGATTATTGAGTAGCCATTATCAGTGGTTATTGTGGTTCTTCCTTTTTTGGTTAATACTGATACTGATGAAGCTACTATTTGCATATTTTTATCAGTTGGTTCTGATTTTTCATCTACAGCTTCATAAGTTGTGAATTTCATAAAACAATTTGGACATTTTCTTCGTCTTCTTACTTTGTCAGAAGAATCTCTAGAATCTAATACCTTTGTTTTTTCATGCTTGCAATGTGGACAAATCATTATTTGAACTCCACTAGATATCTTGGTTTAGCTTGGGCAGTTTTGTACACAATCATTTCATTATTTCTCACACCACTCACACCAGCTTTAGCAAAAGTAGAATCATATCCAGATTTTGGCAATCTTTCTGACCAACTTCTTGGAGTATAATGTTTACCCATAGCAACATCAACCAAAAACATATAACAAACATTATCCCTTGAACCACCATCCCAAAAGCCATATGCGTAATTCAGACTTTTGGTTGATTGGTCAGAGAAATATAAACCGTCACCAAACATTCTACCAGCACAATGGCTGGCATTTGCTGGTGGAATTATCATTCCTTTAGATAAAATCGATAAAATATTACCAATGCGTGTACCGTGCCAAAGTTTCCATACGCTTCCAATTTTGGACCCAACGTTGTCAAACAATGATGTCATCCCCGCGTGATCAATGTCAAAAATTCTACTAACATTAAGGCTATGGCATGCATGTTGGCGCTGTCTTGTTTTGTTATATAATTTCTCAACCATTTTTAAAACATTCTGGTCGTCATTCAACTTGATGGTGATGTCCCAAATCTTTTCTTCTGGTGTTTCATTCTTTTGGTCTTCGACATCATCAACTTTGTTGATCATGTCCAAACTAGCTTGCAGTGAATCCAGGATGGACACTTGTTTATCAACTGCACCAAGGTTTGGGCAAATAAGATCAATACTAGGTCTTTTACGTCCAACATCCTGCGGGACTAATCTGAGATATTCATCAATTAGCTTTGGATTTTCAGTTTTGCCAGACTCAACCGCAGTTCTAATTTTTGCTAAAGATTTTCTTGCTTGATTAATATTAGATTGTCCAACAACACCTACTGGAGTTGAGAAAAGACCAGTTTTTTCGTCATATTTAAGCGTAGTGTTGCTGGTAATATTATGCTTATTTGTTTTAACAAAAGTACCAACTAATTTTTCAATCTCTTTATCACCTTTGGCAATTTGTTCTGATGCTTTAACACCCAGGTCTGAATTTCCAGCTTTTTTACCGTTATTACCAACAGCAATTATGCTGGCAACTTCAATTTCATCGTATATTGAGTCTCTAATTCCAGGTCTGCCTTTAACAGGTTTGCCTTTTTGCTTTTTCTTAATTGCTTTTTCCGCTTCGACTGTTGCTCTTTCAATAGACCCAAATGATTTTCTGGAAGTTTTTCCGGGTTCACCGACCCGTCCGTACTCAGTTTCTAAGTCCCCATCATCGTAAACAGTGACATACCAGAACTTATTATGGCCCTGTGTTCCGTACTCAGACTCAGTGCATATAAATCTTTTATGAAATATTTTGTTTGACATTTGTAATTCCTTATGAATTGATAACAGTACATTTATAGCAGTAAAGATATTGTACGAGATTAATCAAATATACAGCATCACTCGTGAGTTCAGGATTATACTATGTTCAATTTGGAGAAAGCTGACTTAAATGGCATATTTTTAATTTACAAAACAGTACTTAGTTAAGAAGATTTATGCCTATAACAGCATGGACAGAAGATTTCGATTATGGTCCTGGCAATCTGTCATCTTTGTCAGATTGGCAAATATTTACAGGTACACAAGATGGTGAGATAGTACCATTAAATTTAAAAAAATCTGGATTTAATTCTTCAGGCCGTAGTGTTAGAATTCCAACTGTTAATGACTCAACTAACACTAATTTATTATATGGCAATGTTGCCCCAACTGCAGAAGGGCCAATTGATGAGTCTGAATGGGAGAATGGTGAAACACGTTATTATTCAGTAAGATTTATGTATAATGGTTCTTATGGTTCAACACAAAGGACTAGATGGTTGTGGGGTGTCACTGATGGCACTGGCAATGCCACAATGTTTGTTTTTGGTATTCATGCATTCGACGATGAGACTCTCAGTGCTGATGGAAACATTTATTTAAGAACTGGCATTACTGGTGATGAATCATATAGAATGATGATTGAGAATGCCCAAGAAGGTGTTGTATATCAATTTATTTTTAGAGTTACAAGAAATGGTTCTACAAGTGGTACTTGGGATATTGATTATATAGTAAATCCAGAAAATACTAATGAACCTGATGAAGACGATTGGCGTCCAGGGCTAAGTAAAAATATAATCACGCCATCAGGCACAGTTCGCCACGATTACTTATTATTATCCAACGAACCTGGTGGTAATGCACACACTGAAGAGGTGTACTGGGGTCAGTTTCAATATGGCAACAATTGGCCTGATGTAATTTCATCGGGTGTCAATCAACCAACACCAATATTTTTATTGGCTGGTCAATCTAACGCTGTTGGCTTGGCTGATGATTCTAGTCTTCCATCTGGGAGGTCTGGCCAAATTGATGGTACCGGTATTTGGAATGATTCTACTGGTTTAGTTGAATTTTTAGAAGCTGGTCAAAATAATGAAGGTAATACTTCAAGTACATTTGGTCCAGAAATAGAGCTATCCTATCAATTAGCGCAGGATACATTTCAAGATTATTTTGTACTTGTTAAATACTCTATTAATGGAACTGCGTTATCGGATTCGCCACCGCAAACAACCAATGGCGTCTGGGACCCAAACGAGGTTGGTGATTTATATGATAATTTAATATCTGAATACAATAATGCTAAATCATATGTTGAAAAATTCGGTCATACAGCCGTTCCTTCTGCATTTTTCTGGATGCAAGGCGAGTCTGACGCCGATGATGATTATCCAGACAGGTATAACAACTACCAAACAAACCTAGAAGCATTTATAGCAGAAATAAGAACTGATCTTGGTGTAAGTTCACTTCCTTTCATTCTTGGCAGAATTGGTGATCCAGACAACGGCCAATTGGGTCAAGTATTTGGTGGACCATTTGAAGGGAGATTTTTAACTGGTGGGCCAATTGTAAGAGCAGCACAAGATACTGTTGCAAACAATGATCCAGATGTCTATTTGGTTGATACCGATGAATATGGAATGAATTCTGATGCTCTTCATTATAATGATGACGGCCAAATTGATATGGGCGCTGATTTTTACAATGCTTATGCTGAGTCTTCTGAAGAAAGATGTTATTTAGAGTTAGAAGAAGCCGCTGACTTTTTAATATTGGAAGACGGTACTGGAAATTTACTTTTAGAAGATTGTGGATTTTCTAGTAGCTCCAGCAGCACTGACTTACTGTCTAGCAGCTCCAGTAGTTCACCATTAGAGTCTAGCAGCTCCAGCAGCACTAGCTCTTCTTTTATCACTAGTCAATCGACAAGTTCTATTAACTCTAGTTCATCTAGCACTAGTAGTACAAGTTCAAGCTCTTCTAGCAGTTCACCAGAAGAGTCTTCAAGCAGCAGTTCATCTCCTAATTTATCAACAAGCTCTAGTAGTTCAGATACATCAACTTCTAGCAGCTCACCAGTAGAATCTTCCAGTTCTTCAAGCACAAACACAAGTAGTTCTTCAACCACTTCTTCAAATAGTACTTCTAGTTCAAGTTCTGATCAAAGCACCAGTTCTAGCTCTATGAGCACTGATGCTGAAAGCGTTTCTTCTAGTTCATCATCACAATCTTCAACAAGTACATCATCTGAAGCTGACTTGTCATCTAGTTCTAGTTCTACTAATTTATCAAGTTCATCGTCTTCTAGCTCAACAAGCTCTGATTCTACTTCTAGCTCTTCTTCAGATCAAAGCACTAGTTCAAGTTCTGATTCTAGCACTAGTTCAAGCTCCAATTCTAGCACTAGTTCAAGCTCCAGTTCTACTTCTAGTTCTCCATTTGACGGCAGTTCTTCTTCAAGTTCTTCTACTAGAAGCAGTGTATCAAGCGAAAGTATTTCCGATGAATCATCAGAATCAGATTTAGACAATGGAAGATGGTCTTGTAGGGCTAAATTAGAAATAAATGAATCACAGGTTTCTGGGCTAATTGGTGATTATATTGCTCTTCTAACTCAATATAATTTGCCAGAAGACTTACTTGATGCGGATGGCCCAAATCCAGCAAATTCTGATGGTGGTGACATAAGATTTTCATTGGATCCAGAAGGTAAAGTCAGGATACCACATGAAGTAGTCCTGTTTGATCAACAAAACGATTTCACTACATCTAAAGCTGAAATATTTGTAAAATTACCATCTGTTAATGAAAACGCTGGGTTAATAACAGCTAGATATTGGCGTTTAACTGTTGAAGAAGATGCTGCAGGATTAAATCCAAGAATATCCAATTTAATTTTAAATGATGCTGGCGGGATTAATGTAGCGCCAAATAATATGACATCTAATTCTAGCCCGTCACCATTTGTGGCTAGTACTAGCATAGGCAGTTCTGATGCTTATGAGGCTTTTGATGGTAATACAGGAACTAATACTAATATTCCAGAAAATGAATATCTTAAAATAGACTTAGGATCGTCTCAGCAGGTAAAAAACGTAAGTGTTAGATGGGATGGAGTAAATCGTTATGCAAAAAGATGGAAAGTTGAAGTATCTGATGATGATGCTAACTGGGTTGAAATATTAAATGTTAACAGGACTGATTTTGATGATTCAGATGCTACTGTAGATTTTGATTTAACTGTAAACTGTTTTTACGTATTCTGGAACAATCCAGACGAGTCCGAACTTCCAGCTGATCATCCATATGGCAGAAATGAAGTATGGTCTGATTACAGCGTTGTTTGGCATATGCAAAATGGAGTTTCTAATAATCTTGTAACAGATGCCACTGGCAATAATCGTGATATATCTTTAAGCGGTGGTGGCCTTGATCCTATAGACTCAGATGATTTAAATAGAGGTGGTGGAACTGAATGGGATGGTGGTTCTACTAGTCGAAAATTTTATAAAATTAATGATGCTTCATTTAGAAGTAATAAGAGTCAACATGAAGTACAGTTATTGTATAGAAAGGATTCCAGGGGCGGTGGTGATTTTGGGTCTTTAGTTGCTGACACTTATCCTGGTGCTTCCTATAGTATAAGACACTTAGATACAGATTCTCTTAATTTTAGAATTAGTAGCAATAGTAAAGTTCAGACGATAGACCT
>Ga0102941_1000552_pt1 | contig 17495 bp, 15 predicted proteins | sample SalPonR2_C_D2_MG_FD_79281 | JGI IMG/M metagenome (GOLD analysis project Ga0102941, IMG submission 79281) | Salt pond soil microbial communities from South San Francisco under conditions of wetland restoration - Salt Pond MetaG R2_C_D2_MG | ecosystem: Environmental > Aquatic > Marine > Intertidal... | reverse complement strand
CGTTCCTCGAGCCCGCCGGTCCCGTTGGGGATGGTCCGGAAATCATCGAGGCCCATCTGTTTTTGCTTGTCGGTAAAGGCGGCGTGGTCGGTCGCAACCACCTGCAACGATCCCGCCGACAGACCCGCCCAGAGCGAGGCCTGGTGGTCCTTTGACCGGAACGGCGGCGACATCACGCGGCGCGCGGCATATTGCCAATCCTTGTTGAAATACTCGCTTTCATCCAGCGTCAGGTGCTGGATCAGCGGTTCCCCATAGACGCGCATCCCCTTTTGACGGGCGCGGCGGATGGCCTCGTGCGCCTGCTCGCACGACACATGCACGATATAAAGCGGCGTGCCGGCGGCATCGGCGATCATGATGGCGCGGTTGGCGGCCTCGCCCTCCACCTCGGGCGGGCGGGAATAGGCGTGCCCCTCGGGGCCGGTGATCCCTTCGGCGATGTACTTGTTCTGCAATTCCTGCACGATGTCGCCGTTTTCGGCGTGCACCAGCGGCAGCGCCCCCAGTTCGGCGCACCGTTTGAAGGACGCGTACATCTCATCGTCCTCGACCATGAGCGCGCCCTTGTACGCCATGAAATGCTTGAAGCTGTTGATACCGCGCTCCTTAACAACGACTTCCATCTCGTTGAAAATGCTTTCATTCCAGCCAGTGATCGCCATGTGGTACGAAATGTCGACGCAGATCTGGTCCCTGGATTTCCGATCCCAGTCATCGATCGCATTCAACAGCGACCCGTCAGCGCCCGGCAGACAGAAATCGACCAACATCGTGGTCCCGCCCGCAGCCGCGGCGAACGTGCCGGATTCGAACGTTTCAGCCGCCGTGGTGCCCATGAATGGCATTTCCAGGTGGGTGTGCGGATCGATGCCGCCGGGGATGACATAGGCGCCTTCGGCGTCGATCACCTCGTCGCCCGTGAGGTTCTCGCCGATCTGGGCGATCTTTTCCCCCTCGATCAGGACATCGGCCTTGAACTGCCGGTCCGCCGTGACGACCGTGCCGCCTTTGATCACCTTGCTCATTTCATCGCTCCCCGGAGGTTTTCTTGTTTCGGATCAGGCCTGTGGCCGTGTGCAGATCATGCGGTTCTCGCGGGTCAAAAGCGGCAGGTAGGTGCTTTCGACCGGACCACGGTGCAGATACCAGTAGCAGCCATCTGCCTCGATCCGGGCCGAGTTGACATCCTGCCCCGGCGCGACAAGCGCCAGCACGCCCTCGGGCAATTCGATGGCCTCGCCCTCGGGCGTGGCCGGCACGCAGGCGGCAAGCCCCAACATGGCCATGACAGCCGCGTAACGCATCGCTTTCATTCAACAATCTCCGCTGTTTCCACGACGGCGTGGAACAATACATTGGCCCCGGCAGTCGCCCATTGCTGGCTGATCTCTTCGGCCTCGTTGTGGCTCAACCCGTCGACACAGGGGCACATGACCATGGCCGTGGGCGCCACCTCGTTGATCCAGCACGCGTCATGACCCGCACCCGATACGATGTCCATATGGGAATACCCGAGCCTGTCGGCGGCTTGCCGGATAGCGGTCACGCAGTTCTCGTCAAAGGCGGGCGGATCGAACTGGCCCACGATCTGGGCTGCAAAATCGACCCCGATCCCCTCGCACAGCTTGGGCGCGCGAGCCATGAACTCGTCGACCATCGCGTTCAGCTTGTCCAGAATATGGGTGCGCATATCGACGGTGAACACGACCTTGCCCGGGATGATGTTGCGTGAATTCGGATAGACGTCGATGTGTCCGATCGCGCCGACGGCATTGGGCTGGTTGTTCATCGCGATCTCGTGCACCAGCTCGGTCACCAGCGCGAGGCCCCGACCCGCATTCTTGCGCATGTGCATGGGTGTCGAGCCGGTATGGCTTTCCTTGCCGGTGATCGTGCATTCGATCCAGCGCAGTCCCTGTCCATGGGTCACAACGCCCACGTCCTTGCCTTCGGCCTCGAGGATGGGGCCCTGTTCGATATGGAGTTCGAAAAAGGCGTGCATCTTGCGCGCACCCACCGGTTCGCTGCCCTTCCAGCCAATCCGTTCCAGCTCATCCCCGAACCGTTTGCCATGGGCGTCGACGCGGTCATAGGCCCAGTCCTGCGCATGCTTTCCCGCGAAAACGCCCGAGGCCAGCATGGGGGGCGCGTAGCGCGTGCCCTCTTCGTTGGTCCAGTTGGTGACCACGATCGGATGCTTTGTCTTGATGCCCAGGTCGTTGAGCGAGCGGATGATCTCCAGCCCGCCCAGGACACCCAGCACCCCGTCGTATTTGCCGCCCGTGGGCTGCGTATCAAGATGGCTGCCCACGTAGACCGGCAGCGCGTCGGGGTCGGTGCCTTCTCGCCGGGCGAACATGTTGCCCATGCTGTCCACGCCCATCGTCATGCCCGCCGCGTCGCACCACGATTGGAAAAGGGCGCGACCTTCGGCATCCTCATCCGTCAGGGTCTGGCGGTTGTTGCCACCCGCAATTCCCGGCCCGATCTTGGCCATTTCCATCAACGAGTCCCACAGGCGCTCGCCGTTGATCTTCATGTTTTCACCGGGTGCCGGCATGCCGTCCCTACCCTTCTTTTCGTGCGTCGTCCGAGAGTGCCTTGAGCACGCTGACCGCTTTGTCGGCCTGCGCCTCGGGCACAAAGATGTGGTCGTGCTGCGTCGCCGCGATCACGTTACATGGAACCGAGGCCTTGGCCAAAGCACTTGCAACCGCCGCCGTCAGGCCCACACCATCGAGCGCAGAATAGACCTGCAACGTGATCTGCGCCATGCCCCCGCCAGTGCCCGGTTCCGCCGGCACCACGACGGAAATGCCCTCTGCCTCGCGGAACACCGCGCGCACCGTGGGCAGAAGGGCCGCAAGCTGTGCTTCGGACACGGTCTTGAACACGAACACGCCCGGCACCCTCTCTGGGTGCATCAGCCGGATCATCTCGTCCCCGTCCCGTATCGTCTCAGCCACGCCCATCCCCGGTCAATCGATCCGTTTCAGAACGTCGGCCAGTGTACCGAACAACACGTCGATATCGGCCTTTTCGATGATCAGCGGCGGCGACATCGCAATGATGTCACCGGTGGTGCGGATCAGCACGTTATGCTCATAGGCATCGAGAAACGCGCTGAAGGCCCGCTTGGTGGGTTCGCCCGCGATCGGTTCCAGTTCGACCGCGCCGATCAGGCCCATGTTGCGGATGTCGATGACATGGGGCAGCCCCTTGAGCGAATGCAGGCCTTCCTCCCAATAGGGCGCGATCTCGGCGGCGCGTTCGAACAGCGCCTCTTCGCGGTAGGTTTCCAGCGTCGCGATACCGGCTGCAGACGCGATCGGGTTGCCCGAATAGGTATAGCCGTGAAACAGCTCGATCAGGTGTTCGGGGCCTTGCATGAACGCGTCATGAACCTCTTTGGTGGCCAGAACCGCGCCCATCGGGATCACGCCGTTGGTCAGGCCCTTGGCGCACACGATCATGTCGGGCATCACGTTGAAATGCTCGGCCGCGAAGGACGACCCAAGCCGTCCGAAGCCCGTTATCACCTCATCGAAAATCAGCAAGATACCGTGTTTGGTGCAGATCTGGCGCAGGCGTTCCAGGTATCCCTTGGGCGGCATCAAGACGCCGGTTGATCCTGCCATCGGTTCCACGATGCACGCGGCGATGGTTTCGGCCCCGTGAAGCGCAACGATCCGTTCCAGATCCTCGGCCAGATACGCGCCATGTTCCGGCTGGCCCCTGGTATAGGCATTCTGGTCGGGCAGATGCGTATGCGGCAGATGATCGACACCCGTCAACAATGACCCGAAAACCTTGCGATTGTTCACGATTCCGCCAACGGAAATTCCGCCGAAGTTGACCCCGTGATAGCCCCTCTCGCGCCCGATCAGGCGGGTGCGGCTGCCCTGACCAATGGCGCGCTGGTAAGCGATTGCGATCTTGAGGGCGGTCTCGACGCTTTCCGAACCGGAATTGGTAAAGAACACATGCTCGAACGGTTCGGGCGCCATGTCGCGCAGGCGATTGGCAAGCTCGAACGCCTTGGGGTGGCCCATCTGGAAAGCGGGGGCATAATCCAGTTCGGCCGCCTGTTTCTGGATCGCCTCGACGATCTTGGGGCGGTTGTGGCCGGCGTTGCAGCACCACAGGCCCGCGGTACCATCCAGCACCTCGCGCCCGTCCGTGGTCTTGTAGTGCATCCGGTCCGCGCTGACGAACATGCGCGGGTTTTTCTTGAACTGCCTGTTGGCCGTGAACGGCATCCAGAAGGCAGACAGATCATTCGGTACCGGGTTTGAACGGTCTAACGCCATGTCGGCATCCCCCAAAAGACCCGGTCGCGCTGACGGGCCGTGGCTTTTACTTTTTGACCAAACGGTCAAGAGCACGCTAGCAGAGGCGCTGTGCCAGTCAACAAATTGAACGCCAGAGGGCGCGTAAAGACAAGGCAAATGATGCTTAAAACGGCAACATCGGCGCGACTTTGGGCGCGGCCAAAACGCACCCCTTGCGGGTTGGGGGGCAGCGGGGGCATTCTGTGCACATGAACATGCAAAAGCCGCGCACGCGCATCCAGCAAAAGAACCATGGCGCAATTCTGGATGCCGCGCTGGAGGTGTTTTCGCGCGAGGGGTTTCGCGGCGCGACGCTGGATGAAATCGCGCGCGAGGCGGGGCTGTCAAAGCCGAACCTGCTGTATTACTTCCCCTCCAAAGAGGCGATCCATGTCACCTTGCTCAACCAGTTGATGCAGACATGGCTTGACCCCCTGCGAGAGCTGGACGCCAATGGCGACCCGGTCGGGGAAATCCTGGCCTACGTCCAGCGCAAGCTGCAGATGAGCCGTGATTTCCCGAGGGAATCCAAGCTTTTCGCCAATGAGATCGTGCAAGGCGCCCCGCGCATGCAAGAGGCCCTGGCAACCGATCTGAAAACGCTGGTGGACCAAAAGGCCGAGGTCATCCGGGGCTGGTCAAAGGCCGGCCGGATCGCGCCTGTCGATCCCCATCACCTGATCTTCTCGATCTGGGCGCTGACCCAGCATTACGCCGATTTCGATGTGCAGGTGACCGCGATCCTGGGCAAGGACCGCGACGCCATTGCCGAGGCCGCGGGGCAGCTTGATCTTTTCTATCGCCGCATGCTGGTGCCCTGACGGCGCGCGTCAGACCAGTCCGGCGGCCTCGGCCTCGTCGCGGCCGAAATCCACATGCAGGTGATTGCCGTCAGGATCCCATATATTGACCTGGACGGTTGGGAAATCGGGCACTGGCGAGAGGCGGTACCGCTGCCCCCCGGCCTCCAGCCGGGCCACGAATTCGGCCATTCCCTTTGCCCGGAAGGCCGCATGTTCCAGTGTCAGATCCGTGCCACCGGGCCGGGCGGTGTCCACTTCGCTCAAGTGAACCAGCGGCGCATCGCCTGCGTATAGCCAGGCCCCTGGAAAGCCGAAGGACGGGCGCGGGCCGCGTTTGAGCTGCAAGGTTTCCTCGTACCACGCGATCATGACATCGAGCTGCTCGGTGCGCAGGTTCACATGGTCGAGGCCCAGAATCATCGCGCCGTCCCTTTCTTACTCCGCCGCCTGTGCCGCGCCCGGGTTGTTGGGGTGCGTCGTCCAGTTCGCATAGTCATCGGACACGGTCTTGCCGGTGCGCTGATCGACGACGCCCGCGGCCAGTTCCTCCATCGTGATGCAGCCTTCGACAGGGCAGACATTCACGCACAGGTTGCACGCCACGCATTCCTCGTCGATCACCTCGAACACGCGATCTTCGGACATGGAAATCGCCTGGTGCGAGGTGTCTTCGCACGCGGCATAGCATCGCCCGCAATTGATGCAGGCATCCTGGTCGATCCGGGCCTTGGTCACGTAGTTGAGGTTCAGGTACTGCCAGTCGGTGACGTTGGGCACCGCGCGCCCGATCAGGTCGTTCAGGGACTGGCCGCTGTCGTCCAGGTATTGCGACAGGCCCGATTTCATTTCTTCCACGATCTTGAACCCGTAGGTCATGGCCGCCGTGCAGACCTGCACCGTGCCCGCGCCAAGCGCCATGAATTCGGCCGCGTCGCGCCATGTGGTGACGCCGCCGATGCCGCTGATGGGCAGACCGGCAGTTTCCGCGTCGCGGGAGATTTCAGCGACCATGTTCAGCGCGATCGGTTTCACCGCCGGGCCGCAATAGCCGCCGTGGCTGCCCTTGCCGTCGATGGACGGCTCGGGGCTGAAGCTGCCCAGATCGACCGAGGTGATCGACGAAATGGTATTGATGAGGCTTACCGCATCGGCCCCGCCACGTGCGGCCGCGCGGGCCGGATAGCGGATATCGGTGATGTTGGGCGTCAGCTTCACGATGACCGGCATACGGGTGTATTGCTTGCACCAGCGCGTGACCATTTCGATGTATTCGGGGACCTGACCCACGGCCGATCCCATGCCGCGTTCGCTCATCCCGTGGGGACAGCCGAAGTTCAGCTCGATGCCGTCGGCACCGGTGTCCTCCACAAGGGGCAGGATCGATTTCCAGGCGTTTTCCTCGCACGGGACCATCAGCGACACGATCATCGCCCGGTCGGGCCAGTCGCGTTTGACCTCCTTGATTTCGCGCAGGTTCACCTCGAGCGGGCGGTCGGTGATCAATTCGATGTTGTTGAGGCCCAGCAGCCGCCGGTCCGCCCCGTAGATCGCACCATAACGGGGGCCATTCACGTTGACGACGGGCGGACCCGCTTCGCCAAGCGTTTTCCACACCACGCCGCCCCAACCGGCCTTGAAGGCGCGCACCACGTTGTAGGCCTTGTCGGTCGGCGGCGCCGAGGCCAGCCAGAACGGGTTGGGGGATTTGATGCCCAGAAAATTGGAAGTCAGGTCAGCCATTGGTCTTTCTCCCTCAGCCGGCGTTTGTAAGCATGGCGTGAATATCTTCGGCAGCGTCGCGCCCTTCGGCCACGGCCGTGACGGTCAGGTCATCGCCGCCGGTGGCGCAATCGCCCCCCGCCCAGACGCCCTCGGCCGAGGTCTGGCCCGCGCCGGTCACAGCGATCTTGCCGCCGTCCAGCACAAGCCCGTCGGGCGCACCGTCCAGCGCCTGGCCAATGGCCTTGAGCACCTGATCGGCGGGGATATCGAAGGTCTCACCGGTTCCCACGAGGCTGCGGCCTTCGGCGCGGGTGTATTCGCAGCGCAGTGCCGTGGCGGCCCCGTTCCCGAGGACCGCGACCGGCATCGCGTTGAAGATGATGCGCACGCCCTTGGACGCCGCCAGATCCTGTTCATAGCGGCTTGCAGGCATCGCGTCGCGCCCCCGGCGATACACGATGGTGACATTTTCCGCGCCCAGCAGTTTGGATTGCACCGCGGCGTCCACGGCGGTCATGCCACCGCCGATAACCGCAACGTTGCGCCCCACCGGCAGCGCCGACAGATCGCCCGCCTGCCGCAGATCCGCGATGAAGCCGACCGCATCGGACACGCCGCTGCGGTCTTCGCCATCGGCGCGCAGGGCGTTCACCCCCGACAGGCCCATGCCCAGGAACACCGCGTCGTAGTCGCTGCGCAATTCATCCAGCGTCACATCCCGGCCAAGCGCACGGCCAGTCAAAAGCCGGATGCCGCCGATCTGCAGCAGCCAGTTCACCTCGGCCTCGGCAAAGCCATCGACGGATTTGTAGGCGGCAATGCCGTATTCGTTCAGGCCGCCCCCCTTTTCGCGCGCATCCAGGATATCGACGTCATGACCATGCATTGCCAGCCGGTGCGCGCAGGCCAGGCCCGCAGGCCCCGCCCCGACAACGGCCACTTTTCTGCCGGTCGAGGCCGCGCGGCTGTAGGGATGGGTCCCCGCGGCCATCAGCGTGTCGGTTGCATAGCGCTGCAACTGGCCGATCAGCACCGGCTTGCCCTCGGCCTTTTCACGCACGCAGGCCTCTTCGCACAGGGTTTCGGTCGGACAAACCCGCGCGCACATGCCGCCAAGTATGTTCTGGTCGAAAATGGTCCTGGCCGCCGCCTCGGGCGTGCCGGTGGCGATCTGCCGGATGAACAGCGGAATGTCGATCGACGTCGGACAGGCCGTGATGCAGGGCGCATCATGGCAGAAATAGCAGCGGTCGGCAGCCACCAGCGCCTCGTGGGCGTCAAGCGGCGCGTGCAGGTCGCCAAAGTTCTCGCTCAGCGTGCCAGCATCAAGGCGCGCGGGGGCAATACCGGGGGTAAAGGGGCTGTTCGTCATCCGGGTCTCATCCTCAGATCGAAAGGCAAAATGTCTGGAATACGCTGGCACGGGTTAAATTTTTTATCAAACGGTAAATTTCTGAACTGGCCCGATCAGCGTGGGAATCGCCTGCAACACCCACCCGTTTGCCGAAAAAATGAGCAGGTTCGGGCTGCAATCCGTGTCATTTCCCCCCATATCGCGGTGCACGGGCGGCTTTTCCCCACGCAAACCCTGCGCTATAGCCCGATGAGGACGACGCCCGCGGTCGCGGGCAGGCAGAAGGCCAGGGCACAACCCGGCCCGTGATAGGTGCGAGGACAACAGATGACCGACGATCGCAACGAAGAGACGCGCGCGCAGGACGTGGCCTTCATCAAGGCGCTGGCCGAGATGCTGCGGGACAATGACCTGACCGAGGTGCATGTGAAACGCCAATACGGCGAACAGGACTGGCTGAATGCACGCGTCGCGCGCCAGGCCGCCGTGGTGCACGCCGCGCCTGCCGCCGTCGCAGCCCCCGCGCCGGTCGCCGTGGCAGCCGCAGCCCCCGCCGCCGCACCTGCCGCTGCCTCCGAAGATCCCGCACAGGCGCCCGGCGCCGTGACCTCGCCCATGGTTGGCACCGTCTACCTTCAGGCCGAACCCGGCACGCCATCCTTTGTATCGGTGGGCGACAAGGTGAAAGAGGGGCAGACCCTGTTGATCGTGGAAGCGATGAAGACAATGAACCAGATCCCCGCGCCGCGCGCGGGCACCGTCAAACGGATCCTCGTCGAGGATGGCGCGCCCGTGGAATACGGCGCTCCGCTGATGATCATCGAGTAAGCGGGGCAATCTGATGTTCAACAAGATCCTCATCGCCAACCGGGGCGAGATCGCGCTGCGCGTCATTCGCGCGGCCCGCGAAATGGGGGTGCAGACAGTGGCGGTACATTCGACCGCGGATGCCGACGCCATGCATGTGCGCATGGCCGACGAGGCGATCTGCATCGGCCCCCCACCGTCTCCGCTATCCTACCTGTCGATGCCCGCCATCATCTCGGCCTGCGAGATCACAGGCGCCGAAGCGATCCATCCGGGCTATGGGTTCCTGAGCGAGAACGCGCAATTCGTGCAGATCGTCGAAGACCACGGGATCAAGTTCATCGGGCCATCGGCGGAACATATCCGCACCATGGGCGACAAGATCACCGCGAAGGACACGATGATAAAACTGGGCGTGCCCTGCGTGCCCGGTTCGGATGGCGGTGTGCCCGATCTGGAAACCGCGCTGAAGGTTGGCGAGACCTCGGGATATCCGGTCATCGTCAAGGCCACCGCCGGTGGCGGCGGACGCGGCATGAAACTCGCCCGGTCCGCAGATGAGATGGAAACCGCCTTTCGCACGGCACGGACCGAGGCCAAGGCCGCCTTTGGCAATGACGAGGTCTATATCGAGAAATACCTGGGCCGTCCGCGCCATATCGAGGTGCAGGTCTTTGGCGATGGCAAGGGCAACGCCGTCCATCTGGGCGAACGCGACTGTTCGCTGCAGCGCCGCCACCAGAAGGTGTTCGAAGAAGCCCCCGGCCCCGCCATCGACGCCGAAACCCGCGCGCGCATCGGCGAGACCTGCGCCAAGGCCGTGGCCGATCTGGGCTACGAGGGGGCCGGCACCATCGAATTCCTGTACGAGGACGGCGAGTTCTTCTTCATCGAGATGAACACCCGCCTGCAGGTGGAACACCCCGTGACCGAGGCCATTTTCGGCGTCGACCTGGTGCGCGAACAATTGCGCGTCGCCGCAGGCCTGCCCCTGTCGTTCCAGCAAGGCGACCTCAAGGTGAACGGCCACGCGATCGAGGTTCGGATCAACGCGGAAAAACTGCCGAATTTCGCGCCCTCGCCAGGGCGGATCACGCAGTATCACGCGCCCGGTGGCCTTGGCGTGCGGATGGACAGCGCGCTGTATGACGGCTACCGCATCCCCCCCTATTACGACAGCCTGATCGGCAAGCTGATCGTGCATGGACGCGATCGGCCCGAAGCGCTGGCGCGCCTGCACCGTGCGCTTGGCGAATTGATCGTGGACGGGGTGGACACCACCATACCGCTTTTCCATGCGCTTCTGGATGCGCCGGCGGTGCAAAGCGGCGATTACACGATCCACTGGCTGGAAGGCTGGCTTGCCGAAAACCTCGGCTGACGCGCGGCACAAGCCGCCGCCCCTGTCATGGGGGGACATTCCCGAATTGCCCCCGGGCGGCCGGATGGTGCGCCTGGGCGTCGGGCTGCCCCCGGCGCGCCTGTTGCATTTTCCGCAGGACTTTCCGGGCGAAACGGCTATATGCTCGGACATGGCCCATGACATGTTCACACCGGCCCGCCCGGCATTGACGCCCGATCTGATGATCCGGGCCTATGCGGCCGGTATTTTCCCGATGTCTGACGGCGCCGTGGACCCGGGCATTTTCTGGGTCGATCCCAAGCGGCGGGGCGTTTTCCCGCTGAACGGCTTCCACATCTCGCGCAGTCTGCGCCGCAGGCTGGACCGAGGCGGATACGAAGTGCATGTCAGCCGCGATTTCGTGGGCACCGTGGCCGCCTGTGCCGACCGCGACGAGACCTGGATCAACTCCGAGATCTTTTCGACCTACATGGCGCTGCATGCGCAGGGCCATGCCCATTCGGTCGAGGTCTGGATGGACGGCAAGCTGGCCGGTGGCGTGTTTGGCGTGGCACTTGGCGCGGCCTTTTTCGGCGAGTCGATGTTTTCGCGCCGCACCGATGGATCAAAGATCGCGCTTGTGCATCTTGTGGCCCGCCTGCGCGCGGGCGGATTTCAATTGTTCGACACACAGTTCACAACACCGCATCTGGAAAGCCTCGGCGCCGTGGAATTGCCCCGCGCCGAATACCGCCGGCAATTGCAGATCGCGGTGACATCCCCTGCCGATTTCTTTGCGATCGACGAAGACGCCCTTGCACCGGGCGATCCGGCCTGATCGAAACAGGCGCCGCACCAGGGGCGGACCGGGCCGGGCCGGTCCGGTCGGTCATTCCGTCGCGCAGCGCAGCACCCAGACGTCGTAGCGGGGATGTTCCAACGCGTTGAGGGCCGGGCTGGAGGCAATCATCCAGCCATCGAACAGCGAAACACCCGAGGTATCGAGAATCTCGACATGGGCGAACGCGTCCGAACTGGGGTCGCCGGTCGGATAGCGGCATTCCACTGCGTTGATGGCAATGCGCCCGAAGACCACCGTTTCGCCGATCGCCAGATCCACATCCGTCGGCCGGCCCAGTGTCCGGTCGAGCGCGCGCAGCGTGACCCGGTTTGATTGCGTGGTGGCCGGCTGGCTGACCGATGTGACGGGCGTGCCGGTGCCCGGCAGGGTGATGAACCCCGCGTCCGATTGCCCGCCATTCAGGTCCAGCGAGATGTCGGGGCCTTCCAGCACCAGGCCGCCCTCGTCCCCCAGGGACGGCACCTCGAGCCCTTCGGCGCCTTCGAGATCCAGCTGAAAGCCATCCAGCGATCCATCACCGAAATTGTCGAATTGCTGCGCGCCGGCGGCCAATGGCGCAAGCACAAGGGCGGCAAGGGCCGGAATCAGGCGCAGGGCGATCATTCGCTGCCATCACCGGTGACGAAACGCATCAGGAGCGTGATCAGGCTGACCGAGCTTTGCGTGTCGATGATCGCATCACCGGGTTCCAGCGCGAAGGGCGAACCGCCGGGAATGACCTCGACGAAGGAGCCGCCCAACAGCCCCTCCGACGCGATCGAGATGGCGCTGTCATCGGGCAATTCCACGTCGTCGCGCATGGTGAAGGTGGTCTCGGCGCGGAAGGTCTGCGGGTTCAGCACCATGTCGGTGACGGTACCCACGCGCACGCCGGCCATGCGCACCTCTGTGCCGACGGAAATGCCCTCGGCGCTACGGAAAGACGCGGTCAGCTCATAGCTGCCGCTGTCGCGGCTGACGCCGCTGGCGCCGGCAGCATAGACGAAAAAGCCGGCTGCCACGACCAGCACCGCGGCCCCGACCAGTATTTCTGTAATGGAATTGTCGGTATCAGCCATCTGCGCCGCCTTTCCGGAAGGATCGACTGCTTATCGCCCGAACCGGCGCGCGATCCAAGGGCCGGGATGCGTGGGCCGGCGGGTTTTCTCCACCCTGGCCTATTCGGGTGTCCAGGCCTCGTAGTCACGGCGCTCGGCCGGATCGGCGCGCCGGATGGAGCCGGCGGGCACGTAGGCCTGCGCGCTGCCGGTCAGGTTCGGCAGATGCGGCTTTTCCCACGCCTTGTGAACCACGGCGCGTTCGGTGGGCGTTTCGTCCCAGGTGTGATGCAGCCACCCGTGCCAGTCGGCATTGACGCGGCTCGCCTCGGTCTCGCCGTTGTAGATCACCCAGCGCCGGTCGCCCTTGCGGGACCGGTAGAAGATGTTGCCCTGGTCGTCCTCGCCCACCTTCACGCCATTGCGCGCGGTGAAGATCTGGGTGCCGATGGTCTGACCATCCCACCAGGTGGCAAGACGTTTGACGAATGTGAGCATGGGCCCCTCCGGTTGGGCTGGATGCGGTGCGTTGGCGCGGTTGTGCCCCAACTGGGCGGGGGCGTCCAGTGCCATGGGGTCGCGCCGAGGGCTGGCGTGGGGTGGGCCAGGGTCTTGCGGACAGGGACGCATGCAGTGCAGGCCCTGTGCCTCGCGGCGCCCGGGCCCGGGGGCTCTGCCCCCACGGCTGCGCCGTTCCCCCGGGATATTTGGAAAACAGAGAAGAAGACCCGCGTTCGCGATCAGATGCATGGGTGGAATGCCTGTTCGTGCTTGGGCCGCCATTGCGAACGGTTCGACTTTGCGCATCGCGCGCAATTGTTTGGCGCGCGCGCTTGGCCTAAGGGTTTGCGCAACGAGATCAGACTCACGAGGGAGACACAGATGACCGACAGCCCGTCCTACGGCTTTGACACGTTGCAGATACACGCCGGCGCCCGCCCGGATCCCGCGACGGGGGCAAGGCAGACGCCCATCTACCAGACCACGGCCTACGTGTTCCGCGATGCCGAACACGCCGCCGCGCTCTTCAATCTTCAGGAGGTGGGATACATCTATTCCCGCCTGACCAACCCGACGGTCGCGGTCTTGCAAGAACGCATCGCCACGCTGGAAGGCGGCGTGGGCGCGGTTTGCTGCTCGTCGGGGCACGCGGCCCAGATCATGGCGCTGTTCCCGCTGATGGCGCCGGGGCGCAACATCGTGGTCTCGACGCGCCTTTACGGCGGCACCGTCACGCAGTTCAGCCAGACCATCAAACGGTTCGGCTGGACCGCCAAGTTCGTCGATTTCGACGATCACGAGGCCGTGGCGGCCGCCATCGACGACGACACCCGCGCGGTCTTTGGCGAGGCGATCGCCAATCCCGGTGGCCACATCATGAATGTGCGCGCCATTGCCGATATCGCGGATGCCGCAGGCATTCCGCTGATCATCGACAACACGACCGCCACCCCGTACCTGTGCCGCCCTATAGAACATGGCGCGACGCTGGTGGTGCATTCGACTACGAAATACCTGACCGGCAACGGCACCGTCACCGGCGGCTGCGTGGTGGATTCGGGCAAGTTCGACTGGTCGGCCAGCGACAAGTTCCCCTCGCTCAGCGCGCCGGAACCGGCCTATCACGGGTTGAAATTCCACGAGACCTTCGGCCCGCTTGCCTTCACCTTCCACGGCATCGCCATCGGCCTGCGCGACCTGGGCATGACGCTGAACCCGCAAGCGGCGCATTACACGCTGATGGGAATCGAGACGCTGAGCCTGCGGATGGAGCGGCATGTGGAGAACGCGGTGAAGATCGCCAAATGGCTGGAGGCCGACCCGCGCGTCGATTTCGTCACCTATGCCGGGCTGGAAAGCTCGCCCTATTTCGAGCTTGGAAAGGCAGTTTGCCCCAAGGGCGCGGGCGCCTTGTTCACATTCGCGGTCAAGGGCGGCTACGAGGCCTGCGTGAAGCTGGTCGATTCGCTGGAGATTTTCAGCCATGTGGCCAACCTCGGCGATACGCGCAGTCTGATCATCCATTCCGCATCCACCACGCACCGGCAATTGACGCCGGAGCAACAGATCGCCGCCGGTGCCGCGCCCAACGTGGTGCGGCTGTCGATCGGCATCGAGGATGCAGATGATCTGATCGGCGACCTCGATCGTGCGCTGAGCGCCGCAACGGCCTGACTCAGGGGCCGGGACCGAATGACGGGGGCGCCATGCCGGGCGCCCCCTTTTTCTTGGGGCGCACTTGCTGGTAGACTGATTTTCGCCGATCGGTGTGCTGGTCTGTCGGGACAGGTTTTCCCCGTGCCGTTCGTGCTGTAAGAGAAGATGTTCACTGGACGGGACGGTATTGGCCGTCCCCGCAAAAACAAGACGACTGGGGTCTGCGTTGACGGTCGATTTCGCGCTTTTCTTATCGCCTGACGGCATTGCACTGGCGCATCGCCAGTCCGCTGGTCATTGGGCACTTGTTGCCGAGGCTCGCATGGATGGCGGCGACCTGGACGCCGCGATGGCCGATTTGCGGCGCGCCGGCGAGGCGCGCGGAGGGCCGGATTTCCCGGTGCTCCTGGTGCTGCCGGACGACCAGGTGCTGTACACGTCGTTCATGGCGCCCACCGACGACGCAGCGCTGACCGAGGCGCGGATCATCGAAGGGCTGGATGGGGTCACCCCCTACGCCGTATCGGACCTGGTCTTTGAATGGCGCGCGGTGGAAACCGACCGGGTCAAGGTCGCCGTGGTCGCCAAGGAAACGCTTGGCGAGGCTCAGGAATTTGCCGCCGGATTCGGGTTCAACGGCGCGGGCTTTGCAGCCATGCCGCCGGCCGAACGGTTCCCCGGCATGCCCGTTTTCGGCGAGACATCGGCAGCCGTGGGCCTGTCTGCCGAGGGCATGGCGTTTGGTGCGGATGAATGGACGGACCCTGCCGCACAGGAGCCCGAGCCGCAGACGCCCGCAGAGCCACAGGCGACGTCCGCGGATGTTCCCTTGCCCGAAGCTGCGGCGGCAGAGGCGCCTCAACCCGCGCCTGCCGAAGTCGAGGAAGCCCCGGGAACGGCAACACCCGCGGGGCCCGAGGCCATGGCCGCCTCTGGGACGGATGCAGCTGAAGACCCGGCAGCGCTTGCCGAGCCTTCAGCCCCGGCCGCGGAAGACATCGCACCCGGGGCCGATCTTGACGCCACCGATGCGCCCGTCACCGCCGACAGCGCCGCGACCCCGCACGATGAGCCTGCCGGCGCATCGGTCGAGGCCGCGACTGAGGATACGGCCGATGCGGACCCGGACGACGCCCTCACGCCACTTGCAGACCCGACGCTGGATCGAACCGTTACCCCGATCATGGATGACGGTCGGGACACGGACACCGGGGCGTCCATGCCCGACGTCGAACAGGTCTCCGATCACGACGACGATGACGCGGCACAGCCAAGCGCGCCCACGGCGGATCGCGGCAAGGTCGACAATCGGGGGGGCAAAGCGCTCAAGGCAGAAAAGGGCGCCCGCCCCGCAACGCCGCGCGCGGCACGCATCACACCCGGGATTCCGCTTGCCGATGACACCGCAGATCGCGACGCCCCGCCCCCCCAGGATGACGGGACGCCGGCGCTGGGGTTTTCGGCGCGTCGCGGCAAGGCATCGAAGCCGGATGCCGATTCGGGTCAGATCGTGGGCGCGCGCCGGTCCCGTCTGGGGTTCGGCTCCGGCGCGACCACGGCCGAACCGGTGTTGCATCCTGATGCTGCACCATCCGCGCCGGCCGAACCAAATCGCACGGCATCACGGCTGGCAGCGCAGCTGACCCGCGTGCGCGATGCAAGCAAGGCGCGTGGACGGGAAGAACCGGCCGTTTCCGCGCCGACCGCTCAGATCGCGCCCGAGGCAACCGAACCGGCACCGATCGCGGCGCGCGACGCTGCATCGCCGCAGACGCCAACCGAGGCCGCCGACAGCCGCGGCGGTGTCGCAGGCCTGTTCCGACGCTCCGGGCAGGCAGCCCCGGCGGCCAGCGGCGGCACGGCAGCGGCCGGCACGGCGTCGGCCGAAGCGGCATTCACCAGCGGGCTGCTGGCGCGCAAGCCGGCAGACACCGCTGGCCCGTCCTTCCGCACCGGGCTGATCCTGACCCTGATCTTGCTGCTGCTGTTGGCGGCACTGGCCATCTGGTCGGTCCTGTTCCTGCCCGACAGCCCGATGGCGCGGATGTTTGGCGGCAACACGGACCAGAGCGCCGCCTTGTCAGACGATCCGCTGGATGCACCCCAACCACCCGCCGCGTTCACTGCGCCGCCCGCCATGGGCGAGCGCGATACCGGCGCGGCCGATCCCGCCGCCCTCACGCCGCCCGCGCAGATCGAAGCCCCCGCCCCGGTTGATCTTGCGGCATCTCCGCCCGAAACCGATGTGACGCAGCCGGTGCCACAGACGCCGGTCCTGTCCGAGGATCCGGGCCCTGCCGAAGATGCGGCGGCCCAGGTTGCCGCCGCGCCCGGGACAGGCCCGCAGGCGCCGGTCGAGATCCTGCCCGATATCGATGCCGACCTGGATCTTCCGCCCCTGCCGCCCCTGCCCGAAGACATGCTGCCCTCGATCGAGGAAACCGAGCGGATCTATGCGGAAGACGGCATCTGGCCGCGCACGCCGCTGCGCCCGACCGTGGCACCTCTGAGCAATACCAATGACGTCTACCTCGCGTCGATCGACCCCACCGTATCCCCGCTGGATGCGGTGGCGCTGTCCGATCCGCAGGTCGATTTCGGCGAATCGTTCGCCGCCATCGCCTCGCCGCCGCCCTTCGGGCGCACCTTTGACCTGGATGCCAGCGGTCTGACCGAGCCTACACCCGAAGGCGTGCTGACACCCGAAGGCGCCTTCGTGGTGGCAGGCGCACCGCCCGTTGCTGCCGTGCCGCGCCCGCGGGAGCCTGTGGTGGCCGTGGTCCCGGACACACCCACCATAAACGTCGAGGATGCGATCCTAGGCACGTTCCGCCCGACCGCGCGGCCCGATGACCTGGGTGAATTGCGCGAGCGTCAGATCCTTGGCGGTTTCTCGGTGACCGAGCTGGCCGAACGTCGCCCACCCGAACGGCCCGTGTCGGCGCAGGAAACGGCAGCGCAGGCCTCGCTTTTCCCGCAACCGGAGGATGGCGACGCCACGACGGACGCGGCAGCGCCTGAGGCCGTCGCATCGGCATCATCCGATATCGGGGGCACCGCCCTTGCCGTCGCATCCT
>Ga0102941_1000551_pt1 | contig 17505 bp, 17 predicted proteins | sample SalPonR2_C_D2_MG_FD_79281 | JGI IMG/M metagenome (GOLD analysis project Ga0102941, IMG submission 79281) | Salt pond soil microbial communities from South San Francisco under conditions of wetland restoration - Salt Pond MetaG R2_C_D2_MG | ecosystem: Environmental > Aquatic > Marine > Intertidal... | reverse complement strand
GGCAGTAATAGTTGCTATAGCAGCTCCCTGAATTCCCATTCTGGGAAAAAACCAGATCCCAAAAATCATAAATGGATCTAAAATAATATTAATAACTGCACCGATGATCATAGTCATCATCGGCAGAAAAGTATTTCCTTCTCCTCTTAAAATATAATTAAAAGTAGAAGGTGCAAAGATTGCAATAGAACCAATCATTATAATTCTAATATATTTTTGAGCCAATTCAATTAAGACTGGATCATTTGTAAAAAGCCTAATAATATCATCAGCTAAAAAGAAACCTGCAACTCCAACTATTAAACCATATAATATTGCTATAAAAAATACATGTTCTGCTGCAATACTTGCTCTTTTTCTTTTTCCCTGACCTAATAATCTTGAAATAAGTGAACTTGCTCCTACTCCAGTACCAACACCTAAAGAAATAAGAATCATCTGGACTGGAAATGATAAAGATAAAGCTGAAAGTGATTCTGTACCTATTCTACCTACATATATACTATCTATTATATTGTAAAGTGCCTGAATTAACATCCCGACAATAGCCGGGGCAGAAAGTTTAATTAAAAGTGAACTAATCTTTTCTTTCCCCAATCTATCAGATTTTTTTCTGGCCTGCATCTAATACCTCCTTACAGATAAAACTTGATCATCTAGACTATCTATAAATTTATTCTTTTTCATTATAAGGGATATAGTATTAGATATCAACAAAAAACCGACAGCTATTTATAAAACTGTCGGTTAGATTTTATATATTCTATTATTTCATAATTTTTATTATTCAAATTCTGATAATAAATTAACCATTTCAATTAAACTTTCAGCTGCTTCATAACCTTTGTTACCAGACTTTGTTCCTGCTCTAGAAATTGCCTGTTCTATTGTGTCAGTAGTTAATACACCAAAGATTACTGGCAGATCTGTATCAAGACCAACTTTTGCAACACCCTTGGCCACTTCAGAAGAAACATAGTTAAAATGAGGAGTTTCCCCTCTTATAACTGCTCCCAGACAAATAATACCATCATATTTATCACTATTTGCCATTTTTTGAGCAGTCAGTGGTATTTCAAAAGAACCAGGTACCCAGGCCACTTCTATATCCTCTTCTTTTACACCATGTCTTTTTAGACCATCTAAAGCTCCATCAAGTAATTTGCCAGAAATAAATTCATTAAATCTTCCATTAATTATACCCACTTTTATATTTTCACCAGTTAACTTTCCTTCATAAACTTTTGTCATCTTAATTCCACCCCATTTTAATTATTTTTATCTAAATCAAGCAAATGTCCTAACTTATCTTTTTTGACCTGCAAATAAAACTCATTTTTCTCATTAGGATCTATTTCCAAAGGAACTCTTTCAGTAATTTCTAAGCCATATCCTTCCAGACCTACAATTTTGCGAGGATTATTAGTAAGAAGTCTTATAGAACTTAAGCCTAACTCAGAAAGAATCTGGGCTCCAATCCCATAATCTCTTAAATCAGCGTCAAAACCTAATTGACGATTAGCCTCAACTGTATCATAACCTTCATCCTGAAGTGAATATGCCTTTATTTTATTAGTAAGTCCAATCCCTCTTCCTTCCTGGCGCATGTAAACTAAAACTCCTTCACCTTCATCATCTATAAGCTGTAGAGCTTTAGCAAGCTGTTCACCACAATCACAGCGAAGAGAACCAAAAATATCTCCTGTAAGACATTCAGAATGAACTCTTACTAATACATCTTCTTTACCCTCTACATCTCCTTTTATTATTGCTACATGTTCTTTGTCATCTAATTCTGTACTAAAAACTTTTATATGAAATTTACCAAATTTAGTTGGAAGTTCAGCTTTAGCTTCCTGATTAACCAGATTATCCTTTTTCTTGCGATATTTTATCAAATCAGCAATACTTATTAATTTCAAATTATGTTTTTTAGCAAATTCTTTAAGTTCAGGCAGACGGGCCATTTTACCATCTTCTTTAATAATCTCACAAATCAAACCTGCTTCTTTTAATCCAGCTAATTTAGCAAGATCAACTGAAGCTTCTGTATGACCTGCTCTTCTGAGAACTCCACCATCTTTAGCTTCAAGCGGAAAAATATGACCAGGTCTTTTAAAATCTGATGATCTACTATCTTCATCAACCAGCTTATTAATAGTTAAAGCTCTTTCTTCAGCAGAAATTCCTGTTGTTGTATCTTTATGATCAACTGAAACTGTAAAAGCTGTATTATGAGAATCAGTATTTTCTTTTACCATCTGGGGCAGGTCAAGCTCATCTATTCTATCTTTTGTTAAAGGAACACAAACCAGACCTCTGGCCTCTTTAATCATAAAATTTACATCTTCAGTAGTAGCTTTTTCTGCTGCCATCAATAAATCGCCTTCATTTTCTCTATCTTCATCATCAACAACAATAACCATTTTACCTTCTTTTATATCTTTAATTGCTTCTTCAATATTATCCAAATTTATCACCTCTTTTATAGAAATCCATTTTCTTTTAAAAATTCTTTATCAAGACCAGAATTTTTATTATCATCTTTTTTATCTGTCATTCCCATTTTACCCAGCATTTTATTTACATATTTACCTATTATATCAGCTTCAATATTTAAAACTGATCCTACTTTTACATCTTTTAAATTAGTTTCACTAACTGTTTCTGGTATTAATGATACTATTAAAGATTCCTCTTTCAATTTATAAATAGTAAGACTTACCCCATTTAAACTTACTGAACCCTTTTCCACCATATACTGCATTAAGTTATCATCTATAGCTAATTCCACTAATTTAGCATTATCCTCTTTTTTAATATTTAAAACCTTACCAGTTCCATCAATATGACCGGTAACAATATGTCCTCCCATAAAACTATCAGCTTTCACAGCCTGCTCAAGATTAACAGGATCTCCTCTTTGTAAATTACTTAAATTAGTGGCATTAAGAGTTCCTGGCATTACATCAGCAGTAAAACTACTTGCAGTATTTTTTACAACAGTCAAACAAACACCATTAACGGCAATACTATCACCATTTTTTATACCTTCCAGAACTTTATTTGCAGAAATCTGTAGTTGATATTTATTTGAACTGGAAATCTTTCTTTTTAATTCTCCAGTTTCCATTACAATCCCGGTAAACATTAAATATCACCTTCTTTTTTACGGTAACCTTTTATTAGAAAATCTTTCCCTACCTTTTCCATCTCATAATCTTTTATTTTAATAGCATCCTCCATCTTAAGAGGGCCATCACCATCAAAAACAGTTATTCCATCATTACCACCAAAATATTTTGGAGCTATGAAATTATAAAATTTATCAACTAGCTTTTCTTTTAAAAAAGAATGATTTACTTTTCCCCCTCCTTCTATTAAAATACTACTTATTTTTCTTTTATGTAATTTTTTTAATAATCTTTTTAAAGGAATATTTCCATTTTCATTAATTTTTAGAGATAATAACTCAACATTTTCTTTTTTCTCATAAAATTTCTTTTTAGCAGCATTTACCTGATCACCATGAACAATAAGTGTTTTAGCCTCAGAATTCTGAATTATAATCTTTGCATCCTTAGGAGTTTTTAATTTTGAATCAAGTATAATTCTCAATGGATCTTTTCCCACAATATTTTCAGGTCTAGCAGTTAAGCTGGGATCATCGCTTAAAACAGTATTTATGCCTACTAAAATCCCATCAACTTTATGACGAAGCTGATGGCCATATAATCTTGCTTTTTCTCCTGTAACCCATTTAGAATTTCCAGTAGATGTAGCCAGATAACCATCTATAGTCTGGGCAGATTTTAAAATTATAAAAGGATTGTCAGATGTAATATATTTTAAAAATATTTCATTGAGTTTTTTGGCCTCTTTTTCAAGTAATCCAACTTCAACTTCAATCCCTTTATCTTTCATCATTTTAAAACCTCTACCGGCGACTTCAGGATTGGGATCCTGCATAGCTGCCACAACTCTTTTTACTCCTGAGTTAATTATTTTCAAAGAACATGGTGGTGTTTTACCATGATGACTGCAGGGTTCTAAAGTCACATAAATAGTACTCCCCCGGGCCATTTTTCCAGCTTCATCAAGAGCATATACCTCTGCATGAGGACCACCATAATACTGATGATAACCCTCTCCAACTATTTCACCATCTTTAACCACTACAGCCCCTACCAGTGGATTGGGACTTGTAAATCCTTCACCTTTTTTAGCAAGTCTTAATGCTTTTTGCATATAAAATTTATCTTTTTTACTAAATTCCATTTCAACAAAACACCCCTTTATACAGCAAAAAACCCTTCCAGCAGGGGAAGGGTTTAAATTCATTATAAAATAAAAGTTAAGATTAAACTTCACTTATATTTTAAACTAACTCTCTTCCAGACTATACTGTCGGTTTTGGAATTTAACCAAATCAATCAGATGAAAAATCTGATTCGTGGACTTTACCACCGGTTAGGAATTTCACCCTTCCCCGTTAGTTTTTTATTATTTAATTTTTTTAAGTATACCATTTTTTTTAATTAAAGTAAAGAATAAAAATTTTAAAAAACCTGATTTCCCTGATACCAATTGATAAATTCATCTAAAAATTCATCATCCAAAAATTCAAGATAAACAAAATATTCTTCATTATTATTTGTTTCAATTATTAATTTTCTACCTGGTAAATTATACAGAGAATCATCAATTTCTTCAACCTTTTTTGAGGCAGGTATCTCAAATTCTTTACTTAAAAAAGCATCAAAACTTATACTTTTTATATTAAAACGTTCTACCATAACTTCTTTTTCTTCTTTTTCGATTACAAAATACATCTTAAGATTTTCTAAAATTATCTTCTCATACTTAATTTTGAAAAAACTCATAATTGTCGGCAAAGTGTCAATAATAAATAAAATTGCAACTGAAATATAAACAGCCCAGACTAATATAGTTTGTAATAAAATATCTCTTGCCATTAATATATCAAATAATATTCCAGCAATAAGAACTAAGATAATCTTAGCTATTTTTTTAAGTAAAAAGATTTTATGATAACTATATTCTTTCTCCATAGCTTGCCCTCCTGCATTCTTGTATTAAATATTAGTATCTATATAATTATTTTTGCATAAATGCTTATTTTCCTGCTTAATTATTTATTTCATTAATTATTTTCTAAAATAATAGCTATCGGGAAATATATCTTTAGCTTTTTTTATATAATTTTCTACTATATTTTCATCTTCTTTTTTCTCATAAAGTTTGGCCAAATAATAATATGAAATAAAGTTATCTATTTTTTGGTCACTATTTAAAGCCTTATTGAATGCCTCTTCACTTTTATTAATATCTCCTCCACCTATTTTAGGAGCCTGAAGATATATAATTCCAAGAGAATTATAGGCATTATAATTTTCTTTATCTAATTCTATTGCTTTATTAATCAAATCAAATGTTCTTTGCCCATTACTTATTGCAAAAAAAGCACCTTTATTATTTAAAAGACGAATATAACTTTTTCCTGCTAAATTATAAATATCACTTTTTTCTTCATATTCCATTGCTTTTTCAGCTGATTTTTGGGCTGATTCATAGTAATTAATTGCCTCTTCTTTTTTATCTTGAATATCTGCAATTTCTCCCAGTATAAAATTGCTTTCCCCTCTATAATAAAATTTTTCATAATTATCATCCATATTATTTAATTCACCAATTAAATTATTTAACTTTGCTTCTAAATCAGCTAAAGAAGTTTTCCCTCGAAAAAAATTGAGCTCTACTTCATTATAGTTTTTTTTCAAATTATTATCAATAGCTTTAACCCCAAATTGGCCACTGCCCAAAAAAACAATTATAATCACTAAAAACAAAATTGTATTTTTTCTCATAAAATTAGCTCCTAACATTATTGAAATTCTGTTAATAAATCCTCCATATTAGAAGGGTCAATCTCTCTATTACTTATTATTTCATCATTATCAAGCCAGGGAAAATGATCTCTAAATATTTCTCTTTCATCTTCATAAAATACTCCAATAGGAATCTCATCTCCCCAGATACCTGCTTTACTAAAAGCAGCCTCAATATCATTTTTATCATGATTATCTAATTTTTTTACTCTCTCACTATACCATTTATAAGTATTAATTTTATTAAAAGATACACAGGGTTGTAAAACATCCACTAAAGCATAGCCTCTATGTTTAAAAGCCTTTTCTATCATTTTAGCAAGATGTTCACGATCTCCCACAAATGACCTGGCTACAAAAGTGGCTCCTGAAGATAAAGCAATTCGCAAAGGATTAAGGGGTTGAGCAGTTACTCCTTCAGGCTGCACATCAGTCCTCATATCTGTACCACTCGTTGGAGAAGCCTGACCTTTTGTTAAACCATAAATTTGATTATTATGAGCAAGATGGACAATATCTAAATTCCTTCGCATATTATGAAGAAAATGATTACCACCTTCACCATAACTACAACCATCTCCAGATTCAACAATAACTTTTATCTCTGGATTTACTATTCTCATCCCAACAGCTGGAGGTATAGCTCTACCATGAAGACCATTATATCCATTAATTTTCAAAAAATGAGGCATTTTAGCCGCCTGACCAATTCCTGTAAACATAACTACATCTTTATAAGACAAATTCATTTTATTTAAACTTTCTTTTAAAGTTTTACGAAGAGGAAAATTCCCACAACCTGGACACCAGCTAGTAATTTCTCTCTCTTTAAACATCATTAACCACCTCATCCATTATTCTTTCATATATTTCATCTCCACTAAATGGGCGACCACTATATTTTAAAATTTTATTTTTAATTTTAATCTGTAATTCGCTACCGATCAATCTTGAAAATTGACTTTTTGCATTGTTTTCAATGACTATTTTCTTAACATCTTTTTCTGCCCAATTTTTAAGCTTAGTTTTGGGTAAAGGCCAGATATCATTAAAAGAAAGAAAACCGACTTTAATGCCATTATTTATTAACTTATTAGTTGCTTCTAAAATAGGACCATAAGTAGAACCCCAGCCAATTAAAAGATAATCAATATCTTTTTCACCATAATACTCAGCTTCTTTTAAATCTTCATCTATTAACTTATTTAATTTATTCTCCCTTTTATTAATCATCTCATTACGAAGTTCTATATCCTCAGTTACCCTTCCATATTCATTATGTTCATGACTATCAACAAGAATTGTATCATTTTCTAAACTACCTGGATAAGCTCTTGGAGAAATACCATCAGCTGTTAATTTATATCTCTTATATTCATCTTCATTTTCTTCACTATTAAAATATAGATTTCTCTTCACTTCCAGTTTATCTAAATTTATTTTTTTAATATCACTACTGGAATCAGCTAAAAATTGATCTGAAAGGATAATAACCGGTATTTGATATTTTTCTGCCAGATTATGAGCACGAAAAGTTTGATAAAATGCATCTTCCTGATCTTTAGGAGCAATAACCATCATTGGAAATTCACCCTGAGATGAATTAATGACAAAATTAAGATCACCCTGAGAAGTACGAGTAGGTAACCCGGTTGCCGGTCCAGGTCTCTGCACTTCAGCTATCACCAGAGGAATTTCACCTACTCCTGACATTCCAAGTCCTTCATTCATCAAAGCAAATCCTCCACCTGAAGTACCAACCATAGCTCGACCACCACCATAAGCAGCCCCCAGGGCCATATTAATCGCCCCCAATTCATCTTCCGCCTGCTCAACTGCTATTGACAATCTTTTTTGATGAGTGGCAAGATAATTCAAAATCCCGGTAGATGGTGACATCGGATAAGCAGCATAAAAAGAAACTCCAGCTGATGCTGCTCCAAGACCTACAGCCTGATTACCATCAAGATAAAGTCTTTCTTCACTTTCATCAAATTCATTCATTTCCATATTTTCTATTCTTTCACAACTTTTATATCCTTTTTCTAATAATAAAAGATTATCTTCTACTTTATTTTTATCTCCAGCAAAATATTCATCAATAACTTTTTTAGCTTCTATTAAATCAAAACCAATAGTTTGCAAAAAAGCCCCAATAAATACTGAGTTCACACCTTTAGAATTAATCTCTTTGGCAATTTCTTTTGCCCTAACTAAAACTGAATTTTTTATATCTTCTACTTCCCTCTCTGCTAATAAAATCCCTTCATTTTTAAGATCTCCTAGATGATTTTCAATTGTTTCCTCATTTAAAGCCATTATTAGGTCCAGATCATCTTTTGGACCTTTTACTTCTTCATCAGAAAATCTTATTTTAATAAAATTATGTCCACCTCTAACCCTGGACATATAATCTTTTGTAGTAAAGATATGATATTTATTTCTAAAAATAGTTTTTCCTAATAGATAAGCAGTTGTTTTTAAACCCTGACCTGCTTCACCACCAATTAATATATTATAATCCAAGTATATCACCTCTAGTATTTTTTATTATATAAAAATTATGCCGACAGAATAAACTGCCGGCATTCTAAATTGATTTTAAAATGGTGCAAATCCCTGTTCATTCCACCAATCTTCTTTTAGCATATCATATTGAGTCTCAAAATCTCTTAAATGTTGATATTCCCAATCAACTAAAATTTCATACAATTCTTTTGCCTCTTCATTCTCTGTTTTTTCTGCAGCTTCTTTATAAAAATCTATAGATTCTTTTTCCATTTTTATACCAATACTAAAGACTGATAAAGCCATATCACCTTTTTCTTTGGAAACATTTTCCCAGCTGAATATTTGAGGAGAATCGGGAGGTGTTATATCAAAAATACTCAATTCCTTATCATTTTCACCTTTCATTTTTTCATAAAGCTCTTTTAGATATTTAATATGTTCCAGCTCTTCATTAGCCAATTTCATAAAGGAATCTTCTTCTCCCTCACTATCACTCTGGGAGGCTGCCATTTTGTAAAATTGATAACCTTCATTTTCATTAATAATCGCCTTTTTGATAATTTCTAACTCTTTTTTATTCAAAAATATCCCTCCTCAAGTCAAATAAAATTACCTATCTATATATTAAATTAATCAAAAAAGTAGTAATTCCTTCTTTTATTAAAAAATTTATAATATTCTATCATTAATACATACAAAAAAACCCCACCTACTTCTTGAGTAGGTGGGGAAAATAACCTGTTTCTAGTACAGTTTTTTATAATTTAGTAACATTTTCAGCTTGTGGTCCACGATCGCCTTCAACGATTTCGAATTCTACTTCTTGACCGTCTTCTAGACTTTTGAAACCTTCTTCTTCAATTGCTGAAAAATGTACGAATACGTCTTCTCCATCTTCACGTTCAATGAAACCATAACCTTTTTTGTTGTCAAACCATTTAACATTACCAGTATAAATCATTTAAAAATTCCTCCTATTTAAAAGTGTTGCTTTTTCAAGCTCGATTAAAACTATATCATAAAATTATATATTTGTCAAAAATCGCCATCCTGCATCCAGGCTCTAACTAGAGAGGACAATCCCTGTAGTATAAAAACCCCGGAAACCCAGTAATAAACAAAATTTGGGTACAAAATTATAAGAACTCCAACAACAATATATATAATCCCTATAAAACTTAAACTAAATTTTTCAGTTTTTCCTGTTTTTTCACTCACTTTATCCACCACCTTCAAGAGACTTTTATGTGATAATAGGGTATCCCAGATAAAAAGATGGGGTTTATCCTCAGCTATCTCTTCTTTAACTGATTCCCAAAAATAAGGGAAAAATATTATATTAAGAAAAATACCCAAAAGGAAGATACTTAAAATATAGGTAAGACTTGAATAATAATCACCCCAGGTTAAAAGTAATCCTATTTCATCCATCAAAAGTCCAAGCCCAACCCCATAAAATGCAGCTAATTTTTCTTTTGACTTAAAACCAGTTCCTGTTATTGAAAACCAGCCTGCCAGAGCAATAAATAAAATTCCAAAATAAAAATGATGAATATGATATCCAAATAAAATGATATTTCTACCTATATAAAAATTAAGATCTCCACCCTGTTTTACTATTTGGGCTATTTCACTATTTGCTGAACCTGCTATATAAGCAGAAATTCTAATAAATAAAAGGGATAGTAAATAAGTTGAAGAAATAATAAAAGGAATTTTACTATCTTTTTTATCCTGATTTTTCACTTCCTTATTTTTGATAATTATCCCTCCTTTATTGCTAACTATTTTTTCTACTTAAAATATCATATTTAATCCAAAAATAAGAAGTATTATTCCTCCTATATAATCAGCATATTTTTCCATAATATCTAATTTCTTTATATAAGGAACGATTCCAAAAGCAACAGTTGTCATAACTACACTTACCAGTCCTATAACTATAGAATTTTCAATTAAAATTAAATCTTTGAGATTATATAAAATTGAAAAACCAACACCTAAAGCATCTATACTAACACTAACTCCAAGTGCTATATAGGAAAATAAACTAAGATTAACATATGTACATACTTCATCATTTTCATAGCCATCTTTTAATAATAATAAACCAATAAATAATATAATAATTCCACTTAATAAGTTTGATATTTGAAATAAATTATTGTTGATGAAATTTCCTAAAAAAGCTCCTCCAAGTGTTAGTAAAAATTGAAAAAAACCAAAAGAAAAAATTAACCCTAATTTTTGTTTTCTTAAAAGTTTATTACCACAGCCAAGACCTAATGCTACTCCAAAAGCATCAAATCCAAGGGCAGTTCCTATTAAAATAATATTAAGCATATACTATTCCAACTCCTATATGTATATAATATCAATCAGCTTTTATATTGTAAAATATATATTAATATAATTCAAGAAAAATATAAAAGGGCCGGTAATTTTATCTCAGCCCTCAAATTTTTAATATTTAGCTGTTAAATTTAGCATTCTCAATCTATTTATTAACAATTGATCTTCAATTTTTGTTTTTTCATTTTTTCTTTCTTTATATTCAAATAAAATTTCTAAATATTCTGTTCTGCTTATTATATTTTCATTATATTTTCTTTTACTTACTCTTACTTCCAGTTTATCTTTTTCTAATTTCATTTCCATATTTTCTAGTTTAAGTTTATATATATCATTTTCATCTAAAATAGAATTAAATTCTGTTATTTTGTTTTTTTCAATAAATTCAGCTTTATTTTTGAGATAATTAATTTCTCTTTTTAGTTCAGTTGACTCTAAATTTGCAAGGTCTCTATCAAAAATATCTAAAGATAGACCAATTGAGATCTCAAAATTTTCATTCTGTAAATAGCTGCTATTTTGATAATAAGTATTGGTTTTTACTTCTATCCCCCTTTTTTTCTTTTGAAGTTCATAATCAGATTTTTTTCTTTTTATTTCTTTATTTAAGGATAATAACTCAATATTATTATTTTTTATTTTTTGATAAATACTTTTTAGATCATTATTATAAAATTCACTTTGATATTTTTCTTTTATTTTTTTAATAAACTCATCTTCTTTGGTAAATTTTATTTTATATTTATCTTTTATACCCAAATTATTATAAAAATGATTTTCTTTAAGCTTAAGTTGATTTTCTAAATTTATCATATTATTTCTTACTTCATTAAGAGAAATTTTTGCACTTAGTAGATTGTATTCTCCAATTTCTCCTAGTTCATATTCTTTTTTTATCTTATTTAAGTTATCTAAAAATAGCTTTTCTTTTTCTTTAATTAAATTAATATTTTCTTTTAATCTTAAGATAGATAAATAATCTGCAAGCCAGTTAATTTCTTTTTCATTTATTAGATTATTTAATCTCAGTTTTGCCATTTCAAAATTATCTTCTAAAAGAGTGAGCTTTTTTTCATGTTCAGTTGCTGTTTTAGGATAAAGTGGTAAAGAAATATTTAGATTATAGGATAATTTATCTTCTAAGTTATTAAATTCAAAAGGTTCCTTTTCTATAATATCCAGATTTGACGAAAATAATATACCGGAATAATAACTTTTATTTAATGACAAACTTAAATTTTCTTTAAATCCTTCATATTCATTTGCTTTACTGTAGGCAAAATTATTATTTAAGGTGAATTTCCAATCCATATTTTTATTTAATTTCTTAATTTCATTTTTGCTTTTTTCATAACTTCTTCTGGCCTCAGTTATTTCAATATTATTATTTTCAGCAATTTCAAAGGCTTTAGTTAAATTAATTTCTTCAACTGCATAAATAGTACTACTAATTGTAAACATAAACAAAATCAAAAAGACAATACTAAAATATTTGTTATCTTTATTAAACATCAAAACCAACTCCCAAATTTTCTCCTAACAGATTTTTTAATTTTAGTAAATTAAGTTGATAATTATAAACTGACCTCTTATAATTAGCCTGTTCTTTTAATAAATTTAATTCAGAATTTAATAAATCAATCTTTTTGATCATTCCTTTTTTATATTGTTCACTTAATATAAAATGGTTTTCTTCTAAAGCTTTTAGATTGTTTTCCCTCATTTTTAAGTTATTAACTGCTTTTTTATAAAAATAATGCTGTCTTCTTAAATTATCAACTGAATCCATAGTGAACTTTTCTTTTTCCAGTTTTTTTATCTCCAAATTATTTTCCAATTTATTGATTTTTAATTGAGCAATCTCTTTTACCTCTGCCATCTTAATTTCATTTTTCAATATTTCAATTTCTTCAGTCATTAACTTAATTTCCACTTTTTTATTAATAATTTCATCATAGTCAATTTTATTTAAGTTTTCTTTAATTTTATAGTTAATTTCAGTATTTAATTCAATATTTTTATCATCTGCTATTCCTAATATATATTTAAATTCCTTTAATTCCTGATTATAATCACTTTTTACATTTTCACTATCAATAATGCTATTATTTAAGTTATTTTCCTGATTAAATACATCAATTTTATTTTTATATCCTTTTTTTTCTTCAGCTTTGATAGTTTCTAATAAATTTCTTTCATAAAAAATTTCTCTCTCTTTTATATTCTTTTCGGTTTTAAGTTCAAGTATTTTAAAATATTTTTCAGCAATAAAAATTAATCTTTGATTTTTTTCATTCAAATAATTATTTTTTCTTATTTTAAAATTTAAATTTATTTCCTTTTCTTTAGTTTTTGAATTAATAAGTGAATTATTAATTTTCTTTTCTTTTGTTTCTAAAATCAGATTATCTAATTTAATTTTTCTTATTTTAAAATCAATATCATTTTTCTCCATTAATCTAAATGTTTTTTCCAGATTAATTTTTTCTATTTCAGAACTATCTGCAAAATTATTAAAAGAACTCAAGAAAAATATTAAGGTTATAAAAATTAATATTTTTTTAGACATCTTTTTTCCTCCATATTCTTATATTTGATTATTCATATCTTAAAGCTTTTATAGGATCAAGTTTTGATGCTTTATAGGCCGGGTAAAATCCAAATAATAGTCCAATACTTACAGTAACCCCAAAAGAAATTAATATAATCCAGATAGGAATTACTCCCTGCCACCATTCAAAAAAGTTTTTGATTACAATATTAGCTATTAAAGAAAGTCCACTTCCTATCAAAATCCCAATAATTCCTCCACTGATAGTTAATATAATTGCTTCAAAAAGAAACTGCTGTCTTATATCTGCTGCAGTAGCTCCAATGGCCATTCTTAAACCAATCTCTTTTGTTCTCTCTTTTATTGAAACTAACATAATATTCATGACCCCTATTCCACCTACAAATAGAGAGATTGCTGCAATGCCTCCTAATACATAGGTTAAAACAGTGAATACTTGATTTGCTATATCAACTGTTCCCTGTAAACCCTCAATACTAAAACGGCTTTCTCCATTAGCAGTTCCATATTTTCGATCCAACAAATAATTAAGTTGAGAAATAATATTTTTTTCTGTTGAATTTTGATCATATTCTATTAAGAAAAAATCAACATTTCTTCCTCTATATCTCCAAAAATCTCTAAAGGTTGTAGTGGGTATAAAGACAACATCATTTCCAAATCCTATAGTTGAATTTGATTTTTTTAAAACCCCAATAATTAAAACAGAATGTCCATCAATTTTAATTTCTTCACCTACAAATTCTTTTGCATTTAAATTACTATCAATTTTTTCTATAACACTCTCACCAATTAATCCAACTCTTTTTTTAGAAGTTATATCATCTTTTTTTAATTTTCTTCCATATTTTATATCCATATTAGTTAGATCATTTATATTTTCTCTAACTCCACCTATCTGTATTCTATCGGTTTCACTGGATTTATATTCAATCTCAATAAAATTTCGATAAGATGGTGTAACTGTTTTGATATCTGCTGAAGAATTCTTTAAATATTCTTCATCTTCCAAATTAAGATTTGCTCTTAACGAATAAGGCAAATTATAATTGCTACTTAAATAAATCTGTCTTGTTTGCATCTCACTAAATTGCCCACTTACAACTGCTCTTGTTCCTGATCCCAAAGAAACCATTAAAATTACCGCTCCAACCCCAATTATAATCCCTAATAATGTTAAAAATGATCTGAATTTATTACTTGTAACACCGGTTATAGCCATTTTTATCCTATCTAAAATATTCATGAAATCCCCCTTCCTACTCGTAATGCAGAGCCTCTATTGGATTTAATCTAGCTGCTTTTAAAGCAGGATATATACCGAAAAACAAACCAACAAAAGATGTGAAAATAAGTGACACAAGTGAAGCCCATAAAGGTACAGTTGCATTTAATTGAATATAATTTTTTGCAATTTGCCCAATAAAATCACTAGCTATATGTCCTAAAAATATTCCTAAAATACCTCCCACAAAACATAAAATAATTGATTCTATTATAAATTGTGATAATATATCTTTTTTATTAGCTCCAAGTGCTTTTCTTAAACCTATTTCTCTGGTTCTTTCTGTAATAATAACTAACATTATATTCATTACACCTATCCCGGCAACTAATAAAGTAATACTGGCTACTCCTCCAAGCAAAATCAGTAAGACTATTTTTATTATATTAACCATTTCAAGTCCACTAACCATATTATAAGTAGCAAACTTTGATTTTCCTTCAACTGTCAATCCATGACGTGTATTCAAATGTTCCATAACTTTATTTTTTACATAAGGCAGTTTTTCTCTTCCATTAGCTCTAACCAAAATACTAAATCTATTTTTAGTTCCTGTTATTCTTTCCATTACTGTGATTGGAATAAAACCTCTATTATCATTTATAGACACAGGCAATATTGGTGATTCATAATCTTTAGGAAGAATCCCAACAACAGTAAAACTAGTCCCATCTAATACAACTTTTTCTCCTATTGCCTTATCATTGCCAAAAATATTTTCAGCTGTTTCATGACCTAAAATAATTACCTGATTAAAATTTTCTATATCAAGTTTATTTATAAAACGACCTTCAGCAATTTCTAAATCATAGATTTCTTTAAATGCAGGTGTTGTTGTAATAAGATTAAAATCTATTTCTTTACCATCATAGCGTAATGAACCATCACCACTGTAACGTGGAGCAATAGCTTTTATATTGTTTTTTTCTTTTTCTTCAATATAATCTATATCTTCAAATGTCATTTGTCCTAAAAATCGCTGAGTTTTTGAGTCATATCTATTATAAACCTGCATTAAATCTACAGGTGCAATTCTTTCTAATTCAGACATTACATAAGTTTCTGCTCCCTGAATTACAAAAATAATGATAATCACAGCGGAAATACCTATTATAATCCCAATCAAAGTCAAAAAAGTTCTGGTTTTATTATGAAAAATTTCACTCAAAGCAAGTCTAATATATTCAAGAAATTTCACCACTGCCACCTCCAGCTTTGTCTAACTCAAATTCAAATTGCTGGACATTTTTGATATTTTCCTCTCTGATAATTTTCCCGTCCCTAAAATAAACAATTCTTTCAGCATGTTGAGCTACTTTTTTATCATGAGTAACCATTATAATTGTAATACCTGAATTATTTAATCCAGTTAATATCTCAAGAATATCTTCTTCAGATTCAGAATCAAGATTACCAGTAGGTTCATCTGCCAAAATTATCTGAGGATCATTAACTAATGAACGGGCTATAGCAACTCTCTGCCTTTGCCCACCTGATAATTCAGAAGGTTTATGATCAATTCTATCCCCTAATCCAACTTCCTCCAAAACTTTTTTAGATATTTTTTCTCGTTCTTTACGAGTAGTACCTTTATAAATCATAGGTTGTTCCACATTTTTTTGGGCAGAAAGTCTTGGTAAAAGATTGAATGTCTGAAAAATAAAACCGATTTTTTTATTTCTGATTTTTGCTAATTTTTTATCACTCAATTCACTAACTTTCATCTCATCCAAAAAATAATCTCCAAAATTAGGAGTATCCAGACAGCCTAATATATTCATTAAAGTAGATTTGCCTGAACCAGAAGGACCCATAATTGCAATAAATTCTCCTTCATCAACTTCAAAAGAAATATTATCCAGAGCCTTTACTGCTATTTCTCCCTCCCCATAAATTTTACTTAAATTATTAATTTTTATCATCTAATCACCTCTACTTATTCTCTAAACTTAATATTTATCTACTACTTACCTCAGCTCCATCTTCCAGGTTACGAATTATATTAAAAGGACCGGAAATTATTTTTTCTCCTTCTTTAACACCTTTAACTTCAACTTCGCTTATACTTTGCAATCCTATTTCTACTATTCTCTTTATTGCTTTATTATTTTCATATATAAATACATATTTTTCTTCTTCTCCAAGAATAGACATTGATGGAATAGTAATTACATTTTCCTTATGATTTGTAGTAATTTCTGCATTTAAAAACATTCCTACTTTTAAAAATTTAGCAGGTTTATTTAATTTAATTTCGGTTTTATATTTATTAATATTACCCACTTTAGTACTTATAGGTGCCACAAAATCAACTTTACCTTCTATTTTTTTGGGAAAAGAATCACTAGTCAAAATAACTTTTTGTCCAATTTTAACTTGATTAACATCTATTTCATCAACAAAAATCTCTGCTTCTAAATCATTAATATTTGCTAAAGTTACTATTATATCTCCCTGATTTATTCTGCTTCCCTCACTAAATTTACTTTCTATGATAGTTCCTTCATATGGAGTCTTAATTATAACGTTTTCTAAATCTTTTTTTGCTTTGGCTATACTATTTTCAAGCCTTTTAATTTCTATTTCAGCTAGTTTAAGATCTTCTTCATCAATTTTTTCTTCTTCAATATTATATTTTAATAACCTCAGATTATTTTTAGCATTTTCTATTTGTAAATCTGCTAATTCTAAAGAATTAGGAATTGTTTTTTCATTTAAAATTTTCAATTCTTTTTCTAGATTATTAATATTTTTAAGCTGTTTATCATAACTATTTTGGATTTCTTCTAAATTATTTTTAGTAATAGCTCCTTTATTATAAAGATATTTATTATCTTCTAATTTTTGTTTTGCATTTTTTAAAGATTCTTTATTTT
>Ga0102941_1000549_pt1 | contig 17510 bp, 16 predicted proteins | sample SalPonR2_C_D2_MG_FD_79281 | JGI IMG/M metagenome (GOLD analysis project Ga0102941, IMG submission 79281) | Salt pond soil microbial communities from South San Francisco under conditions of wetland restoration - Salt Pond MetaG R2_C_D2_MG | ecosystem: Environmental > Aquatic > Marine > Intertidal... | reverse complement strand
TTTTCACCTCGTTATTTTTAGATTAGTGATGTGGAAATAACCTATCATCGCAGTATCATCTTCAGAGATCTCTCGCGAGGCAAGATTCAGGCTCGAAGCCTATTGTACTGTCCAGGTTCTAGGGGGAAGGTGGGCTGAACATAACCCTCGGTTTTAAAAAACCAATGAATAATCCAGCTTTCTCACCTTCCTCCACATCAAAGAACCAAAAACTTTATACTCTTTTTCCAATTATCAAAACATTTCTTTTAAAACATCTTGATACGACATTTTAATATACGATGAATAATTAAGGTTTACACATTTGCTGCCTCACTCCTTTTGATTATTCATGTCAATCTACGAAAGTATTTGGGAAACTTATCAGGCCTAGGTAATCACGATGAAATGATACCTGTGTAGACCATCCTGAATGATTTCAAGAGAGAGTCAGTTTGTGTAATGCCATAAGGAAAGTCTTTTGTAACCTGAAAAATTCATTACCATTTCCCTTGGGTCATTAGGTCGCTTAGGACTCCCAGGGAGGTCACATAGGTCACTTAGGACTCCCAGGGAGACCCCTAGGGGGATCCTTCGGAAAAACTGAGTTTTTATAGAAAAGAGTATTTAAAAAAAAATATAAAATATATTCTTAACCTATTTTTAAAATGGTTATGAATAATTAAGGTGTAACAAAATAATCGCTTTTTTATTAGAGATGAGTAGGAACAATTCAAATTAAAGAATCTATTGGAATATTTGAGAAATATTGGTAATATTCCCTATAATTTGATATTTAAGAGAAGGAAAGTAGAATGAAAATAGAAAAAAATGATCTTTGCCCCTGTGGCAGTGGTATGAATTACCGCTATTGCTGCCTGGCTGATAAAGAACCAGAAGATTTTGCCTGGCATAGAAATAATGTTGAACAGTATTCTACTGAGAGGATTATTTCAATCTTGCAGGAGATGGGAGTAAATATTGACCAGGAAGATTTCCAGAGCAAGACACAAAAATTTAATTCAGTCAGTGAAATGGTTGATAAATGGGTGACGGATTATAAAACAGATTCTAAAGAATATAATCACGATTTCCATAAATTTGCAATCAGGGTCCTCTGGGATAGATTTGATGAAGATAAACAGTTCCAAGATAAAATCCAGCAAAAGATTGAAGAAGGCCGTCAATTTGCTGAAAATAACAATTATATAGAAAATTGTGATAAATGGCTGGAAGCCTGGGAGGATTTAAAACCCTATTTAAAGTCAAAAGAATACCAGGATATCAGAGAATTGGATAGAGAATTGGATACCAGTTCCTATTTTTTTAACTGGTGCCAGGAGCTGGAGATGAATCTCTATGAAGCGGGCGAACAGAATCAGGATTATTTCGAGAAAAGAAAACAATATTGCCAGGAGTTTTTGGATATATTACCTGAATCATCTGATATGATTGTAAAATATATGAAGAAAGCAGAAGCTATTTCAATGTTTAAGCTTGGTCAGGTGGAAACGGGAAATGAAAAATTTCAGCAGCTGGTTGATGAATATCCCGGCTGGGTAGATAGTTACCTAGGCTGGGGGGATATGTATGCTCTTGAGATTAATAATCCCAGAATAGCACGCATGATCTATGAGCAGGCTTATCATGCCAATCTGGAAAATAGATTTGATGCCATCCAGAAGATTGATGAACGGATTAGTATTTTAGAGGAGGAATGATAGGGGGAATTTAGAATGTGTTATTATATTATTATAAATTGTTTTTCCTCGTTACCAAATTGCATTTTTCTCATCGAGACCTCTTTGATGGGTAACGCATTTGTTGAGTAGAACATAATGAGTAAAAACGTAATTTTGGATAAATCCTGAAACAAGTAAAAGAATAACCAATAAATAAACGGAAAAGGATAAGGTTAAGATTAAGGCTGGGGCCGAGCAATCTTGACTTAAGTCGGCCCAAAAGCAACTCTTACTAACTTTTCAATTTATATCTATCCAATGCAAAATTTTTCCATTCACTAATTAAATATAGACTTGAGTTAAGTTGCGGTTATAACGGGAAACATCGCAGGTTATTATATTATTATAGATGTATTTCAGAGAAAATAAATTTGGCAGATACTACTGAGATTACAGTTCTATAAATTTTTTGTAATGTTCATACCTTTTGAAGATTTGTTTGACGTAGGTTACAGGTTCTATGCCCCTGGCGTATCCATAATTTACAACTTTATCATTATAAAATTTAGGATAAGCAAGTTTTAATAAATAGTTTTCAACATTGTTATCCCATTTTTGGGGATTCTCACCATATTTTTTGGTGAGATTTTGAGCATCAACAACATGATAATAACCGCAGTTATAGGATGCCAGGGTAAATTTTAAACGTTGAACGGAATCAGGGATGCTTTTCCAGCGTTTCCAGAGTTTATTCAGATACTGGGTTCCACCGCGTATATTTTGCTGGGGATCAGTGAGATTTGTTACTTTAAGTTCTTTAGCAGTTCTGGGCATTATCTGCATTAATCCTCTTGCACGGGCCCAGGAGCGGGCTTTAGGATTGAACTGAGACTCCTGATATATGATCGAACTTACAAAACGCCAGTCCCAATTAATATTTTCTGAATATTGCTTGATTAAGGGGTCATACTGACTGATTTTGTTACTATTTCTGCTATAAAATTCACTTTTTATTCGGGCTCGAAAAGAATGTTTATTTTTGAAATATTTATTGTAAATAACATAATAATCAACTTTCTTTTTCATTTTAGTAATCCATTCATTAACTGCCTGTAATAATTCAGGAGAATTCTTTCTAACCCCCCAGGCAATTCTTTGTGAAAAACTCATGTCTGTTTGGACATGTAAACTGGGATAATAGGAACTGTTTATATCAGCAATATTATTATCTGCCATTGTATATTCAAGTTCACCATCAACAACCTTTCTGATCAACTTGCCAGTCGGAACAGTTCCAGCTACCGTGTCAACATTGATGTCTCCACCAATTTCTTCTTCTAAATTTTGTATTCTTTGATAATAGGCTGAATTTAAACGAACTGAGACAGTATCTCCAATTAAATGAATGGGATCGGAAGCTATTTCTTTTTGGATATTTTCTCGAGTTTTTTTACGCCAGCCTTCTGGCTTTCGTTGAACTAAAACCTGGTTGGTAAGATATAAATAATCAGTAAAGTTAATATATTTTTTGCGTGGATTCGTAATTGTAAGCCCATGAGCAATAATATCTCCCCGACCTTTGTTCAACATACTGATTAATTCATTCAGGTCATGAGCTACAACAATTTTCAATTCCACGTCAAGATATTCAGCCAATCGCTGGAGTAATTCATATTCAAAACCCATAGCCTGACCGCGGTATAAAAAATAACTGGTTCCACTGTAAACTGTAATTGCTTTTAGAGTGTCAGTTTTCTTGATTGTTGCCAGGTCTCTATGAAACTTAGGTTCCGCATATTTAGGTTCTATCTTTGTTTGAGAATCCCGGTTTTTCTGACAGGATATTAATAATGCTAATATTATAATTAATAATGTAAGTCTTTTCATATTTTTAACCTCTTTTTTTAGTTCATATTTAAAGTAAGTAATTTGGGTAATAATATAAAGCCAATTAATTTCAAAAAGATTTTTATGGGTCAGAAAATAAAATATACTATAAATATACATTAAGTAAATTGATTATAATAAGAAAAATACCTTTACATGTTTTATCGAAATAATTACATTGATACATATTAAAATCTGTGAGGGAAGTAATTTTTAAATAATATTCCATTCAGTTCTAAAAAAAATAGAGGAGGTATTTTGTCAGAGCAAAATACTAATAATAAAAATGTAAGAGTTGTGAAATTTGATTTTAAATCTAATGATTTTTCGCAAAATGATATCAATTATATAAGGGCATATTTAAGAGAGAAATACCCCAATCGGCCAGAAATAGATAACCATAAGGATAATAATGAATTTAGATATGTCTATCCTGAATTACAGTTTAAAATAGTTAATGGTAATCTTTCAATAATTGGTCATAATTCTGGTATAGAAATATTAACTGATATGGTCGCTGGAAATCTCGATGAGGTTAATATTCAAGGCGATATTAAGAAAGTTAATAATATTCAATTACAATCGTTTCAAGAAAAATTCGGTCTGGCAAACAAAAAGATCGAATATAAATTTATCCAGCCCTGGATGGCATTAAATGAAAAGAATCATAAAAAATTACATAGAACACCGGTTTCTGAATGGGATGAAGAACTTTGCAGAATATTAAAAGGGAACTTCATGTCAATTTCAAGAGGATTTGATTACTGGATACCTGACCTGGATGAACTGGAAGTAGAAGGTAGTTTTGATCCTGATACAACTGAATTCAAAGGGAAAGAAATGGATATATTTTATGGGAAGTTTGAGACCAATTTTTATATACCGGATTACCTTGGCATAGGAAAACAAGTAGCTCGAGGGTATGGAACCGTCAAAAAAATTAATACATAGTAAGCGGAGGTAAATTCATGATAAATTATTTCAAAAATATTGGATATAATGCTCTTGATGAAATTGGATATTTTGATACAGAAGATACAACTACAAGAAGAAGGAAAATATTGTATTATCAGTCAATTAAACCTGAGATAGATACCGATCGAAGTGGTGACAAAAGGCTTGATGGTAAAGCGATTTGTTTGAATTTTAATCTAAAGGATGGGAAAATAGAATTCAAATTGTCTGATTATCAATTAATGAAAAAATATAGAGGAGAATTTTTTGCTTTTAGATTGGGGGCCCCCAAGGACAAGAAAAAATTTTTAATGACGAATAATATCACTACGTTTTTTAAAGACGTATTTAAACAAAGCATTGAGTATTTAAAAAATAAAAGGAACAGCAAAGATTCGAAAAAATGGATCAATGAGAATATTTCACGTCAATATGATAATTTGATTCACGATGTTTATAATAATTTTTACAGTCAAAAAGATATGGATGATAGAGTTCTTGACCCAAAACTGTTAGTCGAAGAACAAAAAGAAATGTTTGAACAAATACAAAGGGAAATGAAAGAAAGGAAGAAAAATAATTATGAAGAAATATATAACAGATTAATTAACCAGTACTTTTTTGATAAAAATGTTAAGAGTACGTCCAAATTTCCAAATATATCAGTGATAACTTTTGAAGATAAAACGATATTAGAATATCTTAATGGAAAATATAGAAACGATTATATTAATTTGTGTTATTATGATTTATATAAAAGATTTTTTGCAGAAAAGTCTAAACAGGATAAAACATGCCACGTTTGCGGAAATACAAAGGATATAATAGATGAATCCTTACCTTTGCCAATGAAATTTTATGGTACCACTAATACACTTTATTCAGAAAATATAAAAAAAAGTAATTTTCACCGCTCTTTTGCTATGTGTGAAGATTGTTTATCGGATGTCCAGGTTGGAATGCAATATGTAGAAGAAAGATTAACAGACAGAATTTTTTATATAGAATGTTTCATCCTTCCACATCTTCAGAAAAAACAAAAAATATCAAGCAGAGTAATCCGAAGTATTCAAAGAGCGTTAAACAGGGAGAATGGTAATTATGATGATGAAATAAATGCTTTAAAAACTATGTCTTTGAAAGGAGAGCGGCTTAGTTTTGATATTGTATTTTATGAAACACAACAGCAGGCTTTTAATATTCATAAAAAAATTACGAATATCGAATTAGAAGATTTATTAAGAAAATTGATAGAGTTAAATGAAATTAATAAATACTATGAACTTATTGATATACACGAATATGCACCTTTAACGCTTGCTGATATTAGATACTATCTTTATCCCTCAAAATTTTCTCATAATAATAATCCTGATTTTGATAAATATGGCAAACAACTACTGAATTTTTTAGATAGTTTCCTAAAAAGTAGGAATATGAATTATGATGATTTGATTCGAAAATTTATTTCAATTTTTAAAAAGCGATTTAATCAGGATAACTATGATCGATTGGCAGCGTTTAAAATGAATTTATTTTTAGACCTATTGGGTAAGTTAAATATATTAAATAAAGGAGGCAATATGGAAGGGAATGCAGAAACTGAAATGTTAAATGAAGACTATCAGAATTTTTTTGAGACTCATTCTGATGTTTATGGAGGGAGTTATTTAAAACAGGGATTGTTTTTGTTGGGAACTGTTGTCGGTAAAATTATATCAGCTCAATCAGGTAAGTCATCAACTTTTTTGAGTAAATTAAATCTGAGTGGCATTCAAGGACGAAGAATTCCTAAACTTGTTAATAAAGTTAAAGAGTACGTTGAAATCTATAAGGATGATATTTATCAAGAAAGTGGTATTTGGGGTAATATAACAGATAGACTCCAAGGTATTGAAAGTACTAATATGAATTCCAGTGAAGTGGTGTTTTATATTTTATCAGGTATTTCTTATAATGATTACTTAGGTCAAAAATATGCAGCTAATAAAAATGAAAACAAGGAGGAACAATAATGACTATCTCAAAAAATAGCGAAATTCTGTTTTTGTACGATGCTAAACTAGCAAATCCCAATGGTGATATGGATGATGAAAATAAACCTCGTATGGATTATGACACAAATACAAATTTAGTAAGTGATGTCAGATTAAAAAGGTATTTGAGAGATTATTTTGAACAGAAGAAAGATGAACCGATTTTTGTTACTGAGAAAGCGGAAGATGCAAAAGATAGAGCAAAACAATTGAAAAAAGAGGATATGGAACATACAGATTTGATTGATGTACGTCTTTTTGGAGCAGTTTATGCTCGCTCAGGTGGAAATGATCATGTTACCGGTCCTGTTCAGTTTAATTGGGGCTATTCTTTGAATCCTGTAGAACTAAATGAGAGTTCTACCATTACTTCCAGTTTTAGCAGTGGGGAAGGTGTGGGACATGATTATCGTGTTAAATATTCTTTGATTGCTTTTAATGGTACTATAAATGCTAATGTTGCTGAGGATAGTAATTTGGAAGAAGATGATATTGAACTTTTTGATGAGGCAATGATAAAATCTATTCCTTTTAATAAAACTCGTTCGAAAACAGGACAAAATCCACGCTTGTATATCAGAGTGGAATTGGAGGATAATGATACTATTTTAAAAGATCTGAGAGAGTATATAAGTCTTGATTATTCAACTGATACTGAGTATAAAGTTAGGTCTGTTAAAGATTTTACTGTGGATTTATCAGAACTGGCAGATTATCTTGAGGATTTTGTAAATAGTATTAATGAAATCAAAATCTGGAAGGATGATAATTTGCAGATTAAGAATCAGGATGGTTTTATTAATAAATTAGGAGAAAATACGTTTAATTGGCTTTAATATAGTATTAATGAGGTCCAAAAATGGACGAGATAAATAAAATATATAAATTTAAATTAAAAGGTAAATTTGCTCATTTCAGGAAGTTTTATACTAATTCCTCTTCTCTAACATATTTTTTACCTCCCCGGACTGTAATATCAGGCCTCTTTGCATCTATTCTCAATATTAAAAGGAATAATTATTATGATCTTTTTTCTTCAGAAAATTGCGGCTTATCTGTTGGAATTTCTGAAGGTTGTAATTTTAGAAAAACAACCCAGTCCATGAACTATCTACACAAAGATTATTATGGATTAATTGCCAAGGGAAATAAAGGAGGTAAAGTTCAACATTCACAATGTAAACTCGAACTATTATTAAGTGTGCCTGATAGTATGATTGAGTACAATATTTTTCTAGGGGCTAAGAAAAATAGATCTGAATATGAAAGAATTGTAGAAAAAATAAAAAACAATAATTTAGGATATGGTATTTACTTTGGACAACGACAATTCAAAGCTGAAATAGAATATGTAGATTGTTACTCAGATATAGACTATTTCAAAGAAAGTAATTTTGTAAATACTGTTTGTAGTGAAGAGGATGTTGATGAATTAGATACAGGTAGAGAATATGATATAATCAAAGATAGAATGCCAGTACATTTTAAGAAAATTACAAAAAGTGGAAAAGATGGTAGAGAGCCACTCAGAACAAAGATGTATATTTACGATAGGAACGGTAAAATACTCCGGGGGAAATTTAAAAACTGTTATATTACTGGAGAAGAGATTGTAAACTTTATGTGAAATAGAATCAGTCAATATGGATTATTAATGTAAAGAGGTGATGCTGGATATGTAGAATTTATAATTGAAATTTAGTGGGAGGTGAGAATGGGTAAATTAATTTCTCATCCAAGGGATAATAATTATCCAGAAAAATTATTATCTGAGCATTTGTCCAATGTTTCGGAAGGTATGAAAGAAAAGATTACTGAAAGTAGGTTAGAATCACAAACTATAGAAAAATCTGAACTCTCAAATATTGCTCGAGATATTGGTTTGTTTCATGATATCGGCAAAGCAACAACATATTTTCAAAATTATATCAGGAATAATAATACTAATTCCTCGAGAAAAACTCATCACGGTAAAATTTCAGCCTTGCTCGGTATGCAATATGTTTTGAGTAATTATGACACATTTGAAAGAGAAAAAAGAGAGTTGTTGAGCTTTGCGGTGTTCAATATTATTGATAATCACCATGGTGATCTTGATTCGTATGAAGGGGGTAATGAATCCTTAAGAAGGGATAAACCTTTATTTGAAAAACAAATTGACAATATTTTGGGTAACCATTATGCTCTTTTAGAACAATTTTTTTCAAAGAATGATATTGATATCTCTTTCATGGAAAATATTGATCTGGAAGATTTATTCCTCATTATTGAGGAGAGCTGGCTTATTCCTGAAGATTGTTTTGGTAAAAATACCAAAGACTACATAGAATTTTTCTTCCTGATGAATTATTTATTCTCTCTCCTGATTGATTATGATAAACACGATGCGGCCCGACTTAATGAAAGCTATTTTGAAGGCAATCTACAGGAAGATTTTATTGATATTGATAATTATCTGGACTACCAGAGGAAAACGAATCCAGAGAAATTTTCAGAGGAAAAAGAGATAAATGAAATTAGAAACAAATTCCTCTCAGAAATCAGAGAGAATGAAAATATTAAAAAGGAAAATCATTTTTATACCCTAACTGCTCCAACAGGTATAGGAAAAACTTTTGGATGCTTGAAATTTGCCCAGAAATTAATTTCACAATTAGATGATAAGTCTGGAAGACTTATTTATGCACTTCCTTTTACTTCCATTATTGACCAGAATTTTGATGAATTTGAAAAAGTATTTAAGTTTGAAAAAGAAGAAAATTATACTGAGAGACCCAATAGATATCTCATAAAACATCATTATCTGGCTGACAAAAAAATAAAAAATAGAACCGAAGACTACAGCCTCAAGGATTACCTTGACGACAAACTGTTTGTAGAGTCCTGGCAGTCTCAGACTATTGTCACTACTTTTGTACAATTATTTCATTCAATAATCGGCTACAAAAATAGTTTTTTGAAAAAATTTCATAATATTGTTAATTCTGTTATTATATTAGATGAAGTGCAAAATATCGACCCAGAATATTATAATTTAATCTCAAAAGCTTTTGAAGTACTGGGGAATAGGTTTAATACTTATTTTCTATTAATGACTGCAACGCAGCCTAAAATTTTCCAATTTGATAATAGCCCGGTTTTTGAATTGATAAATACTGATAAATACATGACCCATGACCATTTTAATCGAGTTCAAGTTGAGGTTGATTTAGAAGAGAAAGAAATTGACGACGTGCTGGAACATCTTAAAACCACTTTTGAGGGACAAAATTGCTTAATTGTGCAAAATACAAAAAGTAGTGCCAAAGAATTATATAAAATGATTGATGAGCAGGAATTATTCCCTGAATATAAAAAATATTGTTTGACTACTCATCTCATACCTATACATAGAAAAATTTTAATCGAGGAAATTAAGAAAAAATTAGAGAATGAAGAGAAAATTATTGTTATTTCAACTCAATTAATAGAAGCAGGAGTAGACCTTAGTTTCAAAAAGGTAATTCGTGATATTGGGCCTATTGACTCTGATATACAGGTGGCAGGTAGGTGTAATCGAAGTACTGAGTATGATATTTTGGGTGGGAAAATGGATATACTGAATTTGGGCAATGCAACAAAAGTATATAAAAAGACTTTGATAGAAAATTCCAAAAAAGTCCTCAAAAACAATTGTCCGATGGATAGTTCTGATTTTATAGATATTTCTATAGAGTATTTTGGTGCAATGAATTTTGAAGCAGAAAGCGCTCATTTACTTGAGGGAATAAAAAGGCTTAATTACCAGACAACCAGGACGAATTCTGAAAAACCTATTTCAAAATTTAAATTAATTAAGCAGCAACCTAATCACTCAATCTATTTACTCTATTTTAAAGAAGAATGGAAAAAAATGGATTTAGAGGATAATATTGATATTGAAAATCCTGAGTTGCTTATTGAAGAATTAAAAGAAAATTACAGAAAATTAGAAGAGGATGATTCTGACAAAGAACAACTTTTACTGGAAATTAAACAAATCAGGAGGAAACTTGCTAATTTTCAAATTTCATTGAGAGATTATGAATTGTATGGAGATAATCATAATTACTCGGAAGTTATTGATACTCTGAATTATGGTAACATCAAATATGTAACACAAAGTAATCTGGAAAATTATATGTATGATAAAGATATGGGGTTCTTATCTGAACCAAAAGATGATATTTCTGTTACAAAAACATTTTAATGTGGGCTAATTATGGAACTTGTACTGAAAAGCTGGGGCACATATATAAATAAGTCCGGCGAAATGTTTGAGATTAAAAAAGATGATGAAAAAACACGTATTTCTCCTTTGAAAGTGTCGTCTATTATCATTTCGCAGGGTGTATCAGTGAGTAGTGATGTGTTTATGATGGCTTTGAAAAATAATATTGATATTGTTATGCTGGATGACTATGGTAAACCTGTAGGAAGATTTTGGCATGCAAAAATGGGTAGTACTGCCAAAATTCGTAGAGCACAACTGGAATTGAGCCAATCTGAGGAAGGATTTGAGCATGGTATTCGCTGGGTAAAAGGAAAATTCGATAATCAGATAAATTACCTTGAAAAGACATTAAAGAGAAGAAGTAAATATCATACCCCTATCAAGGAAACAATAGAACAATTAGAGGAAAGCAAAAGTAAGTTAGATAATTTAGAGGGGAATATTGAAGAATTACGGGAAAAGGTGTTAGGTATTGAAGGTAGTGCGGGTAGAAAATGGTGGAGTCTTTTATCAAAACTTGTTCCCAATAGATTTACGTTTGAGGGAAGGAGTTTTCAACCAGCAGAAGATGAATTCAATGCTATGTTGAACTATGGATATGGAATGTTATATGGTAAAATAGAAAAAAGAGTTGTAATAGCAGGACTTGATCCTTATATCGGATTTGTGCATACAGATAATTATAATAAAATATCTTTTGTCTATGATGTAATTGAGAAATATCGTCCCTGGATTGATAGAACGATTATGAAATTGATTGGCAATAAAAAGGTAAAAAAGAAAACACACTTTGAAGATATGGCCAATGGAGTCTATCTTGGTGATGAGGGAAAAGATTTAATTATCCCTGCCATAAATGAATTTTTAGATAAAAGAATAAGGTATAATGGTAAAAATCAGAAAAGAAAAGACATTATTCAAAAAGACCTCCATAGTTTTGCTCAAAATATATTAGAAATCAAAGAAAGGGAAGAGGATGGGTAAGGACAAACAACTGGTCTGGGTAATGTATGATATTAGTGAGGATAAAGCTCGTAGAAAAATTGTACAGGCTACGGAAGAAGCGGGGTTATATAGAGTTCAGTATTCGGTTTTTCTGGGATCTATTCGTGAAAATAGATTGGATGAACTCTGTCTACAGGTGCAAGAATATATGGATGAAGATACTGATAGAGTATATATTTTTCCTATGTGCGAAAAAGATTTTAAAAGAGTGAAAACATATGGTGAAGCTTTTGATGAAGACATGGTAAATGATGAAGTTAAATCTTTGATTTTTTAGATAATGAGAATAAGACCAACAGACATAATTGAGTACATGTACTGTCCAAGATTTATTTATTTTATGAAAGTTTTAAAGATACCTCAATATGAGAATAGAAGATTTAAGGTAGAAAAAGGTAAGGAAATACATAAAAAACGTAAACGCGAAAACCCTAATTACCTTTGGAAGAAAATAGGAGCTGTAGATAGAGAACAGAATGTTTGGCTATTTTCAAAAAAATACTATTTATCAGGGATAATTGATGAAATTGTAACACTTGAGGATGATTCTCTTGCTCCTCTTGATTTTAAGTTTACAAAATTTAAAGGATATAATTATCGGACCCATAGAAAACAAATGCTCTGTTATTGTTTGCTTATAGACGAAAATTACGATAAAGATGTCAAGAAGGGCTATATTTATTATATTAGGGATGGTTACACACAGAAGAAAATAAATTATAGTCAAAGTAAGAAAGAAAAAATAATTCAGGTTGTAAATAATATTCTGAATATAATCAAAGAAGAAAAATTGCCTAAAAAAACTACCTATGAAAAACGGTGCAGAGATTGTACATATAAAAATATTTGTTCCTAATTTTTGATTGATTTACTGATGTAAATTTATTACAATTAGTTCCTTGACATAGTGAACCCATGTTTTTTCAGAGAAAATTATAGCTGTTTATATTTTAAACATCTGTAATAAATTGAATGTAAGTATAATAAGATGTTTTAAATAGAGAAATTTTACCAATTATAGGGTGTTAAATAACAATTTTAGAGGTATACAATGGACAATTTAGTTAATATTTTACCCTTACTAAATAATTGTAATTTTATGATTTTATAGAGAAATTGCTCTCTGAATCCATGATCCATTAAGGAAAGGATTAAAACACAGTCTATTAATACAAACCAATTATAAATTTAAGCTCTGAATCCATGATCCATTAAGGAAAGGATTAAAACACTGTTAATAATATAGCTATTATAATTAAACCTATCTCTGAATCCATGATCCATTAAGGAAAGGATTAAAACAATAATACCTGTGTTTCTCAATCCATTTTTCCTGAATCTCTGAATCCATGATCCATTAAGGAAAGGATTAAAACCATATATACAATTTACTATTATACCTTATTTAATCCTCTGAATCCATGATCCATTAAGGAAAGGATTAAAACACAGTCTAATAAATGTAAAGTTGACTGTTAGATTGTACTCTGAATCCATGATCCATTAAGGAAAGGATTAAAACAAAAATAATTAAAAGGGGTTATTATGAATAAGCAGGACTCTGAATCCATGATCCATTAAGGAAAGGATTAAAACTTTTGGTAATAACATTCAGAAGCTGTTATATTTTCTTTCTCTGAATCCATGATCCATTAAGGAAAGGATTAAAACATAATTAACTTAAACTGACAAACCTTCTTTTAATCCTCTGAATCCATGATCCATTAAGGAAAGGATTAAAACCCAAATTATGGAAAGTAGATTAAAAGAAGGTTTGTCTCTGAATCCATGATCCATTAAGGAAAGGATTAAAACCTACTCATACAATATTTAACCTTATTACTTACCTTATCTCTGAATCCATGATCCATTAAGGAAAGGATTAAAACTCTCAAGATTTCTCTTTTTAAAATAATTTTTTGTTTCTCTGAATCCATGATCCATTAAGGAAAGGATTAAAACTTGACCACTTCTGTATTATTATGAGTTCCATCTATCTTCTCTGAATCCATGATCCATTAAGGAAAGGATTAAAACCTAGCTTGCAAAGGTACATGAGTATCCTGAAAATACTCTGAATCCATGATCCATTAAGGAAAGGATTAAAACACTTATAAATAATACTCTGGATTGGTAATTCTTCGTCTCTGAATCCATGATCCATTAAGGAAAGGATTAAAACCCTAGATCCCAATTATTACTGTTAAAGTCCTGAAAACTCTGAATCCATGATCCATTAAGGAAAGGATTAAAACATAATTAACTTAAACTGCTAAACCTTCTTTTAATCCTCTGAATCCATGATCCATTAAGGAAAGGATTAAAACTCTTTTCTCAAACTTATAACAATAATCATCTCTATCAACTCTGAATCCATGATCCATTAAGGAAAGGATTAAAACCGTGATTGTTCAAGTGCTTCTGTAATATGGCCTACACTCTGAATCCATGATCCATTAAGGAAAGGATTAAAACCATGGTCTTTTTGGTACAACCAGGTTAATCTAGTTCTCTGAATCCATGATCCATTAAGGAAAGGATTAAAACATATTTGTCTCACTGCTAATATGACGTGATAAAACCTCTGAATCCATGATCCATTAAGGAAAGGATTAAAACCGGATGAAAGCCCTGAAAAAGAAGTATCTGACCCATTCTCTGAATCCATGATCCATTAAGGAAAGGATTAAAACTTAACAAAAGATACAGACTATATATTAGATAAGGAAATCTCTGAATCCATGATCCATTAAGGAAAGGATTAAAACGACAAACAGGTCAAAATTATAACCAAGGATATGAAAGCTCTGAATCCATGATCCATTAAGGAAAGGATTAAAACCTGATTTTACAGATGGGGTCAACGCAGTAGCAGTAGACTCTGAATCCATGATCCATTAAGGAAAGGATTAAAACGTTTGTAGAGTCAATATATTAGTAGTAGTGAAATTCTCTGAATCCATGATCCATTAAGGAAAGGATTAAAACTAATCCTCGGCGCCTTCGCTAATTAGCCTCTCAGCCTCTGAATCCATGATCCATTAGGGAAAGGATTAAAAAGAAGATTTGAATTAATTTTGGACATTTTGGTATATTAAAATTGAGACCACTGGATTTAGCTGGGAAAGTTATCCATCAAAACTAAGATAATACTATATTTCAGCGCATAACAGATCGTTTTAGCCTGAAACGGAAAAAGGAAAATATAAAACAATTATGAGGAGGACAAAATGGTTAAATTGGGTTATGAACACTGGAAAGACATATTACAAAATTATAGGAATTATAATGAAGCTCTTTTTGCTCTGGTATCCATAGAGGGACTGGAAAATGTTGGTAATGGTCAAAAGCAGGCTATTATAGATATTTGCCGCGAAGATAATTTTTTGATAAAGAAACAGGATATACTAGATCTGATCGAAAAATGGGACAATGAAATAAATTAGATATAAATTTGTCCAAAATATATTTTCAAAAGTTGGTATTTGACTACTTACCAAAGGGAAGGAAGGTTTACACACTTTTTCTTAGGGACCCATATCAAATTAAAATAGGTATCAATAAAATCAAATAATATGTTTTAAGAATATGTTTAATTCATTTCAACAAAACCATTTTTTTAGCTTTTGTAAAGTTGTCGGCAATTAACTGGTAATAATATGTTCCGGAAGGGATATTATCTTGATTGAAATTGATTTCGTATTTACCAGGTCTTAATTTTCTATTAACTAGTTCAATAATTTTTTGACCCAAATTATTATAAATTATGAGATTCACATGAGAATAGTGAGGCACATTAAAAGGTATATTGGTGCTTGAATTGAATGGGTTGGGATAATTTTTGGAAAGCTGGTATTTTTTCTGATAATTCTTGCTCACAAAAAAGTCAGGACGTTTAATTTTGTTCAATATCCAGTTATCAGGATCCAGCAGTATATCTCTGGGGTTCTCCTGGACAATTAGATCAAATTTCTGGCTTCTGGTAGAGTCCATAACAGTGAAATTGTAATTTTTGTTATTAGTCAATACTCTAATATCAATAGGCATCCAGAATGGTCCTGTCTTATTTTGAACCTGTTGTATATGTAAATTAATTTTATATCCATTTTTCACTTTTGTTGAGTTCCAGGAATAGGAGTACTTTGGATAATACTGTCCATAGAGCCACTGCTGGAAGAATTTATTCAAATTCAGGTCTGAAACTTGATTGCACAATTCTATGAAGTCTTCTGTAGTTGCTGATTTGTATTGAAATTTATTGGAGGTATAATATTTGTTTAGTATCTCAAAAAACACACTATCTCCCACTACATGACGAAGCATATGTAATACCCAGGAAGCTTTGTTGTAGCGTAAATTATAATCGAATAAGTCTTCTTCCTCCAACTTTTCAATGTAGATTGTGCCCGGTCCAAAATATTCGGAATATTTTTGATAATCACTGGCTGTAAAATTTTGATAGGCAAATTCAAACCAGAGTGCTTCGGAATAGCTAGCAAAACCTTCATTTAGCCAGAGATCATGAAAACTGTGACAGGTTACAGCATCACCCCACCATTGGTGGGCGAGTTCATGGGAGATCAACATTTCAGAAGCGCCACCCATGCTAGAGATTGTTTGATGTTCCATTCCACCTGCCCAGGTGATTTCGGCATGGCCATATTTTTCGTCAAGAAAAGGATATAGACCAAATTTACTTGAGAAAAAATTTATCATATCAACAGTTTTCTTATAGTCTTCTTCCCGACCAGGATAGTTATCCTGAAAAACGTAATATTGGACTTCCATGGAATCGTTATCATAAATATACCAGTCAGAAAATTTATGATAGGGATGGATTGCCAGAGAAATTAAATAAGTGGCAATAGGATATTTTTCATGCCACCAAAAAGTGGTCGAATCTGCTTTTTCAATTTTGTTTTTTAGTAAACCATTGGAAACCACATCTAGACCCTCAGGAACTGTGACCCGTATGTCCATGGAATCGGCTTTATCAGAAGGAACATCTTTGCAGGGGATCCAGGCCCGGGCTCCAAATGGTTCATTCAAAGTCCAAACCATACTTTTATCATTATATTTGTCAAAAGTAAAATCTCTATAAGGATTGTCTGACGGTTTACCTTGATATTTGATATAAAAACTAAAATTGTCCCCATCTTCCTTGGTAGAAGCTAATTTCACAGACAATATATCATTTGAATGAGTATACTCTAAATTAGTCTGAAATGATTTAGTTTGATAAATATCTGTTACACTCATACCCTGCCAGAAGTTTAAATCTATTTTTGATAATGAATCGGATATTATTTCTCCATCTATCTGTACATATCCTGCTATTCTTTTATCGCTAATATCTATTGACAGATTTAACCCGTAATATTTAATATCATATTTTTTCTGATTCGTTGACCTTTGTTGTAAAGCTTGTTTGTAGAGTTGATATTGTCTGGCTTTTTGCCTGCTTTCCTCTTGTCGAAAGGAGAGGTCAATATCAGGTACTTGAGAAAATAAGACCTGGATAATAAGTAGAAATACTATGTATAATTTTTTAGGAAGCATTGTCTTTAATTTGGTTATAATTTTCCTCTTTTTCCTTTTTTTATAGAAAATTTTACCTACAGGAAACTATTGGAATTAAGAATTAACAATTAAGGATGAAGAATTAGAAAAAATCAAAATTCAGAATTCACAATTGGAAATATGTTTCGCCCCTCC
>Ga0102941_1000548_pt1 | contig 17515 bp, 22 predicted proteins | sample SalPonR2_C_D2_MG_FD_79281 | JGI IMG/M metagenome (GOLD analysis project Ga0102941, IMG submission 79281) | Salt pond soil microbial communities from South San Francisco under conditions of wetland restoration - Salt Pond MetaG R2_C_D2_MG | ecosystem: Environmental > Aquatic > Marine > Intertidal... | reverse complement strand
TATAAACGCTAAAGAGAAATTATTGTTAAAATGCCCTAAAGGACATTTATGGGAAACAACATTTAGTAATTTTAAATCAGTAGGGTTTAGATGTAGAACATGCTCTTATGAAAAAAGAGGTGATATTTTTAGAACATCTTATAATGATGTCAAAAATTATATGATGAGGTTTGATCAGTATCTTATGAGCGAAACATATAATAATAATCAAGAAAAATTAGAGATTAGATGTGGTATATGTGATCATGTATATAATAAAGGGTTTGCTAGCTTTAAATCTGGTCATATGTGTCCGCAATGTGGTATCAAAAAAAGGTCTGAATCAAAAAAACATACATATGAATATGTTAAAGGTTATATAGAGTCTTTTGATTATAAATTATTATCAGAAACATATAATATATGTCATGATAAATTATTATTAAAATGTCCTGAAGGTCATGAGTATAAAGTAAGATTTTATTGTTTTAAAAATGGCCAGAGATGTCCTTTTTGTAGTAATAATACATCTAAAGGAGAAATAGAGGTTCAGGATTATATTGAATCACTTGGGTATAATATAATAAGGAATGATAGAACTCAAATATTAAACCCTTTAACAGGATATAATTTAGAACTTGATGTGTGGATACCTAATGAAAATAAAGCTATTGAATATAATGGAATGTATTGGCACTCTATGTTTGAGAGAAAGAAATGTGATGAAATAAAAGTTGATCAGTGTAAACAAAAAGACATAGATTTATTAATAGTGATTGATGAAAAATGGATCAATAATAATGATATGGAAAGAGAAAGAATTGAACAATGGCTATTAGAGTAATTAAAAACTGGAAATCACATGGTACCAACTGGAGAAGTGGTCATTTTTATACTTTTCGCTATAATGCATATAGACAAGATCCGAACCCTGTTATAATCTTGATGTATAAAATTGAAGGTATACACCCAAATACCGGGCATCAGCACAGATATTTACAAGCGATAAACCTTAGCTATATCCCCAGACAGCAGAGAAAAGCCTTTGTATCCTTATGGTTATCAGAGATGGATAAAAATAAAGGTAATGTAGAGTTTACATGGGATGTGGTACAATTTAGATTTCCATATCTTGATTTAGCAGTCCGTAGATATATGACGAAACCTGTATATAGAATACAAAATCCTCAATATATACCACCTGAGAATGTAGAAGATGTTGTTGTGAGTTCATGGGGTAAAGATTTTAGTAAGAAGTTAGAAATGGATATGGCTGCGAAAAAAAGTCGATCCCTTGGTAGGGGAGAAGCATTAAAGAAGAAGTATAGGAATAAGTGGGGTGGTTTTGGTTCTTCTTTCTTTGGATTTGCTAAGAGATTATTTAACAGATAAATTTTTGGTACTTTGCCAGGGTAAATATGACACTTTTTGTATATAACATATTGATATCAAAAGAAATATTTATTTATATGGGAAAATATTGGATGGAAAAGTATATTAAGGTAAAGTTGTCTTTAAAGGACAAACTCAATTTATTATTTTTTGATTTAATTCCAGAGAGGGTATGTGGTATTCTACCCAGAGAGAAAATGAACCAAAATTATAATAAACAATCTGAAGACACTGAAATAATTGAAGAAAGTGATGATATGGATAATATACCATTTTTTGATAACATAGGTGATTCAGAGACTAATTTTTAAAGAGAGGTGTGTAATATGTATAGTGGTAAAATAGTGATAGCTCCAAGAGCATCAGGAAAGACAACAAAGATATTATCGAGGTTTGATCCTAAAAAAAATGATGTACTTATAGTTCCAAATAAGAACAATCTCAAAAGATTGGTTGATGTCTATAGTTTTAAAAGTATAATTAGTAATTATCAGGGTATTGATAGATTTAAAGGTTTAAATATTAATACTCTTTATATTGATGAGTATTTATTTTTACCTGATGATTTTAAATTATCTATTAGACAATTTATAGATACATCTAAAATCAATAAAATTATTGTTATGACAACCTCTGATAAATTATATGATAAAGATGTTATAGATTTTATTAGGGTTATGAATCGTAATAATTTGCAGCATATTTTTAAGGATGTTTTGTTAAATGATTTTATTCAAAGATACAAAGATTATTTTTATAATCTTTTAACTGATCCAAATTTATCAATAGAGTCTTATTATGAAAGTATGAAATCCAGTATAGGTAAAGAAGCTTTTGAGAGAGAATATCTAGGTATATGGCACAAGTAATAATAAATAATATAAAATGGTTTATCTTATAAAATGGATATAGATGATATATTGTTTAACAAAAAAGGATTTATTATGGTTGATAAAAAGAAAGATGTTAAAAAAACAACAAAGAAGAAATCTAATGATTCTTATGGTATAGGATTGGATGTCGGGACTGGATATCTTAGTTCCTGTGGGTATGTTGATGGTAAGTTAAAGTGGTTTCCTTTAAGAAATGCGTTTTACTCTATAGATAAAGAAACATTTAGTAAGACAATGTTCAACAAACAACAAATGAAGTATGTTGTTATAGGTGAAATTGTAAATGTTATAGGAGATGATGCTTTAACATTATCAAGGATCCAAAATACTAGTGCCAAGAGACCATTATCTTGTGGGGTTATCAATAACAAAGAGAAATCATCTGCTCCTGTATTAAAATCTATGTTGGAGTATTGTATTAAGGGTCATAAGAAGAAGGATGGAGAGATCTGTGTTTTCTCTATACCTGGTCCAAAAGTAGGAGATGAGGGTTTTGATGTTGATTTTCATTCTATGAGTATAGAGGGTTTATTAACATCATTTGGATTGAAACCTGTTCCTTTAAATGAGGCTTATGCTGTTATATTGAGTGAAATGGAAACAGCTAAAGATATTACTGGATTGGGTTTTTCTTTTGGTGCTGGGTTAGTTAATGTAGCTTTTGTATATAAGTCTATGTTATTGTTTAGTTTTAGTATTGATAAATCGGGTGATTTTATAGATAATAAATCTGCTGATACATGTGGTGTAAAGGATTCTTTAATGAACCATTTAAAGGAGACTGATCTGAATTTAAAAGCTGATGATATGGAGTTAACGCCTGAGCTAAGAACATTAAAATTTACATATAAATATGTTATCAAAAACACATTAAAGAATGTAATGTCTGCATTTAATAGAAATGATACAGCCAATATTGTTGAACCTATTCCTATAGTTATATCCGGTGGTACAAGTATCCCTGATGGATTCATTGAAATGTTTGAAGACGAATTAAATGGAATAGATTTACCCTTTGAAGTTACTAAAGTAATACCATCAAAGAACAGACTTGGTGCTGTGTCTAAAGGTTGTTTAGTTTACGCAAAGGAGTTAGAATCAAATGTTTAACATGGTTAAAAATAAGATATCTTCCATAAAAAGTATGTTTGTTAATAGTATAGAAGAAGAGGAAAGGTTATTAAATAATATATCATCTGCTGTATTAATGGCAGAAAGAGAATATGATGATATATCCTTTTCATTAAAAAACAGTATAAAAAAAGAACAAATGCTTCATGTAATGGTTGATATATGTAATAACCTTATAAAGAATAGATTAGATCATGATAATATAAAAAATATTATATATGAATTGATAGATATATTGAAAATAGATGGTATTTATTTAACAAAGTATAAGAATAATACCTTTACTACTATAAAGGAATGGAAATCAGTTGATTATGATTATCATTTAATATTTGGTAAACATTTTTATGATGATTATATTAAATATCATGATAACAATGATTTTCATAGGTGTTTCGAAGGTGATAATACTAGGGAGTGTGTATTTCCTATAAGAATTAATGATACATTATGGGGTACATTTAATCTGGTTAAAATAAAAAATGAAATAGATGAGCCTAATTTATGTGCTGTAGATGGTAAAAGACTATGTTATTGGAATGAGGATCAAGTATTTATTTGTAGTATATTATCATCTGTATTTTCTTCACATATTAAGACATATAAGCTTATAGATGATCTTGAACAACAGAATCAGATTATAGATAAGACAGCTAAGATGATTAATGTGTTTACATGGACTAAGGATGTTAATGGTAAATATTTATGGTGCTCTAATTCATGGAGAGACTTATTTCTTAGAACTAGTATTGATGTTAAAGGTAAATATGATAGTGATATTATAAAAGAGTATAAAGAGTCAACAGGAAAAAGACATACTTTTTATAATATTTGTAGGTTAACTGATAATCATTGTATAGATAATGGTAAAACATGTCATTATATTAAAGTTGGTTATATTTCAGATGATATGTATATCTTTGATGTAAAGAAATCTCCTTTATATGAGGATGGTAAAATTGTAGGTGTTGTTAGTGTAGCCAGAGATGACAGTCTTGATAAGGAAAATGTTGAGAAAATGTTATCTTTTTATAAAGACAAGGGTATAGCAAAGAAATTAAATAAAGATATAAGTGAAAATGGTGTTGTTGCTTATTGGATAAAAACTGAAGATACTAATATAAATGTATCTGAAGGGGTATTACCTAAGTAATGAATGATATAAATAAAGACAAAGAAAATCTTAATGATCTTATTCAAGGTTTATCTGTTCAAATTAAAGATTTGAAACAAAAAGAAGACACAAAGAATAAATATGATTTTGCTCAAGAAACCTTGTCAAATCTTAAAGATTTCAAAGATATGAATAAAAAAAACAATGCTAGTATTGCCACATGGATATCTGTAAGTGTTGCTATAATAGGGTTGTTTATAACATTGGCTGCTTCTTATGGTACATTAAGACTAACTATGCAGGATTATTTTAATGACGTTGATTCTTGTAAAGAAAATATCGTTGCTATTGACGAGGAAATAAAAAATTTAGAATCTTATTTCTTAACTCAGGGAATACAAGAGTTTAAAATTGAACAGTTAGAGAAAAGTCTTAATGAGCACAAGAAAGATTTCAGGGATTTTAAAAATAAAATTGATAAATGAGGAAAATTTTGTTATGGAGAAAAATTCATCTGATAAAAAATATATAGAAAGCTTAAAAGAGCAGATTTTATATAAAGATAAAGTTATACAGGATATGTATGATAAAATCAATGAAATTAAAAATGTATTTAAAGTTGTAATGGAAAAAGATAATATAATTTATAAGTCTAAAAAAGAGCTTGAAATGATATTTGATGCTACAGATGATTATATTGTTATATTAGATCTTGATTATAATATAAAGCGAGCTAATAAAAAATTTTGTAATCTAGTTGGTAGAGATCCAAAAAATGTTATAGGAACAAAGTTTAATAAATGGTTTGGTAATGATATTAAAATTGATTTTGAAGAGATTAATATACCTAAAGAGTCTTTCATAGAAACAATATTCTATAGTAAAATATACAAAAAAAGATTTTTACTTAGATCTAGAAAACTAGATAAAGAATTTGAACCCCTTGTGTACCTTCACATAACAAAAGATATTTCTGAAATGGATAAATTAGTAGAATGTTAAATGATTTAAAACCATACCCATTTTTCCAAGGCGATGACGGATTATTATATCATTTTGATGTAAATAGAAGTAAATGGTTGTCTGTTAATAGAGAAACCATGGACTTTGGTATAAATGCAAAAAAGATAAAAGGGAAAAGATATATGGCATCTACTGGTAAATTTTATAGTAATTTGTCAGGTAAAAAATTATTAAGAGATGCTACAATAACTTCAATTAGTATACAGACATCAAATGTTCAGGCTACATTTGATATACATTTACATAAAAACAAAGTAACGGACTCTATATATTCAGTATCATTAGTTAATGAAGAATCAAAAATTGTTGATAATGTTAATTTTGATTTATTCAAAAATGATTTTATTCAAGTATCTATATTAAATAATAATGTGGATATTAACTATCCTGAAGTACTTATTGAATATTGTTGGAGAAATACTTATTAAAGGAGAAAATAAATGGCAGAACTTTATACAGTTATTATTAAAAATAACACAGCAACAGATAGGGTTATAGAAGAACTTGGTATAACTATTCTAGGTAATACAACCTATAACATGTCAGAACAATTTGATTATCATGAAATATTTGGTGCTGAAACTCTTAGAGATTTTGTTTCTAATGGGAATTTAGTGGTAAATAATGGAACTTCTGATCTATCAGCAGTTGATGGATATGATTGGATAGAAGTACTTAATACATATAACGCAAAAGACTTGTTCTATACAAAATCACAACTTCAAACAAGTGGTGACTCATCTATTCATTGGGATAACATTACTAATACACCTTCTTATGGGGCAATGGAATGGAAAGAACCGGCTAAATTTATTGTATTGAACACAGATGGTGATACAACAGGTGCTTTACCAGAAGATGTTATTATAGATGGTACAGATTATAAACAATATGATGGATCAACATGGACTACTATTGGATCCATATCATCAGGTGACAGAGTTATTAATTTAGATCAAGCCGAAAACGCTATTATAGAATATGATGGTTCAGTATGGACAGTTCCAGAATCACCTTCTGAATCTGACGCTGTTATGATCGATGATGACGGTGATGGGAAACAAGCTCAATATGTTTATGATGGGACATCATGGAAAAAGATCGGTGATGTCGATTTTGCTCATCATTTTAACGGTGATCCTAGTAAACATGACGCATCTGAAATTGATGTAGAGGGCACATATACTAATATTCCTGGTACACCTACTAATCTTGAAACAACTATTAGTACTATTTCTAGTCAATTAGGAAGTGTAGCAGCATCCGCAGCTGATAGAAATACTTTAGATGAATCATATGATGAAGGTGGACAAGGACAAGGAAGAATTATTAATGCGGACTCTGGTGCTGTTAAAATAGAAGCTACAGGTGGTTATTCCCCTCTCGAACTGGCACAATTATCAACAGCCCCTAATACAGGACTGGCAGGTGGTCAATTATGTGTTGTAGATGGTTTACTTTATGTGTATGATGCTGTTAGATTAAAATGGTTATCTGTTAATAGAGAACTTTTAGTGTTTGGTAGAAAGGGTGTTAGTAAAAATACATGGTTGTCCTTTTGTGTTGGTAATTTACCATCAAATAACTCTGGTTTTAGATTAATGAGAAATGGTGTCATTACATCTATTTCTGCACATGCTGATACTACAGTTGTTAATGGCAATGCAGACATTCACGTAAGAAGAAATGATGCTTCACCAAATATAGCAACACTAACAATGGCATCTGGTACTCATGGGACATCTGATACTAATTATAATGTTAATGTTTTAAAAGATGAATTCTTACAATGTTACTTAGAAAAATCTACTACAGGTGGTGTTGAAGACGTTGTTGTTATGATGGAAATGGCATATACAGTATAAAGGAATTCTAAATGCCTGAATATAAACAAACTGTTATAGTTAAAAATAATGGATCATCTGATATAATGATTGAAGATCTTGGGATAACTGTCTCATCCGGGGCAGTTATCACTCTTACTGATTATTTCGATATATATGTTATATTGGGATCAAATGATCTTTACGATTTTGTAACAAATGAAGACTTAGTCATTAATAACGGATCAGATGATTTAGATGTTGATATAGCAAGAGACTTTCTTACTATAGAAACTATTAAATCAAGTGGTGGATCAAGTGGTACAACAGGTAAACTTTTTCATTATCAAGTTTATGAAGATAAAGACATTAACAATGGTAAATGGTTAGAATCATGGCCAGATGGACATGATTCTGGAAACTGGTCAGGATATTCAGATGGTAATAAAATACCATATATTTTCCCATTTAATTGTAAACTATCTTATATAGATCTTTTTTTCAAAGGTGCTGATTATGATTGGAGAAGTAGCGCAGGTAATTTATATCTTACTCTTGCTTTAATGGATCATAATTATAATAGTGCTTATGAGATAGTTAGATATAATTTCACATTAGAAGGTAATTTTACAGGGAATAAAATAGATCATGATAGTTTTAAATTCACAGAGCCATCTTTTACTATAATGTCTGGATCTCAAGACATAATTAAACCAGCTATCATAGGTATTATGTTTAGAAAAGATAACAGTCAACCAGGACAAATATATAAATTAAAAGATCCTATTATAAATTTAACATTTGAAGGAATATAACATGGGATTACAAAAAGAAATAACATTTGATAACGGGATGACTCTTAATGATGGATATTCTGTTATATATAAACTGGAACAAAATATTTTTCCTATAGAATCAATTGAGATTATAATAAGAATATATTATAATAAACAAATGTTTGATGATAATAGACCAGCAGTAGACGAAATGACATATAATGTTCAAGGAAATGACTATGATTTGTTCTTTTCAGATTTTGAACTTAATAAATCAGACCAAACCCTTGTTACTCAAGCATATAGTTATTTAAAATCATTAAGTGTATATAATGGAGCTATAGAAATATAATGCCTTATGAAAACATAACAAAATATTTAAAGAATGTATCAGGTAAAATAATAAAATGCAGTGATGGTGATATTATACCACCTGAGCAAGTTATTCCTGTTACAAATGATATGTTTTTCCATATAATAAAAGATGATTATATATTATCTAAAATAGAGACAGGTGACATAAAAGTTAGCAGAGATGGTGTGAACTTCTTTGGTGATAATTTAAATGGACTGATTTATTTAATAAACAGATTCGATGATGGTGGGAATGTAATATGGAATGACAATATTATTACAATATCACCTACTATAAGACAAGATAGAAAAACAGGTGTTAAAGCCACGTCTCTAGCATTATCCCTCTTTCAAATTCTTAAAGACTTTTATAATGACCCATTGAACCCATTATATACTGGACCTGACTATGAAACAATTTACTGGGATAATGTGCCAAAATTACAACAAACAGTTCAATATATTGAAGACACTATTAAAAAAGAAACATATAAAAGACCACGGAGAATAATTATTCAAGATGGTTCACATACTAAAGAACATTTATTGAAATTTGACATCATTATTTTTAATGAGGTATCTGATATAATAGATGAAATAAAAGTGTTAAACCTACTACAGTATTATTTGGAATGGTAAGTAATACGTTATCTCTATCAAATTTTACAACAGCTGTTGATAATTTTTCAGATAGTATAGATGGAATATTTATTGAAAAATCTGGATATGATAATGGTACTGTAGGTACAAATAGCAGAGAAGCAACAAATAGTAAAATAGACTATGTTCATAATTTAGATAAGGTTGTTATGTTAGATGCAGAAAATGTTAATCATATAAATGGCAATAATAATGATACGTCTTTCCCAAATTCAACATGGAACAGTGACCTTATTGAATCATCTTTTAAAAGAGGTGATTGGTACCTTATTAACAATTTTGTTTTAAATAATGGTACATTTATTGATAAAGATACATGGTTATCTGATATGAATGAAATTTTTCAAATGAGATATGACATTGATATAAATTTATGTGGTATATGTGACACACCTAGTAATGATCCTGAATCCCCTCAAAAATACCATACAGCGTGTATGGCAGCAGCTATTACAGCTTTAGATGCCGCAGGTGATAAAGAAGGAATTTTTTATGAAAGAGGTGAAAATCCTTTATCTAATGTTATTATGTGGGATAAATACCCAAAGATAATAGTAGAAGATGGATATATTAGAAGATATTTCGAGGGTGCTACAATGTCAATAGATTTTTCAACTACTTATAATCATTCTATAGAACAATTGTTGTAAGGATATAACAATATGCAAACAGTTAAAATAGGAAATGAGGTTATTGAAGATTTTGCTGTAACAGATAGCTATCATAACCCTGTAACAGGATTAAATATAGGCAACTTTGATCTTAAAATATACAATGGAGTGGGCACAGATAGAACATCTACAGTTGGTGCATCATTACAAGAACTAGATAATGGTAATTATAGATTACTGTTTACTCCAGATAGCAAAGGCATATGGGGTGTTATCTTAAAAAACACTCTTTATTTCCCATATGGCAAGGGAACATCTGTTAATATTATTGATTATGATATACAAGATGTTGGTGATATGTTAAAAAGGATATTGGGCCTAACTCAAGAGAACTATTATGTATATGACACATCATTTGATGCGAATGATAATATGACAAATAGTAAGATAAGAATATACTCCGATGGTACCAGTGTAGGTACCACTAATAATATAATAGCGAATTATAATGTATCCGCTTCATATGATACAGATGGTAACTTAGAAACTTACTCCGTTGAGAAAGTATAAATTATGACAATTCCATTAGTAACAAAAGGTATGATATCACCTAGAAAGGGTGGATTACTTGAAGGTGAGATAGAAATAGAACCAGATAGATGGCAATTAATATCTTTACCTGTGAAATATGGTTACTATAATATTATAGATAATGAAATAAAAAGATCCAAAACTGTAAGGGCTACAATATATAATTATGTTGTTACTCAACTTGAAACAGTTTATAGTGATGATATAGAAAATCTCATAGGTGTTGTTAACACTTATATTGGTGATAATAATTTTTTCTGGAACTATGTGCCAGGATTCACTCCAGAAGAATCAGAACATAATTTTAAACTAATATATGATGACGGGCCTAGAGAAGAAATTGTACCTTTTTGGATTAGAAGTAAAGTAAACTATAATATGATAATTAAATGGAGAACATAATCTACTATGCTTAACATTACATTTGCCGGTAATGTATTCGATTCAAACGAAGATCAATATGTGGGAAACGAAGTTGCATATCAGGCCCTATTTTATTCACCATCATCAGATTACTATAAATGGAATGATATTCACCTAACAGAACTAGGTAAATATAATATCAATCTCGGTGACGGTGACTGGTTAACTCAATCAGGATACACACCATCTTTAAATGACAAAATTATTATTTGCTTCTGGGTAGATAATACTAAAAATAGATCAGATCTAGATATAACAAAATGGTCATTTATAGAAATAGAACACGATGGTAGTTATCTATATATAAATGATGCGCAAATTAAAACACCACAAAACCCTTTATGTTTATTCGATATATCAGGAAATGTGACTATTAATAACAATGGCACTACTAATGATAATAATTGGGTGTTTAATAATGTAGATCAATACCAAGAATATGAAAGGTATAATCAAATACTTTTCCCTATAATGGAATTTCAGGATGACTCTATTACCGTAGACTGGGGTGATTCCAATATAGAAATATTTGATTTTGTTGACTCTATGAACCATATATATGATGAACCGGGAGATTATCATATATCAGTTATGGTAGAAAATGTTAGTGGATTAACATGTCAGTCAGAATTTGATGTACAATCCGATGCTATTATAAATGAAGGACTAACATGGACAATTCCATCATATAAAAACCAACCTATAACATTTAATCCAAATATAACAGGTGATACATTACAAATTATATCAGTATCTTATAACATAAATGGAGATGATATATATACAGGACTATATTATGATGAGTCCTTCCAACATACCTTTACAGAACCAGGGCCACATACTATAACACAAGATATAATTGTTGATAATGTTTATGGAACAACACATATTATTAAAGATTATACAGTATATCTTGACTCAATTGCTAACTTTTATAAAGACGATGGAACATGTGGGCCTATTTTTATAGATAATAGTATAGTTGGTAATGGGAATATAACAGAACATTACTGGGCTATTAAGTATGATGGGGAAATTATATCAGAATATACTGGGGATAGTTCATGGGAATATACTTGGCCTTATATCGGTATTTTCACTGTATTACATAAAATAAAAGACAGTGAAGGAAACCAATTCGGTATAGAAAGAACATATGACATTAAAAAATGCCCCGGATCTAAAGAAGAATCAGGAGGCGGGGGTGGTGGTGGATGGACACAAACTGTATATGTAGAAAAAGAATTCCCTAAACTTAGTGTTAAAAAGATAGATGAAATAGATGAACGCAACATAAATATTAATATCAAAGCAACTATTTTAAAGAGGTAATAAACTATGATAACTTTTAATACAACAAAAGAAAAAAAGATTAAATTTGCTCTTGATATAGAAGGTATAGACAGCAAAGTTCTTGAATATTATATTAGATTGTCTTCTGATAATACTGATCTGGGGTTTAAAGGAAATTTAACAGAAGGTAATATATTAGAATTTACAATTCCCGCTCTTAGTGATATAATAAAAGAATCAGAGCTAAAGGATATCAAAAATATCAAGATAGAGGTACATGATAAAGAAAACAAATACTATTTAAGACCTTTTGATGACATGGTGGAATTTGAACACGGTCCTAAAGCGGTTACTGAAATGAAAGATCAACAAGACAAAAACAAAGATATTAAAATGAAAATGAAAATGACTGAAGAGCTTGATGATAATAAACCAGCTCCTAAGTCCAGAATAAGCAAATTTTTAAAATAAAATGTTAAGGAGATTTTGAACTATGGCTATGATTAAATTTAAAATGTATGAAATTAAGAACATGAAAGATCCTTTGTCAAAACTTATTGATAAGGAAATTCCTGTTAATACAGCCTTTAGATTGAACAAACTTGTGAAATCAATTGATGAATATCTTACCGAAATTGAAGAATATAGAGTGAAGCTTATTAATCAATTTGGTGAAAAGAATGAAGAAAAGAATCAGATCGAAGTACCACCAAAGAAAATGAAAGATTTTAGTCAGCAAATGAATGAACTTTTGAATGAAGAGGTAGAGATTGATTTTAAACCTATTAATATTAATATGTTTGGAGATAATCTTATGCTTTCAACTAAAGATTTGATGGTGCTTGAAAAACTATTTGAGTAATGCCTAAAAAATTTACATATGATTATGTTAAAAATATTATAGAAAATGAGGGCTATACTTTATTATCAGATAATTATAAAAACAACCGTACAAAAATTGAATTAATATGTCCTTATGGACATGAATATAAAGTAACATTTGGTGATTTTTATAATTCTGGAAGTAGATGCCCTTTATGCTATAATAAAAAACGTAATAAAGACAATGTATTAAAATATGATTATGTTAAAAATTATATAGAACAAAAAGGATATACTTTATTATCAGTATCTTATAAGAACTCTAAACAGAAATTATTAGTTCGATGTCACGAGGGTCACGAGTATAAAGTAACATTTAACAATTTTAAACAAAAGAATTCAGGTTGTTATGAGTGTCTTTATGGCAAAAAAAGAACAATAGATGATGTTAAAAATATAATAGAGAAAGAAAAAGGATATACTCTATTATCAACATCTTATAAAAGTAATAAAGATTTGTTAGATATAATGTGTGGTAACGGTCATATATACAAAACAACATTATCAACCTTTTTAAAAGGACATAGATGCTCTGTATGTTTTTATGATAAATTGAAACATACATATGATGATGTTAAAAAATATATTGAATCATTTGGTTATAAACTATTATCTACATCTTATAAAGGTGTAATGGAAAATATAAAGGTAAAATGCCAATATGACCACACTTTCAACACTAGTTTTAATAGATTCTTAAGCGGTAAAAGATGTCCTATTTGCTGGAATGAATCAACTTCAAGTAAACAAGAACAAGAGTTACAAGATTATATTGAATCACTTGGATATGATATAGTAAGAAATGATAGAACACAAATAATTAACCCTTTGACAGGTAAACATCTTGAACTAGATATATGGATCCCTGATAAAAATAAGGCTATTGAATATAATGGCACATACTGGCACTCCAATAAGTATCAACAAGTAAAAGATAAGATAAAGATAAATCAATGTAAAGAAAATAGTATTGATTTGATGATTGTTGATGATATTATGTGGAATAATAACAATGCTATAATAAAAAATACTATAAAAATGTGGATCAATGAAAGTAATAATAGCAGGTAGTAGAAATTGTTATGATTACAGTATCTTAGAAAACGCTATAAAAGATAGTGGTTTTAATATAGATGTTGTGATATCTGGTTGCGCCCGTGGATCTGATAAATTAGGTGAAAAATGGGCTAAAAAAAATGGGGTTATGGTAATGAAATTTCCTGCTGACTGGGCTAATAAAGGTAAAAAGGCAGGGATGTTAAGAAATATTCAAATGGCAAAAGTATCTGATGCGTTGATCGCATTATGGGATGGTAAAAGTACAGGTACTATGCATATGATTAATATAGCTAAAAAATACAATCTACACATCTATATTGCCTATTATATATAATCAGTTATAAAAAATTTGTTCCTTTGTATAAATAATACCTAGAAAGATATTAAAAAGTAAAGGGATAAACATGAAAATTAAAAACAAAGACTTAGTTCTTACCAATAAAAATGGCGAATACCAGAAAATATCTTTTAAAGCTGGTACTAAAGAAGCCCATATTTGGTATGATGACATTGAAGATGAAATTATTATTAACGGAACGTTAAAGATTGAAGACATTTATACTAATGAAAGTGGTGTTACTTTAGAACATAATAAACTTTCAGGTCATAATGTAGCACCATATATACATTTAACACAAGAAGAATTTGATAAATTTGAAGTACTAACTGATGGTAGCATGGTGACAAATTTACACTGGCATGAAACAGTAAATGGACATAAATTGACAGTTAACACAGGACAACTACCAACTAGTAATAATGCTTTCGATGTTCATATTGTAATAGAATAAATAATGAAAAAATTAACATATGATTATGTTAAAAAGTATATAGAAAGGGAAGGATATCAATTACTATCTGATACTTATATAAATAAAAGAACAAAATTACAAGTGAAATGTTCCAAGGGTCATGTATATGAAGTAACATTTAGTAATTTTAAATATCGTGGTAGTAGATGCCCTTATTGTATAAACAAAGCTAAATTAAAACAAAATTATGTTAAAACGTTCATAGAAAAAGAAAGATATTTATTATTAAATCAGTATATAAACGCTAAAACAAAATTATTACTAAAGTGTCCAGAAGGACATGAGTATAACACATTATTTAACACATTTAAAAGGGGTCATAGATGTCCTTATTGTGTTGGATTAGCAAAGTTAGACTATGATTATGTTAAAAGTTATATAGAAGATGAGGGATATCAATTACTATCTGATACTTATATAAACTGTGAAACAAAACTATTAATAAGATGTCCAGAAGGACATGACTATAATGTAAGTTTCCATGGCTTTTCTAATGGTTCAAGATGTCCTGTTTGTAATTTAAAATCACAATCAAAAGGAGAGAATGAATTACAAATGTTTATTGAGTCACTTGGTATCAATATAATTAGAAATGATAGAACTCAGATAATTAATCCTTTAACTAATAGAAATCTTGAACTGGATGTATGGATTCCTAGTTTAAACAAAGCCATTGAATATAATGGGGAATACTGGCACTCGTTTCCAAATAGTATTAAAAACGATCAAATTAAATCAAATCAATGCAAAGAAAAAAATATAGACCTTTTAATTATTGGTGAAAACGATTGGATAAATAATAATAAACAAATTAAAGAAAAAATAAAATTGTGGCTGTGCTAATAATTATAAATAAAAACGAACCAATTGTAAATAAATTACAATTAAAACTAAACAAGGAGAATTAAATTATGGGATATAAGCTTAATATTCGTAATGCTGGTAACGATGCGTGGATTAACCTATTACAGGCAGAATACTTATCAGTAAAGGATACAAACGGATACTTTTCAGCAACAGATATCGAGGGTACTCTTGATGAAATCTTTGAAACCAAAGTAGATAGAGTTGAGTCAGCTTCAGCTCCTACCGCAACAGACGATAGCTATCAAATCGGTGGTATTTGGGTAAATACTACATCTGATACCGTTTATGTAATGGTTGATAATACACCAGGGTCCGCTATCTGGATGGACGTTTCTTCTCTAGAAGTAGAGGATATTCAGGATATCGTAGGTGATATGGTTGATGGTGGAACAGAAGGTAATATCGCTGTAACATATGACGATACAGCAGGTAAACTTAACTTTACTGTAGAAACAGCTACAGACTCTACTCTTGGTGCAGCTTCTTTCGATTCAGCCTTTTTCGACGTTACTACAGGACATGTTGAACTTAAAGCAGGTGGTGTTACTGTAACAGAACTAGCAAATAATATTGACGCTACTGGTATTGGTTTCGATTCCGATAAAGTAGATGGTAGAGATGTTGATGACTCAGGTACTTCTACTAATGAATTATGGACAGCTGGTAAAATTATTAATTATGTCGATCAGTTTTCTCAAGGACTAGATTGGCAGGACTCAGTTCTTGATAAAGACATTGATGATCCGCCCGCATCCCCTTCCACAGGTGATAGATATCTTGTTTCTTATCCAGCAGCAGCAGCTACAGGCGACTGGGCAGGTCACGATAACGAACTAGCTGAGTGGGATGGGTCTGCATGGCAATTTACTGCTGTATCTGAAGGTATGGCAATGTGGGTTGAGGATGAGGATGTTGTTTATACCTGGAATGGTACAGGTTGGGTAAAAGTAAGCTCTACTCAGCAACATAATAACTCCGCAGGTCTTCAAGGTGGAAATGGCACTGATGAATTTTATCATCTAACAGACCTTGAACATACTGCAATAACAGGTACAAAAACAGCAAACACTGTGTTTGCAGCACCCGACGGTACAACAGGTGTTGGTGGCTTCAGAGCTCTTGTTCCTGATGATATTCCTACTTTACTTTCTACAAAAATCTCTGACTTTGATGACGCTGTAGAAACAAAAGTTAAAAGTGATCTAGGGGCTGGTACTCATACTAATATCACAGTTAATACCGCTACCGACAACCAAATTTCTTTAACAGTTGCAGAAGCCACAACTTCTACTCTCGGTGTCGCATCCTTTGCAGATACAGACTTCGTGGTTTCCTCAGGAGCTGTTACTATTAAAGAATCAGGGATTGATCATGGGCTTGTGTCTGGGCTTGGGGATGACGATCACACTCAATACATGCATAACACAATTGCTAGATCAGTTTCGGCAGTACATACTTTTAATCCTTCTTCAGCAGGTGCTCCTTTTATTCTTGGGGGTAACGCTCAAGGTCAATTAGTAACAGGATTAAATGCCGATTTACTTAATGGACAGGATTGGTCAGTTGGTGCGACAGCGTCAGCTCCTTCATCTCCTCAAACAAATGATATATGGGTCGAAATTACGGCCTAAAAATCACTCTGTATAGAATATAGAGGGTTGAAACATACCCTCTAATATTATTATCAATATTATGAGAGAAAGACCATATGCCAAGAAAACTCACATATGAATATGTTAAAGAATATATAGAGTCAGAGGGGTATCAACTACTATCTGACTCTTATATTAATTGTAGCACAAAGTTGTTGATAAAATGCCCTGATGGTCATT
>Ga0102941_1000547_pt1 | contig 17523 bp, 22 predicted proteins | sample SalPonR2_C_D2_MG_FD_79281 | JGI IMG/M metagenome (GOLD analysis project Ga0102941, IMG submission 79281) | Salt pond soil microbial communities from South San Francisco under conditions of wetland restoration - Salt Pond MetaG R2_C_D2_MG | ecosystem: Environmental > Aquatic > Marine > Intertidal... | reverse complement strand
TGCAAATGGAGGAGAAGGTTGGTTACCTATTGGAGATTCTTCAAATAAGTTTGTTGGTAATTTTAATGGTAGTGGGTATACTATAAGTGATTTATATATATTTAGAGATGGCGGTCCTGGAAGTGGTTATCAAGGTCTTTTTAGGTATATTTCATCTGAAGCGATAGTTAGAAATGTTGGAGTAGTTGATGTAAATATAACTGGAGGTAGTGATTATGTGGGAGGATTAGTTGGAATTAACTATAATGCAAGTGTTATAAATTGTTATTCAACTGGTGTAGTTGAAAACGCTGGTGATTGGGGTAGTAGGACAGGTGGATTAGTGGGGTATGTAGATGAAGGATATATTAATGATTCATATTCTAATGCTAACGCAACATTATCAGGTGATGGTGATTATGTTGGAGGATTGATAGGAGATATGGGTTCTCCCTCCTATGTTTATAAATCATATTCTACTGGTTATGTATCAGGAGGTAGTAGTGGTGGATTAGTAGGTGATAGTGGTGCTGGAGCAGAAGAATATGACTCATTTTGGGATGTAAATACTTCAGGACAAACAGGTAGTGCTGAAGGAACAGGAAAAACAACAACAGAAATGCAAGACATAACAACATTTAATGATACAGCAACAGAAGGATTAGATAATCCTTGGGATATAGTAGAAGTATTAACAGATTATAATAGTTATCCACTTATGAGTTGGGATGAAGGAGAATCAGGAACTTGGACTATATATCAAACTGATGTAGATGAGACACCACCACAATTCACATTTATTCCTAATGATGAATCAATAACTTATGGAGATGATTGGACAGGAGTAGATTTTGATGCAGAAGATGCAGATTCAAGTATAGATACATGGTTTATTAACGATACAAATAATTTTAATATCAATCAAACAGGTTATTTAGATGATAATCCAACATTAAGTGCAGGAACATATGATATTAATGTTTCAGTTAATGATACTTCAGGTAATACAAACTCAACAGTTTATACTCTAATAGTTAATAAAGCTCCTGTAAACATAGACATATACTTTTCAGATGGAACTACAACAGTTAAAAATGATAATTTAACAATAACAAATAATGATGAATTAAATGTTACAGCAAGAATAAACATAACAAAAACAGACCAAATTAAAGATAATTTATTCGATTTATACCAGGATGGAAGCGAAGTTGGAACTTTTAACACAGAATATATTGAATATTTAAATGATAGTTTAGTTGTAGGTAAATATTACTTCAACTCAACATGGTTAGGAAATGAAAACTATACTTCAGCAACAAGAGACCCAACAGTAACAGTTGATGATGTAAACATAACAGTAATTAAACCTGAAGAATATGAAACCATAGAATCTTCTACTACTGCTTTTGAAATTGAAACAGATAAGAATTCAAGTTGTATATATAATGTAAATCATAATTCAAATTCTACTATGAGTACAAGTGATAATTTAACTCATACTGCAACTAAATCTTTATCTGACAATTCTTATCAAGCATTTTTCTATTGTAATGCTACTGATTCAGATGCAACAGGAAGTGCTAATGTTACCTTTGATGTAAGCATAGATGCAGGTAGTCCAGGTCCACCTAGTCAAGTTATTGAAGAATTAAGAGGTTGGTATATGGAATTAGACGGAGAAAACGAAAGTTATGAAACAACATTTAAAGATGGTAAGGTAGTACCTATCAAAATAATAAGTTATTCAGATAAAAATAAGGTAATAGATTTAAGTTGTGAAAGCTTAGTAGAAGAAGAAAATGCAAGTAATGATGAGAGTTTTTGTAAATATGTAGAATTTAAAGAAGATAGTGTATTCTTAGAAAGTAATGAAACATATACAACAAGTATGACATTTAATATACCAAAAGATGAACAATTATCAGACTCTTATGAATTTACTACTAAAGGAGTAGATAATAATGATTACTCTTACAAAATAACTGTATATGGGGATACAGAAAAACCACTTATTGAAGTAGATAAATTAAGTGATGATATTATGATAGGTGATTTAAAAATACCTTATTGGGCAATATTATTCTTTGGTGTGATGCCATTTGTTTTCTTACTATTAGAATATGGTGTGTTTAAGCCATCAGGAGCTAATAATAGTAGACATGTCATTAATTTTGTGATAACATTGGTGATAACTTTACTAATTGGTACAATAATTTAAAATGGTAAAAATATTTAAAGACAAAGCCGAAAGAACATGGATATTAACAGCTATGGTTACTCTTTTTGTAATAGTTATTTTAGCTGGTATTATTCCTCAGACAATTGCACTCAAGGAATCAGGTTTCGAAGAAGCTAACATTAGACAACAATGGAATTTTTATGTTACATTAGCTGGTATATCTTTAGTAGGTGTATTAGCTTTAGTAGTTTCTTCTTTACTAATTAAAAAAGGAGATAACAAATATGGTAATTCTGTAGGTTTTGCTGATTTGGGAGGACTTCCAGGATTCCAAGGGTTAAAGAGATTTAGTGTTTTTCAATTCGTAATGATAACTGCTATTATATTTGTATTATTGGGAACTATTATTTCTTTTGCTCCAGTCCAAAAAACATATACAGGAGTCGATGTATTACCTACTCAACAACAACAATTTAGTGAAGCAGATTCTCTAAAGTTTTCTTCCTCATTAATTCCTGCCGCTGAGAATGTGGCTTTCCTCTGTGTTATTGGTGGTATTATGTTTACCCTTCATTTATTAGCAAGAAAGTATAATTGGTCTACTTCTTTCTTCGTAGTAATGGTATTATTATCAACATTAATTTTAGGTGGTGCGTTGGGTTATATCGCGCACTTAACTGTTCATCCGGAGAGTGAAGTAGCTCAAATGACTTCTGCTGGTTTTTGGTCTATAGGAGGAGTGATAACTGCTATTACTGGTCTTTTCTTTACATTTCTAATCATGCATCAAGTGAACAATGTATTAGCTGACTTAATAGCAAATTATGGTATGCAAACTACTCAAATATATTTTGTGATAACTTTAGTTGCTTTAATAACAATATATATCATACTCTTTAGAAAAAGATTGTTGGGTAAAAGGAAAAATACCGAGGAATAATGAGTTCTAAATCTGTTGTTTTCCAGTATTAACATAGTAAGAATTTATTGTAATTATTTTTGCAACATAATTATTCAGCTGAAGGACAAAGTGAACTTATAACGTCGTATACAAACCAATTTTTCCTGGGAAATCCGAGAAAATAGTAATATTTCTAATTAATAATATACTTCCACATTTTCACCGTTAACTGCAGTTTCTGACTTATTTTTATAGCTATCGTAGCCGTGAAATTTGTATATAGGTGTGGAAGATTTAAGATAATGTGATAATAAATGACCTACCTTACTACCTTTTTTATTTTCACCCTCTAAGTCTTCATATAACTCAGCTTTCTCTTCTTGTAAATTATCTATTTCATCCGGATTCTCTGTTTCTCTGATTTTTTCTTCTACTTCCCTTATATCCCTTCTTATATCCTCAGCTTCTTGTTTATTCTTTGGTTTGTTTTTTGGTAGTCTTTTGAAACCATCTTTTAATAACTCACCTTTCCAGAAACTTCTGAATCCTTTATGTTTTTTCCGGAAGCATATAACAGAATAAACCCCTGGACCATAGTTGTCATATATTAATTTAGCAAATTGAGCTTCATTTTTTATTTTATCGAATAACTCCTTAGAAAAAGCATAATCTACATACCCCACTGGTATCCAATCACTTCTATAATGGTGTTTCAATTGATACTTAGTAGGTACAGTTTTTTTCTTTCGTATTTGTAGTAGTATTGGTTTGGTCATTTTTTATCACCATCTGGTTTATTTCTCTCCATATTTTCTACATGCATATTGAGTAAAGTTAAAATATAATTATTTAGAGAACGATTTTGACCTTCTGCAAACTTGGAGAGTTTTTCATATAACTCTGCTTTCGGATAGATTGATATTGTTATTTTAACCATTTTGTATCTATAATTAATAATTTATGATACTTTATAAAGTTTTTGGTATACTCTTATTTATTTAATAAAAATATACTGCAAAGAACCCGAAAAATCCCGGAGATTTTCAGAGTTCTACATATAAACTATATTATTAATTAATTATAACCAAACACCACATGTAACGTATAATACGTTAATAATAACTGATTATGTGTAAATGGTGTAAGTAATTGGTCACATAAATATAGATTAACCGGGTGAAAGGCAACATATGGAGTATTATATGGAGTATTATTATTAACAGTATGGTAATAACAACTGTAATTAGTTGATATACCAACTAAGAGTTCGATATAATTATTAATATAACACTTATCTCTACCAAAAGATTTAAATATTTCAGAATATTTTAAATATTAAGACTTAAATAATAGGAAAATAAATATATCACTTGTGTAAAACCTGTGTTATAATAATATTATTTAAAGACAACCTAAAATAAAAAAAAAATGGTAACGATAGCTAAATATAAAAGATGTAGTACTGAGTTACAAAATTTAGATGAACAAGACGCTACTTTAGAGAAGGAGATACAACGTATCAAAAATTCTGATACTAATAATAATTATGAAGTACTAGATTTTTCTGACAAGGCTATTAGCGGTAAGAATACAGATGATAGACCTCAATTACAGAAAATGTTAAAATATGTAGAACAAAATAAAATAGATATGGTTATTTTTACTAATTTAGATAGATTAGGTAGAAGCTTACAAGATTTATTAAGTATTACTAAGATATTTGAGCAACACAATGTTAAGTTCAAATCAGTAATGCAAAATATTGATACTTCTACTTCTGCTGGTAAATTACAATTTCAGATTTTAGGAGCTTTTGCTGAGTTTGAGAGAAACATTATCCAAGAGCGTATGAGAGAAGGTCGAGAACGAGCTAAGTTATATGGTACAAAGTCAGGTAAACCTATTCATAGACCTTATGCAAACATAGATAGAGATGGAGTAATTTACAAATATGGAAAAGGCATTAGTATGAATCAAATAGCAAAAGAGTATAATGTTTCTATTACTCCTATTAGGAGAATTTTAAAAGATAATAATATTATTAATTAATCTTCTGTAAACAAAAAAAAATTATTAATTAATAATATTTTATATTTAATTTAAAATTTTATTATTTATAAATTTTTTTGTTTTTCCAATTTTGTAGCTTTGCTTTTCCACTTTCTGACACCTCCTCCACCTACTTTATCGTGTATTTTTTTCTTCTCTAATAAAAAATGCTCATAACAAAAAGGTTTACCACCCACATAACCAGATGCTTGTTTGCCACATATACAACATTTATCATTAATCATCCTTAGCCTTTTTTTATGTTTTTCCTTTTGCATCTTTTTTTGATACTCTGCCTCTTTTTCTCTTTCTGCTTCTACTTTACATTCGTAACAATATTTCTGATTAATACTAGCGTTAGGTATATCTTTACCACATCTTCTACATATTTTATCTACCATTTTTTATTATTAATAATAATTTTTATTTTCCATAATTTTTCCATTATAATAACTATTCAAACTATTTTCATCAATAGCCTCATTATCTTTTGCATAAATAAGTCTGTTTAGATTTATATCATATTCTTTTTCTGAATCTCTAAATTTGATATTTTTCACACCAACATATGTTATATCAACATGGTTGAAAGTTATGATATTACCATTAACATCATCTCTATAACATCTAAAAACTAAAGCACAATGTTTACCAACCTTTAATACATCGTCAAAATCAACAGCTTTACAAATATACTCTCGCCGTTTACTAGTTTCTAGGTATCTTAGTGAATATGTATACAGGTTGTTATTTTTATCTACAAATGTAACAAAATTACCATTAGAGTTTATAACTTTACATTTGTAATACAACCTATTACCAAATAAATTAAATATCAGTTCATAATACCTACTAAATTCCAAGTATTCCATTTTATTTTTCATTACTGTTTATAGTATTTATTAACATTTATATGATATTTTCGCATAGATTTCCTTAAGAGTTGTTTTAGATATCTTTCTGGATACATCATGCTCGCTGACATATTCTGCAACTTTATTCTTTCTACTAACTCTAACTCTTGTTCATGTGGCAAGTATCCTTCTTCTTTTCTCATAACTGTTAATTGAGACATCCTGTTCCAGTTCACCACCAAGAGCTTCCTTAAACTTAGGAAATCTAACTGTGTTGTAGCTGTTTCTATTTCCATTTTATTTATTTACCTCCTTTATTATGTTATGTTGCTCATACTTATAGGTGCATCTGAAGTTGCATCTTCTTTATTTTTCCATTGTATACCTTCTACAACAAATCCATTTTGTTTATAACCATTTTCATCTTTCCAAGTTTTATTTCTACGCTTATACCCCAAATTTTCTAAGGTTCTACCAACTTCTACTTTAGATTGTGACCTTAATTTTCTTGACCTTAAGTAATCTATGAAATTCTCATAAAAATCTGAATATCTTACAAATCCATTTGGGTCTTGGTCACAAAATTCTTCTATAAATTTACCCATTGGGTTAGAACGCTTTTCATACTTAGCCTTTCTTTGTTCTAATGTTCCCTCATTAGTAAAAGCACCACGCTCTAAAACTCTTTTTAATATTTTTATTGATTTCAAAGCTAAGTTTCTATATTCTTGTTCTGGAATTTCTGCTAATATATCTTTCCTCTCAGTGAAAGTGTTTGGAAAATCGACTGTTAACCAACGTCTATAAAAACCAACTGTTTTATCACCTGTTTCTGGTAATGTGTTAGTAGATATTATAACTTTAGCATAATTGAAAAAATCAAAACCATCTTTACCTTTAAATTCTGCTCTAATCTCATCATCACCTGTAACTTTCTTAAAATTAGAAGTAGAAGTAAAGTATCCTGTATCAATTTCATTAATATAACACACATTTTTACGATATAACTTAGATGTTTCAAATCTACTACTTTTTAATAAGTTTAAATCAACATTAGTAGTATTATCCTTCCCAACAAAATTAGAAACAAATTTCTCATAACAACTTTTACCATTTAATCCTTCACCAAATAAACAAAATACTCTGTGTATTGGATAATGATTTAGTATAGCATATGAAGCTATTTCGTATAATGTATCAATATAACTCTCATCTTGTATACCATCTCTTACTACCCATTCTCTAAATATTTTATCTATTGTAGGAGTTTCTTCTGAATTCCCTAATTTCCAAGGTACTACATTTGTCATAAAATACTTTGGTGTAGCCTTAAACTTTTCACCTGTTTTAATATTAACTATAGTGTCATAAAATTGAACCCAATATTTATTTGGTTTTAATGGTTCATTCTCCCTACCAGCTTGTTTTAATGCTTCTAAAATTTCTGTTTTATCTGTAGATTTAACTGTATCTGCAACAGCAGTATTACTTATAGCGTTTAAAATATCTGTTTCTTCTACTCTATCCCATTTCATCTCATTAAAATTCCATTTCCACCATAACCTACTTCTATCGTAATAAATTGGATATCTTTTTACATATTCCTTTGCTACTTTTCTCTTCTGATTAGTAAAAAATGTAAATACATTAGACAAATTTTCCTTTGATGTGTTATTATCTTCATTATTTTCTTGTTTATACACATTATCAAAACCATATTTTTTACACCAATTAACAATTTCTCCCTTATTGTAGTCTGATAATTCTCCTTTTCTGGCTTTTTCTACCCAACCCCTAAACTCTGCATAATTTTTATCTGTGTATTTATTATCTATTATGGGCTTTACAATATCTTGTATCTCTTTATCACTCAAACCTTCTTTTACTAAGCCTACAGCAATATTTTTGAACACAACATTATTCTTTTCGCAATCTTGTTTCTTTATTCCAGCTTGAAATAACTTAAAGAATGGGTCAGATTTATGATAATCTTTGAAATTCATGTCAGGTTGTATGTTTTTATTTGTAGAATCTAACTTATTAGCAACTTTAAACCCATTCATAATATAACCATTAGACAATAAATTTTTTGATTTAAAGTTATCTACAATTATTTCAGTATTATTTAATGTCTTAAAATGAGGCCTATTTTCAATAGAAATAAGTGTATTATCGCTACTCTTTGATTCATCTGCTTCATAATTCCTAATGAACAACTTTCTAACTTCTTTTCTTGTTTCTTTATCCAAGTCTTCAATATTATCAAAAAACAAATGAACATGAGCACCACGAGAATTTGTTTTAATTATTATATAATTAGTATAACCATCTCTTTCTAATTTTTTTATGTATTTGTTATATTCTTCATGTTCATAATCTAATACTATCTCATCATCTCTTAACTCTCTTAAATTTATATTTTTAACTTCTTCTTCTGTGCATTCTTTATATTGCTTCCAATTTTTCCACCTTTTATTATCTTTATTATTAATAAAAGTTACTCTTTTTTCGTTTGGTATATCAATTTTACTGGCCATTTTTACCTCCTTTATAATTTATTTGTTCAATAGATATTAATTTTACATAAGAATCATCAATTTCATATTCTACATAATTACCAAATTTATCATAAAAAGAAATATTACCATCATCCTTAGTATAGTTAAGGCATGTATATGTCAGCATATTACCATTAACAAGAATGTTAATCTTATACGCCTTTGTTTGTTGAGTTTGTTCTGTTTCCATTTTCTGTTCTGTTCTCATTATTTAGTTTTTGGGTATTAGTGTTTGGATATAATTCTGGTTTATATCCTTTACCATTATTATTCCAGTAAGCTACTAACTTTTCAATTATCTCACTGCTAGGTTGTCTTTCATGTACCTTTAATCTTTGAATCTGATTTGCCAATTCTTTATCAATACTTATTGTTGTTGTATTTTTTCCCATTTTTTATCTCCTTATCTTTTTTCCTTATTATAATAAATATTCGGTCTTATTTAAATTTTGTTATTAATAAATTTTTAATCTTTTTGATATTTAATCTTGATTTTGACTTTTTTGCTGATTTTCCTCTATTAATAATTTAATCACATCAGCTATTCTATCTAATCTTTTATCTATCTTCATACGAGCTAATGTATACCACGTATTTTCATCTATCTTAATATTTTTTTCATATCTCATATTATATTTAATTTTTTATCTTTTATAAATTTTTTTGTCAGATACACACTTTATTTGATATTATCTAATAATATATTGTAAGAAAAAATTAACAAAATTAACAAAATTAACAAAAATTCTATTAAAATTGTATATAAGAGTTAATTAAAATTTTGTTAATTTTGTTAATTTTGTTAATTTTTGTTAATTTTTGGGAAAAAGATAAGATAAGATAATATTTACCCCGTAAAAATCTGGGAAATCACGGGAAATTATCAAAATTAACAAAAAAATATCAAAATTGGTAATATAAAAAAACATTAGAAAGAATGTTAATTTTGTTAATTTTGTTAATTTCACCCTTTTACTTTGAAAATCACCATAAAATTTATAAATAATAAAATTTTATAATTATTATATGAAAATAAATCCAATAGTTTTTATCGCTTTATGCATGCTTTCAATAGGTTTTGGTGTCATAATAGGTAACACAGCAGATAATCTCACAACTTCACAATTAGGTTACGTTACTACTGACTTAGATATTTTTGATAAAGCAGTAAAACCAGATACAGATAGATTTTGGAATGATGTAGATATTGGTTATTATAAACATAACAGTACCACTTACTCTATGTATCCTACTTTTACAAACGGTAATTACATTATAACAGTGAGAGATTTTGATAAAGGTGATATAGAAGAGGGAGTTATAATTGGTTATAAATCAGATGAAAATGGTAATACTATTATATTACATAGAGTTATTGAAGAAAGTTATGATGATGAAGGAGTATACTATAAAGCTAAAGGTGATAATAATAAATTAATAGATGATAAGAAAATAAGATTTGAAGATGTAGAATTTGTTGTTGCTGGTGTGATTTACTAATTAGAGAATAAAAAATTATTATTAACAATATTTATAAATACTAAAAAATTTAATTAAACATATAAAATGAGAAATGCATATAAATATTTAATAGGTGTAATAGTTTTCGGATTAGTGTTTTTGCTACTTTTTACTAACATACCACAAGAAGTAATGGGTGGTTTTGAAACTCTTTCTTTATCTAGTGTAGATATAGAAGACCAAGGCGAAAGATTAATTCTTACAGGAACAGTAGGTAAAGGAGCAGACTACATAGATATAGATTGGAGCGCTAACGAAATTAATAATAGATTAGATAATTGGGAAGTAGAAAGAGATGTTAGGGGTAAGATAGAATTAAAAGATTTACAACATATTTATCCTACGACACAAGAAAGAGATAAAACATATTATGCTTCTGGTCACAATAGCTTCTTAAGATTAGGTCAACCATCTAATGGTCAATCAGAAATAGTTGAGAGATGTAAAAATCATGGATATCAAGATACTACATTTGGATACTTGGAATCAAGAGGTTGGTTTAAACAAAATAGATGGCATTGTATAATAATGAAACCATATGGTAGAAACGCTATCCCATCAGGAGAAGGATACACTGATTTTAAAGTAGATTTTGAGATTGGTGGTGATTCTGATACTATGACAAGAGATAACCAAATTGTTTCTTTACAAAATGGTAAAGTTAAAGCAAAATATGAAGGAAGTTTAACAGCATTAGATACCTTAGATGAATTGAATTATAATACATTTTACAGACATTCTAAAATACAACATTTAATTTCTAAGTCAGCTGTAGATTATACAGGGAAGAATGATTTAAAGAATTATGTTTTAAGTTGTGTGGGTGATGCTGATTATTTGGAAACAGGAAAATTTGAGAGTTGTATAGCTGATTATGGAGATATGGAAACAGATATCTTAGAATCTAAGAATAAAGAATTTGTAGATAGTAATAGAATTGTGAGAGGTGTAAATCTTTATAGTGATAATATTAATGTAGACTTAGAACCACAAACTCAAGAATATCCAATGGTTAAATTAGTAATAGATGCAGATTGGATAGGGATTGACCCACAAGAAGGGGAACCAAAAATTACTAGTTGTGTTAATGATATAGATATGGATAGTGGTGATGAAGTAATTGAAAGTTATATTGTTAAAAATATAGGTGGAGAAGATAGTAGTATAATAGCAGGTGGTAGTTGTGATAGTGATAGTGTTGAATTATTTTCCTCAGGTGGTTATATAAAACCAGGAGCAAGTAAAGAATTTGATGCAAGAATAACAGCTACTGCAGAAGAGAAAGATATTTCTACTACATGTAAATTATTAGTACAAGATGAAAATAGTGGTGATACAGATAGTTGTAATTTTGATGTAAATGTTAATTATATAGAGCAAATTTGTGAACCAGGAAATATAAGGTGTAATACAGAAACAGGTAACCTAGAAAAATGTGATGCTGATGGTAATGGTTATTCATTATATGAAGAATGTGATGAAGCTTGTGGTTGGAATGCAGATGAGTATGAATATACATGTGGTGAAGAAGAAATTGTTCCTGATACTGATTGTGCTTGGTATCAAACAGAAAAAGATGGCGAATGTGCATTAAAGAATTGGATAGGTTGGACAGTAGTTATCTTACCAATAGTATTAATAATAATTATTGTAGTAATGGTAAAAAGTAATAAAAAAACAAAAAGAAAACATAGAAGGAGGAGATATTAAAATGGCGAAGAAAATAACAAAAAGTTGGAGAAAGAGATTTTTTGGTAACAGTTGGAATATCTGGAGTATAGTATTAATATTATTAATTTTAGCTTCAGGATATTGGATTTTCCAACAAGGTGGTACAACAGCAATTTGGGACCAATTAGCTAATGCAATATTTTATATGGCTGTTATTGGTTTTTTCCTAAGGTTTATAATTAGAAAATCAAGAGGTAAAAAGAAAAGAAAATGAATAAAGCAATGTTAGCACAAAAAAGGAGAGAATGGGTAAATGAAGAATTTGCTAAAAAGACTAAAGATACACATATGTCAAACTCCAGAAAAAAGAGATTGTTAAAAAGACTTTGGAAGAAAGCTAAAAAGGAGATAAACTAGAAAATGGCAAAAAAATCAAGAAAATTACATGAGTGCAATTACTGTGGACATAAATGGTTTGGAAAGAGGACTACTAAAAAATGTCCTGAGTGTAAGAACCCAGTTGGTAAAAAACCAAAGCATAATGTAAAATATGGGGGTGGTAAAAAATGATATTCAAATTTTGGAGTTTTTTATTTAAGTTTTTAGGTGTAATATTTTTGTTATTAATAATTGGTGTTTTACTATATAACAATGTGCCTTTTATTGAAAATCAAATAAATGAGATATTAAATATACCTAGTTGGTTAGCATAAAATGGAAAAAAGAAATTATATATGGGTAATGGCAGTAATCATGTTTCTAATTATAGCTTACTTTGTAGCTTCAAGTTTAGTTACACAAACTATGCAAATTGAAGGAGATTTTATTAGTGAAGGAACAGTTAGTGTTATGCCTAAATGGGCTTCTATATCTTTATTTCCACAAACTGTAACATTTGATAAAACTGAAGCAAATGTTGGAGAAAGGGTTATGTTTACTGATGATGTTAGTTATGCAGATGATATAACAAAGAAAGAGCATTTAATAGCTCGTTGTGATGACAAAATAAATATTAATGAACCTATTGATATTACAGAAGGAAGTTGTGAGTATACAGATTTTGTTGATGTTACAAGAGAGTGGGATGAAGATTATAATATAAGAACTTCATTTGTGCCAGAAAAAACAGGATACTATACAGTATATGTACAAACAATTAGAGAAAGTGGTCAACGTATATTTGAATTACCAACAAATCAAGTTCACGTTACAGAGAAAGTTACAGAACCAAGTGAACCTGAAGTTTCATCATTAAGTAAATTTTTTAACAGTCTTTGGGATTGGATATCAGGTATATTTTAGACAAAAGTGAAAGGAGGTATAAAAAATGAAGCAAACCAAAACAAAAAACAACAAAGTTTTAAGCTTATTCTTAGGTATGTTGCTAGTGTTAAGTTTGGCTCCTATGGTTTCAGCTGTTGAGACACCAGAAGAACCTGAAGTAGATTCTGTGCCAAAGGCTCCATCTATATTGTCGTTTTTATTTAAGCAAGAAATGGTTGGTGAGGAAGCTGTAGCTGTTGATGAACCTTCAAATCATGATTGGGATTTAAGAGCAACAAATGATAATGGTGAATATATATACCCAGATAGAGATAAAAGTGATTTGAACTATTCTTGGATGTACGGTATTTTTGCTATCTTAGATAATAAGGGTAATGTTGTTTACAAAGAAGGTCCAGAAGATTTAGGAACTTTAAATAAATATGATGGTAAGATACAATATACTTTTTCAGACTCAGGCACTTACTACTACGCACCAGCTATTGTTGAAGTCAAACAAGAATTTATAGATGGTGAATGGCAAAAGGTTTCTGAAGATATAGTAGCTAAAGAAACTATGAAAGTAGAAGTCGCTGGAGAACCAGGAGAACCAGAAGTTTCACCAGTAAATGAATTCCTAGATAGGCTATGGGGTTGGATAACAAATTTATTTAGTTAATTTTATTTTTCACCAAAAAATTTATAAATAATAAAATTTTATTAAATATATGGTAGAAAGAAAAATTTTGAAATGTAATTTTTGTGGTTGGCAATGGATAGCTAGAAAGGAGAATGTGCGAGTATGTCCTAAATGCCATAATCCTATAGGTGAGAAACCAAAGTATAAAAAGCATAAACGAGGTAAATATAGGTAAAATGTTACAAAAAAATAAATTAACATTGTATATAGTTTCAATATTATTTTTACTAATTAGTATAACATCTGTTTCAGCTTTTTCAGGTTCTGGAAGTGGAACAGAATCAGACCCATATCAAATTACTAATTGTTCTGAGTTAAACGAGACAAGAAATAACTTAACTGCTTCTTATGAATTAGTAAATGATATTGATTGCTCAGATACTAAAAACTGGAATTATAACTGTTCTGGTAATGAAGTTTATTGTGGTTGGAAACCTATTGGTGGCAATACAAACGAATTTAACGGTGTTTTTAATGGGGATAATCATATCATTTCAAATTTAACTATTAACAGAAATACAGAAGATTATAATGGTTTGTTTGGTAAATCAAACAGTGAATCCCAAATAAAAAATATTGGAGTAAAAGATGTAAATATATCAGCTGGCGATAGAACAGGTTCTTTAGTTGGTCAAAATTATGGTTCTATTTCTGAGGCTTTTTCTATTGGTAATGTAAATGGTAAATATTATGTTGGTGGGTTAATTGGTATAGATAGTGGTAGTATTAATAATTCTTATTCAAATAATAGTGTGGATGGTACAAATTATTAGGGTGGTTTATTGGGGTATCAAGCAGATGGCGCAGTTAATAATTCTTATTCTATTGGTAGTGTTACTGATTCATCAGATAGTGGTGGGTTTATTGGTAAAAATAATAAAGGTAATATCACTAATTCTTTTTGGGATATAAACACCTCAGGAATAGATACAAGTGATGGTGGAACAGGAAAAACAACAAGTGAGATGCAAGATATAACTACTTTTAATGATACTTCAACAGAAGGGTTAAATGAATCTTGGGATATAGAAACATATGAGAATTACTATGATGAACTTTGGTATATAAATAATAGTAATAGTTATCCTAGATTTGGTTATGAAGTTGAAAAATCACCAGAACAACCAATTCTTAATTATCCGAAGGATGGTACTAATGAAACTACAACTAATGTAACTTTAAACATAACAACTATTGATGGTGATGCTGATGATATGAACGTTAGTCTTTATACTTATACGCAAGACTTTATTTTTAAAGCTTTAAATGCAACAAATTATAATTTTACCTCTTTAGACTACAATTATAATAACATTAATAATAAAGAATGGTTTACAAATTCTGATAGAGTAAATGCACCTACAGATTCTAATGTGAGTGGTTCACAAAATATTACATACACAATAGATAGAGTTAAAAACGATAACCTTACCTTCCGTAGGAGCTTTTTTTCAACAAGTGATAGCGAATGGAGCTCTTTCTTAACTGAAATATATTTTTATAATTATACTTCTTCTTCTTATACACTCGTGTATTCTAATGAAGCAGATTTTGTTGATAATGCTTGTGGCGTCACACCATCGTGGTGTAGTATAAAGAATATTACAGTAAATATAAGCTCACATTTTAAAAATAAAGAAAGAGTTAAAACACTTATACAAACTAAACAATTTGACACAAACGGTGCTTACTCAACTTCGGAGGGTTGTATATGTGATGGTGCTGAGATGGAAAACGCAACTGCTTCTTTTTTGAATTTTACTGTTTCGGATTACATAGAAACAGCTCATAAAGAATTAAACACACCCAGTAAAAGCGATATAACTTATAATTGGGATAATTTAAATACTGGTGAAACATATTATTGGTTCTCACAATTAGATGACGGTTCTACTGTAACTACTTCTGAAACATGGAATTTTACAACTGACGGAACTTCACCAAATATAACAATCATAGACCCAGAAAATAAAATTTATGGGTATAATGATTCATTACCATTAAATTATACTGTTAATGATACAGGAGTTGGTGTAGATAGTTGTTGGTATAATGTTTATAATGAAACAAACGATTTAATAATAGATAATACAACATTAACAAATTGTGAAAATTCTACCTTTAGTTTACCAGATAAAGATACAGATTATACGCTAAATCTTTACTCAAATGATACAGAAAATAATTTAGGTGTTAAAAGTAGAAATTTTGGTGTGAGAACAAAATCTCCAGCAATAGAACTACATAAACCACAAAATAACGATTGGTTAGATTATAACGAAAATATCTTGTTTAATTTTACCTCATCAGATTCAGATGGAATAGATACTTGTAAATTATATAGTAATTGGACTGGAGATTGGAAAGTAAATGAAACTTTTGATTCTGTAACTTCTGGTACAACAGTAGAAACTAAGAAAAATATTAGTGATAGTAAAAATAATATTTGGAATGTATGGTGTAATGATACTATTGGTAATAGTGGCTTTGCCCTAGAAAATTACACTTTTTCAGTTGATACTATAAAACCAAATATATCAATTGATTATATAATAACTACTGAAGATAGTCAGACAATAAGTTTTAATACAACATCAAACGATAAAAACTTGAAAGAGTGCTATTATTCAATTTATGATTCAGATGGTAATATAGATGGTTTAAATTCTAATGTTACCTTTACTTGTAACCAAGAGGGTAGTGCTACAGTTACAGATTATGGTAATTATACATTAGTAACTTGGGTAGAAGATATGGCTAGTAATACTGATAAAGATAATTTAAATTTTACAGTAAGTGAAAGCGCAGATGCAGGTGGGGGTGATGGAACTGAAATTGTTACACCAGAAGCTGAATGGGATATATTTACACAAGCGAAAAAGAAGAGTTATGAGATATTTTTAGCAAATGAAAGGACATTTGAGTTGTATTTTACTAATAATGGAACAGATGAGCAAACAATATCTATTAGTTGCGAAAGCACATTAGCTAAAGGTAATACTACAAATGAAACAATAAATAACACCTTAGATTATGATATTTGTAGGCATATAGAGTTTAGTGAAGAAGAGTTTGATTTACCACCAGGTCAAGATATTGGTAAATTTACAGAATTTACATTAAAAGAAGTTGATGACTTAGAAAGAGGATTGTATGTTTTCAATATAGTTGCAGAAGATGAATTAGGTAGAGAAAAAATATTAACTGTGAAAGCTACACAAACAAATCTATTCTTCCAAATGGTAATGAAATTAACATCATCATTTAATATTGGTGAATTAGCAGTAGGTTATTGGGTATTGTATTTATTTGTTATAGTTCCTGTAGTAACATTAATACTTAGTGCAGGTGTATTTGGAATTATAGGTATGAAGAAGGGGAAGACTGCAATATCATTAATTATATCATTATTGTTAGGAGTACCAATAATATGGGTCATATAAAAAATTATTAACAAAATTTATAAATAATAAAAATTTTATATAAATGAGAAAAATGAAAAATAACAAATATCTATTAATAGTTGTAAGTTTAATTTTACTAATTAGTATAACATCTATCTCAGCTTTTTCAGGTTCTGGAAGTGGAACAGAATCAGACCCTTATCAAATTACTTCGTGGTCTGAGTTAAATGAGACAAGAAATAACTTAACAGCGTCTTATAAATTGATGAATGACTTAAACTCTTCAACAACAGGATATGATACTTATGCTTCTTCAAATGCAAATGGAGGAGAAGGTTGGTTACCTATTGGAGATTCTTCAAATAAGTTTGTTGGTAATTTTAATGGTAGTGGGTATACTATAAGTGATTTATATATATTTAGAGATGGCGGTCCTGGAAG
>Ga0102941_1000545_pt1 | contig 17534 bp, 16 predicted proteins | sample SalPonR2_C_D2_MG_FD_79281 | JGI IMG/M metagenome (GOLD analysis project Ga0102941, IMG submission 79281) | Salt pond soil microbial communities from South San Francisco under conditions of wetland restoration - Salt Pond MetaG R2_C_D2_MG | ecosystem: Environmental > Aquatic > Marine > Intertidal... | reverse complement strand
CCGGTCTTGGCCGGGTCATCGGCAAGTTGCCGGGCAATCGAAAGACAGGCCGCCGCGATGTCACGCGCCGGGGTCGGCCCGCCGATCTGATCGGCCACGATCGTCAGAAGGTCGCGCTCGGCCCCCAGGCGCAGCATGGTCTTTACGAAATTATTGCCATGCGCCGACACAACCCAGGACGTGCGCAGGATCGCGTGGGTCGCGCCCGCCGCACGCACCGCGTCTTCGCCCGCCAGCTTGGACCGGCCATAGGCGCCCAGCGGCGCGGTGCTGTCATCGGGTCGCCACGGGCGGTCGCCATCGCCCGCGAAGACGTAATCGGTCGAGATATGGACGAACGGGATGCCGCAATCGGCACAGGCCCGCGCCATCGCGCCGGGGGCCCTGCCGTTGACGGTGGTTGCCAGCGCCTCTTCGGTTTCGGCACGATCGACGGCGGTATAGGCGGCGGCGTTGATCACAGCGCGCGGCCGGTGCGCCATGATGGCTGCCGCACAGGCGGCAGGGTCGGACAGGTCTGCGGCATCGCGGCCGAGCGCCGTGACGGGAGCCATGGCCCGCAACTCGGTGGCGACCTGGCCGGTGGTGCCGAAGATCAAGATGGTCATTCCCGCATCTCCCGGTGACCGAACGCGCCGATCGTCCGCGTATCACGATGCACCTGGGCAATTTGCGGGGCTATCTGGAAAAAGGGCATCCGATCTAGCCTGCCTTGCCCAGCCGTTCGCCGACGCCGTCGCGGTCGAGCAGCGCGCGCCACCAGTCCTCGTTCGCCAGATACCAGTCGACGGTGCGCGCCAGCCCCTCCTCGACCGTGACCGAGGGTTGCCAGCCCAGCTCATCCCGGACGCGGCTGGCGTCTATGGCATAGCGCAGGTCATGTCCGGGCCGGTCCGTGACGAAGGTGATCAGCCGGTCATGCGGCGCGCCCTCGGGGCGGCGCTCATCCAGCAGGGCGCAGATCGTGCGGACCAGATCGATATTGCGCCGCTCGTTGTTGCCACCGATGTTGTAGCTCCGCCCCAGCGCGCCCTGTTCGCAAACCAGCAGCAAGGCATCGGCGTGATCCTCGACGAATAGCCAGTCGCGCACGTTGAGGCCCTTGCCATAGACCGGGATAGGCCGCCCAGCCAGCGCGTTCAGGATCACCACCGGGATCAGCTTTTCGGGAAAGTGGTAGGGGCCGTAATTGTTCGAACAATTCGTCATCACCACCGGAAGCCCATAGGTTTCGTGCCATGCGCGCACCAGATGGTCGGATGCCGCCTTGGACGCGGAATAGGGGCTGTTGGGGGCATAGGGCGTATCCTCGGTGAACAAACCTTCGTCACCAAGCGTGCCGTAAACCTCATCTGTTGAGATATGGTGAAACCGAAACCCGGCGGGGCTGCCCCGTCCCACCCAATATGCGCGTGCGGCCTCCAGCAGGGTGTAGGTGCCGGTAACGTTGGTCTGAATGAAATCGCCGGGCCCGTCGATGGACCTGTCCACGTGGGATTCGGCGGCAAGATGCATGATCGCGTCAGGGGCATGCGCGGCCAGGATGCGGTCCATCGCGGCGCGGTCGCAAATATCGGCCTGCTCAAAGCTGTAGAGCGGCGATTGCGCGACGGGGGCCACGTTCTCAAGACAGGCCGCATAGGTCAGCTTGTCGACATTCACGACCCCATGGCCGCGCGCGACGGCAAGTCTGACCACCGCCGATCCGATGAACCCCGCACCGCCCGTCACCAACAGCTTCATCTGGCGCCCCCTTCGTAGACGAAGGGGCTGCCCAGCTCCGCAAAGGCCCCCGCGGCTGCGTCCTTGTCGGACAGGACCGCCGCCGCGCCATTCAACCCCCAGTCAATCGCAAGATCGGGATCGTCGAACCGGATCGCGCCTTCGGTCTCGGGCGCGTAGCCATCCGAGCATTTGTAGACGATCTCGGTATCCGGTGCGCGGGTGGCAAAGCCATGGGCGAACCCCGCGGGGATCAACAGTTGCTTGCCGTTGTCGAATGTCAGTTCGATGCCGAACCATTTGCCGTAGGTGGGCGAGCCGGCGCGGATATCGACGGCCACGTCAAACAAGGCACCACGACCGCAGCGCACAAGCTTGGCTTGCGCGTGGGGCGGTGTCTGGAAATGCAGGCCGCGCACGGTGCCGGCTACGGCCGAAAGGGAATGATTGTCCTGCACGAAGGGGATGTCGATGCCGGCCTGGGCCAGTTTCGCCGCGCTGTAGGTTTCGGCAAAGAAACCCCGCGCATCCCCGAAACGCGGCGGCGTGATGACGACAAGATCGGGGATACCGGTTTGTTCGATCTTCATATGAAATGCTCCCCGTGTCGCACCCATCACTTTCCTGCGTCAGCAGGGGGCAATTTGCAACCCGGGACGGCGGTGATGCCGGCAATCGGCAGGGGCGGGGAACGGTCCCGCGCCCCCAACGGCGATCAGGCGGCAATCCAGTCGAAGAACCCGTCGCCGGCGCGCGCACGCAGGTCACGCGCCATGGCAGCACCCAGCTCCGCCCCATCCTCGACGGGTGCGGTGCGGTCATCGGTCAAGACCTCGGACCCATCGGGGCGCAAGATCTCGCCGCGCAGGCGCAACATGCCGCCATCCAGATCCGCCAGACCTGCAATCGGCGTTTCGCACGACCCGTCCAGACCCGCCAGAAACGCACGTTCCGCAGCCAGTCTCTGACCCGTGGGACCATGGTGGATCGCCTCGAGCATCGCTGCGGCCCGCATGTCGTCGGCACGGCGTTCGATGCCGATGGCACCCTGCGCCACGGCCGGCAGCACGTCTTCGACCGCGATGGCGGATTTCACGACATCTTCCATGCCCAGTCGGCGCAAACCGGCCATTGCAAGAAATGTGGCATCCGCCATGCCATCGCCCAGCTTCTTCATCCGGGTCTGCACATTGCCACGGAATTCCACCACCTGCAGATCGGGGCGACGCACCCGCAACTGCGCCCGGCGGCGCAAGGATGAACTGCCCACGACTGCACCGACTGGCAGGGCGGCCAGGTTGTCATGGGACAGCGATACGAACGCGTCACGCACATCTTCGCGCGGCAGGTAACAATCCAGCAGCAAGCCTTGTGGCTGCAAAACCGGCATGTCCTTCATCGAGTGGACAGCGATGTCAATCTTACCTGACAACATGTCTTCTTCGATTTCCTTGGTGAACAGGCCCTTGCCGCCAAGCTCTTTCAGGGGCTTGTCGGCATCGATCAGGCTGCGGTCATCACCCGTGGTCTTGATCACCACGATTTCGAAAGCATCCTGTGGCAGATCGAAGGCGGCCATAAGCCGTGCGCGCGTCTCACGGGCTTGCGCCAGGGCAAGCGGCGAACCGCGGGTTCCGATCATTAAGGGGCGGGCGGGGTTGGGCAATTCGGTCGTCATAGTCATGTTCTAGCCATGTCAACTTGACTTGACAATCGACTTCCGGTTGACTCGACCTCGGCGTCAGGCAAACCCGCGCCTCACGCAACGACCCGAAGGAATTTTCGCATGTTCGACACCCCCGCAACCGGCCAGAAAAAGCTTTTGCGCAGTCTATCGGGGGAAGCGATGTCCGTGCCGCCCGTCTGGCTGATGCGGCAGGCTGGGCGTTACCTGCCCGAATATCGCGCCACCCGCGCGCAGGCGGGGGATTTCCTGTCGCTGTGCTACAATCCCGAACTGGCGGCCGAGGTCACGCTGCAACCGATCCGGCGCTACGGGTTCGATGCCGCGATTCTTTTCGCCGACATCCTGCTGATCCCCGAAGCCTTGGGCGCGGACCTGTGGTTCGTCACCGGCGAAGGGCCACGGCTTTCGACCATCACCGGTCCCGAAGGTCTGAAGCCGCTCAAGGGCAAGGATGACATCCACGACCACCTGGCCCCGGTCTATGAAACCGTGCGCATCTTGTCGAAAGAGTTGCCCAAAGAAACCACGCTGATCGGATTCGCAGGCGCCCCATGGACGGTCGCGACCTACATGATCGCCGGGCGCGGAACGCCGGATCAGGGCCCCGCCCACAAGCTGCGCGAAGGCGATCCGGAGACCTTTGGCGCGCTGATCGATCTGCTGACCGATGCCACCATCGAATATCTCGACCAGCAGGTGCAAGCCGGGGCCGAGGTTGTGAAACTGTTCGATTCATGGGCCGGGTCGCTAAAGGGCGACGCGTTCACCCAATACGCGCTGAAACCCGCCAAACGCATCATCAGCGAACTGAAATCACGCCATCCCGACCTGCCGGTCATCGCCTTCCCGCGCGAAGCGGGCGACGCCTACAAGGGCTTTGCCAAGGCCGTGGGCGCGGATGGCCTGGCGATCGATACAAAGGTCGATCCCGAATGGGCGGCGCAACATCTGCAACCCGACAGCTGTGTGCAGGGCAATCTGGATCCCAAGCACATGGTCACGGGCGGTCAGGCGCTGGTCGATGAAACCCGGCGCATTGTCGATGCGCTGAAGGGCGGGCCGCATATCTTCAACCTCGGCCACGGCATCACGCCGGATGCCGATCCGGACAATGTGCATCTGTTGCTGGAAACCATCCGGTCCTGATCTGACGGCTTATCCGAAGCCAGCAATCGCCAGGGACCCCAACGCTTTTTCGACGTTGTGTAGATGCAATGGCCCGGAACCCCCGATGGGTGCCCCGGGCCTGTCTTCTTGCGCTTTTGCGGATCAGAAGCGGAAGTTGACCGATACCGACGCGGTCGTTGCGTCTGCTTCCAACGTGCCCAGAGTGAAATCGTCGAAGTTGTGATACAGGAGTTCAGCGCCAAGGCTGACGTTGTCGGTCAGCATGACTTCGTAGCCCAGACCGGCGAAATAGCCGTTGCTGTCGCCGACGGCAGGGTTCGACGTCTGCGCCATGGCCCAACCGGCGGTGCCGTAAATCCAGTTCCGGCCAAGATCGACGCCGGCCCGCAACCCGACGCGAGTCACGGCATCAAGGGTGGTCACACCGCCGATGTCGATGTCGGCGGTATCATACTGCAGGCCGCCGCCCACGATGAAGTCGCCAAAGTCGTAGTCGTAATAGGCGCGCAAGCCCAACAGCACCCCGTCGCCATCAAGGGCGGGGCCGCTGGTCGACACGTCGCCATAGCCGAGTTGCACACCAACGGACGGGCCGGTCCAATCGGTGCCGATGGGGGCCGCGGCCACGATGGTCACCGGTTCGACGGCGGTTTCCGTCACGCCACCCGCAAACGCGGGGACTGCCATTGCCGCGGTCAGGCCGGCGGCTACAATCAGGTTTGTTCTAATCATCTATTGAGCTCCTCGTTCGATGCTCTGGTCATTAAATTGTCAACGGCGTGCCTCTGTCGCCGTTCAACCCGCACCTATATCAAGAATGCTGCAGTTCAACTGATTCAGATCACACGAATGCGAGAGCAGGGCCCGGTATGCAGTGCCTTGCCGATGGCGCCCGCCCCCATAGGCCGGTCCTTGCTCATTCACCCGGCTTGTGCGTGAACCCGGCGACGGTTAAGCGCTTTTACCATGGAATTTCTCGACCCCGCCCGTGTCGATGTACTGGCACCCAATTTCAAGAAACGCCTTTCCGGCGTCACCTCGACGGTCGTGCGGCTGGTGCCGCTGCAGGCGCGCAGCCTGTCGATCGCGGCGGTCGCGCCGAACCTGCCGGCCCACGTGCCGCAAGTGGCAATGAAGAGCCTTGTGACCATGCCGCGCCGGGGTCCGTCGGGGCGGCGTGTCTGGCACGCCAGGCGCAACTCCGAAATGCTGGCGGGCATCGCCCTGAAGCGTATCCTGGGCAAGGACCTGAAGCTGCTGTTCACGTCAGCCTCGCAGCGGCACCACACCGGATATTCGAAATGGCTGATCCAGCAGATGGATCACGTGATTTCGACCTCGAAAAAGACCGCGGCCTACCTTGATCGTGCGTCCACCGTCATCCTGCACGGCATCGACACAGAGACGTTTTCACCGCCCTCTGACCGCGCGGCGTTGAAATCATCCATGGGGTTGCCGCCCGGCCCCCTGATCGGATGTTTCGGGCGCATCCGCGCACAGAAAGGCACCGGAGATTTTGTCGATGCCATGATCGAGATCCTTCCGGATTTCCCGGATGCCTGTGCCATCGTCATGGGCCGCGCAACGGATCAGCACCAGGCCTACGACCGGGGGCTGCGCGAAAAGGTTCTGGCCGCCTCGCTTGAGGAGCGGATCTTGTTCAAGCCCGAGGTGCCGGTGCACCGGATCGCGGACTGGTACCGAAGCCTGGATCTTTTCATCGCACCCCAGCGCTGGGAGGGGTTCGGCCTGACCCCGCTGGAGGCCATGGCCTGCGGTGTGCCGGTGGTGGCCACGCGCGTCGGCGCCTTCGAGGAACTGGTGGTGGACCGGTCGACCGGCACGCTGATCCCGGCGCAAGATGTGCCCGCCATGGTCGCGGCAACGCGCTACTACCTGGAAAACCCCGCCGAACGCATGTTTCAGGGCGAGGCGGCGCGCACCCATGTCGCAGCCGATTTCCGGATCGAGGGCGAGGCCGAGGCCCTCAACGCGCTCTACCGGGAACTGCTGGCGAACTGACCGGCGTCACCTAGTCCGCGATCCGGTCCATGATCCCCGCCAGCGTCACGTCCAGATCTGACAGGCCGTCGACGTCATGGGTGGTCAACACGACCTCTACCGTCTTGTAGACATTGGACCATTCGGGATGGTGGTTCAGCTTTTCGGCCTGGATCGCCACCTGTGTCATCCATCCAAAAGCCTGCGTGAAATCCCTGAACACGAAGGTCTTGGCGATGGCGTCCCGCCCGTCTTGCAGGGCCCATCCGGCCCTTGCCAGTCCCTCAAGCGCCGCGTCGCGTGCGGCCCCTTGCAGTTTGTTTGCCATTATTCCTGTTCCTCCACCTGCGCTTTTCGGAAGGGTCCATATCCGGTCAGGACCTCGATTTCATCGTCGATGGCCTCGCGTTCGGCCTCCAGGTAGCGCGCGATCGCATCGGCAAAGCCCGCGTCCCTGACCCAATGCAGGGAATGGGTCTGCACCGGCAGATAGCCGCGCGCCAGTTTGTGCGATCCCTGCGCACCTGCCTCGACCCGGCTCAGACCTTGGGCGATCGCGTAGTCGATGGCCTGATAGTAACACAATTCGAAATGCAGGCAGGCATGGTCCTCGATGCAGCCCCAGTAGCGGCCGTAAAGCACGTCGCGCCCGATGAAATTCAGCGCCCCCGCGACCGGCTGCCCGTCGCGCAGGGCCAGCACCAGCAGCATGTCATCGCGCAACGTCTTGTGCGCGGCATCGAAAAAGGCCCGCGTCAGGTAGGGTTGCCCCCATTTCCGCGCCCCTGTGTCCTGGTAGAAAACCCAGAACGCATCCCAGTGTTCGGGCTGGATCTGATCGCCGGTCAGCGCAACGATCTGACCGCCAAAGGCCTGGGCCTGCGCGCGTTCTCTGCGGATATTCTTGCGTTTGCGCGAGTTGAGCGACGCCAGGAAGGCGTTGAAATCGGCGTAGCCATGATTTTCCCAGTGGAACTGCTGACTGATGCGCCGCATCAGGCCCATCTGATCGCCGGCATGCGCCTCGGTCTCGGTGCAAAAGGTAATGTGGATCGAGCTGACCTCGTTCTCGGCGGCCAGCTGCACCGCACCCTGGACCAGGGCCGCTTGCCCGATCTCTTCAAAGCCCGGCCGCGTCAGGAGCCGCCTGCCCGTCGCGGGCGTGAAGGGCACTGCCAGCTGCAACTTGGGATAGTATTGCCCCCCGGCCCGCTCGTAGGCATGGGCCCAGTTGTGGTCAAAGATGTATTCGCCCTGACTGTGGGATTTTGCATAAAGCGGGGCTGTGGCGATGATCTGGCCATCGGCGCGGGCCACAAGGTAGCGCGGCTGCCATCCTGTCCCCACCCCGACAGATCGCGATGTTTCCAGCGCCAGCAGGAAACGATGCGTCGTGAAGGGGTCGGCCGGGCGGCCGCCATCGGCCGTTTCCGGGCAGGCGCAGGCATCCCAATCGGCGGCGTCGATCCGGGTCAGCGAGGTCAGGACCTCGATCTCGATGGGGTGGCTGCCGTCCAAAATGCGCCTCTGGCTGGTCGCGGGTATCCGCTACAGATGGGGTATACGACCGGCACGTCAATCACGGCGGTCAAACTGTCGGCGCGGGCGCCCCTTGCCCGACGCCGGGCTTACCCCTCACGCCGGGGCATGTAGCCCTCGAAGGTGATTGTATCGGCCACGCGCCGCGCCTCGGTTTCGGTCTGCGGGTTTTTGATTGTCCAGCACAGGACGGGCACGCCCAGGCCTTTCAATTCAGCCACCCTCGGGCTGCCGAGGTCTGTCCAGTCATGACTGATGAACCGGGCGCCGACCTGGCCGAAGGCCGCAATCGACCTCAGGATGGTGCACTGCTCGGGGGACACCTGCGGCCATTGCGAGGGGATGAAGCCGCAAGTGGTCAGGCCGCGCGGAATATCGGGGGCCGCATCCTTCAGGGCGGCCACCATGTGGGGATTGAACGACATCACCGCCACCGGTCCGCCATATCCCGCCAGATCGGCGGCCACGGCCTGTTCCAGGATCGGTTCCGCCGCGCCCAGGCCGCCCGACTGATCCTTTAGCTCGATCAACAGCGGCGCCTGCCCGGCCACGATGTCCAGGACCTGTGCCAGCGTCGGGATCGTATCGTCGGATCCCGTCAGCCGCACCTGCCCCAGGTCGGCGGCGTTGCGCGCACGCACCGGGCCCTGCAGCGCGGTCAGCCGGTCCAGCGTATCGTCATGGAACACCATCGCCACGCCATCGGCACTGAGCTGGACATCGATCTCGATCCCGTATCCGGCCTGCACCGCGCGCCGGATGGCAGAAGGACTGTTTTCGATGATGCCCTGACCCACGTCATGCAATCCGCGATGGGCAAGCGGGGTTTCAAGGAAAATGCGCGGCAACTCGGCCATGAAGGACGCTCCGGGTCAGGTCTCGATCTGGAAAATGCCTTCGACCTCGACCGCGGCGCCAAAGGGCAGCGCGCCTGCGCTGACCGCGGACCGGCTATGCCGCCCGATATCGCCCAAGGCCTCGACCAGGAAATCGGACGCGCCGTTCACCACCTTGGGCTGATCCCCGTAATCAGGCGTGGAATTGACAAAGCCGGTCAGTTTCACAACCCGCTTCAGCTTGCCCAGATCGCCGCCGCAGGCCGCCTTGACCTGCGCCAGCAGGTTGATGGCGCACAGACGGGCTGCCGCAGCGCCCTCGTCTGCGGTCATGGTCTCGCCCATTCGGCCTTTGACAAGGCTGCCGATCCCGGCTTCGGTCATGGGCAGTTGGCCGGACACGAATACGAGATCGCCAGCGGTGACAAAGGGCACATAATTCGCAGCTGGCGCGGGCGGCGCGGTCAGGACCACCCCCATCTCGGCCAAGCGCGCGTCGATTTCTCCGGCCATCTTTCGGCCTCCTGTCATGGTTGGATTTCGGCCAGAGGCTAGCGGGCGGCGCGACAAAGGGAAAGAGGCGCAGCGGCCCGCCGTCAACTTTCGCGGAAGGCACGGTTGAAATAGGCCGTCAGCGGTTCCAAGAGATAACTCAAAGGGGTGCGGTCATCGGTTCTGATGAAGGCTTCGACCGGCATGCCGGGGACAAGCACCCGGTCTTCGAGGCGGGCGATTTCCCCTTCCTGAAGCACGATTTCCGCGCGGTAGAAACTGGCGCCGCTGGCGTCGTCGGTGAAGGCATCCGCAGACACCTGGCTGACCTGACCGATCAGTTCGGGCACCTCGCGCTGATCGAACGCGGGAAAGCGCAAGGACACTTCCTGACCGACAAAGACCTGGTCGACATTGATCGATTGCACCTGCGCGGTGATGATCAGCGGGCGGTCTTCGGGCACCAGGTAGGCAACCGGATCGGCGGCGCGCACCACCGATTGCGGCCCAAAGACCTGCAGGCCGATGATCCGCCCGGCAACGGGCGCGCGCAGATCCAGATCGGCCATCTGGCGGGCCATGTCATCGGAACGCTCGCGCAGTTCCTCTTCCGCGATGCGGATCTCCCTAAGTTCACCGATGGCTTCCTCGCGGCGGGTATTCCGCACCTGGAGGATCGCCAGTTCGGTCTCGATCACCCGTTCGGCGGCTTCGGCCCTGCGCGCCTCCAGTTCCCCCAGCGATCCTTGCAGTTGCGCCGCGTCGCGTTGCAGCCGAAGGATCGGGTCGGACTGGATCAGGCCACGATCCAGAAGGCCCTGCTGACGCACCAGGTCAGCCTCGACCAGCGCCAGTTGCGTGCGCAACGCGACCTCCTGGGCTTCGATCGCCGCGACCTGGGCTTCGATCTGGGTCACGCGGCCGCCCAATTGCTCGATCTCCTGGGCGATGCTTTCGGCGCGGGCGGCAAACAGGTTTTCCTGCCCCCGCAAGAGATCCGAAAGTTCCGCGTTCGTCGCCGATGCCTGCATCAAGGCATCGCTGAACACCACGACATCCGATCCGTCGCGTTCCGCCTCCAGCCGGGCGCGGCGCACGCGCAGTTCGAACAGGCGGCCCTCGGCCACCGTCCGTTCGGTCGCAAGCCGTTCGGGCGCCAAGCGTATCACGACCTGCCCCTGCGCGACGCGGTCGCCTTCATCGACCAGCAGTTCGGACACAACGCCGCCTTCGGGATGCTGGATCGCCTGGCGGTTGCGATCGACCTCGATCCGGCCCGACGCCACGACCGCGCCGGCGATCTGGCTGGTCACGGCCCAACCGCCAAACCCCACCAGCAGCGTGATCATCGCCGCCAGCCCCAGCAACAGGGGGCCCCGCAGCGACCAGGCCTGCGCCGGATTGCCCCGCCGGCTCATTGCACGCCACCGGGTGCCGCGCGCGCGGTCTTCAGGTCGGCGTAGTTGGCCAGTGTTTTCTTCAGGACCTCGGCCGTTGGCCCGAACATCGTCGGGACACCGCCCTGCAACACCAGCAGACGGTCACATTCGCGGATCGCGCTTGGCCTGTGCGCCATGATCAGGACCGCGCGGCCTTCGCCCTTGATGTGCTGGATGGCCCGGTTCAGCGCGGCAGACCCATCGTTGTCGAGCGCCGAATTCGGTTCGTCCAGCACTAGCAGCACCGGATCGCCGTAAAGCGCGCGGGCCAGGCCAATGCGCTGGATCTGCCCGCCCGACAGCCGTGCGCCCAGGCTGGACACCCGCGTGTCATAGCCGCGCGGCAGATCCAGTATCATCTCGTGGGCCGCCGCCGCCTGTGCCGCACGCACCACGCGGGCGGTATCCACCTTGGGCGACAGGCGCGCGATGTTTTCGGCAATGGTGCCGTCGAACATGCTGACCGATTGCGGCAGGTAGCCGATATAGCCGCCCAGCGCATCGCTGTCGTATTGATCGAGCGTCGCGCCATCCAGTCGGATCTGCCCGGCTGCCGGCAGCCAGATCGACATGATCGCCCGCGCCAGGGTCGACTTGCCCGACCCCGACGGGCCGATCACCCCCACGGCCTGCCCCGGTTCGACCCGAAGGTTCACACCGCGCAGCGTCGGCACCCGCGATCCGGGCGGGGTGACGGTCAATTGGCTGATCTCGAGCCGGGCCTTGGGGCGGGGCAGCGGCATACGCGCCGGCACCTCGGGTTCGCTGGCCAGCAAGGCGCGCAAATTGCGCCAGCTCTGGCTGGCCTCGGCGATCGTGCCCCACTGCCCGATCGTCAACTCGATCGGCGCCAGCGCGCGCCCCAACAGGATCGACGCCGCGATCATGGCGCCGGCGCGCATTTCGCCCTGCAGCACGAGATAGGCCCCAAGCCCAAGGATCGCGGATTGCAAGAACAGGCGAAAGGTCCGGGTCATGGTGCTGAACCCGCCCACACGGTCCGAGGCGACCATCGCTTCGCCAAGGGCCACGCCGCGCTGACGGTGCCAGCGTTCGAACGCGGCGCCCTGCATCCCGAGGCTGCGGATCAGTTCGGCCTCGGCCTGCATCTCGCCGGCCATGCGCTCGGCCGATTGCGCCGCTGCCGCCGCCTCGGAAATCGGGCTGCGCGACAGGCGCTGATTCGCAAGCGTGATCAGGATCAGAACCAGGCCGCCACCGACCGCCATCCAGCCAAGCCATGGATGGAAAATGAAGATTGCCCCGATGAACAACGGCGTCCACGGCAGATCGAAAAGCGCTAGGAACACGGGGGATGCGGTCAGTTTCTGCACATTCGCCAGGTCCCGCAGCCCGCTTTGCGGTTGCCCGGTGGTCTGCGCGTTGGACAACGAGGCGCGGAACACGCGCCTGTCGAAGGCGTCTTGCAGCCGCGCCCCGTAGCGGGACGCGATCCGGGCGCGCACGTAGTCATGAATGCCCATCATCAGGAACAAGAAGGCAACCAGCGCGGTCAGCGCGATCAGCGTTTCCTCGGACCCTGAACCAAGAACGCGTTCGTAGACCTGCAGCATGTAAAGCGGCCCGGTCAGCATGAGGGCGTTCACGATCATGCTGAAACCCGCGATGACCCACAAGATCCAAGCGCTCCGACGCCGGAATGCCACCAGCTCGTCCGGTCTTGCCTGATTTCTGCGCGTCATCTCGGTATGTGCCCTCCGATCGGGCGGTCGACCCGGGCAGGTCTTGACTCTATATTGCCACACCACGTCTAACAAACGTAATACCACTCTGCAGGGATACCGCCAGATGCCTTTCAATTTGATTTCATTGTTCTAGGTATTTCCGCTCATTGTTTTTTTGTATTCAGGGAAGCTGCCAGTGCCCCGTTCCTTTCTCGACCGCTCCCTCCGCGCAATCGGTGCCCTGACGGCTTTGGCCGCGCTGACGGCATGCGGGCCCGCGCCCATGCCGCCGGGTGACACGGTCGCTGATCGGGGCGAAGTGCAGAACCGCGCCTTTCACCAGTTCAACGTCGGCCTCGATCGCGTCATCGTCGGCCCGGCGTCGCGCGGCTATGGAACGGCCGTGCCGCAACCTGTGCGCCGCGGGGTCAGCAACTTTGCCGCGAATCTCAGCCAGCCCTCGTATGTGCTGAACAATCTGCTGCAGTTCCGCATCGGCCAGGCCGCGCAGAACACCACGCGTTTCTTGATCAATTCCACCATCGGCCTGGGCGGCATTCTTGATCCCGCGACGGCCATGGGCGTCCCGGCACTGCAAACAGGTTTTGGCGAAACGCTCCATATCTACGGCGTGCCCGAGGGGGATTTCGTGATGCTGCCGGTCTTCGGGCCATCGACCGGCCGCGATACGGTCGGCCTGATCGTGGATATCGCGAGCAATCCGGTGCGCGTGGTCCTGCCACAACCCGAAAGCCAGTATGTCTTTGGCGCCGAAGTGCTGGACCGGTTCGGTGACCGCTACGAGTTGAGCGACACCATCGACAGCATCTACTTCGAAAGTGCCGATGGTTACGCGCAGTTGCGCTCGCTTTACCTGCAGAACCGCCGGTTCGAACTGGGCGGCGGATCTACGCTCATCTACTCGGATCCCTACGCGGATCCTGCCGCCAGTGACGCTGCGGCGACCGATTCCGGATTTGCAGATCCTTACGCAGGCCCCTATTTTGATCCCTATGCACAATAAGATCCGCCTCCCCCGCCGAACCCTTCTGGCCACCTTTGGTGCGGCCCTAGCCGTGCCGATGCTGCCGGGCCGTGGCCTTGCGGTGACCGAATCCGCGGCGACCGGCCTGGTGACGCAGGTGACGGACGAGATCACGCGCATCATCAATTCGGGCCAGACCGAAAGCGGGATGATCAATGATTTCGAACGGCTGATGGGTCGCTACGCAGACCTGCCGACGATTTCGCAATCGGTTCTCGGACCGCCGGCGCGGTCCGCAACACAGGCGCAGCTTCGCGATTTCAGCCGGGCCTTTCAGGGGTATATGGCGCGCAAATACGGCCGCCGTTTCCGTGAATTCATCGGTGGCAACGTCACCGTGACGGGCGCGCAGGATCTTGATCGGTTCGTCGAGGTCGTGTCCCGCGTGGACATGCGCGGCTCGGCGCCCTTCGAGGTCCGCTTCCGGGTCTGGGACCGGTCGGGCAGCCCCTTGTTCATCGACATGCTGATCGAGGGCGTGTCTCTGGTCATCTCCGAACGCTCGGAAATCGGTGCGCTGCTGGAACAGAACGGCGGCAGCATCGACCGGCTGACACAGGCGCTTCAGCGCGTCGGCTAGGCCATCCCATCCGGGCCTGGTATCCAGGGCGACAACCGTTTGATCCTCACCATGCAACCGATGGGCGCGCATAAATGACCGCCCGGCGCATCTGCAGCACGCATTCCGTGCCGCATCATCCTTGGATTTACGGGCGGGTCTTTTCCCCATGACACCATGAAAAAGGGGCACCCTAGCGGGTGCCCCTTTTCTGTTCTTGCTGTCCGGCCCCAGTGAGCGAGGTCACCGGGGTCGGGTCAGTATCGCTTGATCAGCCCTTGGTGAACTCGGGGTAGGCTTCCATGCCCATCTCCGAAACGTCCAGCCCGGCCAGTTCCGCCTCTTCGCTGACACGGATACCCATGGCTGCCTTGAGGATGAACCAGACGATCAGCGACGCGACGAAGGTGAACACACCGTAGGCCACGATGCCGGTCAGCTGCGTGGTGAGGCTTGCATCACCGTTGTAGAACACAACTGCGATGGTGCCCCAGATCCCTGCGAACAGGTGAACCGGAATGGCGCCGACCACGTCGTCGATCTTGAGCTTGTCGAGCAGCGGCACGGTGAAGACCACGATCACACCGCCGATGGCACCGATCCAGAGCGCACCGAACAGGGTCGGGGCCAGGGGCTCGGCAGTGATCGACACGAGACCGGCCAGGGCACCGTTCAGCACCATGGTGAGGTCCGGCTTGCCATAGACGACTTGCGTCAGGATCAGCGCCGTCACGGCACCGGCCGCTGCGGCCATGTTGGTGTTGGCGAAGATACGCGACACGTCGGATACGTCACCCACGGTTCCCATGGCCAGCTGCGAGCCGCCATTGAAGCCGAACCAACCCAGCCACAGGATGAACGTACCAAGCGTGGCGAGTGCCAGGTTGGAACCGGGCATCGGGTTGACCTTGCCGTCCTTGTACTTGCCCAGGCGCGGGCCAAGCACGATGGCACCGGCCAGAGCGGCCCAGCCACCCACGGAGTGCACCACGGTCGAGCCGGCGAAGTCGGAGAAGCCCATTTCGGACAACCAGCCGCCGCCCCACTGCCAGGACCCGGAGATCGGGTACAGGAAGCCGGTCAGGACGATCACGAAGATCAGGAACGGCCACAGTTTGATGCGCTCTGCCAGAGCACCGGAAACGATGGACGCGGTTGCGGCAACGAACACCAGCTGGAAGAAGAAGTCGGACCCAACCGAGGCATAATCCAGAGCGGCATCCGCAGCGGCCACACCGACGGGATCCAACTGGGTCACGACGAAGAAGCTGCCGACGTAGCCGTTGAAGTCACCGGGATACATCAGGTTGAAGCCGACCAGCCAGTACATGATCGCGGCAAACGAGTAGAGCGCGATGTTCTTGGTCATCTGCATCGTGACGTTCTTGGAACGGACAAGACCGCCTTCGAGCATCGCAAAGCCTGCGGCCATGAAGAAAACGAGGAACCCGGCCATGCAGAACAGCAGGGTTGTCATGATATAGGGGCCGATCTCGTCGAAGGTCGGGGCGGCCGCCTCCTGAGCGAGGGCCAGGCCGGGCAGCGCGATCAGCGCTGCAGCGGCCAGGGCAGTATACTTGAAGGATTTCATTGGACTTGGTTCTCCTATGTGGTGCCGCCGCTCACAGCGCGTCGTCGTTGGTTTCGCCGGTGCGCACGCGAACGGCGCTTTGCACGTCGAGGACGAAGATCTTGCCATCGCCGATCTTGTCGGTCTTGGCGGTGGTCTGGATGGTCTCGACCACTTGGTCGGCCATGGATGCGGCCACCACGATCTCGAGCTTCACCTTCGGCACGAAGTTCACGGCATATTCTGCGCCGCGGTAGATCTCCGTGTGGCCCGACTGAGAACCGAAGCCCTTGATCTCGGTTACCATCATGCCGCGTACGCCGATGGCGGTCAGCGCCTCGCGGACCTCCTCCAGCTTGAACGGCTTGATTGCTGCGATGATGAGTTTCACTTTTGTCACCCTTCCGGTTGCTGTTCCGGTTTCGTCCGTCCGACCCATTGCGCGGCGGACGTCACGGGCCCAAATCAGACACAGCAGGCCCTGGTAGCAACGGAACGCAGGATGTGATGCGTCACACAAAAGTCTTATTGATTAAATTTTGTGCGCTATATCTCCATCGCCCAATTTTTGGGCTTTTCGTGCATGGGGGAGCCTCGCGAGAAGGCTCCACATCCGACTCGTTTTTGCGTACATTCGAGTCAAAAGAGGCAGGGCAGCAGTATGAGTGCATCCGGTAACGGCAGACGCTCCGGCGGGAGCGGTGGGCGCAGGCTCGTGGCGGAACGGCGCCAGACCGGGCAAGCGCCGAAACGACCCACACGCACAAGCGGCGGCGGCGGTGGCGGAACACGTCGCAAGACCGCGCGCAAGGCGCGGTCGCCCCGGCGGCGGCGCTCGGGGCCCTTGGGCTGGATCGTTGCGTTCTTTGCCTTCATCTGGCGTATCATCTGGGGCCTGATGTGGCGCGGCAGCGTCGCGGTCGGTATCCTGTTGGCGCTTGCCACGGCCTATTTCTACGCACAGCTTCCCGAATTCGACGCGCTGGTCGATGGCCGCGCACGGGGATCGGTCACCATGCTCGATCGGGACGGGCGCGTGTTCGCCTGGCGCGGCGACCAGTTCGGCGGCGTGATCATGGCCAACACCACAAGCGAACACCTGGTCAACGCCGTGGTCGCCACCGAAGACCGCCGGTTCTATCGGCATCTGGGCGTGTCGCCGCGTGGCATCGCGTCAGCCGTGCGCATCAATCTCAGCGAGGGACGCGGGCCGCTTTCGGGGCACGGCGGGTCCACCATCACGCAACAGGTGGCCAAACTGATGTGCCTTGGCGTCGAATACGACCCCAACGAATGGGAGACCGAAGCCGCCTACGAGGCCGATTGCCGCCGCGGATCTCTGTGGCGCAAGATCGTCGAGATGCCCTTCGCCTTCGCGATGGAGCTGCGGTATTCCAAGGATGAAATCCTGTCGGTCTACCTCAACCGCGCCTATTTCGGCGCCGGGGCCTTTGGGGCCGAGGCCGCGTCGCAGCGCTATTTCGGCCACTCCGCCGCCGAGATAAACCCGCAAGAAGGCGCGATGCTGGCCGGTCTTCTGACCGCGCCGTCGCGGTTTGCGCCAACCTCGAACCTGCAGCGCAGCCAGGAACGCGCCAACCTGGTCTTGGGCCTGATGGAAAGCCAACGCTATCTGACCTCGGCCCAGGCCGACCAGGCCCGCGCCAACCCCGCGACATTGTCCGCCAGCGCCCGGCAGGAACGCGGCGGGGCATTTGCCGACTGGATCATGCAATCCGGCCCCGACTTCCTGACCGGCGACACGACCGAAGATGTGATCATCCGCACCACCTTTGACCCCGACATGCAGGCCGCCGCGGAAGAGGCGCTG
>Ga0102941_1000541_pt1 | contig 17603 bp, 19 predicted proteins | sample SalPonR2_C_D2_MG_FD_79281 | JGI IMG/M metagenome (GOLD analysis project Ga0102941, IMG submission 79281) | Salt pond soil microbial communities from South San Francisco under conditions of wetland restoration - Salt Pond MetaG R2_C_D2_MG | ecosystem: Environmental > Aquatic > Marine > Intertidal... | reverse complement strand
TGCCGATGCGATGCAGTCAAAGCACACGCTTGCAGCGAAGACAACTCGTTGCGCCAAAGACTCTCTTTGTCGGCATTGGGTTCGTTGCGCACATGTGCACCGTGGCGAATGTCGAACAACGGAACACACTTTTGCGCTGCTTGGTGCACAGACCACACTGAACTGTCCGCCAATGTTTTTTGCCAGGAATTTTGCGTCTCCGAACGCTGCACTCCATTGCTTGCGTCCAAAAGCGTGCAGTGGTCTTCACTCAGTGTTATTTGTGGCGAAAATAGCCGATTGCTCAAATTATGGCACAAAGTGAGATCGTATTTTTTGTGCGCCGTATAATCAATCATCGTGCGAATGCAGACTTCTGCTACGTCCGGACAGTACGTTGAAAGCGAAGGGCAATCGTCGAGTTGGTCTGTTTTTTTTGGGTACGACCGTAAACTGCCTGAAAATGGTTCAGGTATGCGCAAATGAGATGCAAACGATGCTGCATCGATAGGGTCGGCGTCATCGTGGTCAACGGTTTCCTTTTGCTGCAAGTGTTCGGTCACTGCAGCCGAAACACGCTCAACGGTGCTGTCTGGTGGAGATTCGTGTGCAGCCGGATCAAAGTCTTCCGGAACTGCAATGCTGTTGCTGTCGTCCAGAATAGGCAAATCAAATGTGGGACCCATGTCAGTCAAAATTTAAACGAAAAATTTTGCGAGGGTTGGCATTTTTTCGCTTGAGCAGTTTTTCCAGACACGGAAAACTTGCACAGAAATATCAACTTTAGATGGCAGAAAATGGCTGAAGATGGGATTGATTTGGCACTGTGGGCTTGCCTGTACTCACAACCAGTCCTCGAGACCCTGTTAGAAGCGGGTCTGTCGTTGCGCGATGTGTTGGCCTATCTTTCAGTGTCCAAGGGTCCATCGATCAATCAGCAGAGTGGTGTGACGGAGAGAAGTCGCGCTTGGTTCATTCAAGTGCATGGATGTGCTGCTTTATGCAGTTTTGATGATGTGGAGATGCTGGAACGCATGATTTCACACGGTTGCAAACCAGCCAAAGTTTGCACTTATTTGGACGTATATAGCAGCAGTTCTTCTTGGCAGGCGGTCCTGATGCAGGCGGCCTATGTGACACATATGACCATTGAAATACAACATCGGGATATGGACATACTAAATAGGTTGCTGAAACTCACCGTCGATCTTGTCAGTCTCAGTGTAACTTTCTGGGTGAAAACGCAGGAAAGCGTATGTATTGAGCAGTTGAAATTACCAACAAACTTACAGCGGCTGGACTTCCTGCCTCGCACTTTTCGATTCGTTCCGTTGCCAACGTTGCCGAATACACTTACTCAATTGTCTCTCAGAGGGTTTTTCAATCTGCCATTGGATCTCGTAAATCTGCCCGCAGGCTTGCGCAAACTTACACTCGGCCACAAATTTAACTGTTCTATAGAAAATTTTTCATTTCCGCCGTCTTTAGAGACACTCACTTTTGGCCATTTTTTCAATCAATCACTGAGCAATGTGGTGCTGCCACCGCGACTGCGTGTTCTCAAGCTTGGAAGACATTTCAATCAACCATTGGACTGTGTATTGCTACCTGCAACATTGCAGTGCTTGGAAGTGGGCAGCGCGTCTGTGTGCTCACCTCCTGATACAATTGCAGTGTTCGTCGGAAAGCAAAGTGCCAGGATGAAAAAATTGTCCCTTCTCAAATGAACGATGATTGTTTTTTCCAACCTCTGATTGATAGTCTGTCGCTTTTTTGATTGGTGCATTTTGAAATTTGCGACAAAAATAAAACGATTCGAGAGCGCGCAAAGTTTTATTGCTGCTACTTTTAGCTAATCAAAACTGCGATTTGGCGTTGCTTCAACTTGAAAAACACATTCACCGATCTAAACTATTTATACCAATGCCATACTATCCAGAATTCAATTTGTTGCATTTGCATTGCCCGAAAACAGGCGGCACAAGCTTAGAAAACACTCTGATGCAAGCTTTGGGGAAGCCATTTTTTAATTACGCAAGAAGCAGAGAGCGCTACTCAGCAGGAGATTTGACTTGGCAACAACGCAATTGGTACGGCTATGAAAAAGTCGACGGCACAGAATTCGCATTGCAGCACATGACGCTGCAGCAGATGGTACAATGGAAATACGTGCAAAATCATTTGGCGGACCCGGATTTGACTATTGTCATGATAGTTAGGAATCCGTACAGCCGAATCGTTTCGGAATATAAATGGCAAACACTGTTCGGCTACAAAGGATCTTTTGAGACTTTTGTGTGTCAAGCACATCGTGAAAAATGGCACGAAAGTAGAACGTTTATGCAGCATCTTGTGCCTCAGACGCAATTTGTGGCTGGCGTTTCGCTTGACGATCCTCGTCTGCACATAATTTACTTTGAGCATATGTCGCTTGCCATTCAAAACTTGTTCGAACAATTGGGCAAACGACACCGTCAATTGTATGGAATTAAATCTATGCGTACTGACAATGTTACAGCGCACATATCAAAGCGCCACGCAACTACAGAAAAGCCGTGGAAGGCCTACTTTGCTGACCAGGCGACAGCGGACAAAGTGCTTGAAATGTATGCTGCCGATTTTGAGACTTTTGGCTATGCGACAGAGGTAAAAAGTGCAGAATGAACGACATTGCTGTGCACAAATTTCAATTTTTGCTGCGCACTCACTGTGCTGACAAAAGTCTCGCATCATGTCGTCGGTTTCGAAGGAAGAGGCGCAAAAGATACTCGACAAACACAACTGTGCCAGACGTCGCTACAAAGTTGCTCCATTGAAATGGGACTGGCAGTTGGCTGCGGACGCTCAGGTTCATGCTGATCGCTGTGTATGGGCGCACGCAAGCGAAATCGGAAAAGCACCTCCGCAACAACAAGGTGAAAACCTTTCTTTGGCGATGGGTCAGCCTGTTGACGTTGACGGGTGGCTTGGCGAAGAACCAGACTACGACTGTGCCAATGATCAATGTGTGCGCAATATATGTGGTCATTGGACTCAGATGCTGTGGCACAGTACGTCCAGCGTCGGCTGCGCAAAGCGTCGCTGCCGGTCGGTGGTCGACGAAAACGGATCTCCCATCGGTTTCAGCAATGCCGACATGCTAGTCTGCCGCTACTCGCCGCCGGGCAACTTTATTGGCCGACAGCCGGTGACACCGACACAGTGCAAAGAAGGCGGCAACACGGATGCCTGTCCCGACAACTTAAGTGAGGGCACTGTTCCGGTCATGGCTGATCCAGATCCTGGCAGAATTGGACGAGACAACCAGTATCAGATCGGAACAGGCATATTGCAATTGATTATTGCAGCAACAGCCGTTGTCATTTTCATCATGCTTTTTGCAACTGTTTGGGCTGGTCGCAAATATGTGCGCAATGCAAGAAAAAAAGGAACAAGCGCAAACTGGATGCGCTGATGGTCAGCGCGATGCAGCGACGCGATAGTGGTGGTGGCATGGCTCAGTTGTCCAGATAAGTTGTGACCAGCATTTGGACCATTTTGCTTTCAATGAATCGTTCTTATGCGCTGTTTTTTATTTGCAGCAAGTTTTGATTACACTGTCCCACGGTACGTCCACATTCTGACCCAAATACTCGAGCGTAGTAATGTGCGTGGTCGAAAGGTCCAGCCCAGAGACACGCTGAACAACCAACAATTCCATTTTCACTTTGGTATACTTGATGTTGTTCTTTTCGACAAGCGTGACTAAACTTGTGACTGGGAGGCACCCGTTGCGTTCCAGATGTGATTTTAAGCAATCGACATCCACGTCTGCAAGTGTAAACGATGAACCTTCGTAACTTGAGACCCCGCCATCGGCTGTTGAAGTAAAACCGCCGCAAAAGACCTGCAAAACCGCATCAATGCGAACAGTTTGAAACAGTTTTTTATTTGCAGAGGACGGATGTTTGTCTGCTGGATGCGGAAAAATCAAGATCCAGAAAAACGTAGCCACAATCGATACTGCGACGATCCAGAGCCCCGCGTCACTAGGCTCAGACATAGTTGAACACTTTTTGCGGGTTTACAAAAAGCGGGTTTACAAAAAAGTGATAAAACCCGCACAAGTTTGGTAGGCTTGTGGATCAGATGCAACGCAAATTGCCACAAAAAAACAAATGAATAATCGCACTCGGCTGTTATCACTTGTGTTTGGGGTGGGCTGCCTGTTCTTTATTCTGTACCAAAACAATGTGACTTTGCCGCCAATTTTGATGGCGACGTGTCTCGCCGGAGCCAAAAAGTCCAGTCTATCTGCAGCAAGGCCTTTTTGGCACGCTTTACTCTGCAAAAATGCAAATGAATTGATTATCGGTGCACCCGATACAACAGGATGCTTACCTCGCATCGTAAAGCAATTTGTTCGATTCAAAGTCTACTTTGGCCACTTTTGTCTGCAGCAGAATATCTCGCCGATGTGCAGCATTGTGAATGTTGTACACTGAAATCAAGACCCAGTCTGTCAATTGCAAAAAAGTCTCAAAAAGCAAACAGCTTTCCATGAACTTCTGCTTGTATTGCCAAAGGACTGTCCGGTCATTGAGGAATTCTTGAACGAGATACATTGACACGAATTGTTTGTTCAAATCTGAAATCAAACACTGATTTGCCAGCATAGTTGCCACCTTGTCAATAACGGACAATTGTCGTTTTCCGCTTTTCAGATTGTTTGCTGGCACTCGTTGCTGACATTGACTTTCCGACAACTTCATCATTGAATTTGGCAGTTGTTGAAAATTTTCATACTCAGGACAAACCCTTTTGCGACCCTGGTCAACACCTTTGTTGCTGCAAGCGCACATGCTTGCATTCCAGGCCTCATGTGGACACCGAAAAAACAAACCAGGGCATACTAAAAAAATTTTTCAACTGTGACGCTTTTGTATGCAGGAATACTCGAGAGCGTTGGTAGACTGCACGCAGGAGAAGTGGATTCGGCGAAGCCTGGAGGTACATTATCTTCGCGCTGCATCGAGCAGAACGTACGGAAATTTTATCACAAATAGTTGTCGCATCATCCTTGCGGTGGACCGAGATGAGTTTGACCGAGCCTCGCATATGTGGCGTAACGAAATTAAGAGAAGCTACGATGATACAGTCATCGCACAATTGGTTGATCGATTTTCGCGGGTACTGCTGCACGAAGATGTGAAAAATGCACTATCGCCAGCGGCATTCAATTTGCTGTCAGTTGCTGCCGAATTTGATCGTACTTTCAACGTTGGTTTGGTCATTTTGCTTTCGACGTCTCGGCACTGCACGAAACAAATTGCTCGCAAGCTGATGCCGCAGTTCAGATTTGTTGTCCGAGTGATATCTATTTTCGGAGGCACATGGCCACACATAGCACAAATGGCACTGGAAAGAATGCAGTATTTGGACGCTCCTGTGCGCTCCGGTCGCTGTTTGGCAGAGGAATATAGTGCGGTACGACACAATGTCCTGTCGGTTGACAACTGCGACGCGTATACCGTTTTGTTCACGCTTTGGTTGCGGGAACGTCCATTCAATCGTTGCGGGCGGCTCTCCGACTGCAGGTGTAGTGATCAATGCAGAGATAATTTTTGTTTAACAGTTCTGCGCGCTATGAACGGCGGAAACTTGTTTCGCGAGATGCGCAACCGTTGGTTCCAGACATGCTATTCTGACCAGCTGAATGCTCTCTTCACCAGTTTGAGTTCTTTTTGTCCGTCTTGTCGCGATTACAGTTACAAGCCTCACTCGATGTGTACTGCCGTCCTGTTCAAGGGCTCGCAAAAGAAAGTGCACAGCCTGTTTCGTGCAGCTATCTACGACGTGGCGTTGGTGTTGTTAGCTGCGGACTTGGACGCGTATTGCGCTGCGCACATAATGGACTATGTTGTGCACACGATGCCACCAAATGCCAGAAAATGCGCCATGGATGCTTGCGGTAGCGATAATGGCACGTTTGGAGGCGCTTTTATTGGCTTGTTTGTCCGTGCTCAGAACGCAATTGCAAATATTCAGCAACAGAAAAGTGCGCAATAAAAGGAATGCCACTCAACAAACGAGTGGAGGCGCAAGATTGTGAATTGTTGCAGACCCGCGCGGTAACCCCCGAAAAAACTGAAAGGATCGAAAAACATCCCCTTCTTTTCCACTAATGATGAGCACACCACTTTTTACCACACTGCGCATAGAGAATCGTTCTTTTTCGCCGCAACAGCGCGAACCGGTCGATGTCGAGATACTTCGGTCTGAAAAAGCCTTTTGCGATGTTTCTACGGCACAACCAGTTCAAATCATTTCCGATCGTGGTCCCGGCAGGCCTTCGAACTTTCTGAGGTACGTTGCTTTGATCGGCCGATTGATCACATTTTCTGATCAGAATGTCAACAGACTGTACAGCGACGGTGATCTTGGTTTGTTTTTTGTGCCTCTATGTCGCCGCCAACGCAAAGGACCGAAAGAACAGGAAAAAATCCGCAACATGCTGGCTCTGGGCGAGTTCATAGACGACAGATCTCAGACATTCCGTCGGCCTGTGTGGCTTTACACGCACAAAACTCGTCCCGCGCATCGCGATCTGCCTGTCCGATGGGCTCCGAACATCGCATGGCTTGGTCGTTTTTTTATCAACGTCGCTCTGCTGATGACACCGTTGCGGTTGCCATTATACGTGCTTTTGGAAGTGCTTGACTGGCTACCTTTGTTTGCGGAGCACCTCGATCACGTCAAAAAAGTACAAGCGTTGCGACGCATCTTCAGCGCGTATGATCGCAGCCGAGTCATACAACACAACTGCAGCAATAAACGCCGCGTTTGAATGAGAAGAGATAGCGCCAGCCGGCAGACGACCGGTTGTGTCTGGAAAATTTTTTGGAACGCGGGAAAATCTTTTGAACAATGAAAATACGAAAGTATCACTTTCAGTTGGACTATTATGCCTGGCGTGGCCTGGTTGCACTGCCACGTATGAAATTTACCGGCGAAGTGCTCCTTGCTGACAAGACATGGACACGTTTGGACTTGGTTCTATACGACATGAACGAGTTCTGCGATTATTCAGACGACCGCAAATCGTCTATCGACAAGCGTGTACTGAGTCTTGTCATGAAGCGCCTGGCACATGACGTTCGTTACCGAAACGACTATTTTGTCGTTCCAATACGGTACAATTCGCTGGCTGCCGACACCGTCAGCATGTATGACTTTCGTTGGCCAAACCATAGCAAAGTCAATCGTTTGTCTGCCATTTTGCAGTCCGGTTTGTGGGAAAAGAGTTTTCGGACTTCGCAATTCGCCTGTTCAGAAAAGCGCTATTGGGTTGCCGACGCCTTTCTGCTGTCGGCACTAGAATTTTCGCTGGCCAGCGTGCCGGTATATGTGCGCATATCGAGCATGTTGGAACAAGCCGCCTGCCCGTCGAAAAGTTTGCAGCCGAATATCCTGTTTGGCAATTTCAGCGACGGCCAAGGCGTGCGCGAATTGAAAAAAAAAGCAGTTCTCAGAAAGGACGAAATACAATATGAAAAACGTTTACTGCTACGGCAAAGTGCACGCAAACGCAGCTTGGAATATCAAGAGCGGTGCGATCAGCTGCTCACAACAATAGACCACAAATTGTCTCTAAAACCGGAATTGAAAAGCCTGCGCCGTCTGTGGACAATCGGTGCCAGTTTTGCTGCATTGCCGTTGCTGTGCGAGCGCGATGCCAAAGATTTACTACCTCTGCGCAAGAAACAAAAAATGCTCACAGACACTGACTGTGTCTGAATTTTGCAGAGAGACAGTTGTTTATTGCTGCGACTTGATGCGAAAGGCCAACATCGAGAAATATAGAACGCAAAATAAACCTCGGAAAGTTGTGGACGTGGCAACGATACCCACTATCGGCGATGTGCAGTTGCGGGTGGCAACAACAGTGGCAAAAATGCCCAGAGGGAATAGTATTGCCGAAATCAGCAGAGAACAAATAGATATTCGTATCATTGGTTTCGTTTTTTCCAGATCGTAACGAGCGTCGCTTTTTTCAGATGTTACTGCGGGGCTGTCGGAGTCAGCTGATGGCGCTTCTGCGTCTGTATCAGCAAGCTTTGTCACATTGCTCGTGGGACACAGAAGACACCCAAACAAAGATAGCGAGCAACACGCCAAAAACAAAATACCAAGAAACGGTGCAAGCAAGAACACAGCATCGGCAATCAGATAGGATCGAATATCAATTGTCTCATGTAGCACATTTTTTCGGCAGAAAGTCGCCACTTTTGAAGAGTAAACCAACTCGACAATAGGCCAGATTACTCCAAAGAAAAGTGATGCCACGCAGATGGACAAGCGCAATTTCTTCGGGTGAGCAATGTTGGTTGGGTTACTGTCTGTCTGTCGAATGTTGAACTCGTCCGACATTGTGCAGAAAGGGTTGTCAGGGTTTCTGTTGTTTGATTGCGAGACCAAGGGGCAGCCCTTCACAAATTTATTTAAAAATGAATGACGAAAACAATTATACTGTTCGCATTCGACACGACTTGTTCGTCCCATCATCGGCAGTTGCGTTTTGCAAAGGCAGCAAGCCGATCGCTCTGCACAACGGCGCTGCGTGTTCCTTTTATTTATCAGGTCTGAATTTTTGCGCTGAAGCCAGACGGTCGTGATTTGTGCTTACACTCTGCTATCGCAGGTTCTGCCACCTACGACATTATAGGCAACAGATATCATCTGGAAAATATGGTCCGCACTAAGGAACACATTCCAGCGCGGTTTCCTTGGCCGTTTCAAGGCCGTTCGCTCAGTTTTCCCGGCGATGCTGATGTTGTCGGCAAGATTGAACCTTGCAACAACAGCAGCGAAGACTATTTTACAGACAGCTTCCACACGACATTATGTAACAACAGAAAAAACTGTCATTGGTTTGCAGCCACCTTTGATACGATGGCCTACGATACAAAAAATTCTGCGGCAAGCACACATCGACAATTTGTGGTGCGCGACTGTCACATGATGCTGTCGTTTCCTTCGAAGGCTCACGCAGATCTGGACAAAATACTTGACTATCCGATGAGCAAACGTCTGCTGGCAACGAAATTTGACAATCTGCAAATCAAAGTCGATTGGTCCACTTTTTTTCTGATCCCGATGCAAAATTGTACAATGCTGTCTGGATTTTATTGTGACGGCATACTTGCTTACGATGCTCACCAACAGGTGCGACAAGTAGAAAAATCGGCTCTTCATATTTTCATTTTGGAACTGGCAATCCTATTTGCACGTCTTTTGCCGGCTACAGTGCTCTTGGAAGTGCTGCAATGGCTACCTCTGTGCAACAGAGTTGGACGCCACCGGACAGTCAATTTGTGTCAGTCTGTTTCGAATAGTATCGCTGCAATTCGTTCTGCCGGCACGCATTGCGTCTGTCAATAAATTACGAGACACTGACTGAAACTGGTTTTATTTGCAAATCCATTTGCTCGCGGTGCTGCTCCACACAGCCTGCAAAAGTGATTCTCCTGCAATTTCTTTGACATTGCCATCCATGTTTGCGTCGACCGATACATTGTCCACATTGACAATTGTCAAGTGTTGTGCCTCGTAGAGACCAGCACCGACCTTCAGTGTTTTTCCTGGCAGCAGGCTGGTGTTGTGTACCATCACGGTGGCCGGCACATCTGCGCTCGCAATCTCAAAGCAGTCGAAAGCCGCAGTGTAGTCCACTTTCGCTGATCCTTGCACCAGGACGCCTGTTTTGTTGAGATACACAGACTGAGCGCTGTAGAAATTGTTAGGCGGCGGGTCAGTGCGATCGATGCAATCGATTTGCAACACATCTGTTTCGGCATTGCTGACTATGCGCCACTGCTGATCGGGTGTATCGACGTCTGGAGCGAAGCAAAACCCGGTAGCTTCCAGCTTGCCCAACAAGTTCAAATTGCCGTCGCAGTCGAGCAGTGCTTTGTCGCAGTCGAGTGCCTTGAAAAGCAACGCTCCACTACCACAATCGTCCTGCGATATACTCCACTTGCACAGAGATTTGTCACAAGGGTCAATCAAACTCAATTTCAGCACTTTTCCTTTGGGCGGAGGGCACCTGTGGATCACTGGGGGCGGCAAAGGCCGTTGTTGACAGGCGCAGTCGCAGCAATTCTGCGCAGGTTGACAGCAAGGTGAGGGAGATGGAAGCGGAAATGCTTCGTCTGCTGTTGCACAGTCGGCAACAGGACATTTTGCGCACGACGATGCAGATGCTTTCTGCTCCACTTCATAGCAGGCGCGAACCTGTTTAACACCACAATAGTCGACAAAAGACTTATCACAGGCACAGATGCCCAGAGAATTCACAGAATCACTTTGCCCGGACTGTCTCGGCTGACGCTGCTCTAGACCGCTGCGCACTCGGCGCTTAGGCACAGATGTTTTTTTGCTCTGAATTTGGCTTGGTTTGCGCAAATTGCACACAGTCAATGGTGTGGCATCTGTGGCGCATACGTCCTTGGTAGCAGACATTTTTTTTCGAATACGCTTTTGCCTATTTATGTGATACTCACAAAATAAATGGCCGAAAGTTTGAATCGCAGCGTTTGCTCTGCATCTAGGCGCAATCTCCTTTTCAATCTCATGCATAGTTGGCGCATCAAGCAAACCGATTTATACGGCCATTTTCATTTTGATGGTGGGATGCGCTTTGTAGTTGGCCAAAATGATGTCTTCGTCTGTGAAGCTGTCAACACTCTCGTAACTTTTGCCGTCGTCAAAACGAAGGCTGGGGAAAGGCAAGGGGTCGCGTTGCACCTGTTCGAGCAGCGGTTGGACATGATTGTTGTACACGTGAGCGTCTCCGAGCACATAGACAAAATCGCCGCGCTTCAAATTGGTAACACGAGCCAGCATACAGGTTAGCAACGCATACGATGCGATGTTGAATGGCACGCCGAGACCCATGTCACACGAGCGCTGATACATTTGACACGAGAGCCGATTGCGAGAGTCGACGTAGAACTGCGCAAGAATATGACACGGCGGCAGAGCCATTCGATGCAAGGCGGCTGGATTCCACGCAGACATAACCATACGGCGGCTGTGAGGGTCGTCCAGCAAACACTTTTCTATCAATCGCAATTGATCGATTCCTTTGCCTTCGTAGCATGTGTCCGGCCCGTCATATTCGGCACCGAAATGACGCCACTGGAAACCGTATCCTGCTCCGAGGCACTTCTCTGGCAAGTCCTGCAGGCCGCGCGAGTCCAAAAACGATCGACTTGTGTTGGCTTTCCAAATTTTGACACCGCCCTTTTCCAGAACGCTGGTGTCCGTGTGGCCAGATATGAAGAAAAGTAACTCTTTTTTGATGGCTTTCCAGAACGTTTTCTTTGTGGTCAGCAAAGGGAAACTCTCTGACAAATCGAAACGCATCTGCCGACCGAACAGAGAAAGCGTGCCCGTGCCTGTGCGATCAGTTTTCGCGTTGCCAAACGCGACAATTTCTTTAATCAGACGCAGATACTGCTGTTCTCCGTGCTCTTGTCGACGTTCATAACAAAAGATCCAACTTTGCGTCGACTCGTCTGACCACAGTTCCTTTTGCCACAACGAACTTGGCAAAGGCTCAAAAAAAACATCGCAATCGTAATTTTTCAGAAACTTTGTCACAATAATGCTGGCACAACGATTGTCTTGACTGGCGACTGTGCACATTTCTTTGCCACCAATGACAATATGTACACTGCCCGGCAATGTTTTGTCTGCGATGCACAGCGCCGAATTGAATGTCTTGCAGTAAACTCGCTTCACAAAAGCACAGCCAACAAGTTGCTGGTCTGTGGTCACAATGAGCAATTGTACGGCCGCATCGATGATACTTTCTGGCAAGTTTTCAGCCGTTTGCTCGTCGGTTACGACAACTGCACGTTGGCACATTGAGCCATAATGTTTTCGCACTCGGCTGCTCATCGCATCATCCTGTTCCCAAGGCAAAACACCATTGCGAGACAATCCATTGTGTAAATCTACTGCCACATGCAATCGGAATGACATGCTGATGTCGTTCATAGTTATGTTCTGTGTGTTTTGTTGCAGAATTTTTTTTTGACCGCAAAATTTTGAAAAATGTCTGAAACAGCAGCACGTAACAGATCACTTGTAGAGCGTGTAAAGCCTTTGCCGCAGTCATGGAAAGAATGTGCGATTTTCGGCATGTCGGCAAATTCTCAACAGGATATTCGGCGGCTTTCTGAGGCGCACCGTGTGGCATTCAAACTCAACACTCACAATACCACAGAGCATGTATCTGATTGGTACGAGCAGTTTTTGCTGCTCAGTCTACGAGAGCGCGGCACATTTTGCACGCGTTTGACAATTTTTAAGCCGTTCAGCACATCTTACACACATTTGGCGCATATATCACAACTGAACGCGAGAAGGCAGTTCTTAACACGGATCATGCGCGTTGTTAATTTGCTGCTCGCTGCTGTCGCAAAACACAGTATTGTCGAATATTGGCCTAGTCAAGTATTGTCACACACTGTGCTGATGTCTTTTGCTCGAGATTACAATGGTACTTTATTTTCGGACACAAATGACTGTCACTCCGCGCTTTTTTGGTACAAAGAAGCCTTTTTCGCCTGCTTGACGATCTGCGAGCACGCCAAACGAAAATGTGCAGAGTGTTTCACCAGCGCTATTTGTGGCCAATCGCATCTTTTGAACAAAATCGCAACAGCGTGGTCGGAAGGCAATTTGGCACAGTTGGCGCAACCACCATTCAGAACCGCTTGTCGACAAAATCGCAGCAAACGACTGAGAATGAAAGAAAAAAAAATGTGAACAGGCACAATTCATTTTTTGGCATAAAATACATGTTGTGTGCTCCAACCTTGACCGTCGCACGACTCTTTGTCTTGATCGATCAGGTAGCGATAATCGCTCGAATTTTTGAGACACTGCGCCTCACGATCGTCACCAGCATCGTCGTAGGCATAAAATATGCCCTTATGTGTCCATCCTTGCCCACCGCAGTCGTCCGTGCCTTTTTTGATAATGCTTTTGAAACCGTCCCTGTTACTGGCTTGGCCATAACAGAATAGACTGGCGTCGTCTGCCTTTTCAGCAAGTACATTCAACGGACGTACTCGCTCCCAACCAGGTCCGGCGTCAGAGACGTTACAATTGTCGTTGACAGCAGGTTTGATAAGGTTTTTCCAAGCGTCGGTGTCCGTAAACACGCACAGTTTTTTGCTTTGGACTTTCTCTTTGTCCGATGCAGTGCTCCCACTTTTGTCTTGTGTTCCATTGTCAGTTTTACCAGTTCCATTGTTGTTTTTAGCGGATTCATTGCCATTTTCCGTGGTTCCACCGTTCCCACTTTCATTGCCAACGGTCTCGTCGCTGGCTGCCAGACCGAACCAACTGGTTGCAGCGCCAATGGCCACTACAATGATGCAGACCAGTACGAAGACGACGAGAGCAATCAAAAGGTTGCGACGTCTGTTTCTTTTGGGACGCATTTGAGTCTGCGCAAAACGTGGGCCAACTGAACGGAAATTTTGCGACATTTTTTTTATGTTTTGACACTTACAGACCAAGTAAGAAAAATAATAGGAACGCTGTTTTTGGTGAAGATTGTTTATTGTACAGTCGATGTGATCGCCGTGTCACTGCTCCACAGCGATTTTAGCTTGGCCCGACACACGGCCGCAGACACGTGTGCCGTATTAGCCGATCCAGACAGCCGTTGCCACTCGCCACGGTGTAGCCATCCAAAGCGAACCGCAGTTTCTCTTTGCGTCTGCGCATCATACACCACAACGAGGCTAAACTTGTCGCTTCGGTCAAAATGCTTTTTCTGAGAAGAATTTTGCAACGGAAGCAAAACGCCAGATGTGTCTGTGTCAATAGACGTCACAACAATATCCAATGCATATTGCGGCGCTTTGCGGAACGCTATAACATTTTTTTCGCTTTGAAAGTAACGATCAGAGGGCAGGCACGACAACAATTGGTTGGTAAATATTTTGTTCAATGTCTCGTGTGTAACAGATTCCTGTGCAATTACGCGAAGCCGTCTGTGAGTTTGTTGCCAAGCTGTACGTGAACAGTCGGCCAGCAATGATTGGAACGACGCCGGCTGTTGAAAAGTAAGCTTCGATGTCGCATTTGCTGCTTTCGATTGTTGATGATGCAGCAAAGGAAAAGTGGGCGAGTGTGTATGTGACCAGCAGCGCTGCGCGCACACGAATGATTTTTTTGGCAGACTGATCAAACGATTTTGCATTGTTGACAAAAAGTATTTTGCGGTGAATGAAAAAAACGACTCGCCCTCTGAAGTACATTGCAAAAAAAGGTTATCTGGATGAGAAGTTTATTGGACATGTTGTGTAAGCTGGTTCAGCTTTCAATGTGCACAAAGGCAGCATAAAACCGATAAACACGGCGTTTTGTATGATGTGTGAAAACGCTTGCTATTGAGATCATTGTCAAACTGAGCGTAACCTACATTTCATGTGTGTTCAATTGGCATTTCGGGGCCGCTTAGAAGCTGCCGCCGTGCACCCAGGTTGGAAGTTGACAAACTTCTTGCTGGTCGTCGTCGCAATCTTCGACACAGTGAACCTCCTTGGTCACGACCGAGAAGATCAAGCAGTCAGCGGCAATGCTGCCGTTGGTGAGCGTGATACCGACCCACGAGTTCTCCAACTCGCCAGCAAAAATGCCTCCGCTGCCAGTGTAAAAGCAACGGTCACCGTTCTGCAAAGTGCATCCTTCCTCGCCTTCAGCGCAGCCGGAGCATGCCGAAGTGCCAGCAGCCTGTGGTGCCTCGCTCCCGTCGCACGTTGTCTCCTGCAGATTGAGGTTGCTGGTACAGTTGCCACAGTCATCGGTTTTGCACGCGTACAATGGACACGACAAATCGCGGCTGGCACACAAATCGGCCATGACAATCTTGTGCTTGTTCAGCTGCGCTCCGGTAATTGGCGCCGACTCTGTTACCCAGCGTTGCGAGTCGCAGTCACTGGCGCACTCTGGAGTCTGGATTGTACCGAGACAGAACGATGCACACTCTGGCAGGCAGCAACCTGGCTTGCGAGCAACGCAAATTTCGCGGCAGATGGTGCCAGCCTTCAAAACAAATGGCGCTTGCGTCTTCTTGTCGACCAGCGGCAGAGTTTTGCCTTCGCAATCTGCGTCCAAGTTGCAAGGCAGGGCCAGGCAAGACTCTACAGTGTGCAAGCAGTTGCACTCAGCAGCGTTTTGGTGTTCCTGCGTTTCGAGAAACGAGTAGGCAGCATCTTCCAAAATGAAGCCAAGCTTGTTGGTCTTGCGGAAACCGTTGTTATCGAATTGACTGAAACGCGAAGAAGACATAGTGTTTTGCGGATACGAAGAATTTTCAAGTTTGTTTACCTACACTTACCAGTGGACGAAAAAAAAAGTGTTCACTTCACTTGCACCGACTTTTCGCCGACGACCTCTGGTGCAAAAAGTCTCTTTTGGGTGTTCCGCCTGTGTGTCTACACGAATTTCTGCGAGTTTTGATTCCAAAAAATACGCTTTTTTCGCCGCGGCTGTCACTCAGTCTATTTATTTATTAATTTCAAAATGTTCTGTGGTCTGGCAGGACCTCAATCGACAACTTTTCACAGTGAAAGTTTAAGTTCAATTTTTAGGACACCAATATCTGCCGTTTAGACCGTGTACTCGCAAAACGGGATCTAGCCGCGTTTTTCGGCGCTTTGTTGTGCACTTTTTGGCCAATCCTGTCTTCTTGTCGTTTGAGTCGGCTCGTTTGCGCTTGCCGGCTTGTTGATGCGTTGTACTTTTTTTTTGCGAACCGGAAGTGAAAATACAGTCTTGTACACGGTGCTGATCTGCGTTGAATTTTTGTTTTTGGTTCTTCTGCGCTCCACTTTTTTGGGACTCTTCCACAGCAACTGTTGCCAAATGTTTGAGTGACAAGAATTCGCTGACATCACTGCTTTCATCCGTCAGCAGCTTACCGTCGTGTCTGCTTGCACTTTGATTGGGATTTCGAACACACTCTGTCAAATGACGATCGAAAGATCTTTGGCTGGAAAGAATGGCGCCACAGCCCTCTGTAGAATTGGGACAAACCAAGTGTTTGGTTTTGACTCGCTGCAACTTCAATTTGCACAGCGCTCGGTGCTTCGCGGCAGCAAGTCGACTTTGACCTTGCCAAAACTTCACCCACTCTTTGCTTTGCATAGCTGCGTGACGCGCAGTCTGCAGATTCACTTTGGCGACGCGCATCTGACGTTGCACATCGACATCAGTTTGCTGAATTCTGGTCATGGAGCCCAACTTTGTCTCGATGGCATCAATTTCGTTGCGCCATTTTTGCTCTTGCGCTGAACAGAGCGACACTGGAGGACGGACATCGGCGTTTGTTGTCATCACTTTTTTCTGTACCAATGTGCAGTCTATCAATGCATTTCACAAAAAATCAAATACTCATTTTCAGTTTTATTTGTTTTTCCTACACTGCATTCGGCGCTGACTCACATGGACAAAGGACCTTTTTCTGCATGTCCAGTTGGCAGAAGCAGAAGTCAGTTGACGTCCAGTGCCATCAGCTGATCCATCGCATTGTCAGCGGTGTCGCCTTTCTCTTCAAATGCTTCGTCCGAATCCAAATGTTTTGGCGCAAGAGCGATCAAAATGCGTCCATGTTGTTGCACGCGCTGAATGAACATCACTGGATAATTGTTCTTGATCAGCATAAAGACTTCGCTGTCCAGACGCAACCCTTTTGCGATCATTTTGAGCAAAAGCAAAGACAGCGTGACGTGCACTGGCGCAATTTTTTCTGGCTTTTTGTCCACAAGCTGAGCCAATTCATCGGGGTCATCGATTTTCGTGCTTTTGTGCTCGAAAGCCTCGTTGGCCTTCCGATACAAATCATCGCTTGTTTCAGCGTTGCCATTTTGTTCCAATTCTTCGTCGCCGCTGACGACTCCCGCAGATTCGCTGGCCGTCTTGTGGCGTCGCCCGGTAGCAGGAACGGACGAACGTTTTCGTTTTCGAGGGGCGACTGCTTTTTTTCCTTTTTTTGCACCTGCAGAACTGTCTTTAAAGCCCTGCAAGCCAACTATTTCGTCAAAGAATTTGTAGTTGCCATCTGCATCTTTGGCGCACGCATCAACGTGCTGCTTGACAACTTTGTAGCCCGGCGATGTGTCTTGCGTAAAAATGGTCGCCGACTCGCCATATTCGTCTTCTATTGACAGACACAGGTCGTTGCTAGCCGTCACCTCAATGGCTTTTTGCGGATCGACAAGGTGTGACAACATGTTAATTTCTTCGTGCAGTCCGCGCGAAGAAACAACCCGGTAATGATCAAACTGCGCCTCGTCAAAATAGATGATCTCACTCTTCGGCTCCCAAAGTTTCAACGTATGTGTTGTTGTTGTCTTCTTTTTCTTGTCAAAAATTTCAATGTACATCATTTCTGGGTCGTCGGCGTGAATTTCAAGTGTCAGGTCGAATTTAGAATGGTCGTGACCAGTCTTTTTGAGCATGTTGACCAGTGTTTCCATGTTAACGTGCGCCACCACAAATCCTTCGCACCGATAGGAAGAAAACATTTTGCTCGGCAAGTCGATTATCACAACGGCAAC
>Ga0102941_1000539_pt1 | contig 17644 bp, 16 predicted proteins | sample SalPonR2_C_D2_MG_FD_79281 | JGI IMG/M metagenome (GOLD analysis project Ga0102941, IMG submission 79281) | Salt pond soil microbial communities from South San Francisco under conditions of wetland restoration - Salt Pond MetaG R2_C_D2_MG | ecosystem: Environmental > Aquatic > Marine > Intertidal... | reverse complement strand
CCTTAAAATTTTTCGGGGATTTTTTAATAAAAAAAAAGATACCCAATAGGATATCTTCTATAAAACATCAACTTTTTCTAAAACTAAATTTTCTTCTGTTTCTGAAATAATAAACTCTACATCTTGTGTTAATATATCTGAGTAACTAAAAGATGCAGTTCTCGAAGTACCAAATTCTCCACTGATCTCCACAGTAAAAATGTTTCTAAATACATTTTTTACTATACCGTTTCTGGTTTTCATCTTACGTTTACCACGATCAGTAACTAAAGAAATCTCTTCACCAATATATTTTTCAATATGGTTCTTAATCTCTTTTAATGACTCTGTGTTAGCCAAAAAATCACTCTCCTTAAAAGCATATATTTTATTTTAACATAGAGTTGTTGAAATTGCAACAAATTAGTATATATTTTTAAAAAGTCCTTGTCAATAATTATTTCGTTTTTGTATGATTTTTTTGCTATTTGGTTGAAAATCAATGGAAAGAATTATATACAATCCAGCCATTGCCAATAATGAAATCCATTCCATAAGTCACCTGCCTTATCTCTACTCTTCTTTTTCTTATTATAATTGCAAGTGACTTAAAATAAAAGGATGAAATTGTTTCTTAACTTAGTAATCTTTTTGAAATATTTCTGCATACTCTAAAAGTTCTTGAATACTATTAATTAAGTACTCATGGCCTTTATAAATATTAGAAGCTTCTAAAATGATAGGCTTTTTTTGATTTAGCATTTGATTGAAGATAAACCGAGGATCAAAAGCCCAACCGTCCTTTGCATCTTGATTGAAATTTGGAATAATGTGATGATAGGTTTTATAGTATTCATTGTTCTGGTAATAGTGACTGCCCTTAGTCGTCCAGAAATGAAAAGCATCAGCTGCTTTAGCTAATACACTAAAAGCCTGTAAAAAATCAAAGGGCACTAATTTTGAAGCGAAATAAAGGTGTCCTGTGTCTAAGAGAAGCCCTATCTTTGAAAAGCTTTCTATTATTTCTATCCATTGGTAGTAATCATTAAACAAGATGTTCGACCCAAAATACTCTAACAGTATTTTAGCATTGTATTTTTCTGCCAAAGTATTTATTTCTTCAAGAGAACTTTTTAAAAATAATTTAAAATTTTCGTGGTCTGTATCAGTATGATTTACTCCGGGGAAATGTAAAACAAAATAATCTACGTTTTTTTCTTCTAATTTTTTTAAATTCATTTCAAGTAAATGAAAGGATTGCTTTCTTAAAGCTTCATTTTTACTTAAAAAGAAAGCAGCTAAATAATCCTGTTGATACCATTTAGGAATGTACAATGGCAAATGTACGCTATAAGCTATTCTATTCTCTTCACAAAATTCTAAGGTTTCTAAAGCATCCTTTAGTGATTCTTTATAGGGTCTACTTTGAGTAATACAAATTTCCACTCTTCTAATATTTAATTTTTTAATTTCTTCTATTGATAAATTGACTTGGTTCACACCAACAAATTTACTCACTTAATCACATTCCTTATCATATATATATTTAAAACTGAAATAATTAACCCAAAGGCTATTAAAAAAACACCTAAATTAAAGTCTTTTTCAAACAGATTTTCAATGCCGTAGATTATGGCATAAAGGGATATAATAAAACTTCCATAAATACTTATATCTTGAGTTGTTATAATTCCCTGTTTTCTTAAGAAATATGACGCAATTAATGCGACTAAAAATAGGGAAGCTATACAGAACCTTATATATACAAATTTTTTCCTAGTCATAGCATCACCTACCTTTCAACATATATCAATTATATAATAGCAAAAATGAATCTTCAATAGAAAAAGCACCTTCTTAAAAGAAGATGCTTTTCATTTGATCTATTATTTAGTTATTCAAGACTTTATTAACAATAACACCAGCGATTGCTGCAAAGCTTAAACCATTAATTGTAATTGTTTCTGTTAATGGAATGCCAACAGTAATTCCTAATTGTCCCTCAATGTATTGTCCACCGAAACCTAAGATTAAAATCGTTGCCATAACAATAATATTTTTAGCATTCATTTTTACATTATTTGTCTTAATTGTTTTAAAACCTATAATTGCAATCATTGAGAATAGCATTAGACTAATACCACCCATTACTGGTACTGGGATTGTTTTTAAAGTTGAACCCACTTTTGAAACGAGGGCTAAAAGAATAGCGAAAACTGCTGCAATTCTTAAAACAGCTGGGTTATAATTTTTTGTAATTGCTAATACACCTGTATTTTCTCCATAAGTTGTATTGGCTGGTCCACCAATAAACCCTGCAAACATTGTAGCCAATCCATCGCCAAGTAAGGTTTTATTTAAACCTGGATCTTCAATGAAATTCTTTCCTACAACTGCTCCATTTGTTGTAATATCTCCGACATGTTCCATGAAAACTGCTAATACAACTGGTGCAATAATTAGAATGGCTTGTAGTGAAAATTTAGGCATTGTAAAGTTTGGAACTGCTAACCAGCTTGTCTGAGCTACAACTGTTGTATCAACTGCACCCATCATTGATGCTGCTAGGTATCCAACAATTACACCAATTAAGATTGTTAATTGTTTTGTGTACCCCTTTGCGAAGAAGTTGATTCCAAGTGCTGTACCTAAAGTAATACCAGCTAGTAAGAAGTTGCTCGATGCCATCCCATAAGCCACAGGAATTAGATTTAAACCAATAACAATAATCATTGGACCAACGACTTGTGGTGGTAAAAATTCATTTATTTTTTTAATACCGATTGTTTTTACTAAGAATGAAAGGATTACATAAAGTAAACCCGCTACAATAATACCACCTTGTGCATAAGCTAAATCCCCATTAAACATTTCTTTTACTGCAATAATTAATGGAATAAATGCAAAAGACGATCCTAAAAATACTGGTACTTTTTTATCAGTTACTTGGTGAAAGATTAATGTACCTACACCTGCTGAAAAAAGGGCTACAGATGGATCAAATCCTGTTAAGATTGGTACCAATACCGTTGCACCAAACATTGCAATTAAATGCTGTAATCCTAAAATGATGTTTCTAATGTCCATAACATGGGTTAAAAAACCCTCATTTTTTAGCGTTTCTACTTTACTTGTCATATATTCTCCTCCTTGTTAATCTCTCTGGATTAAATTTAAAAGTTGGTTACACAAAAAAAGCTCCTTGCTGAACAAAACAGACACAAGAAACTACCATGTAACATTGTCTTATGAATATCTCGTATTCATTTAAAGAAATTTTTTATTTTTTCTATTGTAACATCAGACATGATATAATGCAAGTAAATTATAAAAAGGGGGACAATAAAATGGATATAGTATTTTATAACGGTAACTTCATCAATCCAAATAACTATAATGAAACAATCGAAATGTTAGGTGTCTCAAAGGATATCATAGCCTATAAAGGGCCTTATAGCGAAGATATTTTAAACAAAGGAAAAAAGGCCATTGATTTGGAAGGAAAAACTTTAGTTCCAGGATTTAATGATAGTCATTTGCATCTACTCGGTTTAGGTCTTGGATTAGACCAAATGGATCTTTCTCAAATGTCTTCTATTCAAGAGGTCATAGAAACCTCAAAAAAATATTTAAAAGAAAAATCTGAACTTGAAATTTTAGAAGGCCGGGGTTGGCATCAAGAACATTTTAAGGAAAATCGATTTTTAGAAAAAGTTGATTTAGACAAAATATCATTGGATTTACCAATTATTTTTCGTCGCGCATGTGGTCATATCTTAACGGCCAATAGTAAGGCCTTAGAATTAATAAAAAATGAAAACTTAGAAGTACCTGGTGGCGCCATTGATTTAGAGAAAGGTATTTTAAAGGAGAACGCTCAAGAAATTCTATTAAATAAACTCCCTGTACCAGAGGCTAGTCAAATAAGAGACTATTTTATAAAGGGTGGTAAATTTTTAAGAGCAAAGGGGATCACTTCAGTACAAAGCGATGATTTTTGTGTCTATCCTAAGGAATATACTCAGAGAATTCATAGTGTTTTAGAAGCACTAAAAGATGACGCACCTGTTAGAATCTATGAGCAATCACTTTTTAGAACCATCGAACATTTTAATGAATACATTGAAAAGGGTTACCAAATGACGACTAATGATAGTTTTGTCAATTGGGGGCCTTTAAAAATATTGCTGGATGGTGCCCTTGGATCAAAAACAGCTTATCTAAGAGAACCTTATAAAAATACTACTGAACAAGGGATATTAATGTATCAACCAGAAACACTTTTTGAATATGTTAAATTAGCTGATGATCATGATATAGATGTTGCCATCCACGGCATTGGCGATGGGGCAATTGATTTAGCTATAAAAGCCATTGAAAATACTAAAAATATTAATCGACGCCATAGTATTATTCATTGCCAAATAACAACGGGAGATTTAATTAACCGAATCAAAGAAAACAATATATTAGCACATATACAGCCAATTTTTTTAGATTATGATATCCATATGGTTGAAGACCGTATTGGCACCGAAAGGGCAAGTTTATCTTATGCTTATCAGACAATGCATTCTAAAGGTATAAAAATTGCTTTTGGTTCTGATGCCCCTGTGGACCAAGCTGATCCAATTTTAGGCATACATCTAGCAGTGAACCGTCAAGATTTAAATGGCTACCCAAAGGATGGTTGGTTTCCTAAAGAAAAAATAACTATTGAAGAGGCACTTTATTTTTATACAGTTAATGCAGCTTATGCAGAAGGGATGGAACACAAAAAAGGCTCTCTATCTTTAGGCATGTATGCTGACTTCGCTATTCTTGATGAGAACATTTTAACGGTTGATCCTCGTAAGATCAAAGATATTAAAGTACTTGATACTTATCTTGGTGGAAAAAACACTTTTTAATTAATTTAAAATAATTGAAACTTTTTGTTCTTCTTCCTTGTCTTATAAGTGAAGACAAAAAAATAGAAATTTTAATTTTGTATAAACAAGGAGGATCAAATGAAGAAACTAATGAGCTTAGTTTTAATATTAATAATATTAACAACAGTTACGAACTATGCGGATACAACAACTACCGTATCCGAGACAACAATGGATGCTACAGAAAGTGTTATGGCTTTTACTGAAAAAGCAAATACCATCCTTAAAGGAACCTTTGAAAAGTATGAAAACAATATACTTTATATTCAGTCAGAAAATAATGACCATCTGACAAGCCTGTATGATGCTGATGGATTATTTAAAAATCTTGAAAACACCTATGAGGCAAATGAGGAAATTATTCTCTATGCTGAATATGGTGAGGCAACATTTCAACTCCTAGATATTTTACCAAAGGCTACACAAGAAATTTATGGCCAAATAAAATCCATTAATGAAGAAACCTTTGACATTCTTTCAGGTGATGTAGTTGAGACATATGAAGTATTCAATAGCCATAGAGGTTTTGTAAACAGTCAATTTGTTAAAGGGTATGTCAGTGATAAAGGCACTTACTTAATGCCTACAATTGATACCTCTAATCAAAAATACGATACTTTTGGAAAATTAATTGAAAAAAATATTGTTATCAATGGTGAAAGCTTAAAGAGAAATTCAACTGTAGTCAATGGCAATTTAATGATTCCATTAAGAGAAACTTTAGAAAGCCTTGGGTATGAGATTAAATGGAACAATGATACACGTCGTGTGGATATACACAAATCTAATCAATGGACTTCAGTTAAAATTAACGAGAATCGTTATTTTAAAAATAAAATGGCCCATCAGCCTTTAAGTCATGCACCAATAATTATCGATGGTTCCACATATATTCCAGTAGAATTTTTAAATGTTATTTTAGATTTAGGTCTGTCAGTGACTGAAGGGAACCTAACTGTATCAGAAAATGATATGGCAATCCACAGTGGCCATATTCAAACAATCGATTACAAAGCAGCTGGTAAAATCAGTATTACTTTATCATCAAAGGAAATGCCTGGTAATCTAAGCGATTTAACAATTATTCACGCATCAACTGACACAACATACTTCAATACATCATTAAAACAAGGACAATTCATTCATGTGATTAGCCCACCAGTGATGACCATGAGTTTACCAGGACAAACTTCAGCTGTTGTGATTTATTAAACTTAAAAATTTTCATTTAAAAAAGTAAACCCATTCGGTTTACTTTTTTGATTTTATTCAAATATTTTATAGTGACAATCATATTCTTCGTTCAATTCTAATAATCTTTCTTTAACATCAGCGCAACTTTGCAAGGATAAAATCTCATCTATATGCTGACTGTACTCTTTCTTACTAATATGATTTATAACATATCTAGACCGTAATACTTCATTAGAATTCATACTAAATTCATCGACACCCATACTTACAAGTAATGGTATTAACGATTCATTCCCAGCGACCTCGCCACAAATACCTACCCATATACCATTTTTATGGGCACTATCAATGGTCATCTTTATAAGTTTTAAAACTGCTGGATGGTAAGCTGTATATAAATGGTCTAAATGATCATTGGTTCGATCCACTGCCACTGTATATTGTATGAGATCATTGGTTCCTATAGAGAAAAAATCAACCTCTTTTGCTAAAAAATCAGCAATTAAAACAGCTGACGGTACTTCTACCATCATACCTACTTCTATATCTTTATTATATTTTACTCCTTCTTTGTCTAACTCTTTTTTTACATAATTTAAGATGTTTTTAGCCACCATTAATTCATTGTAGTGAGAAATTAAAGGAAACATTATTTTTAACTCACCATAGATACTGGCCCTTAAAATGGCCCTTAATTGAGTCTTAAATATATCTACTCGATCCAAACTCATTCGAATGGCACGATACCCTAGAAAAGGATTTTCTTCTTTTGGAAACTTAAGATACTCTAATTCTTTGTCTCCCCCAATATCTAATGTCCGAACCACTACGGGTTTACCCTTCATTGAATAAGCTACTCGTTTATAAATATTGAATTGGGTTTCTTCAGATGGCAATTCTTCTCGATTCATATAGATAAACTCAGTTCTAAACAGACCAATGCCTTCACTACCACTGTTAAAAACTCTAGGAATATCTCTTAAAGTAGCAATATTACTGGATAATTCGATATGGTGTCCATCCTTTGTCATTGTTTTTTTATTGCGATACTCTTCTAGTTTTTTCATACGACCCATTTGAATTTTCTTTTTTTCCATATATATTTGCTTCTGTTCTACCGATGGATTTAAAATGACTCGACCCTTAAAACCGTCAATAATGATTTCTTCACCATCTTTAACTTTCCTTAAAATACCTTCTAAACCAACAACAGCTGGTACACCAAGGGCCTTTGCCATGATAGCACTGTGAGAGGTTTCCCCGCCAGTTTCGCTAACAATACCAACAACACAATTCAAATCAATTTTAGTCGTATCTGTTGTTTTTAAATTCTTCGTAATAATAATCTTTTGTAAACCACACATTTTTTCCTTTTGGTCAGAGAAAGATATCATTATTTTTAGAAGCCTTAAAAGAATTTCTTTTAAGTCATTGACTTTTTCATTCATTTCTTCATCATCAAAACTCTCAAAAATACTGATATAATTATCCATTACATTTTTTAAAGCAAACTCTGCATTAATTTGACGGCCAGTGATCTCTCGCTTAACCTGTTCAATTATCTCTTCATCATCTAGTAGTTCCATATGGGTATGAAAAAGTTCTGCTTCTTCTTCGCCTACCTCATTATAAAGTTGTCGATAGGTTTCTTCAACATTATGGCGACAAACCCGTAATGCTTGAAGATATTTTTTTACTTCATGTTTCGTATCTAAAACTTCTCTTTTTTCAATTTTCTCATTAAAGTCCTTATGAATTTCAACTATTCCAATACTTATACCTGGGGAAACGCCATGTCCATGCATCTGAAGGCCTCCTATTTATCAATTCAAATTTTATTTCATTCTATTATTATATAATACATTCCAATATATGTACATTGATTTTACAAAAAAAGATTGAGCCATAAGCTCAACCTTTTAAATTTATTCTAAAGATAAAATTTTACGCGCCTCTTCTACTGTAGCAATTTCTCTTCCGAGTTCTGTTGCAATGCGTACCACACGTTTCACTAACATTTCATTTGTGGCATAAGTTTCATTATCATACATTAATACATCTTCTAGACCCGTACGGACATGCCCACCAAGTAAAATCGCTAATGTAATCATTTTTATTTGAGAATTGCCAATACCAGAAACACTCCAGGTAGAGCCATCTGGAATACTGTCTACCATAAACATTAAATTTTTTGCTGTTCCTTTAATAGACCCGGGTACATTCATAACCATGTTAAAATGAAGGGGCCCTTTAATATAGCCTTTTTTCATGAGATAAACAGCATTATTAATCATAGATACATCGAATACTTCAATTTCAGGTTTTAAACCATTGTCTAACATTTTCTTAGCCAAACCTTTAATTAACTTCGGCTCATTTGCATTAACACTTGTAGGAAAATTTGAAGAACCAGTGGATAGACTTGCCATATCTGCTTCTAAATCAAGCATCTGTCCTCGCCACTCAATGGTATTTTCCCCACCTCGTGCGCCAGTAGAGACTTGTTTAATCATATCTACGTCTTCTAGTTTTTCTAAAAGTTTTTTATATTCTTCTCGACTACTCGTAGGGAGTAAACCTTCATCTCGCACATGAAGATGCACAACTGAGGCACCAGCTGCTTTACATTTTTTAACATCTTCAACAATTTGATCTAACTTCAATGCAGAATGAGGATTTAACTCATAAGTTGGTACATTACCTGTTGGCGCTAATGTAATAATTAGTTTTTCCATCAGTTCGCCTCCTTGAAAAAATCATCGTTAGCAGCTTTAATACCTGCTTCTAATTTTGTAAAGACAAGATCAATTTCTTCTCGTGTAATATTAAGTGGTGGTGCAAGTAATATATGATCCCCTAATTCTCCATCAACGGATCCGCCACCAGGATAAACAATTAAACCTTGTTCAAAACAAGCTTCCATTATCTTATTTTTAAATTGTACTGAATTTTCAAAGGGTTCTTTTGTCTTCTTATTCTTTACAAACTCAATACCAATCATTAAGCCTTTCCCGCGAATGTCTCCAACACAATCGTATTGATACAACCCTTGTAGGCGTTCCATCAAATAATGTCCTTGGGCTTTTGCATTTTCAATAATGTCATCTCTTTCAATAATATCCATGACTTTTCCTGCAATGCCACAGGAAAGTGGATTGCCGGCATAAGTATGTCCATGGACAAAATGTCCACTACCTTTTACCATAATGGTATTAAATATTTCGTCATTTGCAATAGCACAACCGATTGGTGTATAACCAGCACTCATACCTTTTGCTGCAACTAAGATATCTGGTATTAGATCATAATGGTTCACAGCAAACTTTTCGCCAGTTCTGCCAAATCCACTCATGACTTCATCAATGATTAATAAAATATCGTATTTATTACAAATTTCTCTCACTTTATCAAAATATATTTTGTCTGGATAAATACCAGGTGCTGCCGAACCGACAATTGGCTCACTGATAAAAGCAGCAATATTTTCGGCACCATGTTCTTTAATCTCTTGTTCTAAGGCTTCCGCTGCTTTAATACTCATTTCTTTTCGATCCGCTAAGCCCCAAGTGTTTCGGTATAAATAAAATTGCTCAATTTTAGGAAAATTCAATAAATAATTATCATATATTTTCCGTCGGCTGGTAATACCTGTCATGGATAAAGCACCAATTGTATTACCATGGTAAGAATTCCATTTTGAAATAACTTTCCATTTACTACTATGGCCATCTCTTTCCACAAAGTATTGTCTTGCCATCTTGACTGCTGTTTCAGTGGCTTCTGACCCCCCTGAAACAAAATAAACATGATTTAGATCCCCTGGTGCAAAATCAGCTACTTTTTTAGCTGTTTCTTCAATGACATCAACTGTCCAACGAGACAAATGTGTAAAACCTAACCGTTCAGTTAGTGTCTTTGAATAAGCTGCCACTTCTTCATTACCATGTCCAATATTGGCTACAACGGAACCTGAACAACCATCAATATATGCATTGCCAGATTCGTCGTATAAGTAAATACCTTTAGCTTTCTCAATTTTAGGATATCTCCAATTCTGATTTCTATAAAACACATGATTTTTAGGGGCTAAATTTTTAGACATTTTACTCACCTTTCTCTTTAGCAATTTTTAATTCTTCTCTTCTTTTAAGAATTAACATTAAACCAAAACCAACGATTCCTATAACATTTGTACGCCAACCAGGATTAACAAGTAATAATCCTGAGAATGCTAACACTAATCGCTCCCAAACCCTTGCATGGGTTCTAAAATAACCACTTACGGCGCCTGCTAATGAGTACATACCAATTAAGGCTGTAAATAAAGCTAAAGCAACTTTTGGTATGGTTGCATCCACTAATACCAGTACAGGAGATGTTACAAACAAATAAGGGACCAAATAGGCGGCAAAAGCTAATCGTGCTGCTTCTACCCCTGTTTTAAAAGGATCAGAATTCGCTATACCAGAGCCAGCAAAAGCAGCTAAGGCTACCGGCGGTGTAATATCTGCTATTATCCCAAAATAAAATACAAATAAGTGAGCTGCTAGAATTGGTACACCAATACTAATAAGTGCTGGTGCAGCAACGGTTGCTTGAACAATATAGTTTGCTGTTGTTGGCATACCCATACCTAAAATAATTGATGCAATCATTGTTAAGAACATTGTTAAATAAATATTACCACCGGCTAAAGCAACAATACCGTGAGATAATTTAATACCAAGACCAGTTAATGTTACAACACCAACAATAATACCCGCACTAGCACAAGCCATTACAACAGGTAATGCTGATTTAGCACCTTGTTCTAAACCAATAATTATTTCTTTTAAACCAAATTTAATGTCCTCATCTACGAAATTATTAATTAAACCAATACCAATGGCAGAAAAAATTCCATAAAGGGCCGCAAACATTGGTGTATATCCATTAATTAATAATCCTACAATAAAAACTATTGGTACACCTAAGAACCATTTCTTCTTTAAAAGATGTTTTGTTCTTGGTAAATCAGCCTTCGGGATTCCCTCTAAGCCATTTTTCTTTGCTTCTAAGTGAACCATTATAAATATACCTGTAAAGTATAAAATCGCTGGTATACTGGCGCCTAAAGCAATTGTTATATAAGGTAAACCTGTGAATTCAGTCATAATAAATGCTGCTGCTCCCATTACTGGCGGCATCAATTGTCCACCTGTAGAAGCGGCTGCCTCTACAGCCCCAGCAAATTCTGATCGATAGCCGATACTTTTCATCAGTGGAATGGTAACGGAACCTGTTCCAACTGTATTTGCAACCGAACTACCTGAAATAGTCCCTTGTGAAGCACTTGCTACAATAGCAGCTTTAGCTGGTCCGCCTGTTTTATGTCCGGCAATTGATAGAGCTAAATCTGTTAGCCAGTCACCAATGCCTGTCATTTTCAAGAATGTTGCAAAAAGTAAAAATAAAAATATAAATGTTGCAGATACCATAATAGGAATCCCTAGAATAGATTCAGAACTTAACCAAGCATAAGTTACTATTCTTTTAACACTGTAGCCTGAATGAGAAAAGAACCCTGGTATAAACCTTCCGAAATATGCATACATTAAGAATGTCGAACTTACAGTAATCAAGATAGGTCCTGCGACTCTTCGTGTTGCTTCTACAACTATCAATAAAGCAATACCTGCAATAACAGTATCTGCCATAGTGTAAGCACCTGCTCTAAAAAGCAAGGCTCTAAAGTTCATTAAAACATAACCAACAACTACAATTGATAAGACCACTAATATATAATCATACCAGTGAACTTTATTACTATGGTCTTTTGAACGCATGGGATACAATAAAAAAACTAAAATAAGTGCAAAACCGACATGAACACCTCGTTGTATCGTTGGTGGTTGTAGCCCCATACCTGCTGTCCATATCTGAAATAAACTCCACAAAACTGCTAATCCAAATACAATTTTATAAATTGGTCCTTTTAACTCTCGATAAGCAAATTCTCGATCATACTTTGCTAGTATTTCCTTTTGTAGCTCTTCATCTGTTAATTCAATCTTATCTAATAAATCTGCCAACTAAATTACCTCCTTTAAAACATAAGACAGCAAAGATTTTTTTACAACTCTAACCTTTACATACCCCCCTGGCCTATATCTATCTTTTAAAACAATTCTATCATCTTTAAACAGTAAAATATGATTTGCTCTTACGGCACCAATCACTATTGGAATTTCATCGAATTCTATGTCATAATTATAGACTCTTATGGCGTCTTCTCTAAATTCCCATTTAGTATCACCCTCTGGCTGAGACGGTAGATTTGCACTATAAGTATCGAATATCATTTCTTTTACATCAAATTTAAAATCATCATTAATACTGTATGTTTCATAAACTGGTCGAATACTAACGGAATGAGTCCACTTAACAGTCACCTCATCATTGGTTTTAACTGCTGACTGATATATGATTTCATCAAATCTTTCACCTTGATCAAAAATGTAAACCTGTAATACTTTGATAGGATAGAAAAAAAGCAATAACGAAGCAATGAGTATTAGGATGAGTTTTTTTAAATGATCCATAGCTTCCTTTCTAATCTTAAAAAAAGCCGAGAGTTAACTCTCGGCTAATTCTCTTTATTTTATTCCTTGCTCTTCTAAGTACTTTAATGCGCCTGGATGGAATGGTGTTGTTATACCATTAGCTGCATTGTCAATACTAATTTGAGAACCTCTTGCATGTCCTTTTTCAATTTCTGCTGTTTCTTCATATAAAGTTTTAGTTAAGTTATAAACTAAATCTTCATCTAAATCTTCACGAACATACATTACAGCTTGTAAAGCAACTGTAGTTGCATCTTCATCTTGACCATTATAAACGCCACCAGTAATTGGGAACTGTGCTGCAAAAGGAACTGATTCTTTTAATGTGTCAAAACCTTCACCGACAACTTCTAAGATTTTAACTGGATTAGAAGTTGCAATTTCAGTTACAGCTGAAGCTGGGAATGATACTACAGCAAAACCTGCATCTAAGTTACCATCTTTTAAACCTGCTACTGCATCAGAGAAACTACCTGGTCTAGATTTAAAATCATCTGGTCCAATACCATAAGCTTCTAAAATAGCTAAAGCTGTTACATAAGTACCACTTCCTGGAGGTCCTGGGTTAATAGTTTTACCTTTTAAATCAGCAATTGTTTCAATACCTGTATCTTGAGTTGTAACAATGTGCATTACCTCAGGATATACAACGCCTACAGCTTTAAAGTTTTCTAACTTATTTGGGAAACTTTCCCCTTCACCTTTAAATGCTTGATCAGCAATGTTATTCATAGCTAATACAATGTCAACTTCTCCAGATGAAACTCTGTTAATATTTTCAACAGAAGAGCCTGCTGGTTGAATAGTAACATTTACGTTATCATATGTTTCGTTCCATACATTTGCAATCGCGCCACCTAATGGGTAATAAGTACCTGACGTACCACCTGTTGCAAAGGCTAACTCTTGAACTTCTCCTGAAGCTTCTTCTGTTGGTTCTTCAGTTGCTTCTGGTGCTTCTTCTCCAGCACAGCCTACTAATGCTAAAGATAAAGCTAAAACTACAATTAATAACATTGAAAACTTTCTTTTCATTCTTTCTTCCTCCCTAATCAATTGTTGTTACATTTTCTTAATAAATTATACCCTTAGCAATTCTTAATAATACAAAAAACTACAAAAAGCTACATTTAGGCAAAAAAAAAAAGAATCTCTCGATTCTTCAAATATATTTTATGAGGAATTTATTGTGATAAGTTTAGCGTTTTATCATTACTTATCATCTTATATTAGTATTATAAACTAAAAAAGAAAATAAATAGTAACAAAAGGATTAAAATAATTAACTTTTTCGAAAATCAAGTTAATAAATCATTGACAATGCCACCAATAAATCGTTTAATATCTATTTTTCCTTTAGTTTTTTTAGTTCCTTTTAAATATTCCATCTCTTTTCGAACTTCAGAGAACTTAAAGAGTGTACTAGCATATTTTTCAAAGGTTGAATTAAAATAGTCTTCAAGACCTAAACTTGCTATAGAATCTAATGCGTCATTAGCCCCACGTCTAATACGCTGCTTAATTGTTTTTTCTTTTACATCTAAATTATAATTTATTAAGTAAAATTTTCTTAGTTCAGCATAGTAGTAAGACATATTATGATTATAAAATAATGCACTCTCATTGCGTTCAATAATCCCGAAAATAATATTTGCTAAATCAACTTTGCCTTTGCCTGTTGCGCCAACTTTGTTCAGCACTTCGATTATTTCATTTAATGACACTTGAGACTGTCCTTTAGGACTGGCTATTTTCGATTGTTTTTCTTCATAATTACTTAATTTTTCATAAGTCTTTATTTTGTCAATTACTTTCTTAATGATTGTTGTGGCTTCAATGACATTAATCGGTTTATTAATATAATATTCAATGTCTGCTGCATAGGCCTTAGAAACCATGTCCTTATTAAAAACCTCACTAATCATAATAAATCTTATACTTGAATCAATTGCTTTTATTCTTTTAACAATATTGATGCCATCAATTTTGGGCAGTAATAGATCAATTAAAACAATACGGGGTCTTTCATCTAATATTTCATCAATTGCTTTTCTGGAACTTTGGGAAGACCCAATAACAACACCTAGATTATTTTTTTCAATAATGTTCTCCATTATACGAATAATACTCGGATCATCATCAACAATATAAAAATCCATTTATTCCTCCATCTTATACTTTTTAATCTTAATCAAAAATGCTGTTTTTTTATCAACAGTTGATCTTACACTGATTTCACCTTCAAAAACATTCTCAACTATGTTTTTAACGTGTATTAAACCGATACCTGAAGACATTTCTCCAGTTTCCTTATTGAATTTTGTTGTAAAACCCGGTTGGAAAATTACATCTATATCTTCCTTAGGTATACCGATACCATTGTCTTCTATTTTAATATATACATTTTCTTCATCAGAAAACTCCGAGCACACAATCTGTCCTTGATCTTCTATGGCATCAATTGCATTAATGATTAAATTATTAATGACTGTTATGAGTGAATAATAATGGTGTACTATAAAATTATTTTTATTTTTAAAACTAATCTTTATTTTCTTACCAGATTGGAAAACTTGTTTCTTAGAATTTTCTTTAATAATATTAATGAGTTCCTCAAAATCCATCTGGTACCTAAGACTTTTTTCAATGTTATAGTTTATTCCATCAATCACTCTCTTATAATCTTTTTTTATCTCATGAATATTTTTTGATAATTCTAGTGCCCGTTCCTTGATCTTTTCATCTTTTATTTCTTCATATAATTTATAACTAATTTCCATAGCATGTTCAATATCAATTGTTGATTTCTCCAGATAAAATATTTCACTATTAAGACCTGCATTAATGAATATTAAATCTTTAAATTTCTCTTTTTGATTCTTAATCTTATTGATTTCTAATGCATAAACCAAAACAGAAATCAATATTGTTCTTAATAAAGCAACTAGTACAATTGCTAATATCATCAAATCAAATTCCATGGTGATGCTACGTTCTCTCAAAAGAAGTTCTACTATATTTGATAAAGAATCCACAACAATAATCAAAGCAATATTATAATAATTCTTTTTAACGCGTTGTCTGATTTTGAATAATCTAAAGAGAACTCCAAAAACAAGATAATAAACAAAAGCTGGTCCATGAAGAATAAGCATTTCTGATAATTCAAAACCTGAGCTTTGAAAAAGTAAGGGTAAGCTTCTAATCATAACGATCATAAACCCTGCCGTTGCAGATAGTAATAGTGGATCAACTCGCTCTGCATAAAACAGAATAATAATTAAAAAAATTACTGATAAAGAAAATCTGAAATCAGAACTAAAAGGATGAAAATATACTTGTCCAAAAAGGGCTATGAGTATTACATATATTATATGATCTTTAATGTTCTTCATTTTATCACCTAATATAATCATACCACAATTCATTTTTAATACAAAAAAAAAGAGTTAGCTTTAAGCTAACCCAATGCACTCAATTTAGTCTTCTAATACATCCTCTTTTTCTAAAACTTCACTATCTTTTAATACGTCATCTTTTTTTGTAAAATCATTTACTGCTGTTAATGAAGAAACTAAACCTGATATGTTTTGAATATCTGATGGAATAATGAGTTTTGTTGCTCTACCATCTGCTACTTTTGCTAAAGTTTCTAAACTTCTCAGAGCAATTACTGTTTCATCAGCTTTAGCATTTTTAATCATCTCAATACCTTCAGCTGTTGCTTTTTTAACTTTAATAATGGCTTCTGCCTGCCCTTCAGCCTTACGAATAGCAGATTCTTTTTCACCTTCCGCGACTAATATTGCTGCACGTTTTTTACCTTCAGCTCTTAAGATCGATTCTCTTCTTTCACGTTCAGCACGCATTTGCTTTTCCATCGCTTCCTGAATATCTGCTGGCGGTTCTATATTTTTAACTTCTACACGATTCACACGTATACCCCATGGATCAGTTGCTTCATCTAGAATACTTCTCATTTGAGTATTAATTAGATCTCTTGAAGACAAACTTTCATCTAACTCTAACTGCCCAATGATATTTCTTAGAGTCGTTGCCGTTAGATTTTCAATGGCTATAATTGGATTAGACACACCATAAGCAAATAACTTAGGATCCGTAATTTGATAATAAACAACGGTATCAATAGACATGGTTACGTTATCCTTTGTTATTACTGGTTGTGGTGGAAAATCAACAACTTTTTCTTTTAAAGATACTTTACTTGCAATACGATCAATTAATGGAATTTTAAACTTAAGTCCTACATCCCAAGTGGTTAAATACCCACCCAAACGTTCAATAACATAAGCATTCGTCTGCGGAACAATCCGAACATTTGCAATGATTAAAATGATTGTTACAATAATTAATATTATAGAAATAACAAATCCTAACATTTTTATTCACTCCTTTTCACAATTAATTTTACACCTTCAACTGCCATGACTACCACTTCAACATCTTCTTCTATGATTTCATTATTAAATGAAATAGCCGTCCATATCTGACCTGAAACTTTTACTAATCCTGTATCAAACTTGTGAATTTCCTTTTTAACCCAACCCGTTTGTCCAATAATGCTATCAACATTTGTTTTATTTACGCCTACTTTTAAATGTTTATTAACAAAAGGTTTTGTAAAAAGTAATAATACTCCTGAACTTACAGCAAAAATAAAAATTTGTGCGACCCATCCAAAATCTAATAATGAAAAAATTAAGGCAAATATACTACCAGCTGCAAACCAAATGGCTACTAAGCCTAAGGTTACAGCTTCAACTATAATAAACACAATAATCAAAACTGTCCATATAATTGGTAGACCAAATCCTAACATTTTCCACCTCCTCGTTTCTATATAAAAAGTATATCCTAAAAAGCTTAAGAAAATATTAAAAAAATATTAATTATTAGATTTATTTGATATACTATAGT
>Ga0102941_1000537_pt1 | contig 17652 bp, 15 predicted proteins | sample SalPonR2_C_D2_MG_FD_79281 | JGI IMG/M metagenome (GOLD analysis project Ga0102941, IMG submission 79281) | Salt pond soil microbial communities from South San Francisco under conditions of wetland restoration - Salt Pond MetaG R2_C_D2_MG | ecosystem: Environmental > Aquatic > Marine > Intertidal... | reverse complement strand
GTAATCCTGGGTTTTGCCATCTGTTCAATCGGCCTGCAGAGAGGAGTAGAAAAAATCACCAAATTCATGATGTCGGCCTTGGTAGTTATTCTCGTAATCCTCGCTATTCGGTCAGTAACCCTGCCGGGCGCCGGAGCAGGACTGAGCTTTTACCTGAAGCCTGATTTCGGCCGACTCATGGAAGCCGGCCTATGGGAAGCGGTGTACGCCGCGATGGGTCAGGCCTTTTTTACCCTCAGTCTGGGTATCGGAAGTATGCTTATTTTCGGTAGTTATATCGGCAAAGATAGATCGCTGACCGGCGAATCTGTCAATATTCTCGTGCTCGACACCTTTGTCGCCCTAGTTGCCGGACTTATTATTTTCCCGGCAGTTTTTGCCTTTGGTCAGGATCCCGCTCAGGGACCTGGACTGATCTTTGTTGTACTGCCGAATATCTTTAACAATATGGTCGGCGGTCGGCTGTGGGGATCTCTCTTCTTCTTGTTCATGAGTTTTGCCGCTATGTCTACTGTTGTGGCAGTATTCGAGAACCTGATGGCCTTTACTATGGATGAATGGAACTGGACCCGCAAAAAAGCTGCTGTTACTAATGGTGTGATCGTAGCGGTTCTCTCCATCCCCTGCGCCCTCGGTTTCAATGTGTGGAGTTCCTTCCAGCCTCTGGGAGAAGGTTCCGCAGTAATCGACCTCTGGGACTTCATTGTAAGTATGAACCTGCTGCCCATCGGCTCACTGATCTTCGTATTCTTCTGTGGATATAAGTTTGCCTGGGGATGGGACAATTTTATTGAAGAGGCCAATGAAGGTAAGGGAATGCGCTATCCCGTGTGGATAAAGCCTTACGTTCGATATGTCCTCCCACTCATAATTCTCTATGTCTTTGTGCAGGGTTATATCGATAAGTTCTTTAGTTAATCTACTTTAATCTTACAGACCCGGCGGCATTAACGCCGCCGGGTTCTTATGAATGAGCATGAAAACCATTTAATGAGCCCTGAAAAGGGAATATAGAATATATTGGGGAGTAGTGTAGTGCCCGAACCTCTACATCAGGAAATGCCTCCTCTCGCATTAATACTGATGAACGAACACAGCAAATCTGATATGGCGCCTGCTCAGTCTTTATCTTCGTATATGCCTTCTGCTTGAGGGAATTCTTTCTGGTTCTTTCTGGAGAGATTTTCACACACACTGGTAAAATACAGAAAAAGCGAATCTTCTCAGATAGACTCCATCAGCAGAATTAAACTATTGGGCAGGTTTCTACACCTATCACAGCGTGATTAAGAGTGATACCTATGAACTCGATATCCGGTGAAAAGTACGTCTTTAAGTCAACAGTCTGCAAAACCTGTTTCAAATTGAAAACACTGGAAGAATAATAGTGAGACGGAAAGAGGCGTATGGTCTCTTATAGGTGTAGCAGATGGAAGATAGAAAAAGAAAAGAACAATATTCTCAATACGAAGAGCTACCACCTGGAGCACAAAATTAGATTTCCTGATAAAGGCTAAATTTCCTTGCTTCAACAATTGGTTTGAATTAGTATAAGACTACAAATGCAATTATCTAACACATATTCTCTAAAGACCAGGTTTTTACTAAGTTCTCTGTTGTTCTTACTCATACTCATTGGTATCGCGGGCACATGGCTTTACGTGGAAGTGCAGGGTATGATTACTGACCTGGGGAAAAACTATGCGGTGGAGCGGGTGAAATCCGCGCGTCTGCAATTGTCCCGAGTGCTTGATCGAGAGTCTGCCCTGGCGCGCACCCTTGCGAATTCTCCGGTGCTGATAGAGTGGATGCTTGATGAGGAAAACCAGGAAAAACGCAGGCGGGCGTTTGAAGAGCTGGGAGCCTATCGTGAATCCTTTTCAGATTCCAATAGCTTTGTCGGTATTCTTTCATCGCGCCGCTATTATAATTGGGGAACAGATGGTAAGCTTGTAAGCTCTGAGATGAATCGAGAGGTGACAACTGATCAATGGTTTTTCCAGTCTATCGAATCCGGCCAGGCAATTTCATTTAACCTTGACTATAATGTGAATGTTGATGTGAGCAGGGTATGGATAAATTGTTTAGTCACCCACGGTGGAGAGCGTCTGGGGCTGGCGGGAACAGGTTTGGAGATTACCGAGACGGTATCAAAAATAGTAGCTTCCGAAGGTTCAGGTACCAGCGTAATGCTCATCGATACTGACGGGGTAATTCTGGCCCATCGGGACAGTAGTATCATGGCGAAAAACGCTAAAGTAGAGGAGCAGGCGGAGAAAGTCAGCATTTACGATGTGCTTGATAAAAGTTCGGATCGTCACATAATTCAACGGCTTATGGAGGGGGCTGATGCAGGAAAAACTGTGGTAAGTCGGCTTGCACTTGAAGGGACGACGGGTCTTACGGCAATGACCTCCAGCAGCAGCCTTGATGCGTATGTTGTCGCTTCATTAGATACATCCGAGTTTCTCTCATTTCGGGATTTTACACCTATGTTCTTACTCTTGGGCGGCACAATCATTCTTTGGCTGGTCCTGACGACAGGATTCATGCAGCGTCTTGTCCTGAAGCCCCTGACGAGTTTGACAGATTCTGCAGAAAAGATCGCCGATGGACACTACGATCTCTCCATACCTGTGAAGGGGAGCAACGAGATTTCAGTGCTCTCATCGGCTTTTAATGATATGGCGACGAAAATTCGCGACTACACCCAAAATCTGGAGCAGATGGTGAATGACCGTACCTCTCGCTTGAGAATGGCAAATGCGGAGCTCACTACTACGAACAACCGTTTGACCGAAAGTATCCGCTATGCCGGCCTGATTCAGAAGGAGATCATGCCGGAGGAAAAGCTCATAGCAGAGCTTTTCCCGCACTATTCTCTCTTTTTTCGGCAGCGGGATATTGTAGGTGGGGACATGCTGTATGTCCGGTTTCTCAATCCGGAAGAACCCCAAGACGGGTTCTTTCTATCTGTGATTGATTGTGAGGGGCACGGAGTCTCCGGGGCGCTGATGACCATGATGACCAACTCAATGCTGGAACACATTATTTCTACCCATGCACCGGATGATCCGGCGGGAATTCTTACGGACATTGAAAAAGAGATAAGCGGGGCCTTATCGTCGGGGAACAATCAGGATTCGCTGCAGAGCGGTTTTGATATCGGCTTGTGTATATGCTTTCCCAGAGAAAAGAGGATCATATGTGCCGGCGCGGGAATGCCCCTATATATTCGGGAAGTGAGTGGAGATATCTCAACCATAAAGGGCCGCCGGAAGGCAATCCGGAACAGGCACAGGAAAACGCCTGAAGCGTTTCACAATCATGAAATTGAAACAAGTGGGCGTACATTCTTTCTGATTACCGACGGCTTTGTAGATCAGTCCGGTGGGGCCGGTGGAAGGTCTTATGGGACACGGCGGCTTAAAGAGTTTTTATCAGGTTTTGATGGTTCAAAAGAGGCCTTTATAGAAGAATTCGACCGATATCGAGGTGAGAACGCTCAACGGGACGATGTACTTGCACTTGCGTTTTCATTCGAGAATAGCGTTCCTACTGATGAGGACGCGAAGTCTAAGAAGGAGTAGCTAGGAGTATGCAAAGATTTGATCTGTTATCTCTGCGGAACACTTTTGAAAAGCAGGGCATCATGATCAGTTTTAACGGATATTTCTCTCACACTGTGATTGAGCAGCTTGGAGAAGCAGTAAAGAAACATCTGCAAAGTGATGAAGCCCCAAAAAACCGTATCAAAGATGTATTTTCCGTTTTTATTGAGCAAGCCCAGAACTTAAAGAATTATACCACCCGCGAAGACATTAAGCTTCCTGCTGAAAAGGAGTCTCGAAGCGGAACGCTTATAATTGCCCGAAATGAAGATAATTACATTATTAGCTCGGGTAACATTGTACACAACGACGATGCGGTCCTGTTGCGCGAACATCTTGAACCACTTCTCGGTGCTGACAAGGACGAGTTGAAAAGGCTGTATAAAAATCAACTGCGTGAGCCGTTAAGAGATGACGGTGGAGCAGGGCTTGGTTTTATTAGTATGGCCCGAAAAGCATCTACACCGCTTCATTATTCGGTCAAAGAACTTGATGCAGAAACGAGTTTTTTTACCATAGAAGTGATTATTTGAGGATTATATGGAACAACTTGAAATTATACAAAGCAAATCTACGCCGTATATCAATTTTGATCCGGAGACAGGAGTCTTCGAGATAGGCGGAGATTCCTATCCCGAGAATTCCCACGAGTTTTACACGCCCGTGATGGAATGGATCGATCAATTCCTTGAAGAAGGGGAAAAGCCTATTCTCCTGAGAGTGACCCTTACCTATATGAATACAAGCAGCACTAAATATATGATTCAGTTGCTGGACCGCCTGGAGGATGCACATAATGACGGTCGTTCTGTTGAGGTGCAATGGTTTTGCGACGGGGATAATGAGCGAGAGTTGGATACAGTGGAAGAACTGAAAGAAGATTTCGAGATGCCTTTTAATATAAAAAACCGTGAAGTATAAAGAACGAGGGAGTACCTAGCGCATTGAGAGAAAAACATAATTATTCTGAAGAAGATGTACTCAAGTGGGCGGATGACATTGCCACGCGATGGGGCGACACTGAGAATGATTTATATCCCCATTTTATGCAGCTTCTAAAAGAGTACCAACATCTGTTGCGCAGTTTTAACCGAGTAACCCGTTTAAGTGATGGATATCAAAAGTCGCTGATGAATACAAATGAGTATCTGAGCAGTGTAGCAAAACAGGATGTTCTTACCGGCATCTCAAACCGTCGTGATATGATGGACATTCTCGATAATGAAGTAAAGCGCGCAAACCGTTATCAGCACTCTTTCTCAATTATTCTCATCGACATTGACCATTTTAAGAAAGTAAACGATACCTACGGGCATGAGGTAGGCGATAAAGTGCTGGTGGAATTAGCCCGGGTTCTCAGCGATGTGTTGCGGGATACCGATACGGAATCTCGTTGGGGCGGGGAAGAATTCCTTATCTGTCTTCCTCATATCGAAATCGATGATGCGGTAAATGTAGCCGAAAAAATCCGACTGGCCGTTGCCGATAATGGGGTAGTATGCCGGCAGCAGGAAATTCGCATTACTATTAGTGCCGGAGTTGCACAGTATCAGTACGGTGCACCAGTCGACGATCTCATTCGCGCTGCAGATGTGGCCCTATATACCGCAAAGGAACAAGGCCGAAACCTTGTATGTACGCCCTCTCCAGAATGAGTTTTAGTGTGAATCTGTCGATACATCAGGCGCTCCCAAAAATATCACTTCGATAGAACCTCAATACAGTTCCTTCTTCCGTTCTGTATACTCACACTCAATTATCTCCTATTCTCTCCGACGTGTGTTGTTCATGTTCCCTTCCCACCCGAGCCCGAAATATTCAATCGGGTTTTGAGTGGTGGCCAACTTACAACTTCGGACATGGGACGGTCATCCGTTTCCAATTCCCTTTTCCTATCTATTGAAACGCCACAGGACAATCAGAAGCAGAGCCGCAAATTGTCGTATAGGCATGACATCAACCTTTCATTTAGCACTCATATTTAGTAGACTATAAGTATGGATGAAGTTCGAATTCTCGAAGATATGTTCAATTCTAAGAACAAGGAAGGAAAAGAGGGGATTATCGCCTTTGCTCGTTACATAAGAGGCATTAGCCTTAACGAGCGAACACTTCCAATCTACCTAAAAATTTTGCGCACCGGTGTACCAGAAGCCATGGACGAACTCTTTCGCGACCGGGACCCAAACTCCCTTTTTTCCCGTCTTGTACCGAATCGCAATTTGAATACAGCGGTCATCGGGATCCTCTCTGAACAAGACCCGAAGAATGCCGATCGGCGGCTTGTGTTGGCCTGCCTGGGTGTTCTTGTCAATGCGTACGCGAGTGCGGAGGATGGAATGACAATCTATCCACTTTCTGTTCAGGACCTTTTTCATACTGCGAAGTATTTCACAACCGAAGATCAGGAGATTACCGAGATACTGGAAGATCTTCTCGATTCGCTCTCCGCCCTTTCGGCCGGACGTCATGGTACTCTCCACAAAACGGTCCTTCAAATGCGTGATGCCCATTTGGATGCTTCGAAGAGCATTGGGGATATAATTCCCCACTCTTTGCTCGTGTAAGTTGGGTGATTAATTCGAAATACTCAAAATCTGTACAGCTGAAATTCGTACAGCCGCAGTCCTAGAATAAAAAGGGCTGTAATCAATATGTGGGTAGCTGGATATTTTGTTCGGGATAGATAAGTTCGAATTGATCAAGCCCTGGGTTTACGGCAAAGGCGTCCATAATAAACTCCATCCACGTAACATCCGCTGGGATAGAATACGTTTCCCCTCCAGCACGCGGGATGCCTCCTTCCTGTGCCGCTTGGAACAAGCTCCACATATACTCCCCTTCGTTTACAGACCAGACAGGGCCGTTGTTTTCGCTCCCGCCGGAAGTTATCTCAAAGCTTGTGGAGGGTGGGCCCTGGCCTGTTGTAATGTCAACCGACGGACCGGTTTCGGAGGGTGCTTTTAAGGGCCCTTCTGGGGGCGCTACGGCCCCCGGTTCTTCCTGTGCCTCTGCGACTGTTCCCTCTTGCGTAGGAGCATACGTTTTCTGACCAGCCGCGGCGGTACCAGCCTCGCTGGAATTCTCGTCCGCCTGCGTCCCGATAAAGAGGAACACTCCCAGCAATACGACAGCCGCCGCAGCCATCCCGGCAAACAGCATGTTCCGTTTTCTGCCCTCAGGTTGTTGCCCCTCGGTTTCTGTCTCGGTTTCTGTCTCGGTGAAGGGGCCTGAGTGTGTCTCCGGCTGGGGCTCTTCGTTTTGCTCTGCTTCTTCGGAGGGGCCGGCCTCCGGAATTACCGGCTTTTCGGGTACCGACTGCTCCTCCGTCTCGAGGTCATCTATAATCATTAGCAATTCTTCGGTGTTGCGGCTGAAATGAATTGTATACCGTGAGTCTTTTGTCTGTTCAGCGTTAGATTCGTCCTGCAGGTCCTCTACTCTGTCCAGGCTTTCTTTTCCTGACCATGCCTCTGAAGAATCCTCCGATCCTACTCTCTTACCCTCTTCGAAGTGAGATGTGCGCTCAGATTGGTTCTCGCTCCCTGCATATGCAGCATCTCCGCGCTCGATTTTCTGCGTCCTTTTGTCTGTTTCTTCACTATGTTCCTCAGCGGGCTTCACCTCAGCACGTTCAGTCTGTTTTTTTTCGTCAAGCGAAGATTCTTTAGTGAAATGTACATCCCCTTCTTCATGCAGATTTAAGCCTCTGCCTCGTTCATCTAAAAACTGTTCTCTTTCAAGTTGGGCTTCGCTTTCTTCGGCAGCTTCTTCGACAGCAGAAACATCGTCCTCGGTCTCTCCTGCTTTTCTATCTTTTTCCCTTTCCCGCTGCGTTTCGGTCTGCTCTTGATCTACCTGAGGATTATCGTGCTCGGTTTCCTGGACCGAACTTTCGGAATAATCCTTTTTATGGCGCATATCAGGCTCATCAGCATAGTGAAACTCTTCAGTAAGTGTCTTTTCTCCCTTGTCTTCGAGTTCTTTGATGATGTTCTTCAGGTTTCTGAGATAGGCAAAAATCCCGTGCATCACATTTTTCGGAAGTTGTGCGTCTATCCGGGAAATAAGAAAACTCAACATCGCCCGATTCTGTTCATTCAAATCGACCCGACAAAAAATCATCGTAAGATAGAATGCAGTAGCCTCCGGACTGAAATGAGACTTGACCTTTTCAATTTTCATAGCACGGTTAATAGCGCGCTTTAGGGAAAGGTAAGGCCGACTTGTAATCTCATAGCTCAGATCATCGGGGAGGGGATGATTGTCATTAAAGAGCTGGTATTGAAGGAAACTCTGGTCGTTGTTGTCCAACCTTCCTTCGAGCAAATCATAGAGAAGTTCCACGGTTTCAAGGCTTTTGAGGCCCAGTTTGTTGAGCAGGACTACAGACAACACCAACTGTTCTTTGGTTCCACCAGCATCGAGAAAAGAACTGCTGATAACAGAGTGCACGGTTTTTGCGTCTTTTGTACCCAGTTTGTCCAGAAAAGTCTCTATCTTCCTATTGAGCTGTGCACTCCACCTGTGCAAATTGGCAAAGGAGTAGATTGAATCCAACTCGCTTTTGATCTTTTCTTCCGATAGAGGCAATTATATCACCTTCCTACTGTATCATTATGACATATATATCTTCACTACTTCAATATCGGTATAAATACCCAAAAAATCTACTTTCAGCGTTGTATTCATTCCCTTTAACTGAAATAATTGTAAATTTCTTCACAATTTTAAAAAAAAAAACTATATAAGCCTACATAAATGGATTTTTTCTTGACAAACGGAATTCAGTTTTAGATACTTTTCTTTGTTACTATTCAAATAAATAATGTAACAAGAAATTAATGTTTCATTAAACTTGTAGGAGGATTACATGGATGAACAAAGAGAAAAGGTGATTGGTGATGCGTGGACACGCGAAGCAATTATGGATGTGGAAATTAACATTATCGAAAGAATGATCGGATGTAGGACAGTGGAGGCTGTTGAATCTTCAATCAGCTATGCTCGATTTCTGCGTATGTCCGGTCTTACTAACGACAACTATCCCCTCTTTTTAAGACTGCTTGAGGTTGAAAACCATTGGGTTATTGATTCCCTTGTTGGAGAAAAGGACCCCTTCCTTTTGTTAAGCTCAATTCATCCCAATAACTATCTCATTCTCAGTGCGTATCAGTTGCTTACAAACTGGCACCCCGGAGGGATCTATCCCAAGACACTTGCTATTATCCTTGGGGTGCTTCAGGCTGCTTTCAGCTCTCCCAAAGATGGATATAGAATTTATAATGTCAGTATAAATGATGTCAACAACCTTGGTAAGCACCTGAATAAAGAGCTTGGACAGGAAGATCCTAACAACAGGGTTATTCTTGATATACTTGATAGACTTGGTTTTCTCGCTGGAACCACCGATGATTCCAATATTGAACAGATGGCCCGTCAGGCAAACAGTATTAGAACCTACTTCTTCGACAAGAGAAAGAAGATGGAAGAGATTATTCCTCAGGTGCTTCTGGTCAAATCAGACTATATTGCCAAGGAAATCACCCCAGAGAAGCTTTTTGCGTAGATCGACCGAAATATTGACTAAGGAGTTATAAACTATGAAAGAATTGTTTGAAAAGAAAGAATCCTGGACGCAACAAGATATTGCCAGTATCGAATATAGTCTGCTGCAGGGTGTAATGGGTGTGAGAACCCAGGAAGCTGTAGAGGCTGCAATGACCTATGCCAACTATCTGAACAGTATTGGTATAACCAACGGTAACTATCCCATTTTCCTAAAAGTACTTGGTGTAAGAAATCACCATGTCATCGATTCACTGCTTGGAACTCGAGATCCCTTCCTTTTTATGAGTTCCATTCAACCTAACTACTTTATTGTAGCAACATGCTTCAGTTTTCTGGCAAAATATCACCCTGCTGAAATCTACTCAAAGACCCTTGGTATTATTCTGGGTGTCTTTCAGGCAACCTACAATAATCCATTAGATGGTTATAATATCTATGCTCCCACTATTGCTGATATTAACAGTCTTGGTAAACACCTGATTGAAGAAAAGGGACAGGACGACCTTCTGAACAGAAGTATTCTTGACATTCTTGATAAAATCAGCGAGCTGGAAGGGCAGAACAGGGATGAAGAAATGGAAGACCTTGCCGTACATGCTCACAATATTCGAAACAATTTCTTTGACTCAACTAAGAAACTTGTGCAGGTTATACCTAATGTTCTTTTAAGAACTGAAGATAAGCTTGATCCTCAGATTGAACCTCGTGAACAAAAACCTCAAGCGCAGGTCGAAGGGAAGGGAAAGGCTTCTACTGATTCGAAGGCACAACCCAAGCAGGCAGCTCCAAAAAAGGAAGCTACTAAGTCTGAAGAAAAGAAATAAGTAACTTGGTTTATCTAAATATTTCTGCTGCTCTTTGGAGCAGCAGATAGTATACTGAAGGAGAGTACCCATGACGCGATGGGAAGAAAGCGGTTGGACAGGTGAAGACTTAAATAAGCTCAAACTGTCTTTCCTAGATAACATATTTAAATTGAATGAGCCAGAGGGGGTTGATGCAACTATATCCTATGCCAGATACCTCAATATGGTGGGTGTGAATCCTGATAACTATCCGATATTTCTCCTGCTTTTAGGCATGAGAAACCATTGGGTGGTCGATGCACTGCTTGGTGATAATAATCCGGATAGTCTTTTTAGTAAGGTACAGCCAAACTATTATATTCTGAGAGAGTGTTTTCAATCCATTACCAAGATGAAGCGGGGGGGGCTTTATCCAAAAAGTTTGCTGGTTTATCTGGGATTGTTGAAGGTAACTTACAAGCATCCTTTAGAAGGGTATAGAGTGTATCCCCTCACACCGGAAGATGTAAATAACCTTGGCAAACACCTTAATGAGGATAAAGATCAAACCGATGCTCTTAATTCAAGCATTCTGAGTATTTTGGATATGATTGCTTCTTTGATTGATCCGGGCAGGCCAGTAGAAGATGAAAAACTCATGTCTGTTGCCACACAAGCCAATAATATCCGAGGTAAGTTCCTTGATATGAACAAGTCAATTGCACAGGCTATACCTGATATGCTTCTTGGTACCGAGGACTATACAGCACTTGAGCAAGCCCCTTCTTCAAAATAGGGCCTTAATAATTGGACCTTAACAAAGAAAAGATATTGAAGCTGCCCTAATATGGGCGGCTTTTTGTCATAAGAAGTATGAAGAGACTAGAACTTACTGGAAAGCCGGGAAATGTTCTTTTTTACCCAAACAACAAAACGTTGGAAGAGTGAAAGGGGTTTAGATCTGCCCTCTGAAGAGTTCTTACTTTGTGCCTTCATGCTGTCTTTTGTTCTATCTGGAGACTTTTTCGTAGGAGCTTTCTTTTTTAGATTTTCCGCTGCCTCATAAGGGGAACGCTCTAATGACTCGACCTTTTTTTCCTTACTTTTCATTGAGTCAGAGATGCTCTCCTGGGCTTTTTTTTCATGAGCGTGCAATTCTCTTGTTCTTTTTGATGCTTTGTTTTGATTGTCAAAAGAGTTGGTTTTATTTTTTTCTTCTGAAATTTTCATATCCCTCCGGTCGCCCCGTATGCTCGATTCATTGAAATCGATCTCTTGCAGCGGGCCTTCATCACTATCAAGCCCCATACGCTCTGAGGGAGAGTAGTCCGGGCCATATTGAAAATCGTAGTTGGGGTTTTTCTCTCTTTCACGATCGGGAATATCCTGACGGGTATAATTGGTCTTTTTTTGGCCTGTATCGCCATTCACCTTATTTTGAAAATCATCGGTCATTTCTTGATTATAGTCGGAAGAGATTCGATATTTTTTATTTCTTGAAACGAAAAAATTGTTCTGTAGAACAGACTTCTTTTTAGTTTGCTCTTTAAAAAATTCTTCATTTTTTTCTACATTGGAGTTATCAAGATTGAGATCTTCAGTACTTGCTCTCTCTTTGGACCATCCATTGAAATGGTCTTTCATTTTATTAATGGTTTCTTCAACTTTACGGGGGTCTTGGGTCTCTCCCGAGTGGAAAAAGCGGAAAATGCGGTGAGATTGTGGGGCCCTTTTTTTGGGTCTTAAAAAATGTTGTAGAGGTTTCTTTTTAGGACTTGAAAAGACCTGATTGAATAAATTTTTTATGACCCTTAAACCTTTTTTCAAGAGTCCATCTGATTCTTCAACAACCTCTAGTTCTTCCAATTCCAATAAAGTGTCTTGAGAAGCCTCTTGAGGGGTGTCATGCTTTTCTAATTCATGAATCTTATAGTTCAGCCTTTCTTCATAGAACTTCTGTCTGTGTTCCAAGTCAAGGGAATTTGATCTGGTGAACTCATATTTAGCTTCCGCAAACTGCTCTTCCTGGTATCTTCTCAGATCAAAAGTGCCGGCATGTGTAACCTTTTCTATGTCCGGTGAGAATAGATGTTCTTGTATCAGATCAATGCTCTTCTTTTCAGGATGAATTTCAAGAAGATGGTCGTAGACATCAGAGACACTTGTAAAACTCTCAGGTTTCTGCTGTAATTCGTTGCTAAACAATAATATTTTCTCTAATTTTTCTTGGTCCTGCTCTTTCTTCGGCAACACCTCCAGCATTGATTCTATAAGTTTTCCAACCGCAATGAGATCTTGTGAATGGGGGGCTGCATTTTCTTTTTCTGCAGGACAAAATTTATCCATCTCATTTTTAAATATAGAAAAGCCCACATTTTGAATATGGAGGATATCGAAAGGGGTAACTCCGTTGCTTAGAATAACGGATTGAGGTGAGAGGCAGTTGTGATGCAGATCGATCTCTTCCAATTTGGAAAGTGCTTTAAGTATGCTCATAGTGATATCAATAACCTGATTGAGGGTTTCAAGTTTATTCTCTTCAATGACCTCATTGAGAGGCATCCCGTCAATCCAAGGAGAGGCTATGTAGTGGACGTCTTGGTGTGTATCAAACTCAAAGGGATAGTGTATAAAGGGTATTTGGTAGGAGTTTAACTTTATGAAGACATCATGAAACTCTTTGAAAGTTGCTTTCGGAATGTATTCAGAAGAGAACTTGAAAAAGGTAATCAAGAAATTCTGCGCTGAATAGAGTGCTTTTGCTCTCCAAGTTTCATAAAAAGAGTCATTTTTAATGAGCTCTTGCAGAAGATAGCAGTTATTAATATAATCTCCGGCTTTGAACATTAAGTCTTCCGTTTATAATAGTCGAGAAAAGATTGACCCAAACCGGAATAACGGTCGTCTACCTCTCTCTCTTTCTCCTTGTTGTGCTCTTTAAACCACATGCGGAAGTAGTTGTTAAGGTATTTAATGCGTCCAAGAATGTTGTTGCTTATTTGGTCTGCTGTTTCAGCGGGGTCCTCTATGATTCCTGTAGAAAAGATTTTTTTACAGTATGAATAAAGCTGCTCCTTTTTCAGTGAAGTCATGAGGGTGAGACGCTGATCAAAGTTATTAAGTGAGAGGTTTTGGAAGTTCTCTGGTTTTAAGAGGGTCAAGAATCGTGTTTTTTCCTCTCGGTGCCAACCAAACTGTTCACGTGTCCCGGTAATCTTCATCTCCTGTGTCTCAAGGTCCGCTTTATTATAGTCAATCACAATAATAAAGGGTTCTCCGTCGCTATCGTGCTTGACCATGTAATTGTTTGGGTTTCTGTCCTCATCGAAAAAGAGCCACCGATTCAAAAGGTCGTTGGCAAGCATTTTGATATAAGGCTCCTGAAGATAATTGTAGGAGCCAATCTGCATTGCGCTTGTTACCTGTTTGGTTGCCCTGTAGATTTTACCGTCTTGTTGAAAAAGGACCGTAGGAGCGGCGGGGGTTTTCAAAAGGAAGTCAACATAGTAGGCAACTTCCTGAATTTTATGGGAAGGGGCTTCGTTAACAGGTATCTCTTTGACCAACCAAGAAGAACCGTCCTCATCTATGGCTCCGGTGTACCCCCTGACCTTGGCAAAGAACGGGGTAAGCTTGTCATCTCCAAGATTGGAAAGTTTTAGGTTCTGCATCTTGTCTATGAGTTCGATTATGTCCATATCAAGATAAAAATAGTCTCTAATCTCTTGATCAATAACCGTATCAGCAATGTTCATATTTGTATATTTATCAGACATAAAATCTCTCCGCTTCTTTAGGTAGTGCATATTTTTCTGTAATTTCCCCATTCTCTATGAGTAAATAGGGAGCTTTCGTTTGAAGATTTGTATAAATAATGATGTGATTTTTAATACCAATGATATCGCGCCAAATTCCTGTCAGGTTACCAGTTTGCCACATGGGATTGTGTCCTACAATAAAGGGTGTGTCAGTTGGAAGGTGCAGTTTTTCCAGCATAGCTTTAATATCACGCTCATCGTACTCCTTCAGACTTGGAGTACCTCGGAATTCATGCAGCCGATTCCACATAAGTTGACGGTAATAGTCGGGATTATCTTCAATATCTATGAGTTCCTGTCGCGAGCAGCCGTGCCGAACAGGACCGGCATGGGTAATGACATACCCTTGCCCAATAATGAACATAGGCAGGGCCTCGAAGAATTCTTCAATAGCCTCTACAAACTCTTCACCCCAGGTTTCTTCAACCTTCAGCCGAAATTCCAGCCCCTGTTTAATAGCGCTCTTGGCAAGGTATTCATCGAAAGTGTCGTGGTTTCCTCGAAGATAGAGTATTTTCTCTTTGTAAGTGTTTATTAGATGGAAGACTTCTTCCATTACCTCTATGGATGAGTCCATCTCTTTCATTTGCCCGGTTTGATCGTTGTGTACTCCGTCACCTACAAGAATGATTCTCAGTTTGTCTTGTTTAAGCAACTCAAGATTTTCTTCATGGTTCACAATCTTTCTCAAGTTATCTACGGCTCCATGAAGATCTCCAATGATAATTGCAGCTTTATTATCCTTTGAAAGATCGATCAGACCTCCAGGATGCCCATAACTGTTAACCAGACGGTTTGGGTGCTTTTTAACAATTGATGTTGCGTTGTTGATTTCAGATAAAGATATTCCCATTTTGTTGTCCTCTCTATGTTAACTTCTATAAGCCATTATTGTTAATTTTGAGTGCAAAATCAACATATTCTTTTGAGGGAGACACCTCTCTGTCTTCTCGATTCAAGCGCACTAACAACAGTTTGGGTATAATATCCAAGAGGCTCTTTGTGTTATCAAAGAAGGCATCTCGAATATTATAGGCATGCTTTGAAATGATACTTTTCTTAACTTCGGTATCATACTCCCCTAATCTAATGATTCGGTCCAATATGGAAAGAATCTGTTCGTTTATTGAGTATTCCTGATCTTTTTTTTCATCTAAAAATTTACCCAGGTTGTGCAGATCGGTTATTGTGATAGGGTAGAGGGAGAATCCGTCATCGGGTTTATGAAAGGTATATTCCACAATACCAAGGATTATTAAAAGAACTTTTTCGTAGATCTGTCCCGGATGCCAGTAGGAGAGAAATTCAAAAGCCTTCTTTACCAATTCCGTATTTGGCCGAATGACCGAAAAAAGAAGTCTTGGATCTCTGTCGGATATGAGTTCATCAACAACCCACTTATTGTTTCCTTCAACGATCTTAAGAAAGAGAAGATAATTCCGTGATGTGATTCCTACATGGCTTAGATATTTTGCAAAGGCCATACTAGATCCTACCTCAATGGGATTACTTATACCAAAGATGCCATTGAGAATAATTTGCTCATTTCGCTGTATTATTTCGCTGTATTCGTTCTCTATATTGCCTTCCATTATTCTCTCTATACTTGTTATGAAAATCCTACCTTATAAGTATCGGTAGAGTAACGCTTAATATGTACCCCAAAATTTAGACCATTTTGTTTAAAAAAGCTATAGTCGAAACAGTAATTCGGAATTTGAAAATTTTCAATTGCGAATGCTTGCTATTGTTATTTCAAGGCTAAAATAAAAGACCTTGCGGCGGATTTTTGATTTCTACGTCCAGGAGCTGCATAATCACGAGATTTTCTTGAAAATAGAAGATCCATCTTCTATACTCGCCTACTCAGGCTGTCGATTTGAAGCCGGAATTTACAGGATAAGGGGGGGTAAGATCTGCTATCTTTCTGGGGGAGAATATGCGCAGTTTTGTAGAGCCTGAACGGAATCAGCTTTTATTATTGACCAATGTAAACATCGAGTCAGTTGCCCCTGTCGGCAGCGCGGTGCGAACGATTGTCAGCAACGGTGATAAAGTTCCGGATATCGACGGTTTAAAAGTTCCGCTTTTACGACACAAATAAGGGCGGATAACCTATAGTGGTAAAGACGAATTACACCACAAAAGGAAACCGCCCAAATGTGTCGAAAGGAAGATCGGATGCATATAGCTCGCATCCTGGCCAGAGAAGGCCACAGACAGAAAGACATTGCAGCACAGCTCGGTGTCAGTGACCGTATGGTACGAAAGTATCTGAAAGAAGACTTTGGGGCAAGAGCTCGAAAGAAGCGTCGCAGTATTCTCGAACCGTTTCACCGATTAATTGATGAGACAATCGAAGAGAATCCCTACACAAATCTGGTGTTGCTGTATGAGCGGCTCAGGAGACAAAGGTATGATGGAGGGATGACGATTTTACGGGACTATGCCCGAGGGGTCAGGGAGCAAGTGATCACCAAAGCGGTACTGCGCTTTGAAACCGAGCCAGGCAGACAAGCTCAGGTCGATTGGAAAGAGTGTGGAAGCTGGCTTATCGACGGGAGGATGCAGAAACTCTATGCATTTGTCATGCTCTTGGGCTACAGTCGACGGCCCTTCGTGCTGTTTACCACCAACATGAGGCTCTCGACGGTGTTGTTGGCACATTTGGCGGCCTTTGCCTGGTTTGGAGCTGTGCCCAGAGAGATACTCTACGACAACATGAGAACCGCCTGGCTGAATCAGGGCGGCAGTTGGATCGTAAATCCTGGGCTTCTCTCATTGGCTTCGGCCTGTGGGTTTACGCCTCTTAGATGTAAGGTCCGCCGGCCTCAAACGAAAGGCAAAGTCGAGAGGTTTATCGGCTATTTGGCGCATAACTTTCTACCGAGAGTGGAGAAACGAGCCGGAACGACACTCGAGGAGCTTAACGGCGAGGTCGCCGATTGGCTTAAAAGTGTAGATGCGCAGCAAATCGGCGGTATTCGTAACACACGTGCCGAGAGGTTTGCCGAGGAGAAGCCCTATATGAATACCTGGGCACCGGAGGCTGCCCCCGATGTACGGGAAATGGTGGGCCTGGTGGTCTCCAGGGAGGGGAAGTTAACTCATCAGACGAACCAGTACAGTGTGCCTGCCGAGTATATCGGCCAAATGGTTACTCTAAAAATAAATACCCTCAACTATCGTTCTCAGGTATTCACTCAGGAGAATCTGCTGCTGCGAGAGTTTACCCTTTCGACAAAAGGGGCTCGGGAGGTAAATATACGCGAGGAGGATACCGAAAGCCTCATAGAGCGTTGGAAAGCCGAACGACGGCCTACGGTAAAAAAAGCACCACATGAGGTCTTGGACCCGCAGATTCTTGATGAGCTGATAGCCACATCGGTAGAAACACGCAACCCGGCTTGTTACGATCAGTTGGTAGGAGCGGCCTCATGAATGCGCTCAGCGAAACGGTAGGAACCCGTATGCAGGAGATGGGGCTGCAGTTTATGGCCGCCTCTCTGGAAAGTTATCTCGAAGAGCAGAGCCATAGTGACAAAACCCTTCTGCAGTCCCTTGCAGACCTGCTGGAGCTCGAATACCTTCCCCGCAAAGAGAGGGCTGCTCGCAGTCGCCTGAAGCTCTCGGGGATGCCCGCGGTAAAGCGGTTGGAGGACTTTGATATCTCATGGCTCAAAGGAGGCTTGTCGGCCCGTCAGCTTGCCGAACTGTCCTCACTGAGCTTCATAGGGCGGAATGAGAATGTGGTGCTCATGGGACCCAGCGGCCTGGGCAAAAGCCACCTCATGCTGGCCTTGGGGTACAAAGCGTGCATGACCGAGTTCACTGTCTGGTACACCAGCTGTATAGATTTGATCGAAG
>Ga0102941_1000534_pt1 | contig 17697 bp, 8 predicted proteins | sample SalPonR2_C_D2_MG_FD_79281 | JGI IMG/M metagenome (GOLD analysis project Ga0102941, IMG submission 79281) | Salt pond soil microbial communities from South San Francisco under conditions of wetland restoration - Salt Pond MetaG R2_C_D2_MG | ecosystem: Environmental > Aquatic > Marine > Intertidal... | reverse complement strand
CAAACAGCAATGATTTACATCATGATGATTTTGAACCCACTATTTTGTATTTGTAATTTAATTTAAGCTAATAAAAGGTTTTAATTCTGCTTTTACCTTAAAATATGATAAAATCCAATTAAAAATCGCAGGTTAATTATGAATTGTTACCTGAATCTTTTTGTGAAAAAATGTTAATTTATAAGAATAAAATTTTTATATTTCGCGCCACTTTGAAAAATGAAAATTTTTTAATCTAAAAATTAATCTATGAAAAAAATTGCATTAGTAGTAGTATGTATTCTTTTTATTGGAGTACAAGTAATGAATGCACAGGTAAGGAGCATTTCGGGTACTGTAACAAGTGCCGAAGACGAAACCTCGATACCTGGTGTATCGGTAATGATTAAGGGAACTACCATTGGAACAGTTACCGACATTGACGGACAATATCAGCTCAATGTTCCTGAAGATGCAGAAACCATTGTATTCTCATTTGTGGGGATGCAAACAATTGAAAAACTCATCACTGGTTCTGTCATCAATGTCGAAATGATTGCCGATATTCTTGGGCTCGATGAGGTTATGGTGGTAGCTTATGGTACTGCCAAAAGAGAGTCATTAACAGGGTCTGCGGCTGTTATAGGTCAAAAAGAAATTGAATCACGGTCTGTTTCAAATGTTGCACAAGTGCTTACCGGTTCAACAACTGGTATTCAAACTACAGCAGGCTCGGGTCAGCCCGGAAGTTCTCCTGCAATTCGTATCCGTGGCGTTGGAACGCTAAACACATCGGCAGCTCCGCTTTACATACTGGATGGTATTCAGTATGAAGGAAGTATCGCAAGTATCAATCCGAATGATATTTCTTCAATTACCGTACTGAAAGATGCTTCATCTACTGCGCTTTATGGTTCGCGGGCTGCAAATGGTGTGATTATTATCACCACCAAATCAGGAGCAAAAGGTACTGAAAGTTTGAGTGTTACTTTAAAAAGCCAGGGAGGTTTAATCAATCAGGCGCTTCCTTATTACGAAGAAGTAAATGCCAAAAATTACTATGAACTTCAGGCCGAAGCATTTGCACAGTCAAGGTTTTGGTCGGATAATGCCAATACAATAGGCGAAGCCAGAAGTTATGCCTACGAGAATATTTATTCACAGTTAAGGTACAATCCGTTTGTAGGAACTCCCAACGACGAAATTGTAGGAAGTGATGGAAAAATTAACCCAAATGCAGAAGTTGGTTTTCCGGATTTGGACTGGTACGATGCTGCAAAGCAACAAGGCTACAGGCAGAATTACGATTTAAGCATAAGCGGTGGTAGCAAAAGAGCGAGCTATTTTTATTCGCTGGGATATCTGGATGAAAGAGGTTACGTTATTGAGTCGGATTATGAACGTTTCACCACACGTTTAAATATTGATTTTGATGTAAGAGATTGGTTGCAAATTGGTACCAATTTAAATGCTTCTTTAATTACAAGTGATATTGGTTCGTCAGAATCAGCTACTTATGCCAACCCGTGGCGGAATGCCAGGATGACTCCTCCGATTTACCCGGTTTTTTTGGTTGACCAGGAAACCGGCGATTACATTCTCGATGGAGCAGGAGAGAAGCAGTATGATGATGGTGGAATGCATTCAAGACCTATTAACCAGGGACGAAACGCCATTGCGGAATTAAACTGGAACAACGATGAGTACAAAAGAAACAATTTTGGCAACAGGAGTTATGCCAGGTTTACTTTAATGCAAGGATTAACTGCAACCATCAACGCTGGTGTCGATATTCAGAATTATCAGTACAAAGGTTTTGAAAATGCCGAAATTGGCGATGGTGCCCCAACCGGAAGGATGGATGAAACAAGATACACCCGGACTACGGTTAACTTAAACCAGCTTATTAATTATGAAAGAACTTTTAATGAAGTTCATAATTTCAGTGCGTTGTTGGGTCATGAATCATACTCGAGAAAGTACACTTACCAGAGAGGTTTTAAAAACCAGTTTATTGTAAGCGGAATTTACGAGTTGAACAACTTTGTAAATACTTCAACCAATACAAGTTATACTACCGATAAAACAACCGAAGGTTATTTTTCAAGGTTGAAATACAACTACGACAATAAATATTACATCGAAGGTTCTTACCGGAGAGATGGTTCTTCAACCTTCCATCAAGATGTAAGATGGGGTAACTTCTACTCTGTTGGTGCAAGCTGGAGAATTAGCCAGGAGCGGTTTATGGCCGATTACAACTGGATTGACGATATGAAAATCAGGGCATCATACGGTGAAGTAGGTAACGACAATATTGGTTCCTACGGCTACCAGGCCCTTTACGGTACTTATCCAAACGCCGAGAGTCCGGGTATTCGCTGGGAGTCTGTTGGAAATACAGCGCTAACCTGGGAGGTAAACAGGACTTTCGACGCTGCTTTTGATTTTGCATTATTTGACAGGATCAGTGGTAGTATTGAGTGGTACAAACGAATATCAGATGATTTGCTTTACGAAATGCCGTTACCTGTTTCCATGGGTAGGTTGGAGCAACCCAGAAACATTGCATCGTTGTTTAACAGTGGTTTGGAAATTAATTTGCAGGGATATGTTGTCAATAAGAGGAACTTCACATGGAACCTTGGTTTTATGGGATCTACCAATACAAATGAAATTACTTCAATCCCGGAACCATTTGTTAGCGGAACCAAAAGATGGTCGGAAGGTCATTCCATTTATGATTTCTGGCTGAGAAAATACTACGATATTGATCCGGAAGACGGTGCTACACGTTTCCATGTTTGGGAAGATGTAGAAAATGAAGAAGGTGAATTTATTGGTACACAGTTAGCATATGATGATAACGGTGATCCGGTATTGACCAAGAATCACAATGATGCTAATTACGGATATGTTGGCGCTTCTGCTTTTCCAGATTTTCAGGGATCCGTAAGAAATGAATTTGTTTATAAAGGATTCAGTGTAAGTGCACTGTTAACCTATTCTTTGGGAGGACAAATGATTGACGGCATTTACCAGGATATGCTTACCTCGGTTGTCGGCGAATCGTACCATCCCGATGTTAACAATTCATGGATGAATCCCGGTGACGTTGCTGAACTTCCAAGGTTGCAGTATTCGAATTCCAGCTTATATGCAACATCCGATTTTTTCCTGATATCTTCTGATTATTTGAGTATCAGGAATGTAACGCTCAGTTATAGTTTTTCAGATCAACTTATTGAGAATTGGGGACTGGGTGATCTTAGCGTTTATTTAACCGGAGAAAACCTCCACATGTTTACAGCAAGAAAAGGAATGAATCCAACCTATAATTTCTCTGGTACACAAAGCGTATTTGCATATAATCCTAGCAGGTCTATCATTTTAGGTTTTAGTTTGCAGTTTTAATCATTTGAAAAATATACTACGATGAAGACAAAATATAAAATTTTAACATTCTCGCTTATCTTTGCTTTTGCACTGGGTTTTAGCTCATGTAGCGAAGATTTCTTACAAACCGTTCCAACCGATGCGGTTTCTACCGAAATTGCACTCGGAACTACCGATAACATGATGCTTGCCATTAATGGCGTTCATCGTGCCATGTATGCACAAAACGGATTAATCAGCGCGTATGCCGGGCAACAATTTATGATACCTACGGCAGAATTCGGAGCAAGTGATGCATTGCATTCAACCACCGGTAATGGCTGGCACAGGTCCCGTATTCAATGGGTTATGCATACCAGCGCCACCAGGAACGATGTGCAATATTCCTGGTTCTTCTATTATAACATTATCGGTTCGGTAAACAACATTATTAATGCTTCGGAAGATTTACCATTGTCTGACGATTTGCACAATATATTGGGCCAGGCTTATGCTTACCGTGCCTGGGCACATTTTTACCTGGTGCAGTATTTCGGAAAAGCTTACATGATTGGAAATCCGTCCTCCGACCTGGGCGTACCAATAATGCTTGCTACTGAACCTCCTTACGAGGGACTTCCGCGCAATACCGTTCAGGAAGTTTATAACCAGATTAAATCTGATCTTAATGATGCAATGACCCATTTTGAAAGTGCTTCGGGCAGAGCTGATTTATCGCATCTGAATATGGATGTGGCAAAAGGTATTGCTGCAAGGGTGTATTTAACAACCGGCGACTGGGCAGATGCCGCACAATATGCCCGTGAAGCACGGCAGGGATATCCGATAATGAGCGAAGCACAATACAAATCAGGTTTTAACTCAATTTCAAATCCGGAGTGGATTTGGGGATCAAAAATGATTCAGGATCAAACATCCTATTTCTATTCTTACTTCTACTACACCTCGAACAACTTTAATGGTTCACAAAACCGGAGTAATCCTAAATTTATGAACCATAAGTTGTACGACATGATGTCGGAAACAGATTACCGCAGAGACCTCATTCTGAAGGATGCGCCCAATACATTTTATGACTGGGATGATGGTGACAATGCAGGCAGATATGCCAGCGAAGAGGAATTTGATGCTGCAGTGGATGAATACATGACGATTGTAAACAATTCGAGCAGGCACAATATGGTACCCTATATGCACATAAAATTGTCGCAGGCCGATGGTCCTACCATTTCGCCAATGGATGTTATTCACATGCGGGCTGCAGAAATGTACCTGATAGAGGCTGAAGCCCTGGCTCGCCAGGGGGGACAGGACGGAGCTGCCCAGGATGTTTTGTATGCCCTGGTTTCCGAGAGAGATGCAGGATATGAAAAATCAACCAATACCGGACAGGCTCTTATCGACGAGATTCTTGTTCAGCGAAGAATCGAATTGTTCCTCGAAGGACATCGTTGGTTCGATATGCTGAGAAACGATGAGGAACTCGATCTGGAAGGCTCAGGTGCAGATCCAAGTCTTTATCTGGATGGTTATCAGCAAGACAGACCAAGTGTGAATCCTAAGTGGTTGTTCCTTATTCCGCAAAGGGAGATCGATGCAAATCCGAACATTGTGCAAAATCAACACTAACAGGAAAATCCTACTGTTTTATTAAGGTCGAAAAAAAACAGATGATAATGAAAAGAGGCTGTCTCAAAGGGCAGCCTCTTTAATTTTAACATTTTTCTGAAAGCATACTGCTGACAGAGGATCGCGGGCCGCCAAAATTAATTTTGTAACTATTGTCACAAAATTTTATAATTGTATTGATATATTTGTGGCAAGTCTTTGTACTATCAATTTTTTATTCCCGCTATATTTTCTTTGATAATACCTTTTCAAACTGAAATGAAATTTGAAAATTAGCTTAAAAAGTTCATTTAATTGTGAAAATATGTTAATCCCCTAATTTTTTTTTATATTAGCCGACCTGTTTAAGAAATAAGAGTGAGTTATTAATTTTAAAATTTGATCTATGAAAAAAATTGCGCTAATTTTTACAGTTCTCCTTTTTATGGGAACACTGGTGGTCAATGCTCAGACAAGGGTAATTACCGGTACGGTAACCTCGGCTGAGGATGATATGCCGGTTCCGGGAGTTTCGATTTCTGTGCAAGGAACAACATTAGGTACAGTCACCGATATTAATGGTGAATATAACCTTGAAGTTCCTGAAGATGCACAAACCCTGGTTTTTTCATTTATTGGAATGGCTACCCGTGAAGTAGACATTACAATGGGGGAGACCTTTAATGTGGCCATGGAGCCAGATGTGCTGGGTATCGACGAGGTTGTTGTTGTGGGTTACGGTACCGCCACAAAACAATCGTTTGTTGGTTCATTCAAGCAGGTAGACAGTGAAAAAATTGAAAGTAAATCGGTATCGAATATCTCACAGGCGCTTGCAGGTGAGTCGGCTGGTGTTCGTGTAATCAATACATCAGGACAGCCGGGCTCGTCAGCAACTGTGCGTATCCGCGGATTTGGTTCAGTTAACGGGAACAGAAGTCCGCTATATGTAGTTGACGGAGTTCCTTATTCCGGTTCGCTAAATGCGATTAACCCGAACGACATTGAGTCGACTACCATTTTGAAAGATGCAACTGCAACTGCAATTTACGGTTCGCGTGGTGCAAACGGTGTTATCCTGATTACCACAAAATCGGGCAGGGCAGGCGAAACCGTAATTGAAGGTAGTTTTAAAACCGGTGTGAATGTGAGTGGCCTTCCAAGGTACAACACAATCGATTCTCCCGATAGATACGTAGAGTTGAGCTGGGAAGCTATGTACAACAGAGGTGTTATTGCCGGTGCCGATCCGGTTGAATATGCCAACGAAAATTTATTTTCCGGTTCGGGAATCAATCCGGCATACAATTTATATGATGCCGACGGAGCCAATATTATCAATCCGGAAACCCGTTCGGTTAAAGACGGTGTTAATAAGCTTTACAATCCGGAAGATTGGGAAGATTATGGTTTCCAGTCGTCATCGAGAACTGAGGCGAACCTTACTTTCCGTGGAGGTTCCGAAACAACAAAATATTTTATGTCTTTCGGTTACCTGAACGATGTGGGGTACATAATCAATTCCGACTTCTCAAGGTACAATGCTTCGTTGAACCTGGAATCAACCGTTCGCGACTGGCTTTCAACTTCTGCAAGAATGAGCTATGCCGGAACTGAAACCAACAACAACGGACAATCTGACGATTCAGGAAGTATTTTCTGGTTTGTGGATAACATGCCTCCTATTTTCCCGCTTTTCCTGAGAGACGAAAGCGGAGCGATTGTTGAAGACCCGATTTTTGGCGGAAACCAATACGACTATGGTGTTGACAGAGCTTTTGGTGGTTTAACCAACTCAATTGCCGATGCACATTTTGACAAAAGCGAATCCAAACAAAATCAGTTGTCGGGTAACTTTAATGCCAATATTAAATTTACTGAAAACCTGACACTGGAAAATACATTCGGTGCACAGTTTTTCGCACGTAAATACAATGACCTGAGAAATCCGTTTTATGGTTCAGCAGCCGGACAGGGTGGGTATGTTTACAAAACAGATACAGAAATGTTAAACTACAACCTTCTGAACTTGCTGCGTTATAAAAATAACTTTGGAGGACACTTTGTGGAAGCACTTGTTGCACATGAAAGTAACTCCTGGGAACGTAAATTTTCAACGGCTCAAAAATCGAAAATGGTTCACCCGGACATCGATGATTTGAACAACTTTGTAATTGTTGCTGCTCCTCCAACTTCTTACACTGATAAAGCACGGCTTGAAAGTTATTTTGGTCAGTTGAACTACAACTATGAAAACAAATATTACCTTTCTGCTTCGGTAAGGAGAGACGGTTCATCAAGGTTTATCGGCGACAACAAATGGGATACTTTCGGTTCTGCCGGTTTCTCATGGATTATCAGCGAAGAAACCTTTATGCAGGGAGCAACAATTCTCGACTTCCTGAAATATAAAATCAGCTACGGGTTAATCGGTGAGCAACAAGGTGTAGGATTTTATCCGGCATACAACACATTCGATGTAAATAACCTGAACGATGAAATTTCAATTTCGGAACGTAATATCGGTAACCCGGATTTGACCTGGGAAACTTCAAAAATGTTCCAGACCGGTATTGAATTCGGTTTGGGAAAATACCTCGAAGGTAATCTCGATTATTACATCAAAAACACCGATAACCTTCTTTTCGAGCGTCGTGTAGGACCATCAGTAGGTTATGCACTTATTACAGTAAACGACGGCTTGTTGAGAAACAGTGGTTTTGAATTCGATTTTACTGCGCATATCATCAATCAGCCGGATTATGGGCTGGATTTTAGCATCAATGGAGAAATTCTTCACAACGAATTAATTACAATGCCTATTGACCCGGCAACAGATGAACCTAAAATTCTGGATGTTCAGGGACGCTATGGCAGAGCAGAAGGTCATTCATTGTTCGATTTTTATACCCGCGACTGGGCAGGTGTTGACCCGGCTGACGGCAGGGCAATGTGGTTCCAGAATTACCACGATGAAAACAGTAATGGTGAGATGGACCCAGGCGAAGAAATTGCTTCTTTGTTTGAATATACCAACGCAAATCCGGATAATGAAATCAGCGAGACCGTTACAAAAGCGTATGCAGATGCTACTCAGCGATTTGTGGGTAAATCAGCCATTCCTGATTTACGTGGTGGATTCAGGCTCGAGGGGCGTGTGAAAAACTTCGATTTAAGTGCACAGTTCCTTTACAGCCTTGGCGGTTATTCTTACGATGGTGCTTATGCTAATTTGATGCATAACGACAATATAGGTGGTAACAACTGGCATACCGATATTTTTGAGAGATGGCAGGAGCCCGGTGACATTACCAATGTACCAAGATTATCAAATAATTACGATACACGCGTAAATGCAGGTTCTACACGTTTTATTACAAGAGCCGATTACCTGACACTGAACAACATTCGTCTGGGTTATACGTTCCCCGATTTTGTGAACAATCTCGGAATCTCTTAACTGAACATTTATGTATCGGGCGATAACTTATTCTTATTGAGTGCGCGTGACGGATTTAATCCTTCAACTGCTGAAACCGGTGCATCAGATATGTACAGGTACTCACCGTTAAGTACTTATACAGCAGGTATCAGGGTTAATTTTTAAACATAAAAAAATACAACAATTATGAAAAAGAAATATATTATATCTTTAGTTGCCCTGTTAATGTTCAGCATAACCGGGTGTGATGAAGAGTTTCTGGAAGTTCAGCCCACACAATTTTTAACTGAACAGCAAATTGCCGAAGCTGCCGAAAACAACCCCGATGTGGTTGCCGGTAGTATGAGTGGTATTTATACTTTGATGTTCCAGACCGGAACAGGCGGTACAAACTTAGACCACGATGATTTCGGACAAAAAGGTTACGACATTTACAGCGATTTCTTATCGGGCGACCTCGCACTGTCAGTAAGCACATACGGATGGTACCGCAGGTTGACTGAATTTACAGTAACAACTGACTTTGTTGACATTGCCAACTATAAAGTTTGGAGGTATTATTACCGACTTATCCGTTCGGCCAACTCGGTAATTTCGGCACTGGGCGGCAACGATGCTGTACCTGAACTGGATGAAAACAAACACATAATGGGTCAGGCAAAAGCCATGCGTGCGCACAGCTATTTCTATTTGGCCCAGTTCTTTTCAACCAGTTACAATCCGAGTGAGGAAATTCTTCCGATTTATACCGATCCGCTGCAGCCTAATCAGCCGAAGAGTACTACTCAGCAGGTATTTGATTTAATCGTCAGCGATTTAACAGATGCTGTTTCACTGCTCGAAACATTCCAGAGAACTGCAAAAACAGAAATCAACAAACCTGTAGCTCAGGGTATTCTGGCTTATGTTTATGCTTACATTGGCGAAAATGGCCAGGCTGCAACTTTAACTTCAGAAGTTATCAGCAGCGGTGGATTCCCACTTATGGATTCTACCGAAGTGGTATTTACCGGAGACCCAAGTATTGGCGGATTTAACAGTGTAACCACTCCCGGTTGGATGTGGGGTGTTGACTTAACTACCGACAATGGACTCGACCTTGTTTCATGGTGGGGACAAATGGACAGGTTTACATACAGTTACCAGTGGGCAGGCGACAGGAAATCTATCGATGCCGGACTGTTCGATGCAATTCCTGAAGACGATGTCCGTAAAGGACAGTTTGAAGTAGGAGGTTCATTTAACCTGTGTCCGTCCAATAAGTTTTACGATCCGGGCAGAACAACCGGAGGACAACGGAATGTTATCACTGACTATGTTTACATGCGTGTGGCAGAAATGTATTTGCTGAATGCTGAAACCGCTGCTAAAAGCGGCGACGAAGCCACAGCAAAATCCAGCCTGAAAGCTCTGGTTGAAAAACGCAGACCTGATGCAAGTTACATTGACGGGCTTAGTGGTCAGCAATTATTAGATGAAATTTACCTGCAAACCCGCATTGAGTTGTGGGGCGAAGGAAAAGCCTATCTCGCTCTGAAAAGAAATCAGAGAAATGTGGTTCGTGGTGAAAACCACCTCTCATTTGTGGGTGAAGTTATTCCTTACAATGATCCGAGGTTGACATTTATGATACCGCAAAGTGAGGTTCAAAATAACCCGTTCATTAATAATTAATTATAATGATATTGAATAATTTAAAATTTAATGAAATGAAAAAGATAACCAATATATTATTACTTTTTCTTGTTGTTTTTGCGTTAAGCAGTTGCACCGAAGAAACCGAAGGAACTGATGATCTCAATTATGTGACCTTCGAGTCTTCTCCTCTTTATTTAGGTGTTAACATCGATGGTACAGCAGAACATGAGGTGAAAGTTTATACTACCCAAGTGATGGGGTCAGACAGAACATTTTCGATTATAGTGAACGAAGATGCTACAACTGCCGATCCGGCAGCTTACAATATTCCCGGCACCGTTACGGTTCCTGCTAATTCGAATGAAGGAACGATGATTCTCGGTCTTGCCGATGTTAATATTGGCAGCGAAGGAAAATCTGTTGTTTTGGATATTGCATCCGAAGAAGGTTGGTATAAAGGAGAACCTGCTACTGTGAATATTTCCCAGATATGTCCTTTCAACGAAGTATCTATCCGTTTTGTTTTTGATGGATACGCAAGCGAAACAACCTGGGAACTGATGGACAGCGGCGGCACAGTTGTAGCTTCCGGAGGCCCGTGGGCCGACGGAACACCCGATGCCTTTACTACGGCTTGTTTGCAGGATGGTGAATACTCATTCACAATTTACGATGTTTATGGCGATGGGCTTTCATACCCTGCAAATGGAAATGTAACTATTACTGATTCTGATGGTACCGAACTGGTTTACATCGAAGGTAACTTCGGTGCATCAGCAACTCAGTCATTTACATTGTAATGTAGATTATTACATTAATAGAATTTATAAAAAAAGGCTGCCTGTTCAACCAGGCAGCCTTTTTTATTTGGTAATAATTACAATATGTGTGAATATATATCAATATTGAGAGTACAGAAAATTAAAAGATTTTTGTTTAATTCGCATATTAGAGAGAAAAACAATGTGTAAACTAACCGGATGAATCCTGGAATTCATAAAAGATCTGAAATAATCTTTGGGTTACAGTTATTTTGTTATCATAATTTTATTTATTGACATTATTAAGGGTGGACTTTACTAAATAATCATTTTCATGAAGAAATTTACGCTGCTGCTTTTTTGCATTGCCGTGATGGCCATGCTCACAGTTAAAGCCCAAACCACAAGTATTTCAGGAACAGTTACCAGTGCTGAAGACGGACGGCCCATCCCGGGTGTTACCGTTTTGGTGAAAGGAACAACCCTGGGAACAGTTACAAATGTTGATGGTAAATATACGTTGTATGTTCCCGATGATAATCCCACACTCATATTTTCTTTTGTGGGCATGCAAACAAAAGAAGTCCCTGCTGAAGGAACTAAGGTTAATGTAACTTTGCAACCCGATGTTATTGGTGTTGATGAAGTTATGGTGGTCGCTTATGGTACGGCAACAAAGGAATCATTTACCGGTTCGGCTTCGAAAGTTGAGGGTGAAAAACTCGCCAATAAAAATACTTCTGATATTACTAAGGCACTAACAGGCGAAGTAGCCGGTTTGCAGGTGATAAATTCCTCGGGACAACCGGGAACCACTGCCGAATTGCGCATCCGGGGTTTTGGCTCTGTAAATGCCAGCCGATCACCTTTGTACATTGTTGACGGCATTCCGTTTAATGGAAATCTCGCTTCCATCGATCCTTCCGACATTGAGTCGACCACCATTCTGAAAGATGCCTCGGCAACTGCTATTTACGGTGCCCGTGGTGCAAATGGCGTGGTAGTAATCACCACGAAAAAAGGTTCCAAAAACCAACAAATTATTGATGTGGATGTGAGTTACGGAATAAATATCCGGTTGATTCCGCTTTACAATGTAATCGAATCTCCCGAACGATATGTGGAGTTGACCTGGGAAGGCTTAAAGAACAAATACAGGACGCAGGGAATTGAAAATCCTGCGCAGACAGCTTCTCAAAACCTGTTTTCCGCAAGTGGGTTGTCGCCTTATTACAACATGTGGAATACTGACGACGACCGGGTGGTTGATCCTGAAACCGAAAAAGTTACCACAACAGAGCGCAAGTACACTCCTGAGAGTTGGGACGATGCGCTTTTTCGTACCGGCAAACGACGCGAAGCCAGTATCAGGCTGAGTGGTGGCGGTGAAAACGGAAATTATTACACTTCGTTTGGTTACCTGAACGATGAAGGGTATTACAACGGCTCGGAATTCGACCGGTTCAATGCACGTACCAATGTCAACCAGCAACTGCGGGAATGGCTTTCAACCAGCATGAACCTGAATTATTCTTACATGGAACGAAACTCTCCCGCACAAAACCTGGCGGCAAATAACGGATTCTTTTTTGTAAATGAAATGCCGCCAATTTACCCGGTTTATGTACGCGATGAAAACGGAAGCAAAATCGAAGACCCCAAAACAGGTGGATACATGTACGATTATGGTTTCGACAGAGGAACCGGCGCACGCGGATTTGGTGCCAATATAAATCCCGCCGGCGCCGTGCATCTCGACCGCGATTTTTTCATCACCCATAATTTTACCGGAAATGCAAATGTGGAAGCGCGGTTTCTGAATAATTTTCGGTTCAACACCAATTTCGGAATGCAGTATTACGGGCAAAATAATTCCGACCTGACCAACCCGTTTTACGGCGATGCAGCCGGACTCGGACGAATTTTTAAAAGACAGGATAACCGGTTCTCTTACACCATAAACCAGATTCTTTCCTACAGAAATACAGTTGGGCCTCATAATTTTGATGCATTTATCGCCCATGAAAATACGCTCTACCGCGACGCCTACATGGAAGGACAAAAATCGAATATTGCCCGGCCAAAAAATATTGAATGGACCAATGCAGTAATTATGGACTGGATGTATTCGGAAGTAGTGGATTATGCCCTGGAAAGTTTTTTTGGTCAGGTAAAATACGATTACGAGGGTAAATATTATCTCTACGGAACTCTCAGGCGCGACGGAACTTCACGTTTTCCAAACAACAAATGGGGAACTTTCGGTTCGGTGGGAGCTGCCTGGATGCTCAATGAAGAAGATTTCCTAACTGCCGAAAGCTGGCTTAGTCTGTTAAAATTGAAAGCCAGTTTCGGAACTTTGGGTAACCAGGATATCGGCAATTATCCTACGTTTGACCAATATGGTATTTCCAACCTGAACGATGAGCTCTCTTTTAGTTTCAACTACAAAGGAAACCCGGATTTAACGTGGGAAAGTTCGAATACATTTAACACGGGTGTTGAATTCGGAATTGGCAGAATCCTGTCGGGACAAGTAGAATATTTTACAAAAAAAACAACCAACCTGTTATTCTATAAGCAGGTGGCACCTTCACTCGGGTTTTCACAAATCCCGGTAAATGATGGCGAGTTGCTGAATACAGGAGTCGAATTTGAGCTCACCGGCCATTTGATAAATTCGGGAGACATGCGTCTCGACCTGAGAATCAATGGCGGAAATTATAAAAATGCAATCACACAGATGCCAGTCGATGAATCGACGGGCGAAGAAAAAGTCATTGAAATTCAGGGGGCTTACGCATATTCTGAAGGACATTCCATTTACGATTTTTATGTCAGGGAATATGCCGGTGTCGATCCTGAAACCGGCCTGTCGCAGTGGAACCGCTATTATAATGAAGTGAACGGCGAAAAAGACTACATCCTCGATATGGAAACTTATCTCGATGCCAACACCATAAACGAATTGGGCGTTGAAACTACCACGGAATACAGCCAGGCTACAAAAAAATATGTGGGCAAATCGGTTATCCCAACCCTGTCGGGAGGTTTCGGTCTCGATTTCTTCTACAAAGGATTTGAGTTTACTTCGCAATTTGCCTACAGTTTTGGCGGGCATTCGTACGATAATATTTATGCCACTTTGATGGGGAATAACCTGCCGGGGAAAGTCAACTGGTCGAAAGATATTCTCAACAGATGGCAGGAATCCGGTGACATTACCGATGTTCCGCGTTTATCAGCCGATTTCGACAAAAATGTCAATTCAATTTCTTCCCGGTTTATTACAAGCAATGCTTACCTGAACCTCACAAACATAAGGCTGTCCTACACATTGCCTGCACAGCTTACCAAAACCCTGGGCATCAACCGAACTTCTGTCTGGTTATCGGGCGATAATTTATTTCTGCTGACTGCACGCGAAGGTTTTATTCCAATGGGTGCTGAATCGGGAAGTTCGAGTACTGTCCGGTATGCACCGTTGAGCACGGTTACAACCGGAATAAAACTGCAGTTTTAATGTCGAATCTTTTAAAACGAAGAAAAATGAATGATAAAATAAAAACAGTACTGATATTTTTTCTTATTGCAGGTTTGATGACTGGTTGCAGCAAAGAATATCTCGACAGAGAGCCATCCGGGAATATTACTGCAGAGCAGTTGCAGGAAGCATCCAAAACTAATCCTGATATCTCAAAAGCTATGGTGTCGGGAATTTACACCCTCACATTTGTTCAGGGAACCGGTAATACAAAGAGGCATGACGATTACGGGCAGAAATCGATAGATATTGCAACCGATTTAATGACCGGCGACATGGCGCTGGGAGGCAAAACCTATACGTGGTTTGCTACGGTTTACGAACTGCAAGGACAAAAGTCGACCGATGAACGTTCCATAATGAACTGGAAGTATTACTTCACCATAATTAAAGCAGCCAACGAGGTGATAGATGGTTTGGGCGGAAGCGATGCCATGCCGGAAGACCCGGTAAACCGCGCCTGGTTTGGCCAGGCAAAAACTCTCAGGGCTTATGCTTATTTCTACCTCGCCAATCTGTATCAGAATTCTTACCACGGAAATAAAAACGATCCGTGCATCCCGGTTTATGAAACCCAGCTAACCATCTCTGCACAGCCGTTGGCCACTGTTGACGAAGTTTACAGTTTGGTTATTAAAGATTTGGAAGATGCCGTTGTGGCGCTCGACGGATACACACGAACCAATAAAGTTGAAATTGATAAATACGTTGCTGAAGGTTTTCTGGCTTACGCATACCTCACAACCGGAAATTTCAGCGGCGCTGTAAATGCTGCCAATGATATTATCAACAACGGTGGATTTCAATTGATGAGTTCAGCAGAAGTAGTTGAATCGGGTTTCAGAAGTGTAACGATTCCCGGCTGGATGTGGGGAATTGATTTGACTACTGACAATACTATGGCACTGGCAAGCTTTTGGGGCCACATGGATATTTTTACTTTCAGCTATGCCGGGGTGGGCGATTACAAAGCAATCGACATCAGTTTATGGAACCGCATTCCTGAAACCGATGTCAGAAAAAACCAGTTTGCTGATGCATTTGGCAACGGAGATTTACTGCCGGTGTGGAAATTCTGGGATTCAGGAAGGACAGTTATTGGCGACCGCACCTGGACCAACGATTTGGTGTATATGCGGGTGGCCGAAATGTACCTGATAAAGGCGGAAGCACTGGCCCGCAGCGGAAACGATGCAGAGGCTGCTGCCGCCCTTTGGGATTTGGTGAAAGAACGTAATCCGGAGGCCGAAGAGCGAATTCTTGCATTAAGGGGACAGGACTTGCTGGATGAGATTTATTTCCAGGTTCGCATTGAATTGTGGGGAGAAGGAAAAACTTATCTCGCCATGAAACGATTCGAAGCCACTCATGTGCGTGGCCCAAATCACATAGATTTGGCCGGAGAAGCTATCTCATACACCGATTCGCGCATGCGTTTCGAAGTGCCGGAGGATGAAATTACCAACAATCCGTTTATTTCCATCGGCGATATTTCAGCCATTCTGGATAAAAACAAGGAGCCGGAAATTAGTTTCAAAAAGAAATAATAACACAGATTATTTTTGCGGAGGATTAAAAAAAAGGCTGCCCGATTTTTATCAGACAGCCTTTTTAAATTTCCTGAAATGATTTTCTAATCGTACAAATGCTCTTCGCCGGCAGGTCCGCAATCGCAATCTTCATGCAATCCTTTTTCATATTGCTGAAGCGCACGCAAACTCATTCCCATGCTCGAGAATCCGCCATCGTTGAAAAGATTTTGCATGGTTACCCTTCTCGTTAAATCCGAGAAAAGTGTAATGCAATAATCGGCACAATCGTCGGCGGTGGCATTTCCAAGTGGCGACATGCGCTCGGCAAAATCGAGCAAACGGTCGAAGCCTTTTACGCCACTTCCGGCGGTTGTTTTTGTGGGCGACTGCGAAATAGTGTTGATGCGCACATTGCGCTCGCGACCGTATATGTATCCAAAACTCCGGCCTATCGATTCGAGCAGTGCTTTGGCATCGGCCATGTCGTTGTATCCAAAAAATGTTCGCTGGGCCGCAACATACGAAAGTGCAACCACCGAGCCCCATTCATTAATTGCATCCAGTTTGCGCGCGGTTTGCAGCATTTTGTGAAACGACACCGCAGAAACATCCAGTGTTTTTCCAAGGTAGTTATAGTCTAAATCGCTGTAATGTCTTTCTTTTCTGACATTTGGAGACATTCCGATAGAGTGGAGCACAAAGTCGATTTTGCCCCCCAGAATATCCATCGATTTACTGAAAAGGTTATTCAAATCATCGACATTGGTAGCGTCAGCGCCAATTACTTCGGTGTTCAGCTTCTCTGCCAGTTTTTTTGTTTCCCCCATTCGCAGGGCAACCGGTGTGTTGGTTAAAATTACGGTAGCTCCTTCTTCATGGGCTTTTTCTGCCACTTTCCATGCAATGGAATCGGGATTCAGGGCACCAAAAACAATCCCTTTTTTTCCCTTGAGTAAATTATGACTCATAGTATTTTTTTATGAAATTCGATGCAAAGTTAATTGTGTTTCAATAAATCTAAAATGAATGAACTGATTTCATCCGTTTAACATTCTATTTTAACTCTAATAGTAGAATATTGTTCATTTCAGGTCGAAAGTTAAACAGAATATTTTGTTATTTTTGCACCGGCAGATTGCTTTATCGTCCTGACATTTATCGTCGGGAAGGAAAGTCCGGGCAACGCAGGGCACCGCGCTCCTTAACAGGGAGATCTCCGAAAGGGGATAGAAGTGTAACAGAAAATAACCGTCTTGTTGGAGTTTTGGTTTGAAAGCGGACAAGTCCGCCTTCGCCGGGGCTTCGGCGGACAAGGGTGAAAAGGTGGGGTAAAAGCCCACCGGTGGCCATGGCGACATGGTCAGCCGTACACCTCGCGGGTTGCAAAGCCAAATATATCCTGATTGTGAGGCTGTTGCTGATTAACGAAATTGCCCGTTTCGTTTCCGGTTGCACACCGGAAGTCAGGAGGGGTAGGCTGCAAGGATCCCGTCAGTGATGGCGGGACAAGATAAATGATAAAGGCCCATGACGTTCATCGATGATGAAATCAGGGTACAGAACCCGGCTTACAGGTCTGCCTTTTAAAATTTAACCTGAATTGGAATTTTTCCCGGTTCGGGTTTTGTTTTTTGTGAATTCCCGCAAAATTTTCTTATGTGATTGAAAACCACGGCCCAGTTTAACTTTTTGTGGAGCGAACTGTTTTTGATTCTAAATTCATTATGCTGCTTTTGCCTTATCAGGCGGATTTTACTTTTTGGCCCCGAAGTTATTGATGTAATGCAGTATCGGGAT
>Ga0102941_1000532_pt1 | contig 17719 bp, 12 predicted proteins | sample SalPonR2_C_D2_MG_FD_79281 | JGI IMG/M metagenome (GOLD analysis project Ga0102941, IMG submission 79281) | Salt pond soil microbial communities from South San Francisco under conditions of wetland restoration - Salt Pond MetaG R2_C_D2_MG | ecosystem: Environmental > Aquatic > Marine > Intertidal... | reverse complement strand
TATCATTGTAATGCCGTCCATTCTCGGCATATCTAAATCGCTTACAATAAGATCTATACGGGTGGTCCGCAGAACCTCCAGCGCCTCAATCCCGTCGCGGGCTGTTTTAACCGAATACCCCTCCAGGGAAAGGATCGACTCTTCAATTTCCCTGGTATTTTTTGAGTCGTCCACCACAAGAACCACCGGCACATGCTGATATTCGTCAAGGTCCTCCTTTACAAGGTCGATTGATTTTAAGCGCCTAAACCGGCTCATTAGTTCCGGAATAAAGAGTATATTGATAATCCTGTAGTTTTCATCAAAGACAATACCCTGGACCGGCTTCAGTTTACTTGTATTTTTTGGTACCGGTTTGTAAATCAGGCTCACATGCTGTAATACCATATCTACTATAATACCGATGCGCTCACCCATAGACTCTACAACTACTACATAGATCATATCTCTTCCGGTAGTTCCGGCGCCTCTTTTAACAAGAAGTGAGGAGAGGGAATAGAGCGGAATTATCTGCTGCTCCAGTCTGAAGGCCTCCTTGTTGAGGTAGGAAATAATATCTTCCCGTTTGATACGCACTATTTTATGTACAAAGTTGCTCGGAATAAGAAACTTTTCTCCCCCCGAACGGACAAAAAAGCCGGAAACCGTAGCGAGAGAGAGGGGTACCGCAAGAATAAACTCACTTCCCTCGCCGGGGGTGCTTTGGACCGTCACCTTTCCTTTTACCGATTCTATATTCACTTTTACGATATCAAGGCCGACCCCCCTGCCGGACAAATCGCTCACCTCATCCCGACTGGAAAAACCTGGCTTGAAAATCAATGCATATACATCTGTCTCCGTAAGCTCGTCGACTTCGTCCTTCTCTACTAGCCCCCTTTCTACCGCCTGTTGTACAATCTGATCGTGATCAATGCCTTTTCCATCGTCCCTTATTCGGATTGTTATATTACCACCTTCGGCACTGCACATGATCTCGATCGATCCTCTTCTGTTTTTCCCCTTTCTTTGACGCTCCTCTGCCGTCTCAATAGCATGGTCCACCGCATTTCTCACGATGTGAATAAGGGGATCATTCAATTTTTCCAAAATTGCCTTATCCATAAGTATTCCGCTTCCCGAAATGGTAAGATCTATCTCTTTTTCGAGCATTGTTGAAGTTTCGGCCACCATTCGGGGAAGCTCCGATAGGACAAGATCTATCGGGAGCATAGAGAGACGCATGATTTGTTCCTGGAGCTTGTAGCTGTTCTGCTCTACCACCGCCATCTGTTCGACAAAATCCTTCTTAAAATTCTGCATCTCCTTCCTTGTTTTTTCAAAGGAAGTGTTTTTTGTAGTATTACCAAGATTGTTATAACTTTGCTGAATTTCTCCTATCCGCTCTTGAAATTGTTTAAGTTGAAATTGTGAAATAATTACATTGTTGAGTGATGCGGTTATCTCTTCTATATCCGAAAGATTAACGCGGATAGTTTCATAGCCCTCGGCCTTATTAGGAGAGTCCGATGTTTTAACGGGGGATGAGGAGGAGCGTATCTCCTTTCTGATGTTTCCAAGGTCGTCCCCAAAGGGCTCATTGTCGGCGGCTTTCCCGCAGGCATCTACAAAGCGATTCACTTTGATGCTGTCTTCGCCCCCCGAGGAGATAGCGGTAATCCCCTTTCTGATAATCTCTCCCCCCAGCATTATAAGTTGCAAGAGAGAGGACCCGAACTCGTACCGCTCCTCCTTTAGTCCCTTAAACACATTTTCCATTGCATGGGCGCTCTGTTCCATATTGGAAAAACCGAGCATCCGGGAGGATCCCTTAATTGCATGAAGTCCACGAAGCACAGAATTGAGTGCAGTAGTATCTCCGGGATTCTTTTCTAAAGAAATGGCCCCTTCATCGATAACGGCAAGGTGCTCTTTTGTTTCATCAAGGTAGTTATGGGTGTATTTTTCTCTATCAATGGGCATATTTTTCTCCCTCGGAAGTGCAGAGTTTTTTTATCCAGCGAGTGCAGAGATGGTGGAAATAGGATTTATCGAAACCATCTAAAAGGATATACTCTATTTCTTTTTCAGTATCTTCTTGGTGCGGTTGTGTTTCAATTTTATGTAGACACCGTTTAAACTCATTACACCCGCGAAGCGGGTCTGATTCGGTATAGAGTTCGGCAAGATAGTAGGAGGCCGGCCAAAAGGAGTTTTTCCATGAAAGGGCGTCGGACAGCTTCTCCATCGCCTTGTCCTTTGCACCGATGTCCTTAAGATACAGACCCTTTAAGAAGGGAACATAGACCGTCTTGCCAAAGGAAGTCTCCAGGTCCCTCAAATGACGCTCTGCACTATTCATGTCTTCCCCATTAAAGGCGGTTATAATTTTTTGTATATCCTCTTTCAGTGTAGAGGACTCATTAGTATCTTTCTTACTGGTTCCGCTATCGGTGGGACCGGGCTTTTTCTTTGCCGCCGCTGCTAACCCTGCTCCTGCTAATCCTTCCGCTGCTAACCCTGCTCCTGCCGCCGCTTTTGATTTTTCCTGCGGGGCAACACGGCGAAAGAGGTAGACGTCTTCACACTCCACCGGCTCAAGTTGAGGAATATTTATATAGGGGACTTCACTGGCGGCTACAAAAAGATATCCCCCTATTTTCAATTTCTCGGAAATTTTTCTGATGAAAAGCATCCTGTTATTGGTGGGGGCGTATATAAGGGTGTTGCGAAAAAATATTACATCCAGTCCGTCGGGTATTTCGGTGAGCGGGTCTTTATATAAATTAAGGGGGACTATCGATATGGAGGAGAGAATCTCCCTGTTTAGAGTAAAAGTACTCCCGTTTTCTTCATCTATATGATCTTTAATTAGGGGGTGCAGCTCTTCACCGTCCCGTCTTAACGACGATTTGGGGTATCTTCCAGCCCGGATCCGTTCTACAGCAAGGGTATTTATATCGCTTGCAAACACCTGCACAGATGTCCCATCAGCATTATTTGTGCAGTGGTGTGCCGCCGCCGCGGCAAGACTTATCGCCTCTTCACCTGTAGAACACGAGGCACTCCATATTCGGATGCTCCCCTCCTTTCGGCTGATTTCCGCAAACACATGTTTTAGCAGGACCCTAAATTGAGAGACCTCCCGAAAAAAATAGGTCTCCCCTATCATCGCTTCATTTATAAATTCCCTCAAATAGTCCTTGTTGTTTCTGATGTAGGTGAGTATAGATGATGTTGAGACTCCCCTGTTTCTGCACATCTTGACAAGAATACGTTTGAGATGGGAGTGATTGCTCTCGGGCGAGCGTAGCCCCGTGTGTTCCTGTACAAGAGATGCGGCCTGGGAGAGTGTGTGCTCATCTATGTGCATATACCGCTTCCTCCATTGCAGGGGCAATCTCCTGGAGCGGGAGTATAAGAGATGCGCCGCCTGCTTCTATTGCGGCCTTCGGCATTCCATTAATAAACGAGGTAGATTCGTCCTGTACAATCATGTGGCCGCCGGATTTACGAATGGCCGCAGCCCCGTCTGCTCCGTCGCTGCCCATACCGGTGAGAATTACCCCCATTACGGCGGGACCATAGGATTCTGCAGCGGACTGAAAGAGTTTTTCCACCGCCGGGCGCTGGTTTTTAATAGGGGAACCACTGTCGAGGAGCAGCTTTTTACCGGAAACCACAAGATGAGCGTCTCCGGATGCAACATATACCACCCCCGGTTTCGGGATCTCCCCGTCTATGGCCGTCTTTACACTCAGTTTACAGTGGCCGTTAAGCCATTCTGCGTACCCCTCGGCAAAGCGCGTTTCTATATGTTGAACCAGAGCAATGGGGACCGGAAAATCGGGGGGCAGCGCGGAAAGTACTGTTTTTACGGCTTCGGGACCACCGGTAGAGGCACCTATCACTACTATTTTTATCTGCTCCGACGGAAATTGTTTCTTTGGATGCTCATTTTTGGTATCCCGGCTTTCGCGGCTTCCTCGGTTGTTCTTCTTTTCGCGGCGGGAGGAATTCACCGCGTGGGCCCTTATTTTTGCAATAAAATCCTTCGAATACTCGGGATCATTAAAACGGCTCATCAGAGGTTTCTGTAGTACCTCGGCGACTCCTATTCCCTGGAGCTTCAAAACAATTTCAGGGGCTATATCATTTGCAAATATAACAATAGGTTTTTTGACGATGGAAAGAATTTTCTCAGCAGCCTCTAGGCCGTTCATTACCGGCATATCAATATCCATGATGATAAGGTCAGGGTCCAGGTCCTTCACCAACTCTAAGGCCTTTTTCCCGTTTGCCGCCTCTCCTACTACCACTTCAGCCTGTTCAGTAAAATAATCCCTTAGAAGGGTTCTCATCATAATGGAATCATCAACAATCAGTATTCTCATCTTCGGCCCTCATTTCCGGCAAGCAGCTTGTCAAGATTGATCAGATAGCCCATCGATCCCTCCAGGGGATGGGTTGCGGGAAAACCGCTCTTTTTAAGTTTTGATCGTAGAATACGACTGTGGGGCTGAAGTTCGTTTAGAGGAATTTGCTTGATTATAGTTTCCGAAGAGATCCGTATACCTATTCTCCGGCAGTTTTCCAACTCTAAAAGGGGCCCCTCTTTTAAATAAGAGAGGGTTTCCTCACTGAGAAGAGTGAGGGGGGTTAAAATAACAAGTTGCGATTCAACGTTGCTGTTAAAACGGAAGAGTTTTATGAGAAACTTATGAAGATTAAAAAGAGGAACCTGTTCCGAACTTTTTTCACTGGTAAAAATGAGCTTCTCTTTAAAATAGTTGTTCCCCCCTTCCATCGGCACAGTATCTGCGGCATATACGCTTGCAGGGCATTGATCTCTGTTTATTAAAAAGTGGGTAGCTCCATAATCGGAATACAGCACATGGACAAAATCACGATCGCTCAATATCTGACTCCAGGCGTTCCAGTATTTTTGATACTCCCAGTACGAAAATTTCGGTTTCTTCCACATTGACGGCTCCACTGAAGTATTGTGAAGTCTCATCCTGGGAAGTTAATGAGTAGATTTTTGAATCCGGTACCTTTACGATCTCATCGACATCGCTGATAAGCAGGGCAATTTGATCGTTCGGGACTTTAAGGATGAGCAGGTGACTTCCCTCTATACCGCTGTTTTCAAAAAGCATTTGCAAATCAAAAACCGTGTAGGGTTGTCCATGTCGGTTCGCATACCCCCTGATGTAAGGGGGTACGAAGGGTACAAAGTAAATCTCGTTATAGGTGAGTATTTCATGCACCTCTTCAGCGGGCAAGGCAAATTTTTGTTCGCCTATCCAGAATACCAGATAACGGTAAAAGAGTTCTTCCTTTACCTCTATATCCTTTTCCACTTTATCGTTAGATTCGATTTGTTTGAGGATTTCGTCGTTATTCATACTACTCCTCTTTCTCTTCTTCTACAGTATAACCGTCTATTTCCTTTCCAAAGGACTCGGTAATTTCTGTAAGATGATCGGAAACCTGATTGGTGTAATTTGTGGATTCCACGAAACTGTCTATGCTCTCGGAAATTTGCTTGAGGGTAGTAAATATTTGCTCAAAGGAGGACACCTGCATCTTTGTAGAGCGGCTAATTTCGTCTGCGGAGTGCGCGGATATTTCACTTGAGTTAAGGACTTCCTCGAAGATGCCCCGGATATTGGTGGAGATGTCCCATCCTTCGGTTATCCGACGAGTGCCCTCCTCCGAAGCAACGATAAGCTTATCCGATGCGTGCTGTATCTCGTTTATTTTTCCCTTTATCTCGTTTGTAGAGTTTACCGTACTGTCCGCAAGGCGTCTTATCTCACCGGCGACAATCTGGAAGTTCTTTCCCGCATCCCCCGCCGCCGCGGCTTCGAGCTCGGCGTTGAAGGCAATAATTTTAGTCTGGTCTGCGATACTATTGATAATATTGACTATCTCCCATATAGAGGTAATTCTTTCTCCGAGGGTTTTAATACCTACTATGGTTTCGGAGTTTGTAGTACGTATCTCCTCCATCTTGCTCAAACTGGTTTTTATTAGTTCAAAGCCCTGTTCCACATTCTCCTTCGTGTTATTGGCGATTTTCGCAACCTCTTCGATCTTTTCCATGTTGTCCTTGGATACTTGATCGGCATCTTCCATGGTGCTGAGTATCTCTTTTACCGCCGCCGCCTGTTCGTTGGAGGTGCTTGCAATTTCCTGGGCGGAGGTACTCAGGTTTTGTATTGATTCGCTCAGTACTTGTATCACCGACTTATTATTACCGAGGACCCCCGAAAATTCGGTGAGAATATGGTTAAAAATTACTCCCACTTCTCCTATTTCGTCTTCCGAGAGGTTGTGAATTCGACCGGTAAGGTCTCCCTGGGAGACGCGTTCGGCAAGCCCCCGCATCGATTTCAGCGGGGCAAGTGTGCGGTTGAGAAGATAGCGGATAACAAAGTGGAGAAGAACTGCGGATACGACAATTGACAGACCGATTATTATACGCAACATCCAGAGAAGCCGGTTGTAGGGAGAAAGGGGAGAGACCACCGACACCTGCCATCCTGTCTCTTCTTGAATCTTAGTATCGATTCGGACCTGCCCGATTTTGCTGTCAACTACAGCATGGGCGGCTCTATCGGCGGGTACCTTGTTAAGGATCTTAAGCGTATCATCACCGGCAATAATCTTACCCTCGGAGTTCCTTATGACAACATAACCGGTTTCATCTATGCGGATAGTGGAAACCTGGTCGTCGAGAGAACGTTGATCTATAAGAGAATAAAATTCACTTTTATAGGAGGAAGCCCATACCATAATGTCCCACGGTTCAAAGTAGGAGAGGTACCCGGCTTTGAGACGGGCCTCTTCTTCCCCGACATTTTTCCATTCATATTCCAGGTACCCGTTCTTCATCTCCATCGCTTTCTGCATAAATTCAAAATCGCTTGCATCCACTCCCGGAGAAACAGGATGGATTTCAAGTATTCCCTCGGTTGTAACACCGGCGAGATAACTAGTGCTACCTACCTGCCCGTATTCAGGATCAAGAAGAATTTCGCGGATCCTCTCATATGCAGCATCTTCGCTTATCTCTCCCTTCTGGGCTTCTTGATAAAAAAAGCTCATCAGGTCACGGTTTTTTTCCGCCGCTGCTCTGAGGTAGTTTTTTACCGCCCCGTCCACCTCCGTTTTTACAATTCTCTCCATCATCCTCATGGTGTGGGCTGCATTATCTTCTACCAGCATATTTACTCTATTACCAAGGACCCAGAGGGTTGTACCCCCCATTATGAGAAGCACCAGAATAACCGGAAGGGTAGTCCATATACTCAAGCTGGTTATGAGTCCTACTGAGCTTTTCTTTCGTTTCATCGTGTAACCTCCGGTATTATACGTCTTGTGAAGACGATGTGTGTTGGTGTTCCTCAAAAAGGCGTCTGAAATCGGTGTGTCCGCTGCTAAAGGCGTAGCGTGAGATCATTTCATTGAGCACAGTTTCATACTCTTTAGAAATTTCCATTGTGCAGCCTGTGAGCACAAGCGCCGGATTTTCATCCGTCCGTTCCCACCGCGGGGTTATTGTACATTCCAGCTCCTCCTTTCCCGAAATACCTCCCGGCGGCAGCGCGATTGCTGCTTCAAAGGGGGTGTTGAGGGGAAAAGAGGAGCTTGAGAGGAGCATTACTCCTCCTACGGAAATATCGGTCATCCTGGCAATAGGAGATCGATCGGGTAAACTGTACACTTGTAAATAAAGAATAGTGTCATGTCGTGGAAACCTTCGATTTTTCTGCAATGCCCCATCTCCTTTTTTCTAAGTGTAATATTTTTTCATTGTTTAGCAAGTGGAAAAGAATTAAAGAATTAATTGATGTTGTGGAATTTTCAAAATAGAACCATTATACTACCGCGTATGAAAAGTGATAATGTGCCTGATTTTGAAGCGCTGGATCTGGTAAAACATATCCGGATACGGCTTGCCTTGGTAGTATACGTGATATTGGGGCTCTTCTTATTTTCCAGTGAGTTTATGAACGCCCTTTTCAACAACTCCCTCGATAGCAGCGGGGCAGCCTTTGTCGACAGGCTTGTCTTTGCGTTTAAGCCTACGGTGGTCCTCATTTATCTTATTTTCTCAACGATTTTATATGTAATTATAATGCGTTATTTGAAACCCCTGTTCTCCTACATAGTAGAAGGGACGGGGTATGATCAGGCCAGGAAAGCAGCTATAAAAATTCCCTGGCTCATAATTATTTTTCAGTTTGTCGCCTGGACAGTAGGGACTACCCTTTATTATATGCTCAAAGGGTGGGAGGCAGAGAGCGGAATTCCCTTTTCCTTCGGCCTGCCCTTAAAAATAGCGGTTGGGTTTCCCAGCGGGGTATACACATCTATTCTCTTTAATTTAATATTGATTCCTGCAAAGAAAAAACTAAATATTGTCGCTATGAGGGAGGGGGAGGACGACACCTTTTCCCGGCGCCGTGACTATTACGTGGTTGGGGCCATCATCTCTTTTCTTATCATAAATTTCTCCTATATTACGTATTACTACAGCCGTGCCCGGATCGATATAGGTTTTACCAGTTTTTATCTTCCAATGCTCCTTACGGCACTTTTTTATGCTGTTGTTTCCTACGGCCTCATGGCCCTCTCTAAAAGAGAGTACTTTATTCAGATTGATTCCGTAAAAAATGTTCTCAGGAAAATGGCTGAGGGGAACACTCAGCTGGACCGCCGCATCAATATAATCAACTACAACGAACTTGGTGAAACGGCGGCCTATGTAAACACAATCCTCAATAACTTCTATACCCTCCTCAAGAAAATCAGTGAGACCTCTTCGCTTATGTCGGATTCTTCAAGTACCCTCGCCAGTACCAGTCAGCAGAATGCCGCCCACTCCAACCAACAGGCCTCGAGTACTGCGGAAATAGTGTCAACCATGGAAGGGTTGGACGACCTTTCCAAGAACATAGGTACCCAGGCCGGTCAGGTGGAAGATTCGGCGGGCAGAATGAAGGAGTCCGTAAAGGACGGTTTTACGATAACCCAGGAAAATATTGAAAAAATGAAGGAAGTCCGCGACTCTTATCAGAATACTATTGAGGGAATGAGGAATCTTGGGGAGCACATAGGCGGTATTTGGGAGATCGTAAAAATCATTAACGGGATTGCCGGACAAATTAAAATTATAGCATTTAATGCGGCCCTGGAAGCTTCCGCCGCGGGTGAAGAGGGGAAGAACTTTGAGATAGTAGCTTCGGAGATACGCCGTTTGGCCGACAACACGGTGAACTCTACAAACGAGATAAAAACAAAAATCGGCGATATACAGCACGCCTCCGACGAGCTTATCGGCTCTTCGGAAGAGGATACAATAAAAATACAGGATGCATGGGAAATGTCCCATCGCCTTGAAGAAGTATTTAAACAGATACTCGAACTCTCTGAAACTTCTTTACAAAGCGCCGTAAGCATGAACCAATCGGTGTCCCAGCAGATAAACGCCTTTGAAGAAATTCTACTTACCGTAAAACAAATTTCCGAGGGTATTAATGAGTTTACCGATTCGATAGAGGATACTAAACGTACCGCTGTCACTATAGAAGAGACGGTGGAAACCCTTAATTCAATTGTAGAAAGCTCATCGGAGAAGTAAGGATATAACATGAAAGAATTGAGCAAAGTTATTGAGGTAGACCCTGATAAATGCATTAACTGTCACGCATGTATTGCGGCCTGTCCGGTTAAGTACTGTAACGACGGTTCCGGCGATTATGTGAAGGTAAATCAAAACCTCTGTATCGGCTGCGGCAACTGTATTATTGCCTGCACCCACGATGCAAGAAGAGGGGTAGATGATTTTCAGAAGTGGATGGACTCGGTACGGGCAAATGAAAAAATGATTGCTATCTCCGCACCGGCCATAGCGGCCAACTTTCCGTCAACCTATACCCATATCCATGGGTGGCTCAAAAGCCTTGGGGTTGAGGATTTTTTTGATGTCGGTTTCGGGGCGGAACTTACCGTAAAATCTTATCTTGAATACATAAAGGCAGAAAAACCCAAAACCGTGATAGCCCAGCCGTGCCCGGCTATTGTCTCCTATATCGAGCTGTACCGGCAGGAACTAATCCCCTACCTGGCTCCGGCGGACAGCCCCATGCTGCATGCAATAAAAATGGTACGAGAGTACTATCCTGAATATAAGAACCACAAAGTGCTTATTCTTTCCCCCTGTCTAGCAAAGAGGAGGGAGTTTGATGCTACGGGCCTTGGTGATTACAACGTCACATATGCCTCTTTAACGGAGTATCTGGATAAAGAGAATATCAACCCGATGAATTATCCCCAGGTGTCCTTTACCGTAGACAGGGCTGAAAGGGCGGTCGCCTTCTCTTCACCGGGGGGGCTGCAGAGAACAGTGGAAAGGGAAAATCCGGAGGCCGCCTCGCACACCCGCAAAATCGAAGGCCCCGACCTAGTGTATGAATATCTGGATACACTCCCCGAGATGATAGAAAAGGGGTTCTCTCCCCTCCTTGTCGACTGCTTGAACTGCGAGATGGGGTGCAACGGCGGGCCGGGGACTTTAAATCAAAAAAAATCTCCCGATGAGATAGAGTTTCATATTGAGAAGCGCAATAAAGAGATGCAGGAACGCTACCTCAAAAAGAACATGTTTCGCTCAAAAGCTGCAGCACGGCGGCGAATTCGACGGGATACAAACAAATACTGGAAAGAGGGGCTCTACACAAGAGTATACCTTGACCGTTCTGAAAACAATGTAATTAAACAGCCCACCAAAAGTGAATTCGAGGAATTGTACCATCAGATGCGGAAATACTCGGAAAAAGATTTTCTCAATTGCAGGGCCTGCGGATACGGGTCTTGTGAAAAAATGGCGGTGGCTATTTTTAATAATCTAAATCAACCGGAAAACTGTTTTCACTACGCCCACGCCAGTCGAATAGAAATGACCAATATGATTTTCGACAGTATACAGGATTCTACCGAGCGCCTCTCCTCAGCTATTAAACGACTTAGTGAAGCCCACGACAGTGATGATGATGAGATGGTATCGATTCAGAAGATTGCCGAAATCTCCCGGGGAATGCGCGCTTCAATAGAGGATGGACTTGAGTATATTAAAAATACAATAGCCACTATGGACTCTATTCGTACCAACAATAATACCACCGCAGAGCGGACCAATGTGCTCCACGATCATATTAAAAAGATCGGTGATATTGTGAGTATTATCTCTTCAATCACCGACCAGACAAAAATCATTGCCTTTAACGCGGAACTGGAAGCCTCCTCCGCCGGGGAAAACAGCCGGAATTTCGAAATTGTTGCCGCGGAAATACGGCGGCTGGCAAACAGTACCGGAGATTCCACAAAACAAATTAAGGACCAAATACAGGAAATCCAGCGTTCATCAAAGGAACTTGCGAAAAGCAAGGAGGAAGAACAGAAAAGCATCAGCCAGGGCACTGAAAATGCCAATAATCTGCAGGAAGTTTTCAGCCGTCTCTCGGACTATTCCGCGGAAACAGACCGTAAAATAGACAAATGGATGGAAACGCAGATGGACTCTTTTCAGCAGACCCTTGAGGAGCTTAAAGGTATAGGCACTCAAATGGATGAATTTCGCGGAAGGGGTACCCATTAGGCCCCCGGCGGCCACCGGGCTACCCCTGAGCCGCCTGGAGGCCTATCCAAGGTAAGGCCGCCGGTAAGTTCGCTCTAAAAACCCAGTTCCAGCAGCCAGGCCGAGAGACGCTCCTCCCGGGCCTTTATGTCTTCTCCGTTCTCACCGCTGCCGTTGCCGGAGTACTTGCCCATGTGTTTTTCCGCCACGATGCGCCCGTCCATCATGAACAGGACCCGTTCCGTTTTTGCGGCCACCTTCACGTCGTGGGTAACCAGCATAACCGTAGTTCCTCCCCGGTTAAAACCTGCAAGGAGTTCCATTATTTCATCGGAGGACTTAGAGTTTAATGCACCCGTAGGCTCGTCGCCGAAGATGATATCCGGCTCGTTTATGAGGGCCCTGCAGATACCCACCCTCTGCAGCTGTCCGCCGGAGGCCTGGCTAATATTGTTTTTCGCCAGTTCGGAAATGCCTGTTTTTTCCATTAATTCCACTGCTCTCTTTTCAACCATTCCCCGGCGCTGGTTGTGTGCCAGATATCCCGACAGAATGATGTTGTCCAGAATTGAAAGGTTTTTCAGCAGATGGATCTGCTGGAATATAAACCCCATTTCATTTAATCGCAGGGCGGACAGCTCCTTTTCCGTCAGCGTGGACAACTCTCTTTCGTTGAACCGCACACTTCCCTTACTCATTTTGTCCATTCCGCAGATGTTGTAGAGCAGGGTCGACTTGCCCGAACCCGAGGGGCCCATCACCGATACAAACTCCCCGCTCATAATTTTAAGATCTACATCCTTCAGTACCTTCTGTTCATTCTCTTTACCTATCACATAGGTTTTATTCAGCTGTTTGGTTTCTAATAACACACTCATTATGTTTCTCCTTATATTTTATTGCTTATTCAGAAATTGCCTGGGCAATACTGTGTTCTTTGATAGCGGAAATACTGAGCAGCGTCGCTATCGAGACGGCGCTCATGAGAAGCAGCGGCATCAGAATATATGCACGCAGCGGATCGATAATAAAGGTAATCTGGGAAGCACCCATTTGTGACCATAGAATACTCACTAAACGCTGACCAAGGGTGTTTGAAAAAATGGTGCCCAGCAGCAGGCCTAGGGCAAGCAGAAGCATGGTACTGCTGAGATACTGGACCCGCAGATTGCGGAGGGAAAAACCAAGACCCTTCATTATTCCAATCCGCGGGGCATCTTTTGAAATGATCATCTTCAGAAAGAGGGATGTGATGAGAATCGATACTACCAGACCGACAGCAATTGCCACTAGGGTTACCCTTCTGAGTTGGTCGATGGTATTTCCGAGGGTCTGGTCGATATAGCTTTCCATATCGGTTATCCTTGCCGGGTGGAACCGCTCCGAGTATTCGTGCTGTTTTTCTTTCTTATTGGCGTGGGCTGCAAGGTTGATACTTACGGTATACCACAAAACTTTTTCCGGGTTGTAAGGGAGGACCGTTTTAGCAGTTCTTCCGCCGTTGGTTACGTCCTGGTAGATTCCACTGACGGTCATCTCCTTTTGGGCATTGTTCACTATTAGGTTCAGAGTGTCGCCGACTTTTTTGTCCATATCCTTGGCTTTAAGATAGGAAAGGGCAATTTCGTTTCTCCGGACAGGGGCACTACCGTGTACATAATCCAGGGGAAACAGGGTGAAGTCTCCCGATTCAATGGCGATAGTCTCCTTCTCGCCGGTATCACTGAGCATTGTAAACTGGGATGTTACCAGCGGGGAGAATCGTTCCACCTCCTCATCCGATTCGATGTACTCGAGCATATCGGAGAACCGGGCAGCAACGGAGTCGGACTGGCGAAGATCTACCCGGAGGTCGCTTCTTCCAATTCCCATGTAGGAGATAAAACTGGGGGAGGTAATAGTTCCCAGAAAATGTACGGGAAGAATAATAATAAAGGTGCAGAAAAAGAAGATGAAGATCAGCAGTGCACACATCCGAAAGCGCTGAAACACATCCCGAATGCCGAGAAACACATTCAGATTGAGGAAAGTACTGTTTTTGAGGGGAAGTATCCCAACACCGGAGGAGGCCTTCCCTTCGATTCCTGCGCCGGCCCCGGCCCGCAGGGCCTCGACAGCACTGACTCTATTGAGTCGTTTGAGTATCAGGGCTGTAGAGGAGAGAACGATCAGGAACGCGGTTCCTGCAGCAAAAAACGGAATTAGATGCTGGGAAAAGCTTTTTGGAGCAGCACCGATGTACAGCAGAATATCTCCTGTAAGGAGACGGTTAAAGGTCAAGGATGCTAGGTAGCCAAGAAGTGCCGCCGGGGCCCCCAGGGCAATATATTTGAACAGATAAATGTGCTTAATATCCCCCCTTTTCATCCCCACGGCCTTCATCACGCCGATCTCCCGGTAGTCCTCCTCCAGAGTTGTCAGAATAGTGAATCTTAGGCAGAGAAGTGCGATAAACATTATAAGCAGGCTCAGTACTATCACAACTGCTGCAACTATCCCGTCGGTCAGAGCGTTCAGGGTTTTGAACAGTCGTGAATCCACGGTGGTCCCCATTTTCGGCATATCCGAGGCCAGGTACTCGTCGGTAAACTCATCTATCCGGCTGGGGTCGGTGAGGGTGTATTCGATCAGATACTCGCTTTCCTTGAAGTGGTCCTGCAGAGCCGTGTAGTCCGATTGGTGAACCAGGAACCGTTTAGAGTGAACTATGGAGGGGTTCATCTGCGCATCCCGCAGGAAGGCGGTGATGGTGAGGCTGGTTGTCTCCGATTTGCCCTTTACTTGCAGGGTATCACCAATGTGCAGCTCCCGGTTCTGCAGATAGTACACCGGTACGGCAACTTCTCCCGGAGAAACCTGGAGGGGCCGGTTTTCCATATCGAGAAGGTAGTCGAACTTTTCGTTTTGTGTAACAAAACCGATGTCCATGACACTGTTCTCTTCACTCTCGCCTCCTTTTTCTAGGAAGAGGTCCGATCCGTCGATAGTGATCATTTCCACCAACTGAAACTCCTCCACCCTTTCGTTTTTCCGGGTCCAGTCATTGAGTGCCCTCCGGTCGATGGGGCCGGCATGCATCTGAACAAAGTGGGGTGTCCGGGAGGCGCTGAAGAGCGCATCGAGGGAGTTGCTCAACTCCACAATCAAGTTTGAACCTGCTGACATGAGAAATGCCGACAGCATGATGAAGAAAAATACTATCATCATGATTCCTTTTTTTCTTAGAAAATCATTCTTCAATATTCTCAATAAAATCATTCTACTATTACTCCTTTACTGTAGGGTTTTACTGTTCGGGGAAGAAATCCGGAGGAAAGTGCGGCTGTTGCTATCACGGAAATACCTGCAATACTACACATGAGCCCTATTCCCCTTCCCGGGCCGATACCGATGAGCCTGCCCACTGAACCGGCCAGCCTCCCATTTTCCATCAAGAGGGGATTAAACACGTGGTCCGCCAGTACCCCTGAAGTACTGTAGGCTGCTATGTAGCCAATCTGCGAGAGAAGACTGATAATTCCCCAAGCCCGCCCTTGCTGCTCGTTTGGTATGTGTGTGCGGATCAGTACATCCGCACTTGTGTTTATGAGCGGCAGGGCGAAGAAGAACAGGAAGAATAGGGCGGTGATGAACACTATGTGGGTTGTGGTTCCCATGAGGGCCATGCACATCCCTGCTGCAGCCAGGCTTGTGAGAAGAATAGTGGAGTGTTTTCCCTTTAACCCCAGGATACCCAGCAGAAGACTACTGAGGAGCATACCGGTAGCACTAATCGACTGAACAAGACCCAGGGTTTTTGCATCGGTAAACGAGAGAAGCATCGGTGCACACAGGGTCTGCAGAAAACCTACAAAAAAAGTGATCAGCGAAAGGAGTACCACAACCTGTACCACCCCCTTGTCTGAAGTGACGGCCCTCCAGCCCTCCTTCAAATCCTTGGTGAAACTCCAGTCTGCTTCCCCGCGGGCGCCGCCGCAGCGTTTTCGGATGGTCAGCACTGCAGCAACAGCGATAAGAAAAGTTGACAGGTCGATAAGAAGGACCGTTGTAAGCGAACCGAGGCTGAGGATAAACCCGGCTGCCACCGGAGAGAGGAGATGCTGTGCCGAAGAGGCGAGCTGTACCAGACCTCCGGCCTTGGCGAACTGCTCGGCGTCGAGTAAATCGGTAACCGAAGCCTTGTAAGCCGGGGCCTGCAGGGCTGTAAAAATCGAGTTGATGCCGACCCCGAGGTATATCCGGGGGAGGGTTAAATTACCGTTGAGGGTCAACACCAGCAGAAAAAGGACGGCCGCCGCCGAACCCAGGTCTCCCCCTATAATCAGGAGACGCCGGTCGATGCGGTCGGCAAGGACGCCCCCGAGGGGCCGTAAAAGGATGGAGGGTACAAACAGACAGAGGGTCACCATTGCAAAGGCGGCGGCCGACTGTGTGTGATGGTAGACGTAGACTCCCAGGGCAAAGGCGGTCATTCCGTTTCCCAGTCCGGACATCAATTGCCCCGCCCATACTAACAGAAATTTCGGGTAGGATTTCCCCTGAATGCCTTTGGCTATGTTATCAGCGTTATCAGCAGTAATCGAGTCCATGCTTCCTCTCCCTTAAAATTGATACATGCCCTCGATGGAGAGAAAAAATCCCCTTCCCATCGTGGACGAATCATCCCCGTTGTATCGCTCTCGGCTGTCGAACACATAGCCGCCGGTACACTTCAACAGGGTAATATCGAGGCTCCCGAAAACCGAGTAGTAGTTTACTTCCACCGGCTCATCCTTTCCCTCGGCGGCGAAGCTGTAGCCCTCATTCTTGATACCCGCTGAAATTCCGGCAAAGTCTCCTGTCGGATGGTCCTTTCCGAAAAAGCGATACATTAGCTCCGTCTCGAAAATGAGGTCGTGAATATCCCTGAACTGGTCCATTCTCACGTCAGCTTTTACTCTGACCCGGTTTTCCGGCATAAGGGTAAGGGAGAGGTTGGGACCGGTAATAAAGTCGAAGGATGCACTGAGCAGTTTCGATTCATGATTGAAGCGAATCAGGGGAACCGGTATAAGCGGCCAGGGGCTTCCGTCTTCGAGCTCAATACCGAAATCGCTTACCGCCAGTCCGGCACCGAGGACCAGTGAGTTGTGTTCAGTATTCAGCAGGCGGTAGCCGTAGACGGCAGCGGTCTGAAAGCTTGCAAGGCCCCCTAAAATCGGTTTATCCGCCTCGCTTTTGAAGAGAACTATATACTGGTGGTTTCCCTTGGCGCCGTCGAGGAGCAGGTCGATTGAGTGGTATACCTCGGGATAACCGAACTCCAGCGATTTTGTAAATCCATAGCGAGTGTAGAATCCGAGCAGCATAAGCTCGTCATTCATAAGCAAAAGGCCCGCAGCTGGTGAGTGGATCCCCTGGCTGCCTAACGAGGCAAAGTCGTATTTTACGAGGGGGTACAAGTGAGTTTCGGCTTCCTTGGTGTGGGTAACTTCACCCGTCTCTTCTGCCTCTATAGGCTGTTCAGCTCCAGTAGCCCAGACAGGAACTACTAAAAATGAGAGTAAGACGCTCATCATCAGCACTGCCCCTCGGGGGTGTATTCTTTTCATTTTTTCTTCTCCTATGTTTTCTAATGTCAAGCTGAAGATAGGCCATTTTTGCTGTGCTGCATATCGAACGTTTGTCGTGTATTTCTAAAAAAATCCTACGTAATTAATACTAGGTCCAAAAGTGCTGAAAAGGGGTGTTTATTTGCCCTTCCAAAGCCTCTTTTCATACATTTGTTCGATACCATTTTGACTACAGTCCTGCTATCTTTTTTGTATACAAAGGAGCATCGTAATGAATGAAGCTTATGAATCATATTTTGGACTGTGGTGGACGACCCTTGCCTGGGTGGTCCTCTTTGGTGCCTTTCTTTTATTTGTACCCTTTTACAGGAAGGCCGATAGAAAATCTGCCGGTGCCTTTTTTGCCTTTATGACAGCCTTTGCGGTGGAGATGTTTGGTGTGCCCCTGTCGCTTTACTTTATTATGTGGGCCTTCGGTAAGACCCTTCCCTTTGGCATACTCTGGGGACGAACACTCTCGGGGAGTATCGGAATGACGGGG
>Ga0102941_1000528_pt1 | contig 17775 bp, 7 predicted proteins | sample SalPonR2_C_D2_MG_FD_79281 | JGI IMG/M metagenome (GOLD analysis project Ga0102941, IMG submission 79281) | Salt pond soil microbial communities from South San Francisco under conditions of wetland restoration - Salt Pond MetaG R2_C_D2_MG | ecosystem: Environmental > Aquatic > Marine > Intertidal... | reverse complement strand
TCTAGCTCAAATGGGGTGCTAATGGGTATAGTCAAATCAGAGTTATCACCATAGGGCAAGGTGATATTCGGCATGGGGTTATTCTGCGGAATTTTTTCTGGACAATTATCCCCAACTCCATTGTGCATATGCCCAATAATGGACTCCACAGATCCAATATTGTAATACGGATCACTATTACTCTGCACATTTCGAGAACCACAAATCCCCGCATAGGACATAATGGTACTTCCACTGCCAGGTTCGAAACCAAAGGCAAGAGATTCATTTTGGCCACGGCAAAAATTAAATGAGTGGAAGGATCCCATTTGGTGTCCGAGCTCGTGTCCTACAAGGCCTACATACCAATTATCACCTACCGGGTTAAACCCGCAAGATACTCCTCTCGCTTTGCCGTTTTGAGCGCATACTGCACCTACCTGAGCGAGCCCACCTGCATTGGTACAAAAAACGTGACCTACATCATACAGACTTCCGGATATGCCTCTTCGGATTATAAATGGAGTCGCTTCGTTGATGAGCGCCTGCGTGTTTCCATCCGTCAGCTCATTGTTGTTTGGATCCAAAACGATCAAGGAGTCTATTTCTTCAATAAATTCAAACTCCACCGAAAATTCTCTGCGCACAACTTCATTAACTCGGATGAGCATAGTCGTGAGGGCTCCGGCTACTGATTCTAATGTACCACCATGGAAATTTGAATAGCCATAAGTAGCTATAGGAGCCATTCGGTAACGGCGCAGAGGCACATTGGCACTGGACCCCTGGCTTCTTGACATCGACTGGCCGCGTTCTAACGACCTTTCTATTTCTACACCTGGATCTTCTGGTTCATCCATAAGATCGTTTACCCCGCATTCAAATACTTCGTATTCTTCCGGACGATCGTAATCTTTGACATGGTACACAGCATAAGTAGCCGTTCCACGGTTTTTATCAGTGGGATCGATATACACAGAACCGTCCTCATTCCGAAGAACAGCGTGAAAACCATGCCCAGTCATATCGCCAAACCCAACATAATCTCCATTGATTTGAGTTAACTTAAAGGTCTTTATACCGGGAAATTTCTCGTAAAACTCAGGACCGGATATGGCGTGAAATTCCAGCCTAAACTCAGCTTCCTCTTGATTAGGAAGTGGGATTTGAATGGCACCATTTGTACCTATAGTTTTCTCAATTTGGGTTCGCAAGTCGGCCTCGTCAACCTGATAACCCTGAAAAACACGAGGTTCAAAGAGTTGCCGATTGTCAAACGATACGCTTTCCTGATCGATAGATTCAAAAAGACTTTGTCCGTGCATCCCCATAGGTATGAGATACAGGATTAACAAATAGAGTCGTATTTGTGGGTTCATAGCTTAGGATGTTCTAATTAAAAGTGATTAGGTGTTTTCTTTTGTAAAACTGAGTTCACAAAAACATTATTGTATAATAAGTTTTTGCGTGATACGCTCTTCATTATTCTTGAGCTGAATAAAATACAAGCCGGGTAATAGGCCCTTTCCAGCTATTTTAACGCGATCTGCTCCGCTGAGGTTCTCGGTGTATGCCGATCTACCCTGAGCATCAATAATTTCGAGTTCGCCCTGTCGAAGGCCCTTTGGTGGATATACGAAAAATGCCCCTGACGTCGGGTTGGGATATACTCTAAAAGATGAAGTTCTGGCTGTTTCTGATTGCAGAATAGCATCAACCTTAATCGGGAGCGTATCCAGCCCAATCCAACCGCCATCCGAATCTTCAATCACAAAGGTGATAAAGTCCCGATCCTCATCTGAACCGTTGTGCTCATATCTAAGGTACCAGCGATTGACATCAAACTGGTTAAATTGGTCTCCCGCCTGAAGGACATCATCTCCATAGCTCAACACACCCTGCTTGGGTTCATCTACTAAAGTATATGTGATATCAAACTCGGACAAATCGTTCTTTTGAGCCCTTAAGTTGGTGTTTTTCATGAACTGCTCCTCTCCCCGGGCGACATACAAGGTATCTTTACTAAAGTCCGGCGCACTCGATGATAAGGCCCCGCATAACTCTAATTCCCAGGATTGAAAAGAACCCCCACTTCCAGCTGTACGATCTTCTATGATGAGCTTCCACTCTCCTTGAATCGGCTCACCGGCCAAGGCCCCCAATTCATCTTGTGGAAGATACGTGTTCCCGCCGGTCAAAGGGCACTGAAGTTCATTGGCAGCCAAGTCGCTAAAGTTGACGTTGAAATCCGTTAGGTTGAAACACTCCTCCGTGAATAGGCGGACAGCGGTTCCGGAAGGGCTTTCGAGCCGCGCTCTCATTTCTCCTATAAAAGAATGTGTTCCTCTTAGATTCCTCACTTCGACAGCATCAACTGTTCCCTGCTCTGAAATATTGATGACAGACTCTGCTACAGCATTGGAAGTCGGTAATATAGACTTAGGTAAATCAATAGCACTATATCGCTCACAACTAACAGCCCCGGTTCGTAAAACAAATATTTCTGATGACGTTCCATCCCCGCACTCATTGATAGGGATCACTCGCCAATAGTAGGTAATCCCCGTCTCGAGTTGAAATCCCTGGAGTGCGTTGAAGTTGGCTTCTGCACCTTCAACAACGGCCTCGGCTGAAATAGGATCAAAAGATGGGCTGGTCGATAACTCGATCCGATATTCTAAGGCATCATTCGATTCCGTCCATGTGAAATCGGTAACCGTCGATGTATTTTCTTGATTCAGGGGAGGATCGATTAAATCCAAATCTGAAAAATTATTGGAAATGACTTGGGTTTGAAGCTCAACTCGAATCGTATCCTCTGAAGTAGAAGCTAATACGGCTTGCAGGCGCAAATCTTGTTTCTCTGCTTGACCATAATCAATAGATATCGTCATTTCTTCACCGGCTTGTACTGAAGTGGGAGTGGCTTCCCAGCTGGCACCCGCAGGTAGACCTTCAATGTCTGCTATGACAATATCTTCCTCAAAGGACAGGATCGGCTGGGTTTCAATGCGATAAGTTCCTTCATTCGGCAAGCAAACCTGCTCAAAATACGAGGGAAAGGAAGCCGTAAATCCTGGCGCCGAAGGCGTGCGAATCCGGAATGTAGATCCTGAGATGTTAAAGAAAAAATTATTACTGGCTTTCACCTTTATTTTTGCATTCGCTGCGGGCAATTCGGGGGCATTAATCGTTAAACTACCTGAATTCGGAACACCCTCTGCTAAAAGATGTGGATAGGTGAATCCGCCATCTTGTGACATATAAATATCCACTTGCTCACAGGAAATGGGTGCTTGATCCGTATTGGCTACGTCCCAAACAATCTCAATCTGATCTCCAATGTCATACGTACCCGAAATATTTTCTACGGTGAAAGGTCCGGCATCCGCATCAACCTCCATCTCAACTAAATCCCAATCCAATGTTCCCCCTTCAGGATCCCAGTCCCGTAAGGTGCACATAAATTTCATGGAGCGCGAATAATCGGGCAACCTCTCCCATCGGTTAGTAGTTTGATTTACCAAATCCTCAATGCGCGGAAATACCCGGGTTGGATCCGTAGTGGGCGGAAAGGAGCGGAACAAAGGACAATTGTCCGTTGGGTTATTTGTGTTGCAATTAAAAGGGGAAGCATCGTACTGTTCCCAACAATATAATAAATCTGGGTTTTCTTCTGTAACATCCGCGGTCAACTCAAAAGGTGTAGAGGCCGGTATCACAGCAGGGACGCTGGCGTCAAAAGGAAAATCCAAAGTTGGAACCTGTCCCGGGCGTTCCGTTTCTTCAGCGCAATCTGCTCCAGGGCCCTCGTGCATATAGGCTACGATCGACTCTATAGACCCTATATTATAATATGGATCAGTAACAGTACTAACATTGCGATTTCCGCACAAGCCTGCGTAAGCCATTATCGTTGTACCACTGCCGGGCTCATATCCCGTGGGTAAGTTCTCATTTTCTCCCCGACAGTGATTGAAGGAGTGTCTGGATCCCATTTGATGGCCCATCTCATGGCACACCAATTCCACAAAAAAGCGATCACCTATCGGATTATCATCGCAGGATACTCCTCGGCGTTTTCGGGAAGGACTGCACACTCCATTCACTGAGGCTAATCCCCCGGCATCGGTACACAAAACATGCCCCAAATCATATTCCCCATCATCAAAATACTGAGCAATGATCGAATTGACCTGATTGATGAGAGTAGAAGTGTTCCCATTCGTAAAACCATCCGTTTCCGGATCTAAAAAGAACATAGTGTCTGTTCTATCTACGAGAATATATTCAATAGAGAACTCTCTTCGCATGATCTCGTTTACGCGTATCATTAAATTAACTAATTCCGAAGCTACATCATCTTTAGTTCCTCCGTGAAATTGAGCATATTCTCCCGTAGTCGCTACGACGAAGCGATATTGGCGAAGAGGTGGGCGGTCTTGATTTGCACCTGCTTTAGATTTCTCTGAAGAGATAGAAATTCCCGGCTCTGGGATTTCATCCAGAGACTCCCCATTTCCACAAAAGAAGCGCTGCTGATTTTCGGGCAGAGCATAATCTTTGGTGTAATAGATCGCATAAGTCTTGTTTTCTATATCTTTTCGCGCAGGATCAATGTAAAACTGACCTTCCGGACCTTGACCTACAGCATGGAGTCCGTGATTTGACATCGCGCCAAATCCCTTAATGTCTCCAGAGATGCTTGTGAATTCAAAAGTCTGAATCACAGGAAACCGCTTGTAAAACCCACCCTCAGCCACACGATACGGTCGAACTTGGACAGGGATTAACTCACCGGAAGGCAGGGGGAGTTCGATCTGGACCTCATTGGGAAAGGTTTTTTTCAAGGCGGACCGAAGATCCGAATCGTTCGCGCGATACGCTACAAAATCTTCTGGCTCATGGATGGCTCGTTCAGAAAAAGTAATTCCTTCGGCTTCCACCGCTTCGAAAAGCGTTTGTGCCGAAAGCCCAGAAAGGGAAAAAAACGGCATGAAAAAAGCCAGAATAGTAAGTCTGGCAATAATAGGTAGTCTGTGATCTTTCATAGTCAATAAGTTGTTGCAGGTTATAATTCAAAAGTAATAAAAAATATCGTTCATAGGCCTAAATTCATTTGAAGGAGGTCTTTTTTATACTTACTTATTATATTTCATATAGTATAACGATATGAATCGAATAAAAGGTCAATTTTTTTAAGAAACTTTGGTTCGGGATCATCATTTGGCCGTGCCCCGAAGTGCCTGGTAAGGCAATTCGGGGGCGGGCTATCCGTTCCTAGTCGGAGACGCATGCGCCCGCATCCATATAGCTGCGTAGGGTTTCCTTCCGGTCACCTCCTCGCTTTACGGCTGCTGGGCGCCTGTGCCTCCGCCTACCACTGCTATCCCTCACGGTAGGGCTGTATTCGTCAGCATGGAGCTAAAACGGAAAGAGCGTTTTGAATTATTCGGTATGTATTTATATCAGCAAATCCAGAAGAGTTCCCAATTTCTTTTTTGGCGCGTAGACTACAGCAAATTATGTCGTTTTGATGTTTCTATCAGTTCTCGACTGCTGTGCACGTCAAATTTACGCATCATATTGCGTTTATGGGCCGATACGGTTTGATCAGATATAAATAAATCGGCGGCAATCTCTTTGACACTTTGGCCGGAGCCTATTTTTTTCAAAATTTCCCTTTCTCTGTCTGTAAGGTCATTTTGAGCCTTGAATCGGTCCATGGTTTGAAACTCTTTCTCCCGGCTTGATCCGTTTTGGGTGGATTTCCCTTTCGGGCCTAGACTCACGTTCTTTCCCATATATACCTTGCCCTGAATGACCTGTGAAATACCCTGGATGAGGTCTGAGGGAGACGAACTTTTAAGCACAAATCCATCTACACCGCTGGCAAAAGCCATTTTTACAAATTTTTGGTGCCTATACTGGGATAGAACCAAAATTCGGGTCTGTTTGTAGGTTTCTTTTATCTGTTCAATAAGGTCCAGACCGTCTATTTCGGATAGTTTGAGTTCCGTGATCAGCAATTGGACCGGATTTTTTCGCAACTGTTCCATTAAGGTACGTCCGGAATGGGCCATCCAACGGATGTCGACTGGGAATGGCATTTGATGTTGCAATAAATAAGTTATGCCACTTGCCACTATGGGCTGTTCATCTGCTATACCTACGGTTATTTGCCGTCGAATTTCTTTCATGTTAATTATATAAAGCGCTAATATAGAAAAATTTATATATGTGTAGTTGACCTCCTACGAATATTATAGCCTGGGAGGAGGGGTTCAAATGACATTAATCTCTCATCTATGCCGTTCGCATTTTATGAATCCGGATGTTTTGCGCAAAGGATAGGAGGTGCCCGCCTGGGCGGGGTCTCGGGTGAGTTTTTGACAGACGAAACTTATGACTTAGATGATAATGGCTGCAAAAGAAAAAGAAGTAGATCAGAGGAGTTTGACTTAGCTTCAGCCGAGACCGATAGCACCGCATAGCCTGACCCCCGTTTCTACTCGGGTTTGGAACGAGTAGAAACGGGGGATGCGCCCAAAAGCTCATTTCGTATTAAATATATGTGTAATATGTATAAAGAAATTACATTTTAAGAACAAATCAAGATTTTTTGTTGGGTAATCCTTATATTTGGAGCTACATAAAGATTAAAACTGTCTACATATGAAGCGTATTTACTATTTTCTGCTCAGTCTGGGCTTTCTTGTATTGAGCCAATCATCCTCTCTCGGGCAGAATTGTCCCCTGGCCTGCAACGATCTCATCAACGTGTCGCTAGGGCCAAACTGTTCGGCTTTGATTACGCCGGATATGATTTTGGAGGCCCCTGGAGCGGGCTGTCCGTACATGGTCACCATTTTTGATGCCTCGGGTCAGCCCATCGGCGATATGGTGGACGGTTCATATATAGGTCAGACCCTGGAAGTGCGAGTGTTTTTAAACGGTAATTCGTGTTGGGGGGAGATTTTTGTTGAAGATAAATTGGCACCTACGATAGACTGTCAGCCGAGCGTAACGGCTTCCTGTTCTGAGCTGGATCCCAATGCTGTTCCTACTTTTTTGGTAGATGATAATTGCGATCCGAATCCGGAAATTGAAATATTAAGCGACAATATTAATTCTCAGCCTTGTTCCAGTCCATTTACAGCGATTCGTTCCATTACGTATATCGCAGTCGATGCTTCGGGAAATGAAAGTAGTCCTTGCACGCAGACTATTCAATATGAGCGCGAGAGTTTGTCGGCTGTAGATTTTCCTGCAAATAGGGATGGCCTGTCATTGCCGGCTTTTCAGTGTAATGATTCTTCCTGGGACCTGAATGGGAATGGATATCCGGATCCTGTGGAAGCGGGCGTTCCAACTATAGATGGGCAAGCGATTTATCCGCAAGAGGTATGTGATTTTTGGACTTATTTTAATGATCACGAGATTCCGCTATGTGGTGGTGGGTTTAAAGTTTTGCGGACCTGGACTGTGATGGATAATTGCTCCGGGGATATCAGAGAAGAAATACAAGTGATTGAGGTAGAGGATAATTCTGCTCCGACCATACATTGTCCCTCGGATATTACGGTGACGGGTGGTTATGACTGCGGTGCTGTCGTGGAATTACCCGAACCCATTATAGGTTCAGGGTGTTCGGGTACACCTTTATATACTGTCAGTGTAAATGGTGGAATTATTAGTGAGGTCAATGGTCGTTTCATTGTTTCGGGTTTAGACGTCGGAACATATACGGTAACATATACGGTGGAGAATCCCTGTGGAGGACATCCTACCTCCTGTCAAATCCACCTTACAGTAACGAGTGGTGGTGGAAATGGCCCTATCGCTATTTGCGATCAAAATACGGTGGTGGCTTTGGGTATTGATGGAACGGCAAAAATATTTGGTGCGACCTTTAATGATGGCTCGTATTCCGACTGTGGTGATGTTGTGGATATACAGGTGCGAAGAATGAATCCCGGGGATTGTCCTCCTGGTGTGGCAGACGATACAGAGTTTAGAGATTTTGTAGAATTTTGTTGTGCAGATATAGCAAATAACCCGATCACCATCGTATTGCGGGTTACGGATTCAAATGGTCAGACGAATGAATGTATGGTCCATGTAACGGTCCAAAATAAACTGCCTCCGACTTTACATTGTCCACCAGATATTTCAATCGATTGTGATTATCCTTTAGATATAAATGATTTGTCTGATTTTGGCACTGTGGTGTCAGACCCCGCAGATCGAGAGCCGATATATGTATACAATTCACATTACCCCAATGGTTTTGTTGGCTATGATGGATTTGCTTCTGGTAATTGTGGGCACATTACGATTACCGAGCATGTCGATGATTTTACAGATTGCGGCGGTGGGCACATCCTGCGCACATTTAAGGTTACCGGTCAGGGTGGCGTTATTGCAAGCTGTGAACAGAAAATTTTTATCAAGCGCGACAAACCATTTAATTGCAGCCAAATTAATTGGCCAGATGATGTTGAAATTAATACTTGTCATGCTGCCATGACGGACCCTGACAATACAGGGCGCCCATCTTTTAATAATGTGGGATGTGGAAGCATCATTGCTACGAATTATTCAGATGACGTATTTTCTGTTGTGGAAGGCTTTTGTTATAAAATTCTGAGAACCTGGAAAGTGTTGGATTGGTGTGGAACAAATGGAACGCATAAGATTTGTGAGCATACTCAGATTATCAAGGTTAGAGATGATGATGACCCTGAGTTTGTATCCGGTTGTGAGGATGTTACGATTTGTACGGACGACACTCAGGAATGCACGGGTTTTGTTAGCTTGAGCCCTACCATTGAGGATTGTACCCCCGCAGAGCACTTGCGATATGAATTTTATATTGATATCAATAATAATAACCCTGGTGGAAAATGGGACATTGAGGGCACTACAAGTCATATTGAAAGATATTTACCATTTGGAACACATCGGGTTTTGTGGAGAGTGCTGGACGGTTGTGGAAATATGGGTACCTGTTCTTATTTAGTTACTGTGGAGGATTGTAAAAAGCCGACCCCCGTTTGTATTGACGGACTCGCCACGGTTGTAATGCCGGTAAACGGAATGATAGAAATTGAAGCGGAGTTATTTAACCGAGGTAGCTTTGATAATTGTACACCCAATGAAAATTTAATCGTCAGTTTCTCCTCTGATACTACGCAGACCACCAGAGTGTTTACATGTGAGCACGAAGGGCTGAACGACGTAGAAGTCTGGGTTACTGATGAAGCGGGGAATCAAGAGTTTTGCATAACGAGCTTATCCATACAGGACAATAGAGGAACTTGCCCTGACACGAGTAGTGTTGTTAGTGGTAATCTGATGACCTCCAACGGATATTCTGTTCCTTCAGCTGATGTGGAGGTAGATCATGGGTTTTTGCCTGTCGGGTCGTCAGCAATCTCAAACTTTCAAGGAGATTTTGATTTTAAAATGTTCGACCCGCCATTCATGAATGACGTTAGAGTCCGGCCAAGTTCCAATCATAATCTCCATCTTGGGCTCACCGCATACGATCTTTATGTAATGCAGCTCCATATCTTAGGTCTAGAACCGTTTGACCGGCCCGAACAATACATTGCCGCAGATATCAACCACGATGACAGGGTGAATGCGCACGACATGATCGCACTGCGGGATGTCCTACTGCGAAATCGTTCGGATTTTCCAAATAACAATTCATGGCGATTCCGCGATGCTCGCATTGAACCGAGCCTAGAGGATGATCCTCATGCGATTGAAGAGGAAATAATTCTGAACTCCCCTTCCAAGTTGGCGGATGCTTGCGATTTTATCGGAATAAAAATAGGAGATATTGACAGGTCCGCGACACCAGGAGTAGATTTGCGATCCGATCGCCTAATCAGGGTTCCTGCTCAAGTCGTTGCGTCAGAGGATGGCGAACACCTGCTTATAGAAGGATCTATTCCTAATGATTTCAATTGGGTAGCTTACGAAATGAACTGGAGCGAGAACCTGGAGATAACCGATATTCAAATTGCGGGTATTTCAAAGGTACTGATGGGCAACCAAAGAGCTTTGGCACATAGTGCTGCTGCCACAACTAATAATGAACGATGGACGATTGGATTAAATATAGCTTCGATGCAGACATCGGAAGTAGAAGCATGGATAGAAAGTGGCGCAATAGAGTTACGCGCTTTTGATGCCGACGGTTCTGCGTATATTTTGAAACTAGTTTCTGTGAAGGAGTCCTCTGATTTTACTTCTACAGTATATCCTAATCCATTTGCCGATGTGATCACCTTGCGATGGGATGGAGGTGACCAAAACCCATCCTCATTGGAATTAGTGAATACTATGGGCCAGATTGTACGTGAAACGCAAGTTGAGGTCCCGGGAAATACCCAAATGAGTTGGCGTGTAGGAGGTGTTTTATCTTCGGGATCTTATATTCTAATTCTGCGCGATGTTGAGGGCCAGATTCTGGATCGACACCTCGTGAGCAAGTATTAGTGCGATTCTTTATAGATTAGCAATCATTGAAATTTTAAAGCCTATTCCACCTGGAATAGGCTTTTTTTGGTATGATTTATGTGAATGTTTATATAAATGATGATATTATTTATATGATAATAGGGATATCATTTATAGTCTTGTTATCTTTGCCTATTGATATAAAGTTTGGACTTTATAAATTAAACTTATGAACGAAACTAAGCGATACCTTTCCGGATGCTGGATGTTAGCGGTTTTTATGCTGTTTAACGTAACGATTCAGGCGCAAACTCCCGTTGATTTTCTGGCGAGTAGCGCAAGTGGAAATAACGGAGATCAAGTATCTATAGATATTACTACGTCTAACTTCGACCAAGTTGTTGGCCTTCAATTCTCGGTCTTTTGGGATGAAGAAGTTTTAGACTTTTCGGGGCTTAGTAACTTAAATGGAGATTTAAATATAACGGTATCATCTTTTAGTTTAGATGGCAATCAGGACATTGTAATACCTGGAGAGTTATTATTTAGTTGGGATTCACAGGCAGGGCCAAGTTTGCCGGATGGGACCGTACTGTTCACGATTGATTTAGATGTGATTGGTGATCCGTGTGATGAAACAGACATTTCGATTGATGAGCCGTCCAATCCTTTTCAAAGTATTGATGTCTTTGTTTTAGATGGCTCAGGCAATATTGTGGAAGGTGATTTTAATATTTCGAATGGCTCTTTTTCCATACCTGGAGAAGACTGCGGGAATATGGGGGATGCAGACGTAACTTTTGTTGCTTCGAATGAAACGGCTGATCCGGGTGATGAAGTTTGTGTGAGTATTAGTGTTCAAAACTTCGAGGATGTTGCTTTAGCCGAATTTACTCTAACTTATGACGCCTCTATTTTGGAGTACGAGCAAGTTCGAAACCCCAATTTGCCCGGCTTGTCAGGAGCGAGTTTTAATTTGGTATCTCCCGGAGAACTTAGGTTGTCCTGGAATACACCTACGGGTGCGGGTATAACAAGCCCAGATGGAGACGTTATTTTTGATGTATGTTTTACAGTGATCGGAAGTAATGGAACTTCCTCCACCATAGATTTTTCAAATGCTGAGATTGCGATTGATATGGGAGGAACTCCCGTTTCTGGAATACCCAGGACTGTTCCTGGTTCTGTCACCGTAGGGGACGGGGCATTTAATGGTCTGGAGTTTACGCTGGGCGATGTTCAGCTAAACGAGGGAGAGGAATTTTGTGTACCAGTTACGGTCCGAAATTTTGAAGATATTACTGCTTTTGCATATGAGATCTTGTTTGATGAGAATCTGATTGAGTTTGTCGAATTACGATCTTTTAACTTAATGTTTTTAGACGGTGGAAATTTCAATACTACAACCGCTGATCAAGGCGTTATTCGCGCCTCCTGGTTTGACAATTCGACTCAGGGCATTAGCGTGGATGATGGAACTGTAATTTTCGAATACTGCTTTGTGGCTTTAGGCGATTGTCCAGCGAGCACAAATATTGAAAATAATACGGCATTTGATGGTTTTGAGGCCCTGGATCCGCAGACCAATCCAGTTCCCTTTTTAATTCGATCATCTGAAATCAATATCGTTTGCGGATTTAACCTGTCGCCCGAAATATCACCGGAATCGTGTGGCGATGCCTGTGACGGAGAAATAGCCTTAAATATTGACGGGGGAGTAGCTCCATTTGATATTCAATGGTCTGGACCAACAACTGTTCCGGCGGGTTCGATGACCGCAGAAAATTTATGCGCCGGGGATTATACGGTAACGATTATTTCCGACAACGGCTTTCAGGTAGATACAAGTTTTACTATTGAAAGTCCCAACACTTATTCCGTGGCCGATATCGCTATTACCGATGAGTTTCTGGGAAGTGACGGAGAAATTGAAATTACGATGAGTGGGGGAAGTGGAGACTTTTCCTATTCTTGGTCGACGACACCGCCCCGACAGGGAAACCCGATTACGGATTTATCATCGGGTTCATACTCCGTTACGATTACAGACAATGAATCAGGTTGTGAACTGATTCAAGAGGGCATTCCGGTAGATTTGATTTTCGCGATTAGCGATATTGTTGTGCAAGATGTGAGCTGTGCGGGTGCTGAAGATGGAAGTGCAGAGGTTATTATTGATGGAGGCTCGGGTAATTTTTCATATGAATGGAGCTGTTCATCTTCTTCAACTGCTGTTGCGAGTGGTTTGTCTGGAGGCAGCTGTCAGGTTACGATAACAGACACAGAGACCGGATTATCCATTGAACGGAATTTTGATATTTTAGAAAATGATCCTATAACGATTAACCCTAGTATAACTGACGATCTCACTGGTAACGGTTCGGGTGCTATAACTCTTAATCCTGGAGGAGGGGCTTCACCTTATACTTTTGAGTGGAGCACGGGTTCGACGGATGAAGACTTAAGCGATTTAACTGTAGGTTTGTACTTCGTCACGGTTACCGATAGTGAGGGCTGCGAAAGCGTTTTTGGGCCCATCCCGGTCACCGATGGCACATTATTGATAAGTGTACAAAGCTCAGTAGATGATTTCAATGGTAATGGAGTGAGTTGCTTTGGCAGTTGTGATGGTTTTATCGAGGTGCAGGTGTTCGGCGGGAATCCACCCTATGAAATTAGCTGGAATGATGGTGAAGGTTTTGAGCTCAATCCCCTATGCGCCGGTGAATATGCCTATACCATTTCAGACTCTGAAGGAGAAACCGAAGAGGGAGTAGTCGTCCTTCCTGAGCCGGACGAAATAGAGATAACTGTCGTTGAGCGGGGTTGTGCGACTAGCGGAGATGGATTTATAGAGGTTGAAGGAACAGGCGGATCAGCCCCTTATGAATACAGCTTTGATGGAAATTCATTTTCGGAGAATAACAGAAACGAAGACTTAGCGGTGGGAAGTTACAATCTGTTTGTTCGCGATGCTAATGGTTGCGAGATGATGATTCCGTATGAGGTGCGAGCCTGTTCAGAGGGCGAGTGTTTTCAGGCGATCCCCGTCATCACACCCAATAGCGATGGAAGAAATGATCGTCTGATCATCGAATGTGCTCCAGATCGAAATAATGAGCTGCAAATTTTCAATAGGATGGGACAGCTTGTATTTGAACAGGACAATTACTTGAATCAATGGGAAGGAACCAATAATATTTCAGGAGGCGATGTTCCGGAAGGCTCCTATATCTGGGTATTGAGAATTTTTTCAAATGGAGTTGAAGATGAAGTGCAGAAAGGTACAGTGACCGTACTTCGTAATTTAAGGTAATATGAAACAGATAGGTATGAGAAAGGCATTATTAATTGCTTTAGTAACCCTGGCTGGCTTACAATGGGTCGCTGGACAAGATCAAGGTATTTATACGCAGTACATGATCAATCCGGTACTTATTAATCCAGGAGCCACCGGATTGAATGATCAGCATGAATTATTCTTTAATTATCGTAACCAGTGGTCTGGAACTGAGGGGGCTCCCAGAAATTATACTGTGAGCTATAATGGCCGGATATACGACAATGTAGGCCTAGGCCTTATGGCAAATGCTGAAACCTTCGGCGCTTTAAACAGATATCGTGCATTGCTGTCCTACGCCTATCAGATCGAATCGGATGATTTTAATTTGGGTATAGGTCTGTCGACCGAGTACCACCAATTTTCCCTTACCGGGGGAACTTTGTTAAATCCCTTGGTGCAATTCGACGATCCTTTTCTGACGGAAGCTGCTGATGGCTTACAGTTTTTTGATGTGAGTTTTGGGGTTTGGGGTGAAATAAAGGATCGTTTCATCTTTGCTTTTTCGCTCCCCAACCTGGTGCGAGCTCGAATCGATAATCCTACAGTGGAGACCAATCCCGAAAGTACCTCCTTTCAGTTTTTCACTTTGTTTACGGGGTATAAGTATGACTTGGAAGAGTATGACATGAAAATATACCCATCAATTCTTGTGAAACGTGTTTTTATGGGGCCTGAAGATGTTCATGCAGACCTAAATATGCTAGTTTCCTTTTTGGACGAACAACTAACAGGAGGTTTAAGTTATCAATTGGGCGGATCGAAAAGACTTGGATTTATTTTAGGTACTAAAATTGGAGATTTTAATCTGTATTACTCTTACGATGCCTCTTTTAACCCCTTACAAAATTACACGAGTGGAAGTCATGAGTTAACCGTTGGCATCACTCTTGGACAATCAAGCAATGATAAACAGGTCAATGTTGAAGAAATGTAAAGAAACCGACTAAAAGAATGATTTTTTAGTATGCGTAGGGAGCTTTAATAAAATTGATTTGTTTTGAGCAATATTATAAAGTATCTTTGCGGCAATCACATGTGAATGTGATCTAAATAGAAAACCAATAAACCAATAAACCATTAAGATTATGAACATCAAATTTTCCAAAAGAATTTTTCGCGGATTTGCATTCGCGTTTATGTTAGTACTTGGGTCGAGTATTATAGTGCAGGCTCAAACTATACAAGACCTCGGGGAGGTCGGAGCTGCAAACATTGAAGCGGGCTTTGATGCCGAAATTGAAGCTTTGCAGACGGAGTTAAACCAGCCACCGGCCAATGTGAATGTCGAATTTAATCAGGCGCTTATTACTGGTTACACACATGTAAAGTCTGCCTTTTTCGAAGGCAAGGACATAAAAACTGAATTTATTTCATTTCTCGAAGGTGGTGTCATGCAACCTAATGATGATGAGAACTCAACTTCTCAAAGCTATACTACGGGAAACAATTTGGGAACTGATAACCCACTTGAGGACGTGATCAGCTTTATCCAGGGCTGGGATATCCGGTCAAATGACATTTCTGATCTAGAAGAAACATTTGAAATGATTAGAACTATAAAAAACCAATAAACCATGAATTTACAATTACAAAAACTTTTCTTGATTGGTGTGAGTTTGCTCACGAGTCTTATGGCTTTCGGGCAGACGCAAATCGTGCCAACAGAATGTACAACAGAGACTTTCACGGTTAGTGAAGGCGATTTATTTTATGACACAGGCGGACCCACTGCTCCAGGAGTGACTTGCACAGGCGGCAGTGGTGATGTAGCTGATGGGTATTATCCGAATAGTGGTTGTGAAACTCCGACCACACTTGAGGGAGCTTTTGAAGTAGATATACTCTTCATGCAGATATTTGGAGATTTCGATTGGCTTGAAATCCACGATGGTACAACTACCTCAGATCCTTCTATTTTTGATAGTAGAGATTTGCCGGCAGGTACACAAGACGTTGCAGCTATTATAGCAACATTTGGGTCTACTGTTTTTACAGGGACCTCTGGTAGTCTTACATTTAATTTCCGCTCTTCAACGGTTGTTAACCGGTGTGGATTTGAAATTGAGGTCACTAGCGCTGCTGGCGGGCCTCCCGTAACGGACTGTGAGATTATTTGTCCAGACAATATTACTGTTGACAATGATCCCGGCGAATGTGGTGCTTTTGTGGATGTTCCACTTCCGGAAGTTATCGGTTGTCAAGAGTTTTCAGCAGTTTTTTCTGAAGATTTTGACGCTTGTGAATTGCCGGCCGGATGGACGGTTGAAGCTGAAAACACCAACGATCCAGATACATTAATATCTACTTGTGGCGACAACCTATTTTCATTTGAATGCACGGCCTATCCTGGAGATGATGGATCTGGTGCCGAAGCAGATGGTGCTTTTGGTAATGATTGTGCATTGGTAGTTGATATGAACTCCAGTTCTCTTGGACAACAGTCAGGCGGAATTGCCTCTGTTACCTCACCTGTTGTTGATTTATCATCCAATGAGTTCGCATACATCCAATTCGATTGGCAATTGGAAGATTTTGGTGGGTTTGGTGCGCTCAACGTTGACGTATGGGACGGCAGCCAATGGGTGAATTTAATTACCGTTACGGATGAAGACGCTTATGGATTAGAAGAACAAGTTGATGTAACCGATTACATGAATGCAGATTTTCAGGTTCGATTCTTGTTTGACAACGAAGGACGCGAAGCGATCTCATTACTTTGGGGTTTTGCGATCAATAATTTTGTCGTTTTTGCCGACGATCCAAGTTTGCAGTCTCCAGTGGTTAATGACTACAACGGTTCTGAAAATGCTTCTGATGTTTATCCGGTTGGAACGACTACAGTTACCTTTTTCCCGGAAAACGATCCCGACAATAGTTGCACATTTGAAGTAACTGTTGAAGATACAGAAGGACCTACCTTTACGAATTGTAATGACGTTACAATTAACTTGGATGCCGGCGAATGTGATCAAATCGTTAACTTCTCTCCAGAGGTTTTCGATAACTGCGACGGAGGAGGAGCTGCTGTTGGATTAATGGGCGACTTGACTACGACCTTCGCAGGAGGTAATGGCTTTGCGGGTAATATGTTTGATATTACAAATTTGACGAATGAAACTATAATTTTAGATTCATTCCTTGTTCACGTAGATGGGGGTGGTCAGAATGCTGATATAGAGTTTTACTCGACACCTGGCACTTATGTTGGGAATGAAACCAACGCTGGTGCATGGGATTTGTTCGTAGAGACAACTGTAGTAAGTAATGGAGCTGGAACACCAACCCCTGTTCCTTTCGGTGGTTTAGAAATTGAGCCTGGTGAAAGTTTTGGTATTTATTTTAATCTCGCTAACTATTCTTTGTTTGGTGTAGGAGTTGATTATACAAATGGTACAAACACCTACACTGATGGCAATGTTGAAATTTTTGCAGGTGTGGGTAGAGGTAATCCAGCATTTACAGGTTCGACTTTTCAAAGTCGCCAATGGAATGGAACGGTTTTCTACTCCTCTGCTTGCAGTGGTTCTGAAATTGTACAAACTTCTGGCCCTGAAAGTGGAAGCACATTTGAGATCGGATCTACCACAGTAGAATTTGAAGCGACAGACTGTAATGGAAATGTGTCTACTTGCTCTTATGACATTATAGTAAATGAGTTTTCAAATCCTTCGCCATCATTAGCTTGTAATGATCAAGTATTTGTTTCTGTTGATGAGAATTGTGAAGCAGTTATTAATGCCGATATGATTCTTGAAGGAGGACTTTACGGATGTTATAGAGATTATATTGTCCAGTTGGCTACGGATATGCAGTTCAACAATATTATTGCTGAATCTCAATCTGGAGATGATGGTGTTATCGTGGGCGGTGCTCAAGTGGGTAATACCTATTTTGTACGCGTTATTGATCCGGAAACGGGCAATAGCTGTTGGGGTGAAGTAACGATAGAAGATAAATTGATTCCGGCTTTAGAGTGTGGT
>Ga0102941_1000527_pt1 | contig 17779 bp, 15 predicted proteins | sample SalPonR2_C_D2_MG_FD_79281 | JGI IMG/M metagenome (GOLD analysis project Ga0102941, IMG submission 79281) | Salt pond soil microbial communities from South San Francisco under conditions of wetland restoration - Salt Pond MetaG R2_C_D2_MG | ecosystem: Environmental > Aquatic > Marine > Intertidal... | reverse complement strand
GGCGGTAATTCCGCCGGTGGAGGGAGCGCGTAACGACTACGACATTTTTGCCGATTTGTCGGAGCGCTTGGGCTTTCAGTACGAGTTTACCGGCGGAAATAGTGAGCAAGACTGGCTGGACCTTTTTCTGAGAGAAAGCGAGGTCGGTAATAAAAGTGCATTTTTTAAAATAGGAATTTATGAGGGAGAAGATCAGTATAGGGTGGGGCTTTCCGACTTTTCGCGCAACCCCGTCGAATATCCCCTGGCAACGGAGTCCGGCAAGATAGAGATCGCCTGCCGAGGGGTAGAGGAGGCCGGTGGAAACAGGATACCGAGGTATCATCACTATTCGGAGGGCAGTGAGTTCCCCCTGCGCCTGGTGACGCCCCATGACCGGTCCAGGAATAATTCCCAGTTCGACAATGTGAAGGAGTTTTCCCCTTCGGCTGAGGAGGGGGTGCGGATTAACCCGAAGGACGCTGCGGAGTACGGGATAGTTGAGGGTGATGAGATAGAGTTATTTAACAAAATCGGACGAATGTATGGTGTCGCGCGCCTTACTTCTGATATAATGCCCGGAGTACTTTCATGCACCCAGGGGGGATGGTTCAGACGGGGGGAGAGAAGCGGTGTAAGGCGGTTTTCCGTGAATGTGCTTACCTCCAGCGAACCGACCCTACCCAGTCAAGGGTCCCGAACTCATTCAATAATGGTGAATATATGCAAAAGCAACGAAGATCGAGGACGTCCAGTGTAGGCTATTTAGTGGCGGTGGGAGTGGTCGCCAAACTTTTTATTGATACTTCCGTTCAACTGTATAACCCCTTTTTGATGGTGTATGCCGCCGGGGTAGGGGTGAGCGCGGTCACCATGGGGCAGCTTGTGAGCCTGCGGAATATTATGGGGCTGGCGGCGCCGGTGGTTGGTCATCTGGCTGATAAGATCGGGTATCGTCTGATTATGCGGCTTAGTTTACTGCTTGCCGGACTGGGTATTTTGCTGTTGTCCACCGGGGCGGGGCTGCCCGTGCTGATTCTCAGTATGGTGGTTGCCGGACTGGGGCAGGGCGGTTTCACTCCGAATCTTCATTCCTATTTGAGTTCAAAGCTTCCCTATTCAAAGCGCTCCCGCTATCTCGGGATTGTCGAATATTCCTGGGCCCTGGCGGGTATTATCGGTTTGGCACTGATCGGTGTTCTTATTGAGCTCTTTTCTTGGCGCGAGCCGTTGTATGTGTTAGGCGGTGGCCTGATCGCCTCCTCGCTGCTGCTGGGTACCCTCCCGAAGACGGAGGGGGGAAGAGTATCCGGCGGGTCGGAGTACAAGGGTGGCGAGAGTGACGAGAGCGGTGGACCCGACGAGAGTGGTGAGAGCGGTGGACCCGGCGCCGGGGCAGAAGAGCCCGATTGGACCGATGCCGGGCGGCGGGGATCGAAGGTGGCTGGAATTATCCGTTTTTTTTATCTGGGCGCCCACTGGAAATCGGCTTGGGCGGCAGTTTTTGTCAATGTATTCAATTTCTTTGCAATTACCCATATTATGATTATTCACGGGGGATGGCTCGAGACTGAATATGGATTAGCGCCGAGTAAATTGGGCTTGGTTGCCCTTTTGTTGGGTGTGTTCGACTGGATGGGCAGCATAATTGTGAGTGTTGCCGGTGATAGAATAGGAAAACGGAGGAGCGTCCTTATAGGGGCGGGGGGAATGGTAGTTTTTTTCTCTCTGTTACCGGTGTTGAATTTCAGTTTACCCTTTGCTTTAATAAGCCTGTTGATGCCCCGTTTCTTTTTTGAATTAGCCACGGTCAGCAATTTTCCGCTCCTCAGTGAGCAGTATCCTCCTCAACGGGGTAAGATTATGTCTTTGAGTGTTGCCGGAGGTTTATTAGGCACAACTATTGCGGCGAGTACCGGTCCTGTATCATATTTAAATGTAGGAGTTTGGGGGTTAGGACCTGTGTCGGCTGTGGCGGCGGGTTTCTCTTGTCTTCTTGTTATTTTCTTTGTACGTGAAGAACCCCATGGAAGGAATGCCTATGAATAAAAAAGAGGAAAAACCCCTCTATCAGCGTGTACGCACTGCGTTGATGGAGGAAATTCGAACTATGCGCCCTGGAAATAACCGGCTGGAACCCGAAGAGCATCTGGCCAAGCGATATGGTACCAGCCGAGCTACTGTACGGGAGGCATTGGCCGATTTGATTCAGCAGGGATATATCACACCTTGGCAGGGCCGCGGCAATTTTGGACATCCCCATGCGCTGAGCCTAAACATGCGTTTCGACATTACTTATGATTTTTATCATATGCTTCAGGGGCGTTATGAGAATATCGATATTGAGCAATCCGGGATTTCTCTCTCCGTACCGAATGGGGACTTGCTGGAACATATGCCGCAATTTAAGCATACCCAGGTCTTTGCCTTTGACTGGGTATATCTCGCCGATGGAGGGCCGGTGATTGTGTGCCGGGTCCAGGTAATAAAAGCGGCTATGCGTTTGATGCTGTCAAAACGAAAAGATGAGATGCGCTTAACCGATTATCTTCGGAGATTTTATGACGGCGACATTACCTATGCCACTGCCTGGTTCAAGGCAGGGACCAACCGAAGGGTTGCTGAAATTTTCGAGGTTGGAGAAGAGACCCCGATGCAGATGTGGGAGGAGATATTCTACGATCTCTACGACCGACAGATATGTTTTAATCAGGTGTTTTTTCATCCAAAAAAAACCAACCTATCGATGCTGCTTCGCACACGGTAAGAAAATACCGGCCGGCGGGAAGATGCCCTGGTAAAGAAGATGGCTTGGTAAAAAAGGTCGGCCTTGCGCGGCCCTTGCGCAGCCCTTGCGGGGCTTTTTAATGTGCGTTGCGGGCACCCCCGCCGGCACAAAAAAAGCACCCCTGTAATCCAGGGGTGCCCTTAATTTCTACTATATTTATTTCGCTCTTGATAAGCCCCGCTATTTTTTTTGTGCCTCCAAAGCGGCCAGTACCTTTGCAGGAGTGAGGGGGAGCGAGGTAATTCGAACTCCGGTAGCATTGTAGACGGCGTTGCAAATTGCCGCCAGAGGGGAGTCTATACCGATTTCTCCAACCGATTTCGCCCCGAAAGGACCTGTAGGGTCGTAGCTTTCCGCAAGTTCAACCCGCATTTTTCCTACATCTTCCCGGGAAGGTATCTTATAGGACATAAAGTTGTTGCTCAGCATTTTGCCGTTTGAGGTCAGTACTACATCTTCGGTCAAGGTCATGCCGATACCCTGGAGCAGTCCCCCCTCGACCTGTACCTTGGCCAGGTTGGGGTTGATAGGAGTACCACAGTCTGCTATTGCGACATAATCGAGTACCTCAACCTTTCCTGTCTCAGTATCGACTTCCACTTCGCAAAAACCCGACATGTAGGGAGGAGGTGATACGTTTCCGCTAAAAGATCCGGTGGCGGTAAGAGTTTTCATATTCGCCCCTTCGTGGTAGAGGGTATCGTAACTGAACTCCTTAAGGGTGATCGATTGGGTACCGTCCTTCATTTTACCGATGGACTTCGAACCGTCTTTGACCCTCAGTTCTTTTCCGTTAAACTCCATATCCTCGGCATCAACACCAAACTTTTCTGCGGCAGCTTCACAAAGCACCTTTTTCATATTTTGTGCAGCACGGATAACTGCATTTCCGGTTACGTAGGTGGTACTCGACGCGTATGCACCAACATCATAAGGGGTCCGATCGGTATCGGAGCTGTATACTACGATATCGTCCGCGGGGACTCCCAATTCTTCGGCGGCGATCTGGGCAAGAATTGTATCGCTGCCTGTTCCAAGGTCGGTTGCACCGATCAGCAATTTGAAAAAACCGTCGTCCTGCAACTCGAGGGTGGCGGAACCCATATCGATTTGGGGAATACCGGAACCCTGCATGGCGATAGCCATACCCTTTCCGCGAACTTTACCGTCTTTTACTTCGCTGCGCAGGTTTTTGGGGTCCCAGCCGATCATCTTTCGGCCGCGGTCGAGACAGTACTGGAGCTTGCAGCTCTCAATTATCATTTCGACCCCTTCGCCGCCTTCACCCATGATTCTAAAAATATCGCTGGTTTCTCCCTCTTTAATCATGTTCTGCTCGCGCAGTTCCGCCGGATCCATACCCATTTTGTGGGCCAGCTCGCTCATAGCTGATTCGAGGGCGTAGTTTCCCTGGATAGCTCCGTATCCCCGGTAGGCGCCGGCGGGAGTTCGGTTGGTATAGACAATTTTTCCGCCAAAACGGACCGCCTCTACCTTATTGTACATAGGAAGTGATTTTGAACCGCAGTTGGTGAAAACCGTGAGCGCGTGTTCGCCGTAGGCCCCCGTGTCGGAAAGTACCTGGAGATCGATGGCCTTTAAGTTCCCCTCTTTGTCGGCACCCATTCGAATATCAAGGCGCATTTTATGACGGGCGAAGGAGGATTCAAATACCTCTTTTCGGCTCATCACGACTTTGGCAGCTTTTCCTGTCTTCAATGTAACGAGCATAGCAAAGAGTTCAAGGTGGATCTGCTGCTTTCCGCCGAAACCTCCGCCGATTCTCGGTTTCTGCACGCGAATATTCCGCAGGGGAATTTGAAACACTTCACCGAGGATCCGTCGTGTATGAAAGGGATTCTGAGTCGAGGTAACGATGTTTATTCTGCCGTGCAGGTCGTAGTAGCTGTAGGATGCGTGGGGTTCGAGGGCTGCGTGGGCCTGGGCTTGGGTGTAGTACCGTTGTTCCAGGGTATAAGCACACTGGGACAGCACCTTATCTACATCGCCTATATTCATGTCGTAGGTAGCTGCGATGTTTTTCTTCGGCTCGAAGCCCATAGGAAACATGGTGTAGGCCTCCGGCTCGGGATGAACTACGGTTTCACTGGTTTCAGCTTCTTCCATATCAATCACCGGAGTCATTACCTCGTATTCAACCTCGATCAGCTCTACTGCCCTGCGGGCGGTATGTTCATCCACCGCCGCCACTACCGCTACTTCATCCCCCGGGTAACGGACATATTCATCAAGAATGAACTTGTCCTTAGGGCTGGGTTCCGGGTGGCCCTGGCCTGCCCGGGTAATCGCTATCCGAGGTACATCCTTGTGTGTGTAGACACCCTCAACTCCCGCTAGTTCCAGTGCTTTTGTGGCATCTATTTTCTTAATTTTGGCAAAAGAGTGGGGACTGCGGAGGAGCTTTACTACCAAGGCATCCTTCGGTGCTAGATCATCGGTATATGCGGGGCGCCCGGTTATTAGTCCTTTTCCATCTATTTTAGCACGCTCATGTTTTACCGTTGTAAACTGCTTATCCATTTTTAGCCTCCACGAACTTGGTGATTGCACGAAGTTGACCTTCATAACCGCTGCAGCGGCACAGATTTCCGGCTAAATAGTGACGGATCTCTTCTTCGGTGGGAGAGTTATTTTCCTTCATAAGGGCATACACTGTCAGTGCAAAACCGGGTCCACAAAAACCGCACTGGTCGGCACCCTCTGCGGTAAGAAAGTCGGCAAACTCGGAGGCCTCTTTTTCGATGCCCTTTACTGTTGTTATTTCCCGTCCCTCTGCTTTGGCCGCCAGGGTCGAACAGGAGAGAATTGGTGTCCCGTCTATAAGAACGGTACACACACCGCAGCTTCCGCTGTCACAGCCTTTCTTTACTTCAACGTAACCTGCATCCCGCAGTACATCGACCAGCATATCTCCTGGTTCAATTTCAAGCCGGCGGGGTCGGCCGTTTATTTTAAGTTCAATTGTCATTACTCCACCTCCTGAATAGCCCGTTTTACCAGGCTGCGACATACGGATGTACGATATTCTGAGGTACCCCGTACATCATTTCCAAAATCAAGTTCCTCCGCAGCCGCTTCACCGGCCTTTTTTGCCGACTCAGCCGCCGGTTTTTCCGTAGAACCGAGTACCTGGGCTGCCTTTCCCGAGAGCCGGGGGCCACCGGGTCTGGCACCTACGGCAATTCTCCATGCACCCTTTCGTTGTACCGCACATGAGTTTAAAATTGAAAAGTCGGTCCGGCTGATTCGTACACCTTCATATGCGCCATGCACATTTTCCGTGTCGAGTACTATTTTTTCTATCAGTACAGGACCCTTCGATTTCTCGGTGAGATAAGATTCAAAGTCGACTTCTCCCTGCTTGTAAAGCACAACCTTTGCATCGAGTGCCAGCAGTACCGTGTTAAGATCGGAAAAACCGAACTTACCCCCCACGGTACCTCCGAGGGTGATCAAATTTCGCATCTGAACTCCTACGATGTGGGTAAGGGCCTTACGAAAAAGTCCGTTAAAAGCCTCATTGAGTTCGGACGATGTTTCAAGATCTCGTGCGGTCGTCATAGCTCCTATCTCGATTTTATTGCCGCTTTTTTTTATAAAACGCAAATCGAGAGAGGAGAGATCGACTGCTAAGTCAACTTTTCGAGCATTCATTCGGGACCATGCGCCCCCGCCGATAAGAAAGGCCTTTTTGTCGGCGAGAAGTGAGTACGCTTCCTCAAGGGATTGCGGACGCACGTATGTGGATATTTCCATGACCGTTCCTCCAGATAATTTTCTTATTGTGCGGCGTAATTCTAACATGGACAATCATCTTGCGCAACAAATTGCAACGTGGCTGGTAAGTTTTGTGGGAAGATTTTTCAGGGGACCTAGAGGGTCTGTCGGTGTCGGTGGATCCAGTGTTCTCGAAGTCCTGGTGGGAGCGAAGGGCAAGAAGTACATGAAGGACATGAAGGACCCGGGCGGACCTAGGTGAGTTGCTTTAACCTTCGAAAAAGGAGTCCCCCCAGATACACGATCCCTGCGAACACAATAGTGGTGGAGCCGGAGGGAAGGTCGAGGACATAACTGGTACCAAGACCGAGGCTGGTGAACAATGCGCAGAATAGCCCTGCCAGCACCATCATCTGCCACAGTTTTTTAGAGAACAAACCGGCGGTAGCTGCGGGGATGGTAAGGAGGGCAATCACCATAACAATACCAACCACTGTAACCATGAGGACCACAGTAACGGCAATGAGTAGGATCAGAAGAACATAGTAGAGTCTGGTAGGAATACCACGCAACCGGGTAAACTCTTCATCGAAGGAAAGGGCCAGAAACTGATGATAAAAGAGTATGCTCAGAACTATAACCAACAGGTCGAGCACGAGAATAAGGATCAGTTCCTGTCGGCCTACAAGGAGAATGTTTCCGAATAAATAACTCATAGGATCTACGTAACCGGGAGTTCGTGCGATAAAAAGCAGGCCGACGGCCATACCGATAGCCCAAATGCTGCCTATGATGGTATCTTCCCGTTCGTTGGAATAAGTGCTCACCAGTCCGATAATCAGTGCTGCCGAAAGTGCTGCGACTATAGCTCCGTGCAGGGGAGAGAGGAAATCCAAGCCATAGACGTGTTTAAAATAAAGGGCAGCCCCTATACCGGCCAAAGCGGCATGACTAATTGCCCCGGCAATGTAGGATATCCGCTTTACGACAACAAAGGAGCCAATAATTCCGAAGGATACACTGGAAAGAAGTCCGGCTATTAGGGCATAGCGAATAAAGGGGACGCTTGGATCGGCTAATGCTGCAAAAAATTCCTGTAACATAAAAACTCCTCTATTCTTGGACCGTTTTTGACTTTTCAAGGTTGATATCGTGACGGACCATCCTCATCTGGTTACCGTAGGCGGCACTGATAAGAGAGGCATCCAGCTTATCCGCGGGATGCTCATGTACGTGATTATTCACACAAAAAACTCTGTTGGTAATATCATCCACAAAACCTACGTCATGGGTCACCAGTAAAATAGTGTGTGTTTTGTTTAGTTCCTCCAGCAGTTCATGCAGCATTGAGCCTACCGCTGCATCAACATTTGATGTAGGTTCATCCAACAGCAGTATTGAGGGGCGTCCGGCCAGGGCACGGGCAATCAGGACCCGTTGGCGCTGGCCTCCGGAAAGTTCCTGAAAGGAACGGCGGGTAACTTCAGAAAGACCAACCTTCTCCAGTGCTTCAATCGCAGCCCTTCGATCCTGTTTAGTATAGAACCCGGCCCGCTTCTCCAGCCTGCCGGTTAAAACTACTTCAAATACCGTAATCGGGAACTGCTCGTCAAACCGGGAATGCTGGGGAACATAACCGAGATATCCCATATGTGTACGGGGAGATTCTCCATATACTTGTATTTTCCCCGATTCAGGCTCCAACAGACCAAGTATGATCTTCAATAAAGTTGTTTTTCCCCCTCCGTTCGGGCCGATAATGCTTACCATATCACCCGCCTGGATAGAGAGCGTCACATCATGAAGAACGGGATAATTTGAATAGCGGAACATCAGGTTTTCTATTTCTATTACATTTTGATTTGCCATAACCTACAACCTTAATTGGAAATTTCTACGGTGAGCTTCTAGGACAGTCGGAGGGACTGTCTACTCTAAAAGTGTTGTGTGCTTATTTCTTTTCCGCCAGTCCGTCGCGGATAGAACGGGCAATGGAACGCATATTGTGCATATACTCCGGTTTAAGCGGGGCCACCTCAACCACAACGCCGTTGATCGCTTGGGCGACCTTCCGGGCGCTCGCTTTCGAGAACTCGGGTTGTACAAAAATAACCCTGGCATTTTTCTCCTGTGCAGTGCGAATTACCCTCTGCAGTTCTCGGGAACTGGGTTCTTTTCCTCCCATTTCGATTGCAATTTGCGAGAGGCCGTAAGTCTCGGCAAAATAACCAAAGGACGGATGATAGACTAAAATGGTACTCCCCTTTACCGGTTCCAGAATACGTCTTAAATCCGCATCAAGCTGTTCTAGTTCTTCCGCAAATTGCTGATAATTCCTTCGGTACAGCTGTTCTTTCTCCGGATTGATATGTAGGAGGGCGTCCCGAATATGGACGGCCTGTTTTTTTACAAGGGGAGGCGACAACCATATGTGAGGGTCCGGCAGCTCCTTTTCATGTCCGTGGTCACCATGAATTGAGCGTTTTTCTATGCCCCGGGAGGTATCAATGATTGCAAGATTCTTCAATTCATCCCTAATGACCGGGATAAAGGCCTTCTCAAAGGGAACACCTATAGTAAAAAAGACATCCGCCCCTCCAAGTGTAGTGACCTGTTTGGGGCTCGGTTCGTAGGTTGCGGGACTCTTTCCAGGGGGGACCATTACCCTGACTTCTGTGGAAGGACCGGCTATTTGCTCAACAAAATAGCGTTGGGGGAGAATACTTACGTAGGCAAGTATGCTGCTGCTGTTATTCTTGCTTTGCGTATCTTCACCTTCGGCGGTCCCGCCGGCAAAGAGTGGAAACCCTGGGAGGGAAAACCCTAGAGTAAATATTCCAAGGAAAAGAAGGGGAAGTGCATATGAGCGGTCTTTTTTCATAAGGGACTTCCGTTGTGCTGTTCCCGGTCGCACGCGAGATAGATCTCATCGCATTCATCACACTTAACTATTTTGTGATGCTCGTTGAACTCGTTCCAGTGTTCCCTTTGGTTCGGCGTGAGTATTCCGGTGCCCTGACAGAGGGGACAAATATTATCCATAGCCCGCAATACCGCATTTCTTATAAACTCAGACCGGTTGGGAATATGGGTAAGTGCCTCAACTAGCTGCTGATCAGCTTTAAAGGAAATAATTTCATGCTTTTTCATGTATACCTCACAAAAATACAATGGTATTACTTAGTACTACTTGTAATATAGGGGGGATCAACTTGTTTGTCAAATCAGTTCTAAGCTTTTTTTTGGATTATACCGTTTATTTTTCTTTCAAGCTCATGTGTGTCAATGGGTTTAGGTATATAATCATCACACCCGGCTTCGAGTAAATTGGAAGTTTCCGATTTGCTGGTTGCCGCCGAAAGGGCGAATACCGGGAGCTCTCTCAAATCAATGTCCGACCGAATCTTTTTTACTAGTTGAAACCCGTCCATCACAGGCATATGAATATCAATTATCACCAGATCGTAGGTATGTGCGTGAAGATATTCTAGAGCTGTCCGGCCTTCAGGAGCAATATCGCAGGTATGACCTAAGTTTTTAAGTATTATTTTCATCAGTTGTTGGTTTACTCTATTATCTTCTGCAACAAGGATGTGTAGGCCTCCGCTTTCTTTACTTTCACTCATATGATGTAAAGCTCCTTATAAAAAATTTTCCTGAACCGGTTTTAGTGGAAGGTCCACAGTGAACTTTGAACCTTTTCCAGGAACGCTATCAACCTTGACGCTGCCCTTCATCTCATCGACGAGATTTTTTACAATTGCTAAGCCCAGACCGGTCCCATTAAAAGAACGGTTAGTTGAGCCGTCGATTTGCTCAAAGGGGGTGAATAATTGGCCGTACCTTTCAGGGGCGATGCCGATTCCCGTATCGCTTATTTGAATCATCACTTGTGTATCTTCGTATTTACACTGAATAGTTATATTGCCTTTAGTGGTAAATTTTATTGCGTTAGATACAAGATTATTTACAATCTGATGGACCCTATGTTGATCACCATAAAATAAGGGAGGCATAGTATCATCTATGTAAGTGTTAAAATCTATTTGCTTCGAACTTATTTGAGGTTTGAAAAAGGTATACTGGTGCATAAGCAAACTGTGTAGTGAGAAGGGCTCATTTTTCAGTTCCAGTGTATTAGATTCAATTTCAGAAAAGTCCAGAATATCATTAATAATGGCCAGCAGATTTTTTCCGGCCCTTTCGATACTTTCCAGTTTTTCCTGTTTGCTTTGGTCGCTCTCCTCCTGGGAGAGGAGTTCGGAGAACCCCAGAATAATGTTAAGGGGAGTTCTTAGCTCGTGGGACATTGTAGAAATAAACTGAGATTTTGCCGAATTTGCCTCTTCGGCGGCCTGTTTTGCCTTTTTAAGTGTCTCCTGGTAGATATACCAATCGGTTATATCTGTTTCATATTCAATTACATGGCTTACTTCATTAAAAACATCTTTAATTGGATAACACTTTACCTCCACATATTGTGTTTTACCATCGGAGGTGTGGTGATGGTGGTAGGTGGAGAAGGGTTCTCCTGTTTCAGCTACCTTTAAAAGGGGACACGAATGGTCCTTTCCAGAGCAGGGGCGTGTGAGATTATGAGTTAATTCATAACAATGAGTATAAGGACCGGTGGAGCGGCGGATTGCCTCCGCATTGGCAAGTTCTACCTCGTAGGTCTTTGAGTTGATAACAATAAAAGAAAAGGGAAGAGAATCTATTACTGTTGAAAGAAAGTGGTTCTGATTTGGAACGATAGTATAGGATTTTCGGAGTTTCGGTTGGCTGAGGGCGTTTTCTACCAGTGTTGCAAGGGATGAGTTGTGTATAGGACGCACCAGAAACCCGTAATGGTTTCCACCGAGCCAGGATTCTAAAAATTGTGTATCATAGGTTTTGAGAAGCACAATTTCAGGAATTTCTATGTTCCCCGCCGCTACACTCTTTTCCCGAATAAAATGGAGTGGTGAAAAATTTATGCTCCTGTCCCATAGTATAATATCAGGGATAGTGTCGATTGGGTCAGGCGGGACTGCCCCTTCTTTAAATTTGATTAGAATGATAGAGTGGCCAAGGGCGTGAAGATAACGTGAGACCGGTGATTCTGTTTCAGTTTCTATCAGCAGGATACTCGACATAGTTATTTGTTCCTTTAAGAAGAGCATAATAGACAGATATGCCCATGTCCATGTTTCGCGCACTCAGCAATTCGGAATGTGAAAAATTTTCGAATTTTTCACATTCCGAATGCTCACATTTTGTGTAAGATAGGTAGTGTATCTTAAAGATGTTGTGGTGTAATAGAGTAAAAGGAGAGTTCATGCGTTCAGTAGAATTTAACCGTAACTACTTAATCCATCCCGCGGGGTCTTGCCTGGCCTCTTTTGGAGATACCAAGGTTATCTGTACCGCCACAGTTGAGTCCGGAGTACCCTCTTTTTTAGAAGAGACCGGCTCGGGCTGGCTTACAGCCGAATATGCCATGTTGCCCGGCAGTACCGGCGGACGCCGGAAGAAACGGGAGCTTTTAAAACGTGACGGGCGCAGCACCGAAATCCAGCGGCTGATAGGAAGAAGTTTAAGGGCCGCCGTAGATTTAGAGAAACTTGGGGCGGTCAGTATTCTTATAGACTGTGATGTAATTCAAGCTGACGGCGGGACACGTACTGCGGCAATCTCCGGGGGATGGGTTGCCCTGTATGATGCATTGAGGGTCCTTGCAAAAGAGCAGGATGTTTCCGGCCCCGAGCACTACCTCAAAGGCCGACTTGCAGCGGTAAGTGTCGGTATTGTAGAGGGGAGGGTTGTATGTGATCTTGATTACGCCCATGACTCTCAGGCAGAGGTAGACATGAACATCGTCAAGCTGGAGGATGAACTGGTAGAAGTGCAGGGGACCGGCGAAAGGGGGACCTTCGATAGATCTCAGCTCAACAAGTTGCTGGATGCCGCCGATGCAGGTATATCAGAGATTTTTGAAAGCCAGAAAAGGGCCTTGAGAATATATGGAGATAGGTAGACTTGGGGGGCAAAAATCCCCTTTTTTGGGGTTATTTCTAGGAAAACCCGCTTCAGACTCACAGATGCAGACTCACAGATGCAATCCAACAGATGCAGACTCACAGATGCCGGGTTCTTCAGGGTATTTTCCCCTCCCCCTTACGGGGGAGGAGAAGTGGAGCTATTCTATCGGATGGTCGGCGTGGAACTGTTGTAATCGTGCCTTTAGGTCCTCTTCCTGATCGAGGCTAAACTGAGACACACAGGCCCTTAGACCTTCGTTATGGTCGCTCCCGGTAATTTCAAGACTGATGGCGCTTATTCCATAATACAAAAGCTCTTCAACCAGTTCGCCCCCGGTAAAACCGGGATAGGAAAAGGTGAAGTAAAAACCGTCGGCGATTGGTTTGTCTTCGTCGTGGTCGTAGACAATCTTAAAGCCGTTTTCTACCATGTGTTTTTTCATTATCCGGGCCCGAGTGCCGTACTCTTTTACATTTTCCACAAAGTTGTATTTTCCCTCATTTACCGCTTTCAGCATAGCCGTAACTGCGTATTGGGCTGAATGGCTCGTACCGGCGGTAAGCGTGTAAAGGGCCCCGTAGATGAGGGAATGACCGAATTTTTCGGTAGGATAGTAGCGCAGCAAATCGGGATATGTGCGGTGAAAAAGGGCATCCGAAACTAGAATCATTCCAAGCCGTTCGCCGGCATAACTAAAAGCTTTGGATGTTGAGAGAAGCAACACGTAATTGTCGGTGTAGTGGGCTACTGTGGGTTGATATGGAGGCCGGCCGGGCTGTGAATAGTCATGACGAAAGTCCATGGCAAAGTAGGCTAGGTCTTCAATCACGGTAACATCATATTTTTGTGAGAGTTCTCCTATAATCTGCAGCTCCTGATCGGTAAAACAAATCCAGGTCGGATTATTCGGGTTGGAGTACATGATGGAAGAGATTTGACCGCCCTTCAGGTAGGACTCCAATTTATCCCGCAGCTTAGCTCCGCGGTAATTGTATACGTCGAAACTCTCATATTCATGGCCGAGGACCTTACATTGCTGCTTTTGTACGGGAAAACCGGGGTCGATAAAAAGGGTACCCTTTCGATTATGGTTGTTCCGGTTGGCCACCAAAAATGTCGCGAAACCGCCCTGCATCGAACCAACCGTCGGCAGACATGATTCGGGACTGATGTTGATATTGAGAAACAGTTCGGCAAAGCGGGAAGCCTCTTCTTTTAGTTCAGGAAGGCCGTCTATCATTGAATATTTAGAGGCAACCCCCTTTTTCAGCGCATCTATTTGCGCCTGGATGCCTACTTCCGGGGCGGGAAGCCCGGGTACCCCCATCTCCATGCGGATATACTTTTCTCCGGTCTCCCCTTCAATCTGATACACCAGTTTTACCAGCTCACGGATGCCGGCTTTTCCCATGTTTTTAATACCGCTGTTTTTAATCTTTTCAGATACCACCTTCGCATTGATGGGAGTATTATCTCTCTTACTCATACTAACTCTCCTTTTCTACTCGAATTCGGGCATCAACCGCACATACGTAGTCGGGGTTGCCGAGAAGCGGGTTGAGGTCTAGTTCGGTAATTTCCGGGGCTGTTTCAACAAGCGCTCCCAGCCTGATAAGGATATCGGCAAATAAGTACTCATCCGTCCCCGCTTGTCCACGGGTGCCTTCAATCATTTTATACCCCTTAAGCCCGCGAATCATCGCCAGGGCTTCTTCTTGCCCGAGGGGGGTCAAGCCGCTTTGAACATCCTTAAGCACCTCAACGAAGATACCGCCGAGACCGCACAGTACCAGATGCCCGAAGCCTGGTTCGGATTTTACTCCGGCAAACAACTCGAGCCCGCTGAGCATAGGCTGCAGAAGCACCCCGGTGGTCTCCTCAATTTTCATGAGCCGGGCAAACTCGCTGCGGACCTTCTCTTCGGTGTCTACATTCACAACCACTCCGCCTACATCGGATTTATGCACCGGTCCTACTACCTTCATTACCACCGGATACCCCAGGGCTTCGGCGGCTTCGGCGGCCTGATCGGCTTCGACGGCTACCCGTTCTCCGGCGCGGGGTATTCCTGCCGCATCCAATAGCTGCTGAACTGCTTCAGGGCTCAGGTAGCCCTTCCCGGATGCGGCGACAACTTGCCGGATTGCCTGACGGTCGATTTCCGGCGGTTCAGGTTCGCCCCGGCCGATGAGGGGAGCAGCATAAACCCGGCTCAGTCCTCGTCCGAGTTCAACCTCATCGGGAAAGTTGATATTTCCCTTTGAAAGGAAGTAATCGATTTCATTTTTCACATTGATAATCGAGGGTAGCACCGGATAAATCGGTTTCGTGGAGCTGCGCATTTTTTTATGAAGCACCTCGTAGACATCGTACACTTCAAACAGCCCGGGGCTGCCGAAAATAACTACCATCGCATCGATGTTATCAAAGCGGGTATCACAGTAGTCAATAATTTCTCCCAGCTGTTCCGCTGTACCGGTGGCAAGAAAGTCTATAGGGTTTGCGGTAGAGCTTCCGGGGAACAGTTTTTCCTTCAGTTCATCCGCCGCCGGTCCTTCGATGGGGGGGATATCCAGACCGCCGTGGGAGAGGGCGTCGGTGAGCATCACCGCCGGGCCGCCGGCGTGGGTGATAACTGCAATGCGGGTGCCCGGCAGGGGCGGGTGCATAAAGATTGAAGCCACAGTGGTCAGTTCGTCCCTGCCGTAGCAACGCACGATTCCGGCCTTGCGGAAGAGGGCGTCCACGGCGTTATCGGAGCTTGCCAGGGCCCCTGTGTGAGAACTGGCGGCCCTGCTTCCGGCGGAGGAAGAACCGGCCTTTACCGCAGCAATGCGGCACCCCTTACGAATAAGCGACTTTGCGTGCTTCAGCAATTTTTTCGGTTTATTGATACTCTCGATATAGAGCAGCTTCACTTTAGAGCTTTTTTCGGGGTCGAAGCTCTCATCAAGATATTCCAGTACCTCCTCAACCCCGATCTGTGCGCTGTTTCCCACGGAAAAAACCTGAGAGAAAGTAAGCCCCTTCGGAATGCCGGCCTCCATAATAAAAACCGCTGTCGCCCCCGAGCCTGATATGAAATCGCAGCCCCGGGGGTCCAGTTTCGGAATCGGGGTGGTAAAGACACCGTTGTAGGTTGGAGTAAGGACCCCTATACAGTTGGGCCCGATCAGGCTGCCGCCGTGGTCCTCTACAATTTTAACTATCTCATGTTCTATTTCAGCCCCGGCCTCACTCTCTTCGCTGAAACCGGCGGAAAGAATAATAAATGCCTTGGTGCCCTTTTTTTCTGCCAGAAGCTGTACCGTCTCAGTACAGAGTTTGGCGGGAATTGCCAGAATTGCCAGCTCAACCTTTGGAAGATCGTCGATACCGGCGTAGCCTTTCAGGCCCTGCACTTCCGTCTCCTTCGGATTTACCGGATAAACAGGCCCGTCGAAATTTCCGGAGATTAGGTTTTCTATTACCTTCCCACCGGGTTTGTGTGTATTATTGGACGCCCCCACAACCGCAATTGAGGCGGGCTTTATGAGTTCTTTTACTACCATAAGTACCCCCGCTACTTTTTATGACGATCGGTTTTCTTCGGCAAACTTTCGACCTGCTTCTAAAGTCGCTATATTAAGATCTACAATCTCTTGGCCTTTACGACCGAAGCTATAGCGAATGCCCTCTTTAAGCTTTTCAAAGTCAATATCCATAAAGAGGGATGCGGCACCGGTCATCACCATATTCATTCCCCGGGGATTTTTAAGGTCCTTTGCAGTCCCATCCGCGTCAATTGCCACATGCTGCGGAACTTTATCGACCTCCTTCAGTACTGCATCCAAATCGGGGTAGTTCGCAATATTTTTGTAGGGTGTCGTGTTTGTTACCAGCCAGCCTTCAGGGGAAAGGTAGGGAATGTAGCGGAGGCTTTCCATCGGTTCAACCGAGAGAATAATATCGGCCGCACCTTCAGGCACCAAATCACTGTAAATGGTTTTATCGGAAATTCGCAGGTGTGACTGTACATCTCCTCCCCGCTGACTCATGCCGTGGACTTCAGCCTGTTTCAGACTTAATCCGGATTCAACCGCCGCGTAGCCGATGACCGTCGCGATTGAGAGTATTCCCTGTCCACCGACTCCTGCTAAAATAATATCGAGTTTCATGCCTCCCCTCCCTTTTTCTTCTGCTTGGCCCGGCGGAGCTGGGTTTGTACACACTCCCGCTGCGGGATTATAACGGAAACCCCTTCGTAGGCTAACTCTTCTTTAATTATCTGTACAAATTGATCGTGGGTGTTCCGTTTAGGAATAATACTGCGAATATGGTCGGGATGGACCCCCAGTCCTTCGCAAATATTGAACAGCCGGCCGGAGGCATGGCTTTGCTGTCCGCCGGTCATCGCTGTTGTAGAGTTATCCAGAATGAATACCACGATGTTGGAACCTTCTATTACCGCGTCCAGCAAACCGGTCATTCCGCTGTGGGTGAAGGTAGAATCGCCGATGACCGCTGCGCTGGGATAAAGCCCGGCATCGGAGGCGCCCTTCGCCATGGTGATGGAAGCCCCCATATCTACGCAGCTGTTGATTGCCTCAAAGGGCGGCAGAGCGCCCAGGGTATAACAGCCGATATCGGAAAACACGTGTCCGTCGCCGTATTCTGATTTGACGGCTTCGTTGATGGCATTGTAGGTATCAATATGGCTGCATCCGGGGCAGAGTGCCGGCGGCCGGGGAGCTATTACCTCCGGAGCTGAAGCCGACTGGCGCGCCTCCATTCCGAGGGCTTTTCGAACGTGCCTTGGATTTAACTCGCCGTCCCGCGGAAGTTCACCGGTCATCCTTCCCTTTACAATCGCCGGGCCGCGGTCAAGTAAACCACGCAGTTTTTCTTCCACCACGGGCATTCCCTCTTCGACCACCAGAATTTCCTCGCACTCATTGACCATTCTGTCTATATAGGCCCGGGGAATCGGGTACTGAGAAAGCTTGAGCAGAGGGTAGGGGCACTGCTGGTCCTGGAAGTTTTCCATTACATAGTTATAGGCAATTCCAGTAGCGATAATTCCCATCTTCTTGTTGCTGCCCTCATAGTAGTGGTTGTAGGGCGAGTTGTTCGCCTCCACTTCCAGAGCCGGCAGTTTTTCCAACAGCAGTTTATAACGTCTTCGGGCAATTGCAGGGAGTAATACAAACTGACGTTTGTCCTCCGGCATTGTGAGCTCGTTTTCTTTTAATGGAGCTCCCCGTTTTACCCCTG